>Ga0310697_10001392_pt1 | contig 28453 bp, 21 predicted proteins | sample 172DNAGHGlowgp2_FD_203883 | JGI IMG/M metagenome (GOLD analysis project Ga0310697, IMG submission 203883) | Sheep rumen microbial communities from Palmerston North, Manawatu-Wanganui, New Zealand - 1728 DNA GHGlow gp2 (v2) (version 2) | ecosystem: Host-associated > Mammals > Digestive system >...
TATTTTTCGGCCAGATGGGTTTTGTTGAGGGCTCCCAGATAGTAATCATGCACTATCTCCTTTTTTGTCTCTTCTCTTAAATGCTTCTTCGCATTCCTTGTTTTTGCTTTTCCGTTTGCCATTCTTTGTTGACTTTTGTGTCAACTTTTTTCAGCGCAAGACACGAAAAGCATCCGAACAGCAGCCCCACCATTAAACCGTATAGAACTACCCACCAACAGCAGTCACCCGCCGACTAACACCTTTGGCGGTGATAATTTAATGTAATACAGATGGCCGAATTTCGTCTTCCAAGAGCGTAGAGACCGTTTTCTTGAACGCGGAAAGACCGAACACACCAAGCAGCGTACACAATAATAATCAGCACTTTGCGATTTTATTTGCAAATTTATTTTGCCAGTTTGGAAAATATGCGTACCTTTGCACTCGCTTTTAGGAGCGAAAGAAGGTCGTTTGGCCGAGGGGCTAGGCACAGGTCTGCAAAACCTGCTACTCCGGTTCAAATCCGGAAGCGACCTCAAACAGCAAGGAGCCGCACGGCTCCTTTTTTTGTCCCACATTTTTGAGTGTCACCCTGTTTCGGACACCACTCCGGCCGCATGGAGAAAAAAGTTTGCCGATTTAACATTTGTTTGTGAAAAAATGATTATCTTTGCACCCGATTTTGCCGTTCCGGTAAAAAGTTGACTCCGCAGCGGCAGAAAAAGAAAACAATGTTTAACCAACAATAAAACAACGTATTATGACATCACTATTGATTGCATTGCAAGCAGTGACGAACTTGGCGCTCGGTTACATGGGTGCCGCTGTGGGAGCCGGTCTGGCCACCATCGGTGCCGGTCTCGGCATCGGCAAAATCGGCCAGGGCGCCATGGAAGGCATGGCTCGCCAGCCCGAAGCCGGTGGCGACATCCGCTCGACGATGATTATCGCCGCTGCACTCGTGGAAGGCGTCGCCTTCTTCGCTGTGGTGTGCTGCCTCCTGGTTGTCCTGAAGTAAGCACGCCGTCTCAGAACCCTGTGGGGCGGCGATTGGCCGCCCCATTTGAACCGATGACTGACGCGCCAATCCGCGTCATTAAAGAACTGACTGAAGAACAATGAACAACCCATTGATAAACCCCGGCTTAGGCACCTTCGTGTGGATGCTTGTCGCTTTCGGCATCGTGGCATTCATACTGATGAAGTTCGGCTGGCCTATGATACTTAAGTCGCTGAAAGAGCGCGAGCAGGCCATCAACGACTCCCTCGGCGAGGCCGCCAAGGCCCGCGAGGAGATGAAGCACCTCGTGGTCCACAACGAGGAACTCCTGCGCCAGGCCAAGCAGGAGCGCGACGAAATGCTGCGCCGCGCTCGCCAGGCCAGCGACCAGATTGTCGAAGAAGCCCGCGCCAAAGCCAAGAGCGAGGCCGACCACATCGTGGAAAGCGCACGCGAGAACATACAATACGAGAAACTCAAGGCCATGACCGAGCTGAAGAACGAGATTGCGAACCTCAGCATCGAGATTGCCGAGAAACTCATCCGGGCCGAACTCAGCGACAAGCCCAAAGCCGACGCACTCATCGCCAAAGAGCTGGAACTGATGAAACTGAACTAAGAAGATGAACAGCTACAGGATCAACGCCAACTATGCCAAAGCGCTGCTGCTGCTGGCCAAAGACCGCGGAGTGGACGCAGCGGTGGCCGACGACATGAAGATGGTCGACAGCGTATGCGCCGAAAACCGCGAACTCCGTGCCATCTTCGCCAACCCCACCATTCGTGCCGACAAGAAAGTCGCCGTGTCCGACGCCCTCTTCGTGGGACGCCTCCACGATGAGACCATAGCCTTCCTGCGCTTCGTCATCCGCAAAAACCGCGCCGTCAACCTGCGCGGCATCAGCCAGGCCTACCTCGCGCAATACCGTGACAGCCACGGCATTGTGCTCAGCGACCTTGTAACCCACCAGCCCATCGACGACAACGCCCGCCGCTCGGTGACGCAGATCGTGGAAGAGTACACGGGCCGCACCGTGGAACTGAACGACCACACCGACCCGAACATGCTCGGCGGCTTCAAACTGGAGTTCGACAACAAGATGTACGACGCACGCATACGTACCAAGATACGCAAGCTGCGCAACGAGTTTGCGAAGAACGACTACGAGAGCAAGCTGTGAGGCTCATCAAGCCCCAAAGGCCCAAAGCCACGCACATGAAACAATAAAGCGAACAAAGAAACAACAAACAATATGTCAGAGATAAAGCCTGCCGAGGTATCGGCAATACTCAAAAGACAACTGGCCGACGTCAACCTGGAGATCGAGCTCGAGGAGGTAGGCACGGTGCTCACCGTCGGTGACGGCATTGCCCGCGTCTACGGCCTCAACAACGCCCAGAGCGGCGAGCTGGTGCAGTTCGAGAACGGCGACCAGGGCATCGTCCAGAACCTCGAGGAGGACAACGTGGGTGTCGTCATGCTGGGCGAGGTGAGCGACGTGAACGAGGGCGACCGCGTGAAACGCACCAAGCGCATCGCCTCCGTCCGCGTGGGCGAAGGCCTCGTGGGCCGCGTCATCAACACCATTGGACAGCCCATCGACGGCCGCGGCCCGATTGGCGGCGAACTCTTCGAAATGCCGCTGGAGCGCAAAGCCCCGGGCGTCATCTATCGCCAGCCCGTCGAACAGCCACTCCAGACCGGCATCAAGGCCATCGACTCGATGATACCCATCGGCCGCGGTCAGCGCGAACTCATCATCGGCGACCGTCAGACCGGCAAGACCGCCATCGCCATAGACACCATCATCAACCAGAAGAGCAACTTCGAAGCCGGCGACCCCGTCTACTGCATCTACGTCGCATGCGGCCAGAAAGGCAGCACCGTGGCCAACCTCGTGAAGAACCTTGAAGAGCGCGGCGCCATGGCCTACACCATCGTCGTGGCCGCCACGGCCTCCGACCCCGCCGCCATGCAGTTCTACGCACCCTTCGCCGGCGCCGCCATCGGCGAATACTTCCGCGACACAGGCCGCAACGCACTCGTCATCTACGACGACCTCTCCAAGCAGGCCGTCGCCTACCGCGAAGTCTCCCTGCTCCTCCGTCGCCCGCCGGGACGCGAAGCCTACCCGGGCGATGTTTTCTACCTCCACAGCCGGCTCCTCGAGCGCGCCGCACGCATCATCCAGAACGACCGCATCGCGGCTCAGATGAACGACCTCCCCGTCTCCTTGCAGGGCAAGGTGAAGGGTGGCGGCTCCCTGACAGCCCTGCCCATCATCGAAACCCAGGCGGGCGACGTCTCGGCCTACATCCCGACCAACGTCATCTCCATCACCGACGGCCAGATCTTCCTCGAGACCAACCTCTTCAACAGCGGTGTGCGCCCCGCCATCAACGTGGGTATCTCGGTGAGCCGCGTCGGCGGCAAAGCCCAGATCAAGTCCATGAAGAAAATCGCCGGCACCCTGAAGATGGACCAGGCCCAGTACCGCGAGTTGGAAGCCTTCTCCAAGTTCGGCTCCGACCTCGACGCCGCCACCAAGGCGGTCCTCGACAAGGGCGCACGCAACGTCGAAGTGCTCAAACAGCCACAGTACAGCCCCATGCCCGTCGAAGAGCAGGTCGCCATCATCTTCTGCGGCACCAACGGTCTGCTCCAGAAAGTGGCCGTCGACAAAGTGCGCGACTTCGAGCAGGCCTTCCTCTTCATCATGAGGCAGGAGCACGCCGACATTCTGGCAAACCTGCGGGCCGGCAAGCTGATCGACAGCGACCTGGCCACCATGAAGGCCCTGGCGTTGGACACAGCAGAAAGGTATAAATAATGGCAAACCTCAAAGAAGTACGTACACGCATCGCCTCCGTCGGCTCGACGCAGCAGATAACATCCGCCATGAAGATGGTCTCTGCCGCCAAGTTCCGCCGTGCACAGAACGCCATCATTGGCATGCGTCCCTATGCCGCCATGCTCCAGGAGGTCATCGACGACATCGACACCGGCGACGGCGTCCAGACGGCATACCACGCCGTGCGCAACGTAAAAACGGCCACCCTCGTCGTGGTGACCAGCAACAAGGGTCTGTGTGGCGCCTTCAACAGCAACGTCATCAAGCTGGCTCAACAGCGCATCGACCACTGGCGCCAGGCCGGCGCCGCGCTGAAGGTGATAGCCATCGGACGCAAGGCTTCGGAGCAGCTGGCCAAACAGAAAGAGCTCTCCCTGTCGTCCCACGACGAACTGCTCGACAGCCCAGCCTTCGACGCCGTGGCCGAGCTCGCCGACAGCCTCATGGCCGCCTTCGTGGCCAAGGAGACCGACCGCGTAGAGATTGTATACAACCAGTTCAAAAACTCGCTCTCGCAGACACTCTCGTGCGAGCAGTTCCTGCCCGTGGCGGCCGAACACGACACCCAGCGCGGCGCCAAAGCCCCGGCCGACTACATCTTCGAGCCGTCCAAGGAGGAGATTCTCCGCGAAATGACTCCCCTGTCGCTGCGCAGCACATTCTACCGAATCATCCTCGACTCGCTGGCAGCCGAACACGGTGCACGCATGACAGCCATGCAGAAAGCCACCGACAATGCCACCGAACTGCTGAAAGACCTACGCCTGAGCTACAACAAAGCCCGACAGGCGTCCATCACGAACGAAATCATAGAAATCGTGAGCGGCTCCGAAGCGCTCAAAGGCTGATAAAGACATCATGAAGACACCGTTACGACCTGCGTATCGGTGTCTTTTTTGTTTATGACAACCACACAAAGAAAGAGAGAAAGAAGATGAAACGAACACTGCTGACGATAGCAATAGCAGTCCTGGCCACCGTCGCCGTCGCCAAACCGGTCGACCCGTCCCGCGCCATCCAGGTGGCACAGCGCTACCTCGCAACAGCCGACCTCACCGCCACCCCCCTGGGGAGCATCTACCTTGTCGCTCCCGCCGACGGCCAAGGCTTCGTCCTCGTCAGCGCCGACGACTGCATGCGACCCGTGCTGGCCTACTCCCGCGTGGACCGCTTCCGCACAGACAACATCCCGGCCAACATACAGTCCTGGCTCGACGGCTATCGCATGGAAATCGAATCCTGCGTCGCCGCCGGCATCACCCCCTCGGCCCAAGTGCAGGCGGAGTGGGCCTCGGCGGTCCATCCACGCCGCTCTGCAGGTCCGGCCGTCAACCCTCTCATCACAACCAAGTGGGACCAGGGCGGATACTATAACAAGCGCTGCCCGTACGACTTCCAGCGTTCGGAAAACTGCCTCACGGGCTGTGCCGCCACCGCCATGGCTCAGCTGATGAAATACTGGAACCACCCCACCACCGGCCGCGGAAGCTACAGCTACACCCAATCGCCATTCGGCACCATTTCGGCCGACTTCGGCAACACCACCTACCAGTGGGACAGCATGCCCGAAAGACTCACTCGCACGAGCGACAGCGCCGCGGTCGAGGCGGTAGCCCTGCTGATGTACCACGCCGGCGTGTCCGTGAGGATGAACTACGGGGTCGACGCCAGCGGAGCCGCCCTCATCACCTACGGCATCCCCAACCGCCCGTCGGCCGAGCACGCACTCCGCACCTACTTCAAATATAACCCCATGCTGAGGGGCGAGACAAAGTCGTCTTACTCCGACACCGAGTGGGACGAGATGATATACTACGAGGTCAGCCACCGCCGACCCGTACTCTACGGCGGCTTCGACTCGCAGGGCGGCCACGCCTTCGTGCTCGACGGCTACGACGGCTACGGCATGTACCATGTCAACTGGGGCTGGGGCGGCTATTGCGACGGCTACTACACCATCGACTCTCTCTCCCCAGGCGCCGGCGGTGCCGGCGGAAACGCCACCTACACCTTCAACGAGGGCAACATCGCCCTGATTGGCGTGGAACCGTCGGTCCTCTCTAACGGCGAGACAGCAATCATAAATATGTACGCCGACCCGGCTAAAGGAACAGTCTCCGGCAACGGAAACTACACCCCCTACGCAGACACTGCGCAAATCATAGCACATGCCGCCGACGGCTACCGCTTTGTGCGGTGGAGCCACAGCGGCTCCACCCTCAACCCCCTCAACATCATCGTAGGAGGCGACATCACCGACACCGCCATCTATGCACCCATCGTGGGCGACACCATAGCCTACTCCGACGCCCTCTCTGTCAAAGCTTGGCACGACGACTACCGCTCACGCACCGAGTGGGGCATCCGCATCCCGGCTGAGCGCCATGCCGAAATGCGCCGCCTCTCGGCAGTTCAGCTCCTCGTCACCCAACAGGACCTCTACACCCTGCGCATCTACCTCGGCGACAGCATCTGCGACGAGACCCTCGTGCATGAGGAAGACATCGTTTGCGACTTCAGCGACTCGCTGGGATTGTGGTACACCCATACCCTCTCCAACCCCGTCGCCCTCTACGGCGACAAGACGCTGTGGATTACCTTCTACACCATCGGTGGCGGCCATCCCGCCTCCTGCGCACACTATGGCGGCAACAGCGACGGGTCGTGGTACAGGCTGCCTCAGGGCTGGGTGAAGTACGACGAACACGGCTTCTACGGCACCTGGATGATTCGGGCCATCCTCGAGGAGCGTCCCTTCTACGTCGCCGTGCGTCCCTACGACGGCTGCACCTCCGCCTCGGTCAGCGGCGACGGCTACTTCTCGCAGGGCGAGAGCACCGTCGTCTCGGTCGCTGGCGGCTATCTGGTCGACGCTTCGGGCAACGCCCTCGGCCTCGACTCGGCGTCCCTCGTCGTCGAGGGCGACACGGTGTTCTACTACCGATGCTACCCCGAAGGCATCGCCGGCATAGCCGACCCAAGCAGCATCCGGGTCCGCGTCTCCGGCCACACGGTCACCGCCGTCGCCGAGTGCGACGAACCAATCCTCCTCTTCGACATCGAAGGCCGCCGCTTGGCGGCGTCGGTGCGCAACCTCAAGGCCACAGTGCCTTCGGCTGGCGTCTACATCGTCCGCTGCGGCGCAAGCACAAGCAAGATAATCGTCAAATAAACCACTGATATGGAAAAGAAACAAAATTTCACCATCCCCATCATCGTGATGTTTCTGCTATTCTTCATGATAGCGTTCGTCACCAACTTTGCCGGCTCCATGGGAGTCATCGTAAAGAACCAGTTCGGGACCAGCAACGCCATTGCCCAGCTGGGCACCCTGGCCAACTTCATAGCCTATGCCTGCATGGGCATCCCCGCGGGCATCATTCTGCGCCGCAAGGGCTATAAGTTCACGTCCCTCCTGGCCGTCACCGTGGGCTTCGCCGGCGTGGGCATACAGTTCCTCTCCGGCTATGTGGAGAGCTTCGCCGTCTATGTGGCCGGCGCCCTCGTGGCCGGCTTCTCGATGTGCCTGCTCAACATCGTCGTCAACCCGATGCTCAACACGCTCGGCGGCGGCGGCAACAAGGGCAACCAGCTCATCCAGTGGGGTGGCACCCTCAACAGCACCGGCGGCACTCTGGCACCCATCCTCCTGGGCTACCTGATCGGCGGAGCCGTCGACAAAGCCAGCGTCAGCGACGCTGCCCCAGCCATGATTATCGCCATGGCCATCTTCGCTGTCGCTTTCGTCGTCATTCTGCTCACCCGCATCCCCGAGCCCCACCTCGAAACCAAAGAGATGCGTGCCGCCAAGACGAAAGACAAACACTCGCCCCTGTCGTTCCGGCACTTCGTGCTCGGCGCCATCGCCATCTTCTTCTATGTTGGCGTGGAAGTGGGCATCCCGAACACGGCCAACCTGTACATGACCACCGCAGCTGAAGACGGTGGCCTGGGCCTGGGCGCCGACCTGGCGGGCTGGTTCGTCGGAGCCTATTGGTTCCTGATGCTCTGCGGCCGCTTCATCGGCGGTCTGCTGGGCGGCAAAGTGTCGTCCAAGACGATGCTCTCCGTGGCCTCCACGGTGGCTATTTGCTTCCTGCTGTGCCTCGTCTTCATCCCCGTCGACGCCACAGTGCACATCCACGGTGCCGACGTGCCGCTGAAGATTGCCTTCGCCACTCTCTGCGGCCTCTGCACATCGGTGATGTGGGGCGCCATATTCAACCTCTCGGCCGAAGGGCTCGGCAAGTACACCCCCATGGCCAGCGGCATCTTCATGACCCTGGTCTGCGGCGGCGGCATCCTGCCCTTCTTCCAGAACATGGTCGCCGACGGTGCCGGCTTCGTGGCCAGCTACTGGATTGTGGTGGCCGGCTTCGCCTACATCCTTTTCTACGCCCTCGTGGGCTCGAAGAACGTGAACCGGGACATCCCGGTGGAGTGACAACACTTGACATAACAACTACATAAGAACTATGCGATACGAAGTAGACTTTCTTGTCGTCGGGTCGGGCATCGCCGGCCTGAGTTTCGCCCTGAAGGTGGCTCCCTACGGCAAGGTGTGCATCCTGACCAAGGGCGCCGCCGACGAAGGCAGCACACGCTATGCTCAAGGAGGTATCGCCGCCGTGATGTACGACAGCGACTCTTTCGACAAGCACATCCACGACACCCTGGTGGCCGGCGACGGCATCTGCGACCGCGAGGTAGTGGAAATGACCATCCGCGAAGCGCCCGACCGCATACGCGAGTTGGTGCAGTACGGCGTCGAGTTTGACCGTGTTCCCAACACCGAACACCGGACCCCGGACGCCGAACGCCGGTTCGACCTGCACCGCGAAGGCGGCCACTCGGAGTTCCGCATACTGCACCACAAAGACAACACCGGCGAGGAAATAGAACGCGGCCTCCTCGAGGCTGCACGGCGCCATCCCAACATAGAGATAAAAGAGCGCCAGTTCGCCATCGACATCATCACCCAGCACCACCTGGGACAGCGGGTCACGAAGCACACCCCCGACATCGAGTGCTACGGCGTCTACGCCCTCGACTGCGACACCAACCGCATAGACACCTACCTCGCCAAAGTCACCCTCCTGGCCACCGGCGGCATGGGCAACGTATACAGCACCACCACGACACCGGTCATCTCGACCGGCGACGGTGTGGCCATGGTTCACCGTGCACGTGGCGTACTGAGCGACTTGGAGTTCATGCAGTTCCACCCCACGAGCCTCTATAACCCGGCCGAAAAGCCGGCGTTCCTCATCACCGAGGCCATGCGTGGCGCCGGGGCTGTCCTGAAAGACCGCGACGGGAAAGAGTTCATGCAGAAATACGACAAGCGGCTCTCGCTGGCGCCTCGCGACATTGTGGCCCGCGCCATCGACAACGAAATGAAGCTCCGCGGCAAGGACTACCTCTACCTCGACGCTCGCGGCATCGGCAAACGGCACCTCATCGAAGGCTTCCCCACTATCTATGCCAAGTGCCTCAGCATCGGCATTGACATCACACGCGACATGATTCCCATACGCCCCGCGGCTCACTATCAGTGCGGCGGCATCAAGGTTGACCGCAACGGCGAGAGCTCCATAAAGAACCTCTACGCCGCCGGCGAGTGCAGCTGCACCGGTCTGCACGGCGGCAACCGTCTGGCCAGCAACTCGCTCCTCGAAGCCGTCGTCTACGCCCACAACGCAGCCATGGCGGCCATCAAGAACATCCAGACGAACACCAGCAAGCCGAACAGCCAAATCCCCGACTGGAACGCCGAAGGGATGGTACTCAACGAAGAGATGGTACTCATCACCCAGACCAAACACGAACTACAGGAAATCATGTGGAACTACGTCGGCATCGTGCGTAGCGACCTGCGTCTGCAGCGCGCATTCGACCGCCTGAACCTAATATTCCGCGAGACCGAGGAACTCTACAACCGTTCCGTCCTGATTGAGCCGCTGTGCGAGCTGCGCAACCTCATCGCATGTTCCTATCTCATCATCAAGATGGCGCGTGCTCGCCGCCAGAACGTCGGCCTCCACTATTCAATCGACCTCGTATAACAATTGCCTTACGATGAACGCTGGGCGCCTGTCACTCAGCGTTCATCGAAAGCAGCTTGGATATTCATCTCGTATAGTTCAGCGGGACTGATACCCATGGCTCGTGCCTGTTTGGGCACTATACTCTCGGCACTTTGCCCGGGTATGGTATTCACCTCGAGGAAGTAAAGCTCATTCTCCTCAGTATTGTAGATGTAGTCGAACCGCACCAATCCGCGGCAACCCAGCAGGTCATAGAGACGGTACGACACCTCCTGGATATGGTGGGCTATTGAGTCGTCGACCACCGCAGGGCACACCTCGTTGCTGAAGCCGTCGTACTTGGCCTCGTAGTCGAAGAACTCGTGCCCACCGATGGGAATGATCTCCGTGACGGGGAACACCAGCTTGTGCTTGAAGTCGGCATTCCATCCTTCGTATTTAGAGCCTTTGGGAAACTGCATGACTCCGCAGTCGAACTCTCGCCCAGGGATGAACTCCTCGATGAGTACTTGCCTGTCTTCCGTGAAGGCTTCACGGATAGCCGGAATCAGCTGCTCGTGGCTTTTCACCTTGGTAGTGGCCACACTGCTTCCGCCTGCGGCGGGCTTCACAAACACCGGATAGCGCATACCCTCCATAAGCTCGTCGAGCTTGGCTTTGATAGGCGGCTCCTTATAGAGCAGCACCGACCGCGCCACTTTGACCAGTCCAAAACTTTTCACCACGGGATTACAGAACCCTTTCTGGAAGGTCAATGCCGAGGTGTAGAACCCGCAGGTGTTGTAGCGTATGCCGAGCATGTCGAAGTAGCCCTGCAGGACCCCGTTCTCCCCGGGGTTGCCGTGCACAATAATGAAAGCCAAGTCAAAGTGCACCTTCTGCCCTTTGTCTACGATAGTGAAGTCACTCCGGTCAACGGGACACCGGTCGCCATCGACCCACTCTCCACTCCCCTTTTTCCACTCTCCGCTTTGCCAGTACCATCCCTGGCGGTCTATTACAATCTTGTATATATTGTACTTGGTGTGGTCAAGCTGGCCGAACACCTGGCTACCGCTGGCGATCGAGACGTCGTGTTCGCCACTGTAACCGCCCATGACGAGTGCAATGTTCTTTTTCATATACTCTAGTTTTTACATTCACTTAACGCTGCGCCGACCTGTTTATTTTGTCAGTGTAGCGGAATATGGTCCTTTTGTCTGGCACGCTTGGCGTTGTTGTGAGCTTGCTGTATGGTGGCTGCCGACATGCAGGCCTGCTGGAAGCGGTCGTATACGATGTCGGCCGCCAGCGGTGTGGGGTGGACCATGTCGGGACCGAAAAAACGATAGTCGCGAAGCTCGTCGAGGACTATCTCGTAGGCTGGAAAGTAGTTGACAGTCCTGGTGTCGGCTGTCAGCCTGTCCACCGAAAGCAGCAGTGTACTCTTGCTAAGCTGGTTGCCATGGGCACCGTCGGCCAGATGGCGTATGGGCGACACCGTGAAAAGGATGTTCATCCTTGGATTGAAGGCCGCGAGGCGTCCGAGCAGCGGGGTCCAGAGGTCTACAATCTCTTCGACGGACATCATGCGGCGCTCGAAGTTCTGTGGCGGCAGTTTGTGACAGTTGGCCACAACCGCCCCCTCCCGTTCGTAAACCCAAGCCGTGCCGAAGGTCGCCATCAGCAGCGTAGCCTCCTTGAGGGCTGCGTGCGCGGTGTGTATCCGCGTGTTGCATACTTCCAGCGTGTCACTGGCCAAGGGGCGCGAGAAGGAACCGTGGTGGTGCCACGAATGCCACAGACCGTCATGGCTTACCAGGTCCGACATGCCGACCTCGCGGTCGTCGACAATACGCTCTATCGCCGACGCCATCGAGGCCGGGTTATAAAGGGTCCCGAAGGGGTTGAGATCAACGGAGAAGCCCCCGTCCTGCAGCCGGCGTCCTATCTCGTCGCTGAAGCAGGATCCCATGCTCACAATCCGGTCGGCATGCGTCAGTACGAATGGCAGCGTCGGGGAGTCCACCGGGGTATAGAGTCGCGTGGTCATGATATGCGTCACGATTTAATCATCGGTGTGATACTGACGATACCCTTCACCTGCTCAAGCAGAGGCAGAACATCGCGCACCGAGACGCGAAGGTCCTGGCTGTCCATGTTAAGCACCATGTCTTTCTCACGGTAATAGACTGTGGCCTGAAGCGGCACTGCTCCCTTGTGACGCTTGGCTATCCGTTCCACCTCGTGGCAGAAAGCCTCATTTACATCCTCAAGGTTTACCCTGAAGTTGAGGCGCGACGTATACTTGTCGAGTACGCTGCCAAGATACATCATGGTCAGTATGTGCAATCCGGTATACTTACGCTCGTTGCCGTTCTTGTCCGTATAGCGCCGCGAGGTGACCTTGGCGCGGCAGAAGATGAAGGTATTGTCGTCGAAGAAGTTCTTGAACTGCATGAACTCGTCGCCGTAGAGCCGCAGCTCGTAGCTTCCGGAGTAGTCGTCTATGACCATCGTTCCGAACTCCTCGCCCTTCTTGCTCCTCATCTTCTTGGTATTAGAGACCAAGCCGCCGAAACGCACCTCACGTCCCGCAAGCGGCTCAAGGTTGTTGAGGGACGCAACATCGGTACACGACATCATCTTCATCTCATAGCGGAAGTCGTCGAGTGGGTGTCCACTCAGGTATGTGGAGATAACCTCCTTCTCGTATCGGCAACGCTCGATGTTGTTCCACGGCTCGCATTGCGGCACCGGCGGGTGATCCTCCTCGGCCAGCTCGCTGCTCATGTCGAAGATGCTCATCTGGGCCGACGAGGCGCTGTCCTGACGCCTGATGGCCCATCGCACAAGGGTTTCTATATAGGTAGGCGTGCTCTCCAGCTCGTTCTCCTTGTAGAAATACTGCGCCCGGTGCATATCCCCCACCCCGTCGAAGGCTCCGGCCTTCACCAGCACCTCTATGTTCTTCCTGTTCACAACGTGCATATTGACACGCTTCAGGAAGTCAAAGATGTCGGCATAGGGGCCGTTCTGCTCGCGCTCGGCTATGATGGCCGACGATGCAGCCTCGCCCATACCGCTGATGGCCTGCAGTCCGAAACGTATCCTGCCCATGGAGTCCACACTGAAGTCCATATCCGACTCGTTGACGCTGGGCGCCGCCACGTCGACACCCTGGCGGCGGCAGTCGTCCATGAGCTCGGTGACACGCTTGATGTCGGTCTGCGACGACGTCATGACGGCGGCCATATACTCCGCCGGATAGTGCGCCTTGAGGTAGGCCGTCTGGTAGGCCACCCACGAATAGCAGGCCGCATGGCTCTTGTTGAAGGCATAGCTGGCAAACTTCTTCCACTCCTCCCATATCTTGCTCAGCTTCTCCCGCGGGTGTCCGTTCTTCTCGCCGCCTTCATAGAAGAGCACCTCCAGCTCGTTCATCTTGTCTATCTGCTTCTTGCCCATGGCCTTACGCAGGGTGTCGCTCTGGCCGCGTGTGAAACCCGCCAGCAGGCGGCTCAAGAGCATCACCTGCTCCTGATAGACGGTGATTCCATACGTGTCCTTCAAATACTTCTCCATCACCGGCAGGTCATAGACGATGGGCTTGCGCCCCTGCTTGCGGTCGATGAACTCCGGTATGTTGTCCATGGGGCCCGGCCGGTAAAGGGCATTCATGGCTATGAGGTCGTCGATGACATGTGGCTGCAGCTCGCGCAGGTATTTCTGCATGCCGGCACTTTCAAACTGGAACACGCCCACCGTATTACCGTCGCAGAAAAGGCGGTACGTCAGCTCGTCGTCGAGCGGCAGGTGGTCGATGTCGATGTCCTCACCCGTCCGCTTCTTGATCATGCGGATGCAGTTCTTTATGATGGTGAGGTTCTTAAGCCCGAGGAAGTCCATCTTGATCAAGCCCACGTTCTCCACCACGTGGCCGTCATACTGCGTGACCAGCACATCCTCGCCGCTCTCCTTGTCGTTGATAACGCACACCGGGGCCACGTTGGTGATGTCCTGCGAGCCTATGATGACGCCGCAGGCGTGGATGCCTATCTGGCGGTTCGTGTCCTCCAGCTCCTCGGCGTAGGTGAGCATCCGTTTCAGGCTCTCGTCCGTGCCATCCATGATGGCCTTCAGCTCGGGCACATACTTGTAGCAGTTCTTCAGGTTCACCTTCGGCGACTTGCCCTTCTCGTCCTTCACACTGTCGGGAAATCCGCGGTCGGGGATATAGCTCTTGAGCTGGTTTACAACGTTCAGCGGCACCTTCTCCACCCTCCCCACGTCGGCTATACTGCTCTTGGTGGCCATGGTGCCATAGGTGATGATATGGGCCACGCGCTCCTTGCCGTACTTGTGCGTCACCCATTCCAGCACCCTGCCGCGTCCCGCATCGTCGAAGTCCACGTCGATATCGGGCAGCGAAATACGGTCGGGATTCAGGAATCGTTCAAACAGCAGGTCGTACCGCAGCGGGTCTAAGTCGGTAATCCACAGGCAGTAGGCCACCACACTTCCGGCAGCGCTTCCGCGCCCGGGCCCCACGCTGACGCCCAGCTCCTCGCGCGCCGCACGGATATAGTCGCTCACTATTAGGAAGTATCCCGGGAAGCCCATCGTCTTGATAGTGTGCAACTCAAACACGATTCTCTCCCTCACCTCCTCGCTCAGCGCCGCCTTTATGTCCGCGTCCGCCCATTCCACGCCACCCTCTCTACCCCCTCTCGGCCCCCTCTCTACCCCTTCTCTACCCTCCACACCCATATTCTCTCTCTCCTCCACTCCCGCATTCTCGCTCTCCCGCACTCCCGCATTTCCACCGTCCAGATATCGCTTCTTCGCCCCCTGCCACACCAGGTGCTCCAGATAGTCGGCCTCGAACTTGATGCGCCGCAGCTTGGCATACCCACCCAACTTCTTGATTTTCTTCTCCGCAGCCTCCTGACTCATCACCACCTCGCCCTTCTCGTTGCGCGTAAACTCGTCGAAAAGCTGCTCGTCGCTGAACTTGTCGTGCCACTCCTCCTCGCTGCCGAAGCTTTCCGGTATGGGGAACACCGGCATCAGCGGGTCGCTGTCTATACTGTACGTCTCCACCTTGGCCGCCACCTCCATCGTGTTCGCCAGCGCCTCCGGCAGGTCGGCGAATATGGCCTCCATCTCCTCCGGACTCTTCAGCCACTCCTGCTTCGTATAGTGCATGCGGTTGGGGTCGTCATAGTCCTTCTGCGTCGCCAGACAGATAAGGTGGTCGTGCGCCTCACCGTGCTCCTCCTCCACAAAATGCGCATCGTTGGTGGCTATGATTTTTATATCGTGCTTCCTCGCCAGCTCTATCAGGACCGGGTTTATCTTCTGCTGCAGCTCGTAGGTCTGACGGTTCGCGTTGGGCTTGTCCGTCTTGTGGCGCATAAGCTCTATGTAGTAGTCCTCGCCGAACTGCTCCTTGAACCACACCACCACACGCTCCGCACCCTCTATGTCGCCCTTCATGATAAGCTGCGGCACCTCGCCGCCCAGGCACGCCGAACACACAATCAGCCCCTCCTTGTACCGCGCCAGCACCTCGTGGTCTATCCTCGGCCTATTGTAGAAACCCTCCGTATACGCTATCGACGCCAGCTTGCACAGCGAATGGTAACCCTTCAGGTTCTTCGCCAGCAGTATCAAGTGATACCCCGAACTGTCCACAATCCGGTCCCTCCCCGTCTCGGGGTTTATCTCCTTCAGGTTCTTGTCCTTGTCGTGCAGCGTACGCCGCGCGCAGTAAGCCTCCGTACCCACTATCGGCTTGAAAATCTGCCCCTTCAAGCCCTCCAGCTCCTCCTGCAGCTCGCTCAGCTTCGGCGTCCCCTCCGGAATCGCCTGCTGCGTGTAGATCTCCTCCACCCTCTTGATTTCGGCCTCCACCGACTTGATCTTCTCCTTCACCTTCCCGTTCTCCTTGCTCACCGTGTCCAGAAAATCCTTTATGCCGAACATATTTCCGTGGTCGGTCAGCGCCATGGCATACATGCCGCAACGCTTCGCCTTCTGCACCAACTCCGGAATCTTCGACATACCGTCGAGCATCGAATAGTGCGAGTGCACATGCAAATGAGTAAACTGCGCCATACAAACAATTGCTTTTTCCGACTGCAAATATACACAAAAAATCCGACATACCCCCACCCCTCCCCAAAAACATATCCCCAAAATATCACCCACCCATCAACCCCACTAACGCATTAACGCACTAACGCATTAACACATTAACACACTAACGCATTCCCCAACCTCCCCACCAAAGCCCTGTCGGCGGGCAGCCACTCCACCTCTCCCAGCTCCTCCGCCGCGAGCCACCTCGCCGCCTCGTGCTCCCTCAGCTCCAACCGCCCGCTCACCACATGGCAGCGGTAACAGTACATCGTAAGGTGGAAAGCCGGATAGTCCCACTCCACCGTCTCCACCAGCCCCTCCACCGCCACCTCCGTCGCCAGCTCCTCCCGTATCTCGCGCCGCAGAGCCTCCTCCCGCGTCTCCCCAGCCTCCACCTTGCCCCCCGGAAACTCCCAGTAGTCCTTCCACTCCCCATACCCCCTCTGCGTAGCAAACACCCTCCCCTCCCCGTCATATATAATCGCCGCCACCACTTCTACCTGTTTCATAGCATTGAACCTGTTTTAGTACTTGTTCCCTTATTGCACCTGTCTAGAACCAGATTGGCCAGACACACAGCGATTTCCATCTCCTCTTCACGTGGCCGCCAGGCAAGCACGAAACTCACCTCTGCCCCTGTGACCGCATAGCCCTTCGCCTCCATCTCCCTCATCCGTTCGCGCATCCCATTGGACAGACTGCCGATACGCACACCTTGGTCGATTAGATAACCGTCTGCGTAGTCAAGCCTGTCGCCGCTCCGCAAGCGAAGAACCTGCTCCTTCCAATTCCGGAAATAGTCGAGCCACACATCGCGCATCGAGAGTGATAGTACGATGGACGGTTGATTGATTAGAGCAGATGTGTCATTGTATACAAACAATTGGTGCTTGGCTCGGGTAATGCCTACATAAACGGCACGGAGCATGTCGTTGTCCATTCTTCGGACACCCCCTAATAAAAGATGGACCGTGTCGAACTCGCGACCTTTGGCTTTGTGAGTCGTACTGACAAAGACGGTGTTCTCTTCCGTGGCGATGAAGTCTTCTATGCTCGAGTCCAGCACAAACTCACGCATATCACTGCGGTAGAAGTTTCTGTGAGTTGTCTCGAAGTCTTCGAAAAAGCGTTTCATGGCCGGCAAACAAGTGCTCGTAGCATACGACGCCTCTGTGCGACGTTTGGCCTCTTCCCATTGCTCACGGCTGATACTGCCGTCGGCGTCACCTCCCAACTGCTTGAAAAAGTAGCGCACCTCTGCGAGATTGATAAACCGGAAACCGTCGGTGGCTTGTATCATCCGCACCTGTTTACCCTGCTGCCGCAAGAGCTGTGCCACCTGTAGCGTCTGTTCGTTGGTGACAGTGAGGATGGCCGTCGTACCCTTGCACGATATGTCTTTGATGTTGAATACTGGCGAATCGACAACCGTTCCCTCCTGCTGGCTCACGGACACTATGGGTGATTGCTTCATGCGGCCCTGTATCTGCTTCACAAAACCGTTGGCGTAGTCGACAATGGCTCGGTCGCTGCGATAGTTGTCCGTGAGTTCATAGGTAGTGGCCTGATAGTCGGTGACGAACGACCGCAGGTAACGTGAATCGGAGCCGCGGAAGGCATAGATGTTTTGGTCGTCGTCGCCCACAGCGATGACACGCATCTCCTCGTTCCGGCTCATCAGTGCCTGCACCAGTCGGAAGTCGTCGGCACCCATGTCCTGTGCCTCGTCGATGACAAGCACGCTTTTGGCAATCTTGCTTTCCTCCACCTCGCCATTCTCAATCATCTCCGCTGCGCGTCTCACCACGCTGTCAGCCTCTTCGAGCGACCCGTTGCGCCCAACCAGGTCGAAGCTATATGAGTGAAAAGTCTTGATGTCAACATAATGTGCCGCATTACCCACCAGCTCCATGAGCCGTTTCTTGAATTCGGTAGCCGCAGCCCTTGAGAAGGTGAGCATCAGCAGCTGTTCGTGCTTCACGTCCTCCATCAGCAAAAGCGAAGCCAGCTTGTGAGCCAGCACACGCGTCTTGCCGCTGCCCGGTCCCGCCGCCACCACAATGTATCGCGACTGTTTGTCGTCGATAATTTCACGCTGTCGGGCACTGAGCGACCCAAATATCTGCTCATACTTGGCAGGCGTGATGTTCTTGGTAATTTGTGTGCGTCGCTCACCTTTGAAGTATTTATTGACAAAGGCCCGGTAGTCCATCATAAAGTAATCTCTGACGAACTTCATTGCGGCATCGTAGTCGCGAACCATCATGTTGGCAAATTCGCCCACGATATGTATCTGCTGGATACGCTGTCGATAGAACTCGTCCAGCAGCCGGTACTGCTCTTTGCCGTAGCGACGCGAGCGCTCCACCTTTCGGTGTAGTTGCATAGTATTGTATATCACCATAAACCCACCCTCTATCTTCACCAGCCCGGCCTTGCTGAGATAGAGCAGTGCCTCCTCTATGTCGCCCAAGGTTGCTTTCTCCGTTGCCTCGAAGGCGGATGTTTGCAGGGTGGCGTTGTATTTGTTCAGCAGTTCTACCACCGAGAAAGTAATCATCTTCTCCTCGGCAGCCGATGTCAACTCCTTGGCGACAAAACGGCTCAAATCAGCGCGCCGGTTAAACCGCGCCATCGCTGTCTCTCTGTCAACCTCCAGTCTCAAACTGACACTGCCACCGGCGGTATGTTCTTCCTTGCGTAGATAACCCTTGATTAGCAGGAAGTGGAAAAGCATTCGCAGCAGTTTGACGGTGCATCGTGGATGCCCTGCCTGTTGTGCATCGGCATTGAGTTGTTTGTAGTTGAAAAGACTGGGCTCGGTAGTGATGTGCTGCAGCAGGAAATGTTCAAGACGAAGCATCTCCTCCAGTCCACGGCTGATATTGGCACGGTCCATATAAGCCTGCATGTCTTGTGTGTCGGCCAGCAGCCCCTCCTGTCGCATAAGGGTGATGTTGCGCACTACCGCCTCTTTTTTCATTCCGAGTATATCGGCCAGATAATCGATACGGCTCTCTGCCTCTGTATCGCGACCGCCTGCTTTAGTCCGACTACTGATGAGCGAATGGATGATGCGGGCAGCATCTTCGCGCGTAATGTCATCGAAGAGGGCTGAGGCATTGAGTCGCTGTCGGGCTTCGTCCATCGTGTGGACATTGATACCGGTGGCGAAGATGCGTGGCGCATTACTGCCTCGACTGATGAAGCCGGCCTGCTCCAGAGCGGTGACAGCTCCTCGCACACGTGTCTCGATGTCGTTACCGTCGTCGCTGTTCCATCCGGCCTGGCGGGCAATCTCCAATGGCGAACAACTGACCTTCTCATGCTTGACCGTCAGGTCTTTGACAGCCTTCCACACTTGTTGAATCTCACTGATGGAGAGTTTGTTCTGATTGAGCAGGATGAAATGCTTGTCTAAGTCGCTGTCATCGAATAGCACATAGCAGTCGGCTTCCATCTGGGGGTCGCGACCGGCGCGACCCGCCTCCTGCACGTAATTCTCCAACGAGTCGCTGATGTCGTAATGAACCACCAGTCCCACATCCTTCTTGTCCACACCCATGCCAAAGGCAGATGTAGCCACAATCACCTGCGTCTCGCCTCTCATAAAGGCATTTTGGTTTCTCACCTTTTCTGCAGCCTCCATCTTGCCGTTGAACGGCAGTGCCCTGATACCGTCACGTTTCAATCGTTCTGCCAATTCACGGGTTCGGCGGGTTCGGGCTACATAGATGATGGTAGGACAACGGTGCCCAAGAATCAAGTTGCGCAATTGTGTGTATTTCTCATCTGTCGTCTCAGCGTGCAGCACGCTGTATCGCAGATTTTTCCGCTCTGCACTCGAAGCAAACACCTTCAGCTCTATGCCAATCTTTTCTTTGAAGTACTCACATATATCCGAAATAACCTTTTGCTTGGCAGTGGCGGTAAAACAACTGATAGCAATCGGGCTGGGTTGTTGTTTCTTCTCTTGCAACTCGCGGATAAAGTCACCAATATATAGGTAGTCGGTTCGAAAGTCTTGCCCCCATGCAGAGAAGCAGTGGGCTTCGTCGATTACAAACCGCACCACATTCCGACACAGCAGCAGTCGCTCTATGGTCTTGCTGCGCAGCATCTCTGGCGCAATATAGAGCATGTTGGCGGTTCCCTCTGCCTCCTGCTCAATGGCGGCTGCACGTTCAACAGGGTCAAGTAAACCGTTGATGGTCACAGCGTCGCTGATGCCTCGCTCGGCAAGATTATCAACCTGGTCTTTCATCAGGCTCTGTAGTGGCGAGATAACAACCGTCAGTCCATGTATGTTCCGTCCTGCCATCAAGGCGGGCAGCTGGAAAGTCAACGACTTGCCGCCGCCTGTCGGAAAGATAGCCAACAGCGACTCGCCATGAATAGCCGCTTCCACTGCTTTTTGTTGCATAGGTTCGCCATCGAACAGGCGGAACTCGTCATACCCAAAGAACTCTTTCAGTCCGGTGTGTGCATCCAGTCTGCGCTTGCAATACTCACATTCGCCGCATGAGGTATTACATAGAAAAGCCATCACGTTATTCACCTTCGGATAGTTGTGCAGCACCCATGCCGGGGTTAGCGACTGCAAGTCGCCCGCACCGATGACCGCCAACGCGTAGGCCAATTCCACCGGATAATGCTTCACTACCGCCTCAATGTTGGCGTTGGTACATATCTTCCCGGCAAATTCTTCGCGTATAAGCTTGCTAACATTATCCGTTACCCAATCATTGCCCATCCAATTGAAGAACCCGCGAAACTCCATCCTCTGCCCCAACAGGCTGCGATATATAGTCTTTCTTCTTTCAGTCAATGCTTTCCAGGCCTCTACCTCGTCATAAAACAAGTCTCGCGCCTTCTTGGCATCGTTAACGGGATTATTCAGCTCGTCTACCAGAAGTTTGTCGTCTTTTACCAACCGATGGTAGGGCTTGCGTGGAAACAGCAGTGGTGACAGCGGCAGGGTATCGATAACAGCATATTGTCCTTTCAGCTGCAGGTATTTTAAGTCATGGTTGATGATATTATGTCCACACATTGTGTCGCTCGACGACACAAAGCTCTCGAAATCGCGGGCCGATTGTGTGTGTATCAATGCGCCGTCATCGCGTACAGCCCCGTAGTCTTCAACCTTCTGGCTGTCCACACCCACCTCCGTGTCAATGAACACAATACTCGATGACAATCTCGCCCTGTATAAGGAGCTTTCTTGTGATTGTTTTGTGGAGTTATCCTGAGGATAAAGAGCTACCCCATACTTTTCTGCCAAATATTGCAAACTCTCAACAAACGAAAAGTGTTTGTACTTTTGCAAAAAGGAAATTACATCACCACCTTCACCACACTCAAAACACTTGAAAATCCCTTTTGACGGCGAAACATATAATGAAGCTGCTCTCCCCGAATGAAACGGGCATAGCCCAACATAGTTTTCCCCCTTTTTCTTTAGTTGCACAAATTCGCCAACCACTTCCTCAATATGAGTAGAGTCTAAAATCTGTTCTATGATTTCTCTTTCTATCATCTATACCTTCCTTTGCTATTCGACAAACGCCTTATCCAGATGAAATGCCAGAAAGTCTCATTTTGTATGCGGAATCTTGCAGCATACGGAATCCTCCACACTCCCGCATTAACGCATTCCCATGTTCCCGCACTGCTATTGTGGTATTTCGTAGACGATGCTCCAGCTGCCCAGCTTCGTTCCGTGGCAGTCGAGCTCTTGGTAGTCGGCCACCTCGAAACCAAGGTGGCGGTAGAAGGCCAGGTTGCTCTCGCTGTTGGTGAAGAAGCACAGGCGTGTGCCGCCGTGCCTACGGATGTAGGGCACCACGCAGTCCATCAGCATCTCGCGGCCATAGCCGTGCCCTTGGTGCTCGGGGCTGACAGTGAGGGAGCTGAGGTACCACGTGGTGCCGCCCAGCAGCGTGTGGCAGTAGTGGCCGGCGTCGCTGTCCATCGCCAGCCATTCGTTGACGATGTCCTGCTTCGGCAACCGCAGCACGCGCCCCCAGCCGTGCAGCAGGTATTGCAGGTCCGAAGGCTTCCGCCAGTCGGGAGGAAACAGGTCGGCCACCGCCACCGGCACTCCGCCAGTGTGGCCCACAAGGAAACGGGCGCGTCTCCGCGTGGTGCGATACTCGCTGTGTATCATGGCACGCATGAAAGCCAGCCGCTCCCCGCGCTCGGCAAAGAAGTTGGTGAAGTATTCGTAGTCGGCAAAGGCCTGCACCGACAGCTCGGCGCACTTTCCAATCTCCTCGTGCCGCATGGGCGCTATGGTCAGGTGCTCGGTGTTCATTTGCATTCTTCGTGTTTCAGTAGGCATATACCAGTCCATATTTCTCTGTCAGTTGGCGCAGGCTGCCGTCGGCTTTCATCTGGCGGATGATGCTGTTGACAAGGGCCAGCAGGTCGTCCTGCCCCTGCCGCATCAGCACGCCGATCTCGCCGTGGGTGAAGGGGGCGTCGAGCAGCGGCGCCGCCAGGCGCGGGTCGCTCTGCACGTAGTAGGGCGCCTCCGTTATCTCGGTGATCATCACGTCGGCCTCGCCCTCGGCCACGAGCGCGGGTATCTCCTCGTTGTTGGGGTGTACGATGAGCGTGGCGTGGGTGAGGTGTTGGCGGGCGAACTGCTCGTTGAGGCCGCCGGGGTTGACCATCACGCGCACCCCCTCCCGGTCTATGTCCTCCAGCGAGCGGAAGCACGCGCTGTCCTCCGTGCGGCAGAGTATGGTCTTGCCGTTGGCCAGATAGCCTTCGCTCATCAGCATCGTGGCGCAGCGCGTCTCGGTGATGGTGATGCCGCCCATGGCCATGTCGAACAGCTGCGGCTCGGCCTGCACGTCGGCCGTCAGCGTGGGCCACGAGGTGCGCACGAAGTCCACCGCCACGCCCATCCGCTTGGCCATGGCCTCGGCTAGCTCGATGGCGAAGCCCCAGTACTCGCCCGTCTCCGGCTCGCGGAACGACAGCGGCCTGTAGTCGCCCGTCGTGCCGACCAGCAGCGTGCCCCGCTGCTCGATGCGCTCTACGGTCGGCCGCCCCGCAAGGGGCTGCTCCTTCTCGCTGCACGCCGCCAACACCGTCCCCGCCAGCGCCAGCAGCGCCACGAGCAACCATATTTTGACCCTGTTTTGCTTCATAAGGCTGTTTGGGTTATGCTTTTCCGTGTATATTATTTCGTGGTCTTAAGGTTGGCGAACGTCGTGCGGCCAGCGAAAGTGGCGATGTAAGTCCCGTGAGGCAGCCCTTCGAGGCTGGTGGTGGTGGCGCCGTTCACCGCAACGCTCTTGATCACTTTCCCGTCCGTCGAGTATATGGTGAGCATACCGGGCTCCTGTCCGTTCGTGAAGGTCAGCACCACGCTGTCTCCGCTGCGCGTAAGGGTGGCGGTGGCGTCGCTGTCGACGGAAGTAATGCCTGTGTATCCGCGAAGCGTGGCGTATTCATTGCGCGCGGCGGCGACCAGCGTCTGGAATTCCGGCTCGCTCTGCAGGCGCACGAGGGTGTAGGAGGCCAGCAGACGCCCGGCCTGCACGTCGGAGGCCCAGTGGTAGCCCGCTATGACACGGCTGTAGCCGTAATCGAAGCCACGCTTGAGGATGGCGTTCATGCTGTCGGGCGTCAGCTCCACCATCGCCAGCGACAGGCCCCAGCCCAGATTGGAATGGGTCGAGGGGTAGGACGAATCGGTGAATTCCTCCTCCTCGTCGTCCGGTATGAGCGTCGTCTCGCCCAACTGGGCGTAGGGACGACGGCGGAACACGCTGTTTTTTAGCCGGCGCGACTCTGCGCGCAGTTTCGTGGTCACATAGGAAAGATAGGCCGTGATGTTGGGAGCAACGGTGGTGTCAAGCGTCATGTCGAGACATGCCGAGAATTGGCTCAGGAAGTAGGCGATACTCTTCGAGTCGTCGGCCACAGCCTGCGTGCCAAGCGGCGTATTGCGCAGACTCTTGGCGAGCCAGTGGGCCGCCACATCGCCGTAGTAGCGGTATGATGCCGTGTCGCTGGGCGGCGGCAGGATGCGCTGGCTGTTGGGGTAACCCACCTCGCCCGGTGTCTCGCCGTGCCACAGCAGGTATTCGGCACGTGCAGCGGCCAGGTCGGAGCGGTATTCGGGACTGGCCTGGAGGCGCGCCACACAGCTGCTGGCAGCCAGGCGGGCTGCGTCGACATCGCTCTGCCAGTGGGCACCGACAATGACACGGCTCTCACCGTATTCCCATCCGCGACGCAGGATAGTGTCCTGCTGCTCGGGGGCCATCTGTGCCAGAATCAGGGCTGTGGTCCATCCCAGCGAGGTGTGCCCCGACGGATAGGAGCCGTTGCCGCGCAGGTGCTCCTCGTCGTCGAAGGCTCCCGCCACATGCTCGTTCATTCGGGCAAACGGGCGCTTGCGCATATACCGCGCTTTGGCCCTGTCTACAGCCTGGGCTGCCGTCTTCTGCCCGCGCGACACCAGCCGGTATATAGCCGGGGTCGCCGCCTTGCTGACCTCGAAACCCATGGCATCGCCATAAATCTGGCACATACGTTCAACGCTGTATTCCGACTCCCAGCTGGCACGCTGCCCACGCGAGGTGGCGCGCATTGACTTACCCCATATCCACTGCTGGAAGTCGTCTATAAAGAGCAGACTGTTCGTGTCGGGTGGGGCCGGCAGATAGACACCCGCGTCGGGCATCTGGTTGTCGTCATAGTAAGGTACGGTGTCCAGGTCTTGGGCCGAAAGGTGCATGCACAACGTGCATACAGCAAAAGCCAGTAGTATTTTCTTCATTGTATTACTGTTTGGATAGTATTGTTTTTATTCAGTTTCATCAGTGTCTTGCCATATTCAGAGTGCAAAAGTACCACTTTTCGCCGGACTGGCCAAATCTTTTGCAATTCAAACGCGAAAACCCTGGTTGTCAGCCGAGCCGACGGCACATCACTGATTGTGGACACCAACCGCCGAATGCCCTGCCGCGACGAGTGCCGGGGCAATAATTTGCAGCATTCCAAGTTATCCTGTTATGGTGAATACAGCTGCACAACCGAGCGAGGCCACCCTTCGTGCCGAGGTCTACGACATCGTCCGCCAGATACCGCGCGGACGGGTGCTCACCTATGGCCGTATCGCCGCCTTGTGCGGCTGGCCCAATCATTCCCGCCTCGTGGGCCGCATCATGCGCACAGCCCCCGACGCTGAGTTGCCTTGCCACCGTGTCGTCAACGCCTCCGGCCGCCTCGCCCCGCACTACCCCGCCCAAGCCTCCCTCCTAACCTCCGAAGGCATCCACCTCACCCCCTCCGGCAAAGTCCCTTTGAAAGAATATCTGTGGAATCTTTAATCCTCGGCGGCCATAGGCAATTTGTCGTCCTCCTCGGTGGGGTAAGGAATAGGATGGTGCTTGTATATCGACAGCAGATTGTCATTTAGTAGCACCTCCACCTCGCGCATGGTGCGTTCTATCTTGTCCGCCTTCAGTTGGCACTCCCACACCACAATCACTTGCCACCCATTCTCCTGCAGCATAGCATAGTTACGTTGGTCCCGCTCCTGATTGCGGCGTATCTTCTCCAGCCAGAAGCTGCGGTTGGTCTGTGGAATCTTGCAGCAGGGGGAACTCGGTATATATTTATTCTCCTGCTCGCGCTCCGCGCTTGCGAAATCTTGTAAATCTTGTAGATTATTTCCGCTTCGCGGTTCCTCTGAATCACGTATTAACGCATTCCCACATTGGCTCCACAAGGTCGCCGACCATGGTTCACACATTCTCACGTTGTGTCCGTGCAAGAAGCACCCGTTGACGAATATTGCCGTCCTGTAAGTCCTCAACACGATGTCCGGCTTCCCCGGCACACTCTTTACGCTTAGCCTGTACCGATACCCATGCCCCCACAGCCACCGCCGCACCTTCAGCTCCGGCTTCGTCCCCGAGCCCTTGATATGCGACATGCACCTATGCCGCTGCTCCGGTGTCATCGTGTCGGTCATAAGATAATGAATTTGATATTCATTTTTGACAATGAAATTGTTTGATTCTGCCTGTCCGGCAAATTACCAGCAAATTAAAATGCGTCTTGCTCGGCATTGTATTTCAATACGTTACGCTCATTCGATTGGAATTGACTCATATCTCCGGCAAATTACCAGCAAATTAGAATGTATTTTACCTAATCTTGTTTACCAACGCATTACATACATTTGACCGAAATCGCATCATGCCTCTGGCAAATTACTGGCAAATTAAACTGACGCCCAAATGGGAACATATCGCATATATCTTTTGGCGGTCTGAGGATCAAGTGGTTTAATCATTCTCCTATCCACAGCTTCTTTTATCAGACGCGAAATACTCCCAGCAGAGGTTTCTTTCAAGCCGAACCTATCTCTTAACGATGCGTTTGTCATTGTATCACCTTGGATAAACATTAGACAGGTATGCAAATAGCACGACCATATTTTGTCATCCATGGGGATGTTTTTAAACTCCATCTCAGAAAACAACGTCACTTTTGTCGACTCCTCGAAAATTTCTATTCTCGGAGCCGGAAGAAATTGACTCTCACAAGCCAGAACCATTCTATCCCACCCACGACCCAACTCTTCGCATATTTTCATCCTGCGCATTATTGAAGCCAACCTCTCGTTTCTTGACTTTGGAGGATTATCAATAATTCTCATTATGTCAACCAACGGTGTGCCAGGGTTTGTCACTTCCAGTCTGTTGTCAAATATTTCTACTACGGGACCAGCTCCTGTAATATATAAATCTTGATGGACAAGACTATTTGCCACTGCTTCTCTTACAGATGGCAACGGAAATATACTTTTAGTTGTCAGCGTTACAGCACTTGAATCCTCGCTACTCGGCAAAAGAGCTCCCACATACCGTACAATATCCTCGAAACAAACGGCATATCCTGCATTGAACGACTCTTCTTTTTGTATAAACAGCCGGTTTCTCCCTTGATACTGGACTACTCGCATTGTCTTTCTCCCCAATCGAGGGAAAGCATTGAGATCTTTGGCAAAAAGTATTGCGCCCAAGTTAGTGATACCAAAAAGGCCGTTATCAAGGTGTATGGCAAGCCCATCTTCTGTCAGGTAATGCATAACTTCACTCTCCTCTGTTGGTTGTGGCAGCTTCAACCTGGAGAAATATGCATCAACATTCAGTAACTGAAGCACATTCGCATACCTCAAATCCTTGAGGCAACAAACATCTTCGAAATGATTGTTGCGCAGCTTGTCCCATAGTTGTGTCGCCAATGCTGGGAAATCATGCAACTTCTTGGTGTAGCTACCACTACGGATATATTCAGTCTTCTCAAATGCGACGGGGGTGTTCAATGCTTTGTTAATCCTGATCAACTCCACATGTTGCCCATCCACTTCGGTTTCCAGAAACTCGAAGTCGGCATTCTTCGACAGCATGACTCTGAGCCAGTTCTCCAATTCTTGCTGACCTTTTTTTTGCAATGGCAAACGTACGGTGGTACCAATAATTTCATGTGTGGTGTCATCCACACCCCATACCATATAGGCAAAATCCCTGTCTTTCTGTGTCGCGGTGTTTGCCAGAGCGCTAATGTCTTCACCGATCATTTTAGGCTCGCAATTGTTATGCTTAAACTCTACCCATCCTGTTTCCTTGGGCAGCTTGCATAACTCCTTTACAAGAATATCAATATTTGCCTCCATGGCTTATATGTTTTTTATTGGACTTGCTTCTCAATTTTTGTTTGGCTAGCAAATTACAAGCAAATTAGAATAAAACTCACTTAATAATGTTTTTCAGCATATTACATATATTTCCCTTGAGTTGTATCATGTCTTTGGCAAATTACTGGCAAATTAAACGGAACCATCATGGGGCAGTTGTTTCAGTAGTTCATTTTGATTGACATTATTCATCAATTCTTCCCATGTGGCAAACCATGGAGCTGTGGTTTGCTTGCCACGGGCGAGAGTAGAGAGATTGTTGTATTCTTTTGATTGTGTGGTATCGAAAGTGTAGACAAGATAGTAGTCGTGACCAAGAGATTCGAAGCCTTTCTTTTGCAGGGTTTCTTTTGACATAAAACGAGGCCCGACCCCTTTTTAGTTTGAACAAGGTGCCGTTAGTCCCATTGTGCAGCATCACATAACGGGAATTCAATACCTTTGGCGGTAGCACAATGGAGCCAGCATTCTCGCCCATCGACAGGCAATATTCGCGATAGTTTTCTAAATTCATTCTTCTATAAGTGACATCTTGTCGTATTTTTTGTAAACCGATATAGAAAAGATTTCCGGTGATGCAGAGGTATTCTTTCGGATGGTCTGTCTCCCTGGTCAACCTGATGGGAATGATTGCATTTGAATATGACATTATAATCTATGAGTAAAATAGTTTTAACCACTCAGAGACCGGCTATATAATATGGTTAAATGGAAATCT
>Ga0310697_10001393_pt1 | contig 28448 bp, 21 predicted proteins | sample 172DNAGHGlowgp2_FD_203883 | JGI IMG/M metagenome (GOLD analysis project Ga0310697, IMG submission 203883) | Sheep rumen microbial communities from Palmerston North, Manawatu-Wanganui, New Zealand - 1728 DNA GHGlow gp2 (v2) (version 2) | ecosystem: Host-associated > Mammals > Digestive system >...
TCCTTGCGGCTGAGCTTTATGTTGTGCTTCTTGAGGAATTCCTCCACAGCGTCAGTAATCTTTACACGCGTGTCCTGACCCTTCTCTGGTGCCACGAGTATTCCGAGAGCTGCTCCGGCAATTGCTCCACCGAGAAATGCTCCTATGTAACCTAAACTCTTCATTGTTGTGTTTTTTAGTTAGTAAATGCTGTTTTGTCTCGCAAAGATAGGCATTCTTTTGCGAAAATCGGTCAAAAAGGCTGTCATTTTTTGTTAAATTGGTTAGAAAATCTTCATTTAACAAAGTTTAGGCAGTCTTTTTATGCGTTTTTGCGTAAGTTTTTGTAATTTCGCGGTGTCATCTGACGAAAGAATCAATAAACCATTCATAATAAACTACAGAAAAAACATGAAAAAGTACATGGTATTATGCGCAGGCCTGAGCCTGGCAATGGTGTTCGCAAGCTGCGGCAAGAGCAGTGAGAGTGCTTACAAGAAGGCCTACGAGAAGGCAAAGTCGCAGGAGGCCACACAAACCATCCAGCAGCCTTCCACCCCGGCAGTGAGCCAGCCGGCCACGGTGACTCCCGTTCAGACACAGCCCGCCAGCCAGACCGTTGTTGCCTCGAGCGACAAGGACGTGCGCTCGGAGAGTGTCCAGCTGGTCAGCGGCGAGGGTCTGAAGGCCTACAGTGTCGTCGTGGGTTCGTTTAAGGGTCAGGCCAACGCCGAGGGTCTTCAGCAGCAGCTCCGTGAGAAGGGCTACAATGCCCAGGTTGTCCGCAAGGATGCCGTCGACGGTGCGTGGTTCCGCGTCATCGCCACGACGTTCGACACCAAGCCCGAGGCCATCAGCAGCCGCGATGCCCTGCGCGGTACCTATCAGGGAGCCTGGTTGCTCTTCAAACAGTAAGAACACCTTGGCCCGAATACTTTCTATCGACTACGGTAAGAAACGTACCGGACTGGCAGTCACCGACCCTCTGCAGATTATTGCCGGAGGGTTGGCGACTGTCTCTACTTCTGAGCTATTCCAGTGGCTGCGCGACTACATCGCCCGCGAGGCGGTGGAGCGTATCGTCATCGGCGAGCCACGACAGCCCAACGGTGCTCCGAGCGAGAACATGGCACGCGTCGAGCAGTTCGTCAACCGCTGGCGCAAGGCCTGTCCCGAGGTGCCTATAGAGTACTACGACGAGCGGTTCACCTCTGTTCTCGCCCATCAGGCGATGCTACAGGGCGGTCTGCGCAAGAAAGCCCGTCAGGACAAGGCCCTGGTCGACGAGATCAGTGCCACCATCATCCTCGAGGACTACCTGCGCTCACGCAAAGGATAATTCAAGACAACAATGATACTACCTATTTATATATATGGCCAGCCGGTGCTGCGCAAGGTGGCCGAAGACATTACCCCCGAGTACCCGCAGCTCGAGCAGTTCATCAGCGACATGTGGGAGACACTCGCCCAGAGCGAGGGCATAGGCCTTGCCGCCCCGCAGGTGGGCAAGCCAGTACGCGTGGTGGTCATCGACCTCGACGTCATCAGCGACGACCTGCCCGAGTACAAAGACTTCCGCCGTGTGTTCATCAATCCCCACATCATCGAGCGCGACGACAGCCACACCGACACCAGCGAGGAGGGCTGCCTCTCGCTGCCCGCCATCCATGAGAAGGTGGAGCGGCCCACGCGCATCCACGTCACCTGGCAGGACGAGCAGTTCCAGCAGCACGACGAGTGGGTGGAGGGCTACCTGGCCCGTGTCATGCAGCATGAGTTCGACCACCTCGACGGCCACATGTTTATCGACCGCATCTCACCGCTTCGCCGCCAGCTCATCAAGAGCAAGCTCAAGGCACTGACACTGGGCCGCTACCGCTGCGGCTACAAGACCAAGCCTGTAAGGAAGTAACCTCCTCCCTCCCCTACCCCTATGAAGCTACTACGCCGGTTCCGGCGTGCGGCAGCCGTTGCTGCCGGGCTGCTGCTGGCCGCCACGGCCCACGCCCAGTACAATATCGAGCGTCTCATCAACATCGGCCGCTCGGCACTGTACTACGAGGACTATGTGCTGTCGATGCAGTACTTCAACCAGGCCATCGCCGCCAAACCCTATCTCTACGAGCCATGGTTCTTCCGCGGCGTAGCGAAATTCTACCTCGACGACTTCGCCGGTGCCGAGGCCGACTGCAGCCAGGCGCAGCAGCGCAACCCCTACGTCACCAGCATCTACGACCTGCGCGCCCTGTGCCGCATCCGCTTGGGACGCTACACTGAGGCAGCCCAGGACTACACACGTGCCCTGCGCTACGACCCCGAGAACCAGGGCATGTGGCACAACCGCGTACTCTGCCACATACAGAACAAGGAGTACGACCGTGCCCGTGAGCAGCTCGACACGATGCTCACCCGCTGGTCGCAGTATGCCCGCGGCTACACCATGCTTGCCGAGGTGCACCTGCTGCAGGCCGACACCGCAGCTGCCATCAGTGCCTTCGAACGCTCTCTCGAGCTCGACCCCTACGACGGCGAGACATGGGCGGGGCGTGCCGTCATCAGCCTCTCGCGACAGGAGTGGAAGGATGCCGAGGCATTCCTCGACAAGACCATCCACCTGCTGCCGCGCCACGCCACAAGCTACATCAACCGCGCACTGGCGCGCGTCAACCAGAGCAACCTGCGCGGTGCCATGGCCGACTACGACACCGCCCTCGATATTGACCCAAACAACTTCCTCGGGCACTACAACCGAGGACTGCTGCGCGCCCAGGTGGGCGACGACAACCGTGGCATCGAGGACTTCGACTTCGTGCTGCGTCTGGAGCCCGACAACCTCATGGCACTCTTCAACCGCGCGCTCCTTCTCGAACAGACAGGCGACCTGCGCGGCGCCATCCGCGACTTCTCGAAGGTCATCGACGACTACCCAAACTTCTGGTTCGGACTGCAGCACCGCGCCGACTGCTACCGGCGCTTAGGACAGACACGGCAGGCCGAGCTCGACGAATTCCGAATACTGAAAGCCCAGATGGACAAGCGCTACGGCAAGCGACAGCCGCGGCTGAACCGCCGGCAGATGCGCCGCCGCAGCGACGACGACCCAGAGAAGTACAACCAGATAGTCGTGGCCGACGAGCAGCAGATGGAGCACGAGTACAGCAGCCAGTACCGCGGCCGCGTGCAGAATCGCAATGTCGACGCCAAGCTGCTGCCAATGTTCGAGCTCGTCTTCGACCGCCCCCGCCAGTCGGTGCGCTCCACCGTGGCCTACGACCGCCATGTCGAGGCCTTCAACCGCCAGTCCGCCGGTCGCCAGCTCTACGTCAGCAGCAGTGCCGCAGTACTCGACGAAGCCACGTCGCAGGGCTACTTCAGCTATATCGACACACTCACCGCCGCTGTCGGCAGCGCCGCCACCGTCGCCGAGGCCTTCCGCCCGCTACTGCTGCGCGCCGTAGCCTACGGCGAGGTGCAGAACTACGAGAGTGCCATCGACGACCTCTCCACCGCCCTCAGCATCGACAGCCTCTCGCTGCTCGCACTCTGGCAGCGTGCCGTCTGCCAGTCGAAGATTAACCAGTTCCAGGCCTCCGAGGGCACCAACATCGACCTGAAGACCGCTAACGTCCTGGGCGACCTCATGGCAGCCCTGCGCCTCGACCCCGACAACGCATACCTCTACTACAACCGTGCCACACTGCACGCCCAGCGCATGGACTACCGCCAGGCCGTCAGCGACTACGACCGTGCCATAGAGCTCGACCCGCGTCTGGCCGAGGCATACTTCAACCGCGGCCTATGCCGCATCTTCAGCGGCGACAACGCATCAGGCGTCAGCGACCTCAGCAAGGCCGGCGAGCTGGGGCTCTACACCGCCTACAACCTCATCAAGCGCTATACGGTGAAGAACACGAAAGAATAACGATTGGCGCACGGCAGGCCGGCATTAATAATCCTTCCGTATACGCTCGAAAAACTCTATCTCTTTCTCGAACATCAGTGCAGTTTGTCTTACAAACTTTATATCAATTGTCCGCTCGGCATCCCGAAGGGTGATACTCCATGACTATTGCGCAATAGTCATGGAGTATTGAAAATTAGTCGTGGAGTATTGGAAATTAGTCGTGGAGTATTGCGCAATAGTCGTGGAGTATCTGGGTGCGGCGGGTGCGGGAGGTGCGCCCTGCTTCACTCACGCACGTTCGCGCTCGCGTGAGAGGAGTCGGTGGACTCGGTGCAAGAAATAAAAAAAACAAAAGAGTTTGTTTTGTTCTTCGCTCGACTTTTCGTACCTTTGCAGTCCGATTAAAGAGGAGTTATGATTTCAGTAGAAGGACTAAAGGTGGAATTCGGCGTCAAGCCGCTGTTCCAGGATGCCAGTTTCGTCATCAACAGCCGCGACCGCATAGCCCTGGTGGGCAAGAACGGTGCCGGGAAGTCGACGATGCTGAAGATACTGTGCGGCGAGCAGCAGCCCACGGCGGGCACGGTGAGCCGCCAGGGTGACACTACGGTGGGATACCTGCCGCAGGTGATGCGTCTGGTTGACGACACCACCGTTCGCGAGGAGGCTCAGAAGGCGTTTGCCTCGCTGACGGCGCTTCGCGAGCGCGTAGAGCAGCTGGAGCGGCAGATGGCCGAGCGCACCGACTACGAGAGTGTCGACTACATGGAGCTGGTGGAGCGTTACACCGCTGAGCACGAACGTCTGCTGATGACGGGTGCCGAGAGCCGCGAGGCTGAGCTGGAGCGCACGCTGACGGGTCTTGGCTTCGAGCGCAGGGACCTGGAGCGTCCCACGAGCGAGTTCTCCGGCGGCTGGCGTATGCGTATAGAGCTGGCGAAGATTCTGCTGGAGCGTCCCGACGTGCTGTTGCTCGACGAGCCAACGAACCACCTCGACATCGAGTCGATACAGTGGCTGGAGCAGCTGCTGGCCTCGTGGAGCGGTAGCGTGGTGCTGGTGAGCCACGACCGCGCATTCATCAATAATGTGTCGAACCGCACGCTGGAGATCTCCTGCGGCCACGTGGTGGACTACCGCGTGAAGTACGACGAGTACGTCGTGCTGCGCCAGGAGCGTCGCCAGCAGCAGCTGCGTGCCTACGAGAACCAGCAGCGCGAGATTCAGGAGATGCGGCAGTTCATCGAGCGGTTCCGCTACCAGGCCACAAAGGCCGTACAGGTGCAGCAGAAGGTAAAGCAGTTAGAGAAGATCGTACCCATAGAGATTGACGAGGTTGACAACTCGGCCATGCACCTGAAGTTCCCGCCCTGTCTGCGCTCCGGCGACTACCCCGTCATCTGCGAGGACGTCAGGAAGGAGTATGATATATCGAGGAGCGAGGGTGCGAGGAGCGAGGGTGCGAAGCATCTGGTCTTCGACCACGTGAACCTGACCATCAAGCGCGGCGAGAAAGTGGCCTTCGTCGGCCGCAACGGCGAGGGAAAGTCGACACTGGTGAAGTGCATCATGGGCGAGATACCGTTCGACGGACAGCTGAAAGTAGGCCACAACGTACAGATAGGCTACTTCGCACAGAACCAGGCCCAGCTGCTCGACGAGCAGCTCACCGTGCGCGAGACTATCGACAACGTGGCGCGGGGCGAGATACGCCTGCGCATCAACGACATACTGGGTGCCTTCATGTTCGGCGGCGCGGAGGGCGACAAGAAGGTGAAGGTGCTCAGCGGCGGCGAGCGCAGCCGTCTGGCCATGATACGCCTGCTGCTCGAACCGGTGAACCTGCTGATACTCGACGAGCCCACGAACCACTTAGACATGGCATCGAAGGACGTGCTGAAGGAGGCCATACGCGCCTTCGACGGGACAGCCATCATCGTCAGCCACGACCGCGACTTCCTTGACGGCCTGGTAACACGCGTCTATGAGTTCGGCGGCGGCCGCGTGCGCGAGCACCTCGGCGGCATCTACGACTGGATTCTCGGTTCGAGGAGCGAGGAAAGGCTACGGGTTGGCGACGTAACGTCGGGAATGCGAGGAACGAGGAACGAGGATAGTCCGAAGAACGATAATAGCTCGAAGGGCGATGCCAAGCAGAGCTATGCCGAGCACAAGGAGCAGCAGCGGCGGCGGTCGCGTGCCGAGAAGGCCGTCAAGGAGAGCGAGCGCAAGATAGAGCGTATGGAAGCACGCCTGATGGAGCTCGACGAGCTCTTCGCCGACCCGCAGAACGCCGCTGACATGACACTCGTCACGGAGTACACCGACACGAAGCGTCAGCTCGACGAGGAGATGGAACGCTGGGGACAGCTCTCCGAGGAGCTGGAAAAGGCTTAGTGACAGCAAGCACCTGTAACGGGAATAAAGAAGTTAAAACATAAAATAAGGTACAAAAGAACTATGGAACTAAAAAAATTTGCAATGACAATGCTTATGGCGACAGCGTCGCTGACAGCAGCGGCACAAGAGCCACAGCTGCGGTCGGGCATCAGCCCCGCCGACATGAACACCAGCGTCAAGGCCGGTGACGACTTCTACGAGTACGCCTGCGGCGGATGGATGAAAGCCAACCCGCTGCCCCCCGCCTACTCGCGCTTCGGCTCCTTCGACCGTCTGGCCGAGGACAACAACAAACGTATCAACGGCATACTGCAGGAGCTGCTCGAGAAGACCTACGCCGACGGCACCACCGAGCGCAAGCTCTCCGACCTCTACAAGCTGGCCATGGACTCCGCCCGTCGCGAGCGTGAGGGACTGACTCCCGTCATGCCGCTCATCAAGAAGCTTGAGGCCGCCAAGACGGTGCAGCAGCTCAACGACATCCAGCTGACGCTGGCCCCCTACGGCGACCAGCAGTTCTACCGTGCCGACATGGGTGCCGACGAGAAGAACGCCACGCAGAACATTCTGAACGTCTACCAGGGCGGACTGACACTCGGGCAGAAGGACTACTACCTCGAGACCGACGAGGCCACGACGAAGATTCGCGAGGCATACAAGAAGCACATCGTCAGGATGTTCCAGCTCTTCGGATTCTCGAAGGGAGCAGCACAGAAGAAGATGCAGAACGTCTGGAAGCTCGAGCTGGCACTGGCCAAGGTGTCGAAGAGCCGCACCGAGCTGCGCGACCCGCAGGCCAACTACAACAAGACGACACTCAAGGAGTTCCAGGCGCGCTACCCCCACCTGCGACTCGTCGAGGTGATGAACGCCCAGGGTCTGAAGACGGAGTACATGCAGGAGCTCATCGTCGGACAGCCCGCCTTCCTCGACGGCGCCGAGCAGCTCGTAGCACGCATTAAGACTGCCGAGCTGCGCGACTACATGGAATGGGGCATCATCATTGAGTCGGCAAACCTGCTCACCGACGAGGTGCGCAAGGCCAACTTCGACTTCTTCGGACGCACGCTCTCCGGCCGCCAGGAGGAGCACCCGCTGTGGCGCCGCGCCACCAACTCGGTACAGGGTGTCATGGGCCAGGCCTTAGGAAAGATCTACGTCGAGAAGTACTTCCCCGCAGCAGCCAAGGAGCGTATGCTGCGTCTGGTGAAGAACCTGCAGATAGCCCTCGGCGAGCGTATAGCTGCACAGGACTGGATGGACGACTCGACGAAGGTCAACGCCCTTCTGAAGCTCAACACATTCTATGTCAAGGTGGGCTACCCCGACAAGTGGATAGACATGTCGAAGCTCACGATAGACATGAAAAAATCTTACTTCGAGAACATGCAGGAGTGCAGCCGTTTCTGGACGGCTTGGCACATAGACCACACTGCCGGCAAACCCGTCGACATAGACGATTGGCACATGACCCCGCAGACCGTCAACGCATACTATAACCCCACGACGAACGAGATCTGCTTCCCCGCTGGCATACTGCAAGTTCCGTTCTTCGACATGACCGCCGACGATGCCTTCAACTACGGTGCCATCGGAGTAGTTATAGGCCACGAGATGACCCACGGCTTCGACGACCAGGGCCGGCAGTTCGACAAGGACGGAAACATGCACGACTGGTGGAAGGCTTCCGACGGAAAGAACTTTACAGAACGTACCGACAAGTACGCCGACTTCTTCTCGGCCATCGACGTGCTGCCCGACCTCAAGGCCAACGGCCGTCTGACGCTGGGCGAGAACCTGGCCGACCACGGCGGACTGCAGGTGGCCTACGCCGCCTTCAAGAACGCTACGCGCAACCAGCAGCTGCCCGTCATCGACGGACTGACAGCCGACCAGCGATTCTTCCTGGCCTATGCCGGTGTATGGGCCGGTAACATCACCGAGGCGGAGATACGCAACCGCACGAAGAGCGACCCCCACGCACTGGGACGCTGGCGCGTCAACGGCGCACTGCCACACATCGATGCCTGGTACGAGGCCTTCGGTGTTAAAGAAACTGACAAAATGTTCATCCCACGCGAGCAGCGACTGCAGCTCTGGTAATCGGGAGACAGCCGAAAACACGAAAAAAAACCGCCGTAGACGTAAATTTACGGCGGTTTTTTCTTGCGTATAATTTTTTTTTCGTATCTTTGCGCCAATTAAAGCAAACTATTGGCTGAATATGGCAGAAGATACAACACTCAGACCTACACAAGACTATCCCGGAGCCGAGCAGCTCGCAAAGCGCGAAGAGCTCGTCAGGGAGCTACCCACCGACAGCCCTTACGAAACACAGACAGCCGTGCAGACGGCGCAGGGAGTGGCTTGCCCCTTCTGCGGCACCGTCAACGATGCCGACGCAGTCTTCTGTCTGGCCTGCGGCAAACCGCTGCGCATGGGAGCCTGTCCTAACTGCGGCAGCGAGATAGACCCCGACGCCGACTTCTGCGAGGTCTGCCACCACTACATAAAGAGCGACGTCTGCTCCTTCTGCGGAGCACTGCTGACCGGCGCTGAGGCCTATTGCCCCGAGTGCGGCAGCCCGCGTGGCGGCATCGTCTGTCCGACGTGCCGCACGCTGAACGACTTCGCCTTCTGCAAGCAGTGCGGCACGCCACTGACGGAGGAGGCACGACAGCTGCAGGAAGAGCTGCGCCAGCGGCCTGACTACCAGGAGCTGACACGCCTGGCACGCGAGTACGAGGATCTGACGCTGCAAGTCCCCTTCTCGTCGGAGCGCGACTACGTGCGCGACCAGCGCAACCAGAAGCTGCGCGAGCACGTGCTGATGCTCCTGGCACAGGACAAGGGCGACCCCAACCCGCCCCCCGCACCTCCGGTGCCCCACCGCATGTCGAAGGAGGAACTGCAGAAGCAGAAAGAGGACCGTCTGCAGAAACTCTCCGAGATACTCGACAGCATGGCCCTGCCGCCGGTGCCGTCGCCCGTCAAGGCCCGCAACTATGCCATGGCACAGAAACCCATCGGTGTCCGTCTGGCGTGGGTGTGCAATTACAAGCAGGCCCTGCACTCCAGCCCCTGCGGCTGTGCCAAGCCCCAGCTCGGCGGCAAGTGGGTCATACTCGGCAAGAACAGTAAAACAGAGATTAAAGACGACAAGCAATGATTGAGGATAAGACATTGGCCAAGCCCGAGTCGGCGGAAGAGACGACACTCAGAGGTGTCGAGCAGACTATGAGGACAGCGGACGGCGAGGCGGCAGTCTCGACAGTCGATGCCGAGTGCTTTGTGCTCAAGGGAGTGTCGTACAGGAAGATAGAGTGCCTGAGCGACAACACCGGCGAGGCACAGGTGTTCCTCGTAGCACAGGGCGACGAGCAGTTCGTGCTGAAGGTCTACTACCCCAACTTCGACGTCAACAAGAAGATGCTGCAGGTCATACGCTCCTTCAGCTTCGAGATGATAGTCAAGCTCTACGACTTCGGAAAGACTTACGTCGACGGCAAGCACCGATACTACGAGCTCATGGAGTACTTGCGCGGCGGCACGCTGAGCAACTACTCCGTGCACGGCGACTTCAACCTGTTCCGCCGCATAGCACTGCAGGGAGCGGCAGCACTGTCGTACTGCCACAACTACAACATACTGCACAAGGACATCAAACCCTCGAACTTCTTCTTCCGCGACACCGACCACCAGGAACTCGTGCTTGGCGACTTCGGCATCTCGAGCATGCTCGAGAACGACGGCAAGTCGCACCGCACGTCACAGGCTCGCACACCCATCTACGCCGCTCCGGAGATGTACTCCGACGTCATCGACGGCGTCGTCGAGATAACACCTGCCGCCGACTTCTACTCGCTGGGCATCACGCTCTTCGCCGTATGGCTCGGCGAGAACCCGCTGAGTTCTAACGAGCGCGTCATGATGCGCCACAAGAACGAGGGACGGCTGCCGCGCATCAACGAGCTGCCCGAGAAGGTCAAGAACATCGTTCAGGGACTAACCGCCGTCAACCCGCAGAGCCGCTGGGGCTACGACGAGGTGGAGCGGTGGTTCCTCGGCGAAGACGTGAAGGTGGACATCTCGTCGCCCTTCCTGAAGTACAAGAGCTTCATCGTCGACCCCGAGCGCAACCTCATCGCCGAGAACGTACACGAGCTGGTGCCACTGCTCGTCGAGAACGAGCGACTGGCCATAACGTACCTCTACAACGGACGCATAAGCCAATGGCTCGAGTCGTGCGGCAACACCAAGCTGGCAGCATCGGTAAAGGACATCACGATAAACCGGTACCCCGTTGACCAGAAGGCCGGACTCATGGCCAGCGTCTACACCATGGAGCCCACATACCCGTACAAGGATGTCAAGGGAATGCTCTGCGACGACATTCACTCGATAGCCATCTCAGTGCTCAGCTTCCAGGAGCAGTACGGGCTGATGCTCCGCAATCCCAACGACAACCTCTTCCTCTATCTCGAGACACACACGAAGTGCGACGTCGACCGTCTGCGTTCATACTTCGCCGACACCGACGTCACCGACACCGCCGCCACGAGGGTGGCAGTGCTCAGGACTGTGTTCGAGATAGACCCCGAGATACCGTTCCTCGGACGGACAGCATCGTCGACGATAGCCCAGATAGTGCACGCCTTCGGATACGGCAAGCCCACCGATGACGACTGGCACAGCCTCATCGACGGACGACTGCTGTCATGGATGTACAGCCACGAGGAACTCATGGCATGCGAGAGCCTGCGCATCATGACCAAGGACCAGCCCTTCTCGATGACACTGGCCTACAAGGTGCTCTACAACCTCGACCGCAACGCCGCCTACGACCTGCGGCAGGCCAACACGCCCGAAAAGGTGGGCAAGCAACTCAAGGAGCGGCTCAAGAACGCCGAACACATGAACCTGCAGGAGTTCACCGCAGCAATGAGCGACATTATAGAGCCCGACGGGCGCTTCGCGTACTTCGCACAGCTGCACGGCTGGATGAACGAGCTGGCTGCCGCCGGACGCTGCTTCGACATGAAGTCGGAGGAGAACCGCAACCGGCTCAGTGCCTACGACGTGCCCACGGCCGTCTACCGCTTCTGCCGCATACTCGGCGTCCTGCCGACGTACCTGCTGCCCGACGGCACGGAACTCACCGACGGACAGAACCTCGATGCCGTCAACTCGGCGATGATCAGGACCGAGATGCGCAACGGACACCTGCTGCAGTGGATGTCGGTGTTCTACCACGAGGATCCTGATGCAGACTTCAGCGAGGAATACAGCTACGAGCGGTCGCTCGAAAGCTGGGTCATGGCAATTGGCAAGTTCGACAAGACACAGCGCTACTACCGTCGACTTGTCGAAGCACGCAAGGAGACCGAGGACAAGATGAGTGCCGTCAAGAGCGGATACCAGCGCGCCAAGCGCAAGGAGAACAGCTGGCGATACACGTTCTACGCTCTCTGCGGCGTGTGGATGCTGCTGGTACTCATCTTCGGAGTGTCTGGCCGTGACTTCATGCTGCGCAACTCGTTCATAACCATAGGAATACCGCTCGGAGGAGTGACACTGCTCATAGCTGCCACGAGGGCATACTTCAGAGGCTACGGCTTCGTGCTCTCGGTGATGTGGGGACTGCTCGGAGCACTATCCTGCATCATACCGATACAGATACTGAAGTACCTCAACGGCTCTATGCCAGGACTGTTCAACGTCGCCATAGTACTCATGACGCTGGTCTACATGCTCGTATGCCACATGACCGACTTCCGCGGCGACGAGAAAGCTGACAACAAACTGATAAACGAGGTGTTCGACGACGACATAAAGTCGACACTGCTCGAACCGCTGTACTACACCTTCAAGACGAAGTCGTTCAAGTACAAAGGCTCGAAGTTCGCTGTTCTCGACGACGTCACCGACCAGATACGCTCCATCAGCGGCGAGTCGGTAATACATTATATATTATGGAGCACGCTCGTAGCGGTCATGGTGGCAGAGTTCGTCATCTTCAGCCCAAGTCTGATGAACGTGCGAAACCCCTACCTCGACAACAACTGGAAGCTGCAGCCCCATAAGGTGATAAAGCAATTAGAAAAAGACGTGGAATGATCTGCGAGCACTGTCATAAGGAGAACCGCAATATAGCGAAGTTCTGCAAGTGGTGCGGCCGACCGCTTGTGGGACAGAACGTGCTCGACAAACTCGTCGGCCTCGACGAGGTGAAGGCACAGATGAAGACCATCGTCGACACCTACACCTACCTGCGCTCGCGGAAGGACATAGCCAACGTCCGCCTGTCGGTCAACGCCATCATCATAGGCGAGACGGGAACGGGAAAGACAGCACTGGCCGAGCTGCTGCGCGACTACTTCTACCAGCACAAAATCATCGAGAAGGCGAAACTCACGATGGTCGATGCCGTCGACTACTCGCGCTTCGTCGACAAATGGGACGACAACATCAAGAAGGCGCGCGGAGGAATACTCTTCTTCGACAACGTGCAGAAGCTGCTGCCCGACAAATACTCCAACCAGGTGAACCCGCTTGACAAGCTGTTCGTCGAGATGGACAAGTGGGACGACAACCCAATAGTCATCATGGCAGGACTGCCGAAGGGCCTCGACGACTTCCTCGAGAGCAACCCCGCGGTGAAGAACCGCTTCAAGTACACCTTCCGCCTGCCCACGCCGGGATACCAGGAGCTGTGCGACATCACGAAGCTCGACCTGCGCATAAAGTACGGCATCACGAACTTCGCACCCGAAGCGGATGACCAGCTGAAGCGTTTCTTCAAGTACCAGATAAAAATCAAGGACGACACCTTCGGCAACGCCCACGTGGCCATGAAGACCGCCGAGGACATCTTCACAGCCTTCATCAGCCGCGGCACCGACGCCACACAGGTGGAGAAGGACGACATACAGGGCTACGTGCCCAAGGAGCGCACGCTGGACGAGATTCTGGGCGACATGGACTCGTTCATCGGCATGGACGATGTCAAGCGCGCCATCCGCGAGATAGCCTACTCTGTGCAGAACAGTGTGCAGCGCGCCGAGCGCGGACTGGGCGAGCAGGAGAAGATGTCGATGCACATAATACTGACCGGCAACCCCGGAACGGGAAAGACCACCATAGCACGCAAGATGGGCGAGATTCTTGCAGCCATAGGCTACTTAGACAGCGGACACGTCGTCGAGGTGGACCGGGCACGCATGGTAAGCCCATATCAGGGTGAGACACCGAAGGTCGTCGACCGTCTGTGCGACAAGGCCATCGGCGGAATACTGTTCATCGACGAGGCATACACACTGGCACCCATGAGCCAGGGCGGCGAACGCGACAACCAGGGTGCACAGGCTCTGGAGAAGCTCATGAAGCGCATGGAGGACGACCGCGGCAAGTTCGTCGTCATAGCTGCCGGATACCGCACGGAGATGGACAACCTGTTCCGCATCAACCCCGGATTCAAGAGCCGATTCAACTACTTCCTGAACCTCGACGACTACACACCGGGACAGCTCTACGACATCATGCAGGTCTTCGCACGAGAGAAAAAATACTTATTCTCGACACAGGCTGAAGCAAAGGCACGACGCTGCATAAAGCAGATGTACGACTCGCGAGACAAGGACTTCGCCAACGGGCGGACCATGCGCACACTCTTCGACGAGATATGCAAGAAACAGGCCCAGCGACTGCAGGCCGGCAACATCTCGGAGATGTCGAACGAGCTGCTCATGACCATTGAAGATGAGGACATACCTTACGACGCACCACAGACCGTCGACTACGACGAGTGCCTGGAGAAGCTCAACGGACTGGTAGGACTCTCGTCGGTGAAGAAAGAAATATCGAACCTCGCCGCATTCCTAAACCTGCAGATACGGCGCGGCGAGACAAACACCTTCCAGGGGAAGCACTATGTCTTCACCGGCAATCCCGGAACCGGAAAGACCACCGTGGCACGCATCATGGCCGACGTGTTCAAGACGCTCGGAATACTGAGCCGCGGACAGCTCGTAGAAGCCGACCGAGCAAAACTCGTGGCAGGATACAGCGGACAGACAGCCATAAAGACCAACCAGCTGATAGACTCTGCCATGGGCGGAGTGCTCTTCATTGACGAAGCCTACACACTGCGCTCCAGCGATGGCGACTCCTTCGGCTCAGAGGCCATCGACACGCTGCTGAAACGACTCGAGGACGACCGGGGCAAGTTCATCTGCATAGTGGCAGGATATACCGACCAGATGCACGACTTCATTGACTCCAACCCTGGACTGAAGAGCCGTTTCACACAGACCATACACTTCGACGACTATACACCCGACGAGCTGACTGAAATATTCCTGAACCTGGCAAAGGCAAAGAAGTTCACAATCGATGCCGACACCGAGGCTGCCATACACCGCCAGTTTGAACAGCTTTACCTGCGACGCGACAAGAACTTCGGCAACGCCCGCGAGGCACGCCGCGTCTTCGACGAGACGGTCGAGAAGCAGAGCCAGCGACTGGTGGCACTCATGGGACAGCCGGGATTCCAGGAGAAGGACATGTTCGCCATCACAGAGGCAGACCTGCCAATGGCGCAGAGCGAGAAGGCACGGCCGCTGGACGAGGTGCTCAACGAGCTGGACGAGTTCGTGGGCATGCGTTCAGTGAAGAACTCCATTCGCCGACTGGCCGTACAGAGCATGTTCATGAAGCAGCGCGCGGCAATGGGGGCCGGAAACGTTCAGCAGATGGCAATGAACTTCGTACTCACGGGAAACCCCGGCACGGGAAAGACATCGATAGCAAGGAAGATGGGCGAGGTGCTCAACTCAATGGACATTCTGCCCACACACCGGGTGCTGGAGGCAAGCCGCGCAACACTCGTCGGAAAATATCTCGGCGAGACACCGAAGATAGTGAACAACATGTGCGACAAAGCCATGGGCGGAATTCTATTCATCGACGAGGCATACACACTGAGCGACCAAAACGACCAGTACGGCAAGGAAGCCATCGACACGCTGATGAAACGCATGGAGGACGACCGCGGCAAGTTCGTCGTCATAGCGGCAGGATACAAGGACAAGATGGAGGAGTTCATGCAGATGAACCCCGGACTGGCAAGCCGCTTCACACACAAGCTGCACATCGATGACTACAACGAGGATGAACTGCTGGCAATCTTCAAGAAGATGGCACAAAAAGAACAGTACATACTCTCGCCGACGGCTGAATTCAAGGCCCTCGACGTCATCTACAAGATGGTGATGATGAAGGACGCCTCGTTCGGCAACGCACGCGAGATGCGCAACCTCCTCGACCGTACGATACAACAGTTGTCAATACGTGTGTCCCAGATGGAACCCGACAAGGTGACGAAGGAGACATATCAGATAATACTACCAGAAGATATTTTAGACAAGAATGATAATTTGTCCAAACTGTAAAGAAGAAATAGAAGACGACAGCAACTTTTGCGACCAGTGCGGCCAGGAACTGCTCTACTGCAACCGCTGCGGCCGCGTCGGCATAGGACGGCGCTGCACGCAGTGCGGAGGCATGATGATCAGTGCCGAGGACTTCAAGCGCAGCTCATCAAGGACCGCATACTCGTCGCTGTCGGCCGCCAGCATATCACACGGCATGACCACCAGTCCGGTCAGCGGACCAATAGGACCGCGCCCCGCAGCCCAGGGCATACCGCTGCTGACGCTGCTCAACACCAGCCTGAACATTAACATACAAGGCATCAACGGGGCAGTGATAGGGCGGAGACAGGGTCCATACACACAGTTCTTCGGAACACATCCGTACGTATCGGGCGTACACGCTCAGCTGAAGTACAACGCCGGTACGGGATGGAGCATCGTCGACAAACACTCCTCGAACGGTACGAAGCTGAACCAGCACCCCCTACAGCCTGACGTTGAGATGTCGCTACACAACGGCGACATACTGACGATAGCAAACATCAATCTTCAGGTTAACGTAAACTAATAAACAGCAAGAGAAACTGCAGATGAAAGTCAGCATATCGGCAGCCAGCTACGTAGGCTGCGTAAGGAAAAACAACGAAGACCTGATACTCGTCAACGACAAATTCGTCAGGAACGGGAAACACTGGACTATGGCCGACACCACCGACAGCGACCGCTACATAGTGGCCGTGGCCGACGGCATGGGAGGACACAACAGCGGCGAGGTGGCAAGCAGCGAGGTGCTGCACAACCTGCAGTACTACTTCAGCGACCTGCCGTCGGGACTGTCCATCGGCGACTTCAACGAGGCACTCTTTGGGTGGATAGAGTCCATCAACAACATCATCGACTCAAAGGGACACGTGGAACCGAAGCTCTCGGGAATGGGGACGACACTCGTGGCACTGGCCTTCTATAACGACACCTACTACTGGATGAACTGCGGCGATAGCCGCGTCTACCGGCTCAGCGGAATGGACCTCAAGCAGCTATCGACAGACCACTCGCTGAACAACCTCATGGGTGACGAGCACCACTCGAGCGTTATCACCAACTGTATAGGCGGAGGGTGCAAGACATCATATATCGACATCGTGGAGTGCACGGCAGAGGTGGAGCCGGGCGACATGTTCCTGCTCTGCAGCGACGGACTGACGGACATGCTCAGCGACGAGCAGATACGCGAGCTGATGCTCTCTGGTGCCGATGCCGAGCGGCTCTGCAAGGCTGCGGAGGCGGCCGGCGGCTTCGACAATGTGTCGGCGTGCCTCGCTAAGATAATGTAAACGCACCGACGAATAATAATGTAGACGTATCAACGAACAACCAACAATATGCCATTAAGACTGCCAGACAGACTGCCTGCAATAGACATTCTCAAGAACGAGAACATCTTCGTCATGGACAATACACGCGCGCACTCGCAGGACATACGTCCGCTGCGCATCGTGATACTGAACCTCATGCCACTGAAGATAACCACCGAGACAGACCTCATACGACTGCTGTCGAACACACCACTGCAGCTCGAGATAAGCTTCATGAAACTCGAGAGCCACACACCGAAGAACACACCGATAGAGCACATGATGATGTTCTACCGCAGCTTCGAGGACATGCGGCAGGAAAAGTTCGACGGCATGATAGTGACAGGAGCACCGGTAGAGCAGCTTGACTTCGACGAGGTGGTCTACTGGCGAGAGATAACCGACATCCTCGACTGGGCACGCACCCACGTCACCAGTACGCTCTTCATCTGTTGGGCAGCACAGGCTGGGCTGTACTACCACTACGGCATACCGAAGTACCCGCTGCCGAAGAAGATGTTCGGCATCTTCCCGCAACGCATCACAGACCCATCGCTGCCGATATTCAGAGGCTTCGACGACATATTCATGATGCCACACAGCCGACACTCCGAGAACCACCGCGACGACCTGCTGGCCTGCCCCGAACTACAGATTATTGCAGAGTCGGAGGAGAGTGGCGTAAGTATGGTCATGGCACGCGGAGGACGTGAGTTTTTCATCACAGGACACCTGGAGTATGCCCCCGACACCCTCGACAAGGAGTACCGACGCGACAAAGACATACGCAAGGACGTGGAGCTGCCACGCAACTACTACCGCAACGACAATCCGAAGAACGGACCGCTGGTGACATGGCGCGCTCACGCCAACCTTCTCTACGCCAACTGGATAAACTACTACGTCTATCAGGAGACACCGTACAACATTGAGGACATCAGATAACACGCACACAGAAGACCATAACGTGAGAGCACTCGAACTGTTGGCACCGGCCAAGAACCTGGAGTGCGGCAAGGCGGCCATCGACCACGGTGCCGATGCCGTCTACATAGGTGCGCAGCGCTACGGAGCACGGGCTGCTGCCGGCAACAGCGTTGACGACATCAGCGAGCTGTGCAGCTATGCCCATCAGTACGGTGCCAAGGTATATGTTACCGTCAACACCATAATCTACGACGACGAACTCGACGACACACGACGCCTACTTCAGCAGCTCGGGAATGTCGGTGTCGACGCTATATTAGTGCAGGACATGGCTCTGACCGGGATGACGGCCAGCTGCAAGCAGACTGCTGCCGTGGCTGACGAGCACGTAACAGAGCTCGTGCTTCATGCATCGACGCAGACGGACAACCGCACAGCAGAGAAGGTCAGATGGCTGCGCGACATCGGATTCTCGCGGGTAGTGCTGGCACGCGAACTGTCAATCGACGAGATACGAGCCATCCATGAGGCAGTGCCCGACGTGGAACTTGAGGTCTTCGTTCACGGTGCACTCTGTGTCAGCTACAGCGGACAGTGCTACGCCTCGCAGTACTGCTTCGGGCGTTCGGCGAATCGCGGCGAGTGCGCACAGCTGTGCCGCATGGCTTTCGATCTCGTCGACGCCGACGGGCGCGTCATTGAGCACAACCGCCACCTGCTATCGCTTCGCGACCTCTGCCAGATAGACAACCTCGAGGCACTGGCCGATGCCGGTGCCACATCATTCAAGATTGAAGGACGGCTTAAAGACGTTGACTACGTCAAGAACGTTACAGCAGCCTACAACATAAGGCTCAACGACATCGTCCGACGACATCCCGACCGCTACCGCCGTGCCTCGATAGGGAATGTCCGCTACACATTCGAGCCCAGCCTCAGCAAAACCTTCAACCGCGGATACACAACATACTTCGCCTACGGACGGCAGCCAGACATTGCCTCATTCGACACTCCGAAAGCTATGGGCGAGTTCGTTGGCACGGTGAAGGAGCTACGGCGCGACTCACTGACTGTTGCCGGTACGGCGAGCTTTGCCAACGGCGACGGACTTTGCTACATAATGGACGGACAGCTCGAAGGGTTCCGCGTGAACAGGGCAGAAGGCAACCGGCTCTTCCCGCAGAAAATGCCAACGGGACTGGGTCCGGGCTTGCGGCTGTACCGGAATAACGACCAGTCCTTCGGACACCTGTTGTCGCGCCAAAGTGCAGAAAGAAAGATTCCCATCAGTCTGTCGTTAAATGCCAGCACCGACGGTTTCGAACTGACGGCACATTATGCCGCCAATGGCCACACGCCGTCGTCAGACAGCAGCAGGTCCTCCGACAGTGTCAGCATCGTGGCCGAGCATACCATGGCCGAGAAGCCACAGCACGAAAACATCGTGCGCCAACTGACAAAGTTGGGAAACACCCCCTATGAATGTTCTGAGGTGGAGCTACCTGCCGACTTCAGCTTCTTCATACCCAGCAGCCGGCTGACCGAGCTGCGCCGCTCTATAGTAGAGAAACTACAGAGCCAGGATCATAAGCCCCATAGGCCCCATGAGACCCATAAGACCTATAAGACCTATGAGGCCTATGAGACCTATGAGGCCGAAATGCCCCATGAGGCCCACCTTCGGAACATCGCCAATCACGAAGCAGCAGAATTCTACGGCACGGCGGAGCCGACGGCATACGAGCTCCATCCTACGGCTGATGCCGTGCTCATGCAGTGCCGCCACTGTCTGCGCTACTCGTTAGGCTACTGTGTAAAGCACGGCGGACAACGGCCGCAGTGGACCGAGCCCCTCTTCCTACGACTCGGCAACGGCCGCAGCTTCCGGCTTGAGTTTGATTGCAGAAACTGTCAGATGAATGTATATGCAGCGCATCGTTAGTATAATCGTCACACTGCTGCTGCTCACGGCATGTTACAACCAAGGACAGCAGACACCTGATGCGATGTCGCTCAGCGAAAGCGAGATAGACAGCATCTCGTTCTACTCCACGCACCACTACACCCAAGGCTACAACTTCCAGGTACGTGCCGACTCGCTGCCCATCATTCAGCAACTGCCGGCCGAGGCTGTCATAGACATGCCTGTCGACACGCTGCAACTTTACCGAAAGGATGTGGTAGTGGTGGCTGACATCGTCACCGTGCCTGCCGACACCATCGACTCAGTATGGGTGAAGGTGGCGCGCGACGAACAGACACTGGGATGGATTCACGAGAGCCAGCTGCTCAGCGGCGTGTCGCCCGACGACCCGATCTCCGCATTCATCGACTTCTTCTCCGACTCACACATACTAATATTCCTGGCTCTGATAGTAGTGGTCGGTGCACTCTACGTGCTGCGACACCTGAACAGACGCAATGCAAAGATTGTACACCTGAACGATATTCCGTCGTTCTACCCTACCCTGCTGTGTCTGCTTGTGGCTTTTGCAGCGACTCTGTACAGCAGCATTCAGTTGTTTGAACCGGAGATGTGGCGACACTTCTACTACCACCCCACACTCAACCCTTATGCCGTACCATTTTGGTTAGGACTGTTCCTATGCTCTGTCTGGGCACTGATGCTCGTGGCAATAGCCGTCGTCGACGACCTGCGCCACCGGCTGCCCCTGGGCGAGGCAGTGCTCTACCTTTTGGGGCTCGGGGCCACCTGCGCGGTAGTCTACGTCATGTTCAGTGTCTTCACCTTATATTATATAGGCTACCCGCTGCTCGTGCTTTACGCCGTATGGGCCGTCAGTTGCTACCGCCGTCAGCCTATGAACCGCTACCTGTGCGGAAACTGCGGGGCCGAGCTCCAGAAGAAAGGCCGATGCCCACACTGCGGGGCCATGAACGTGTAATGGGGACTCATAACCGTATGTTTGCGGAACCTTAAACGCTTAATAAAACAAAAAACTATGTTAATCTGTTGGCGGTTTTGCTGCTAAAACGACAAAAAATACGTACATTTGCACTCTGAAACTCTTAAAACAGAAACAACAATGAAGAAGATTATGATGACAATGGCTCTGGCATTCGCTATGATGATGGGTGCTCAGACCACACAGGCACAAGAAGTGCTGACTCCGGAACAGCAGGCTGCACTCAAGGCTCAGCAGGACGCTGCCAAGGCAGCACAGAAGGCAGCCGACAAGCAGCTCAAGGAGAAGAAGGAGGCAGAGAAGGCACAGAAGAAGAAGGAGGCTGCTGCCAAGAAGAAGCAGAAAGAGGCCGACCGTCAGGCAAAACTTGCAGAGAACGCCAAGAAAGCCAAGAAGAATGCCGAGGAAGCCAGCGAGAAGGCACAGAAAGCTGCCGAGAGGGCTGCTGCCGCTCCCGGCGACACCAAGCTTGAGCTGAAGGCCGTCAAGGCAAAGCTCAATGCCGAGAAGGCTGCTGCAAAAGCCGAGAAAGCTGCCAAGAAAGTGAAATAACTCTCCGAGAAAGTAAAGTTACTCTCAGAGAAAAAAATCGAACGTTTAAGTTCAAAAGAAGAAACGGGCTGCACACCTTTGTCGGTTGCAGCCCGTTTCCTTTGTATAGCTGTTACGGATTATTCACCCTTGATAGCGGCAACGCCGGGGAGCACCTTGCCCTCGATGGCCTCGAGCAGTGCACCACCACCGGTAGAGATGTAGCTCACTTGGTCGGCCAGACCGAACTTATTGACACAAGCAACAGAGTCGCCGCCGCCAATCAGCGAGAAGGCACCTTCCTTGGTAGCTTCGGCAATAGCCTCACCGATAGCACGGCTGCCTGCAGTGAAGTCATCACACTCGAAGACTCCGGCAGGACCATTCCACAGAATTGTCTTGGCACCCTTGATGGCCTCGCGGAAAGCCTTCTGGCTCTCGGGGCCGGCATCAACGCCCTCAAAACCGGCAGGCACCTTGTTAGCGGGGCAGTTGATAATCTCAGCACCGGGCTTCACCGTCATGGTGTCGAAGTCGAGGCCGTTGGTAGCGGTGCAGTCAGTGCCGAGCACCAGCTCTACGCCGTTCTTCTTGGCCATCTCCTCTACGCCGAGAGCAACGTCGAGCTTGTCCATCTCGACGATGGATTCACCAATCTCGCCGCCATGAGCCTTGGCAAAGGTATAGGTCATACCGCCGCAGAGGATGAGCTTGTCAACCTTGCCGAGCAGATTCTCGATGATGCCGATTTTCGACGACACCTTCGAACCACCCATGATGGCAACGAACGGGCGCTTGATGTTAGACAGGACATTGTCAACAGCCTGAACCTCCTTCTCCATCAGCAGGCCGAGCATCTTGTTGTCGGCATCGAAGTAGTCGGCGATGACAGCCGTTGAGGCGTGCTTGCGGTGAGCGGTACCGAAGGCGTCCATCACGTAGCAGTCGGCATACGAAGCCAACGTCTTGGCAAACTCCTTCTGGCTCTGCTTCATGGCCTTCTTGGCCTCGTCGTATTCGGGCGTGCCTTTCTCAACGCCGACGGGCTTGCCTTCCTCTTCGGGATAGAAACGCAGGTTCTCGAGCAGCAAAGCCTCACCCATCTTCAGGTTGGCAGCTGCCTCCTGAGCCTTGGCGCAGTCGGGAGCGAATGCTACGGGAACACCCAGAGCCTTCTCGACAGCCTCACGAATCTGACCTAACGACTTCTTGGGGTCTACCTTGCCTTTGGGCTTTCCCATGTGCGACATGATAATCGTAGCACCGCCGTCTGCCAGAATCTTCTTCAGAGTGGGCAGCGCACCACGGATGCGGGTGTCGTCAGTAATCTTACCATTCTCGTCCAGGGGTACGTTGAAGTCTACACGCACAATTGCCTTCTTACCGGCAAAATTCATTTCGTTGATTGTCATAATGCTTTGTTATTTTTTGATTGATAATTCGTTCCTATGCTGAATATAATGTTTCCCGAATGCAGAACTATCTGCTTTTGGCACGCAAAATTACAAAAAATACTCCATACTCGTCAGCAGTGGCATCATAATTTAATACTTTTTTGCGTCCTGTCACCTATTATGTAATACAGACTTTGCAAAAGCATCACTGTATCTCCCAACCAATAGCCGAAGCTCCGAGGACTGCAGCGGAAGCACCATCGAGACCACTAACAAGGAACTGCGCCTTGCCACGGAAAATGGGCATGACGTGATGCTCGTAAGCCTCGCGGATAGGTTTCATGATAAGCTCGCCGGCCTTAACCATCCCGCCGAAGAAAATAAAAGCTTCGGGACTTGAGAATGCAGCGAAGTCGGCACAAGCCTCGCCGAGCATATGACCCGTAATCTCGTAAATCTCGTTTGCCAGTTCGTCACCCTTCCCAGCAGCTATGGAGACATCGAGGGAGGTGATATCCTCCGGCTTCAGTTCACGGAGCAGCGAAGGACACGTGGTAGTTGTCAGCATCTCGCGTGCTGTGCGTGCCACTCCCGTAGCCGAGCAGTAGGCTTCGAGACAACCGGTACGCCCACATCCGCACGAACGCCCCTCGGCACCGCGAACCATCGTCACATGCCCAAGCTCGCCGGCAAAGCCGTCGTGTCCGTAGAGCAGCTGTCCGTTGACAACAATGCCTGAGCCTACTCCTGTACCCAAAGTTATGACGATGAAATTCTTCATGCCGCGGGCGACACCATAGACCATCTCTCCCAAGGCAGCAGCATTGGCATCGTTGGTCATTGCCACGGGCAGACCGCCAAGAGCCTTACTGAACATTTCGGCCAGCGGCACCACGCCATTGTGTGCCCACGGCAGGTTGGGGGCAAACTCTATGGTACCTTTATAATAATTGGCGTTTGGCGCTCCGATGCCCATGGCCTTAATCTTGTCTATACCGCCTACCTGCTCTATTATCACCTGAAGTGCCTCGACACACGCCTTGACGTAGCTTGCAGCATCAGCGAAACCTCCGGTCTTAATGGCCGTGGTGGCCTTTATGTCACCACGCGTATCAACGATTCCGAACACTGAGTTTGTTCCGCCTAAGTCTAATCCTATCACGTAGGGCTTTAATCCTTGCTGTTCCATGTAAAATAGTTTTATGTTTTTAACGGTTTGCGAATTGTTCTGTTGGGATGCAAAGATAGTGATTAATTCATAAAAACCATGCCGTTTAACTCCCTTTAACTCCTTTTCGACTCATGCTCGGCAAATTTGTTGTACCTTTGCACTCACGATGCCATTCCACATGCCTATAAACATACTGGATTTCATCTTCAAGGGAATACTCATTGGGATGATAGCATCGGCTCCGATGGGGCCGGTCGGCATACTCTGTGTGCAGCGCACACTGAACAAAGGGCGGTGGTACGGTTTTGCGACAGGAATAGGAGCTGCCGCCAGCGACATTCTCTACGCTGCCGTAGCAGGCTTCGGTATGTCGTTCGTCATGGACCTCATCAGCGACGACCGCAACCGTTTCTACCTGCAGATAGCAGGTAGTCTGATGCTGCTGCTCTTCGGACTATACACTTACCGTACAGACCCCACGAAAAAGATGCACCAATCGGGACAGCAACGGGGCACATTGTGGTACAACATGTGGACTGCCTTCCTCGTGACGTTTTCGAACCCTCTCATCATTTTCCTGTTCCTGGCCATGTACGCACAGTTTGCCTTCGTGTTGCCCAACCATCCGTTTGAGATGATGGTAGGCTTTGCCAGCATCGTTGGCGGAGCACTGCTGTGGTGGTGGGGCCTGACGTGGCTTGTCGACAAAATCAGAGGTCGTTTCGACGAAAACGGTATAAAGATTATTAATCAGGTCATCGGCGTGGCGGTTATCATTGGTTCCGTAATTATGCTGATGGGAACAACGACCAATCTTATCCGCTGGTGACTCTGCTCACTGTGGAACTGTTTATCTTCAAACAATTATTTCTTAGGATGTACATAGCTCAGGAACTGCGTAAGAAAAACATTGCCGAATACCTGCTCTATATGTGGCAGGTGGAAGACACTATACGGGCCTTCGGTTGCTCGCTGGCACGCATTCGCAACGAATATGTGTCGCGGTTTGACTACACTGACGAACAGAAAGAGGAAGAGACTGACTGGTTCGGAAACCTAATACGCATGATGAACCAGGAGGGATGCCGCGAACGCGGACACCTGCAGATAAACCGCATCACCATGCAGATGCTCACCGAACTGCACCAGCAGCTGTTGGAGTCGCCGAAGTTCCCATTCTACAACAGCGCATACTACAAGGTCCTGCCTTTCATCGTAGAACTGCGCAACCGAGGTTCGAAGAGGGATTCTGGACAGCAGTCTGACGCTTCTGAAGTAACATCAGGAGACAGCCGGGAGACAAACGAGATCGAGACCTGCCTTAATGCCCTTTACGGAGTCATGATGCTGCGTTTGCAGAAGAAGGACATCTCTCCCAACACGCAACACGCCATAAAGGAAATCTCGACTTTCATCGGCATGCTGTCAGACTATTACAAGAAAGACAAAGAAGAAGGATTGAAATTCGATTAAACTGCAACAATCCTCCCCCACGGAACAGGAAAAAAACTGATAGAGGACAGGAAAAAAAACTGATAGGAATCATATCTCCATGAACATACTGATAACCGGATGCAACGGGCAACTGGGCAATGAGATGCAACTGCTGGAGAAGCAGCACCCTGCTCATACATATTTTAATACCGATGTCAACGAACTTGACATCACCGACTGCGAAGCCGTTGAACGCTTCGTTCAGGACAATGCCATAGACGGCATCGTGAACTGTGCGGCATACACCGCTGTTGACAAGGCTGAAGAGAATGAGGCTCTCTGCAAGCTGCTGAACCACGTGGCACCAGGTCACCTGGCCGAGGCAGTACAGCGACGCAACGGATGGATCATACAGGTATCGACGGACTACGTCTTTGACGGCACCAACCACACGCCGTACACCGAGGACGATCCCACATGTCCTGACAGCGTCTATGGGCGTACCAAGCTTGCTGGCGAGGAAGCAGTCACGAAAGCATGCAGCAAAGCAATGATTATACGCACGGCATGGCTTTATTCCACGTTCGGCGGCAACTTCGTAAAGACGATGCTACGGCTGGGGCGTGAACGTCAGCAGCTTGGCGTCATCTTCGACCAGATAGGTACTCCTACTTACGCCCGCGACCTTGCTGTGGCCATCTTTGCAGCCATAGAAGCAGGCATCGTACCCGGCATCTTCCACTTCTCCAACGAGGGTGTCACCTCATGGTATGATTTCACCAAAGCCATACACAGGCTCGGCGGCATCACAACATGTCAAGTCAGCCCGCTCCATACCAGCGAATACCCCACACCGGCGCGACGACCTCACTATTCTGTACTCGACAAGTCAAAAATCAAGCAGACCTTTAACATTGAGATTCCATACTGGGAGGACTCTCTGGCAGAATGCATCCGACAGCTTTAATTATCTTTCGGCAGTTCGGCAATTAAACGGCAGCCGACAGTATAGCTGGAGTCGTACACAAGATCACCGCCGAGATTCCTGAAATGCCGCTTTGACAAAGGCAGACCGAGACCAAGGCCTTCGGAGAGCTCGTTGACCTTGGTGAAAGGTTCGAACATCAACTCGCGGTATTCTTCAGCTATGCCCGTGCCGGTATCTTCGAACGTGAAGAGCACTCTGTCCGCAGTCTCACTGACTGTCAGCTTGACATTCTCCCCATCGGAATACTTTGCTGCGTTGTAAAGCAGTTCACGAATACTGCGCATAAGATAGAGCCAATTGGTCTGAATGGTAAGCGAGTCGGGCACGCAGGTATCAAAGGTCACATGCAGCCTAGGAAAGTGCAGATAGGTGTGTTCTATGCAGTCGCGCGACAACTGATTGACAGGAACCTGGTCGCGTCGCTCACACTTCATCTCCTCAGACGTTCCAGTATCAGAGCTGTCGTAGAGCATCAGCACCATCCGGCTTAACGTCATCACGTTGTGCTTCATCATGTCCGTGATGCTTACTGCATCCTCGGCTGTCATGTCGGCACCACTGTCACGGAAAACCTGGGCAAAGCCCATGATAATGTTCAGCGGAGTACGTATCTGGTGGGTTACATCTTGTATGAATGCTGTCTTCTGTCGTCCGGCCTCTTCTGCCAACCTGTTGGCCTCAGCCAGTTCTTTGTTGCGACGTTCGTCCTCAGCATTCATCTGCTCGATGTCGCCTATATGACGATCCAGCGACTCCTGCATCGTTGCGAAACTGTTCTGAAGCTGTCCGACGGCATCTTCGCGTCCGGTATGCGGAATACGCTCCTCACAGCTGCCGTCAGCTATCTGCTGAGATTGTTCCAATAGCCGGCTGATAGGCCGTATGGCATGGGCCACAATACTACGGCAGAACAGCAGTATCAGCAACAGCCCGACAGCCAAGAGTGGCAGTATGACATAGGTGAGGCTGTAGTAGCCTTTCAACACGTCACCCTCAGGACAGACCAGAGCAAGGCTCCAGCGTGTTCCCGGAACCCGACTGTAGCTCACGATACAGCGTTTACCCCTGACCGTCACCTCGGACTGTCCTGTCTCGCCTGCCGTCATCTCATGTCCAAGTGCAATCAACTCAGTACTCATACTTTCGCCATCTCCCCCGAAGATAGTGTGGTTTACGAGCAGCGTAGTGTCAGGATGCACATAGTAGTGGCCATCCTCACCGAGCATCACAAAGTAAGCGTTCGGGTAAGGTTTCTCCGTATTGATTACCGCAGACAACTGTTTCAATGACAGGTCAGTAGCAATAACCCCCATAAGACGGCCGTCGTCAGCATAAAGCGGCTTGCAGTAGGATGCTATCATATCTTTTGCCGAGAGAGTCCCTTCGTTGCTGTCGTAAAAAGGGTCTATCCAGCAAGCACGCCCCAGACGGCGCGGAGTGGCATACCAGCCTTTCTCGAAATATTCATACTCTTCCTCGCGCACAGTGACTAAACTGTCACCCTGACGTATGGTGTAGGCCGAGAAGTAGCGCCCGTACTGAGGGAAGAAATTGGGCTCGGTGGTAATCGAACAGCCACTGACATTGCCGTTGAACAGCACGATACGCGCAGAGAAAGCCAGCAGCGAGTCAGGATGCATACGTTCCCTGACAAGCCACTCATTGACCTCGGTAGCCACCTCCACCGTTTCCAGATAGCGTGTCACACGTTGCATGGTAGTGTTAAGCACGCTGACGGCGCGTTCTTTGGCAACGTTCTTTATGTTGTAACGCGACTGCATGAACAGCACGCCTAACGATGTCACGAATATCAGGATGGCAAGCAACAGTATGCCGAAGCTTAGCTTCAGTGATAGCGAGCGGCGTATATGACTGAGAATACTGTTCATTGATACTCTTTTGGATTAGTGAACGATGCTTGCAGCAGGCTGTCGAGTAGTTCTGCGACAGCCTTGCCGTTATTCTGTATCTCGCTGACAGCAGCCTCCACGTTCTTTGCCTTCTCCG
>Ga0310697_10001396_pt1 | contig 28444 bp, 21 predicted proteins | sample 172DNAGHGlowgp2_FD_203883 | JGI IMG/M metagenome (GOLD analysis project Ga0310697, IMG submission 203883) | Sheep rumen microbial communities from Palmerston North, Manawatu-Wanganui, New Zealand - 1728 DNA GHGlow gp2 (v2) (version 2) | ecosystem: Host-associated > Mammals > Digestive system >...
TACGTCCAAGCTCACTCATTTCGAAAGTGATTCGAAAAAGTTCATAAAAATCGAGGTCCTCGAACGGTAGTCTCTTGGTTATTCCGGAAATATGTCGTACCTTTGTTATCACAATTTGATTTGTGATTCCCTCGATTTGTCACTTGCTCAGGGTGGTCGAGGGAATTTTTATTATTACATACAAAGGTGCAAAATTTCTATCACATTGCCAATCAGTTAGTTATAAATATTCTTAATTATTTACGACATTCCCTAAATTATACATGAATTATTGTCCCCGAATTCACGTTAAAGCATCGTATAGATTGTAGTGGTCGAAGATGGCTTTGATTTGTTGGTCGTTTTGAAAGTTGTTGATGTTTTTTTGCCAGAGTCCCTCTCCTTGAACACTTTCGTCTTCAAAGGCTACTCTGTCAGATTTGGAGCGGGGGAGTTGTACGACTGGGGTTCCCTGTAGCAGTTCCATCGCTTTGTACCAAAGGTCATCTGCGGTAGGACTGAGTTTTAGGAAGAGTTTCTCGTTGAATACTTCATCATGGAGGGAGTGCGAGGGGTAGAGCACCCCTCCGTAGCCTAAAGCAAGGAAACGGGGGGAAGACGTATAAGAGGCGGGGTAGGTGTGATTGAATGTAAGATAGGTGTTGAAACTGTTCTTTCCGTTCATGGATATCTCACGCGACACTCTGCAACAAACGGATTTAGGATATCGATGATGACATCGGGATAATTGGTCAATCATATCGATTGGGTATATGTGGTCGTCGTCAACTGTGATGATGTTGGCTTCAGGAAAATCATGCAGGGCGGGTAGCAATTTTGTGTAGGCACCGATGTCCTTCACGTAGCGAATTTCAAGGCCCCGCTTGATTTGCATTTGTAAGGTCATGGGGAGTTCCACATCTTTGAATTCATCTTCCGATAAGTACAGCACCACTTTGTTGGCTTTCTTCGATTGGTTAAAAATGCTTTCGATAGTTTGGAAAACACGCTCTATCCTTCGCCCGTGTGTGGTGAGCGAGACAACATAGCACTCGCCATCAGGCATCGTGCTCTCAGTCCCTGCTTCTCGATTCGACATGACAGAATCAATCATTTTCTGTCGCATTAATTCGAAGAGAATGTGTTCACGCTGTGTCTCAGATTGTACACGGATATATTCTTTAGTTGATGTCGAAAAAAAGATGTTCTTGATTATTTCTTTAATGTATGTAAGCATTTTTTTGACTGTTTTAATTCCCCATTTTCTTTCTGATTGTCCATGCTGCCATAAGAAGTTGGGGAGATATCTTTAATAGTAATGTGGTGATTCTTTGCACTCTGTCGTTTGAGAAATGGAAATCCGGGTTGGCCTTGGCAAACTCATCGATGATTCTGAGTCTCTCTGAGAAGCTTGGGATTTCTAATACCACACGATTGATAAAATCATGAAATCGTATCCACATCCAACGCTTGTACATCCAATGTTGCTGGGGAGTTAGTCCCCCTTTCTTGTCATAAACCCATGACTTGCTGTAAGCGATAATCCAGCCACTGATGTAATCCCGGGTGAAGTTGCTGGTGATAGCACCTTCCCATTTCCTGTAGAGATTGAGCACGAGGTTCGTTTTCAGGCATCTCTCTGCCTGATACAAACATTCATGAGAAAAAGGCATGTCTTCTGACAAAATACCAGGTATGAACCTAATGTTTTTCTTTATCAGAAATTCCCTTCTGTGGAGTCTGTGCCAGACACAAAGGCGGCCATAACCTAATTCACTCATAAACAGTTCACGACCGCTGCTCTCTTCCCATGTCACAGATTCCGGACCTAATGACTGTTGCTGGATAACACTGATTTCAGAGTCTTTAAATGTAATAAAATCAGCCACAACCATATCGGCTTTTGATTCTATGGCTTTTTCCAACAATACTGGTAGGCTGTCTTTGGCAAGCAGGTCATCTGGGTCTAAAAACAAAACATATTCTCCCACAGCTCTATCAAATGCCACGTTGCGGGCAACAGACAGACCCTGGTTTTCCTGATTGATAATGGTGATATTATTTTGCTGTTCCAGTAAATCGGCTACAACTTCCATGCTGCGGTCTGGAGTGCCGTCGTTCACCACGATAATCTCGTAGCGGTCGTCGGAAAGACCCTGCTGGAAGATGCTTTCGAAAAAGGCGCGTATATGCTTCTCTACCTTATATATTGGAACAATAATACTGAGGTCTATCATCTATTCTTGATTATTGGTCTTTATCTATGTGAGAATATGGGATTGGTTTGGATTGCCTTTCATCCCAAAGATTCGTAAAGGTTTTAGTGCCTTAATAGCTTAATCTACGAGATATTTGGTTGAACTCCTATTCGTCTTTTTTTCTGAGCTTCCAGACAATCATTAGGAGACGAGGGGATAATACATGGCTCTACTTTGTAAACCGGGACGATGATACTGAGTTGCTTGGCCATGATAATAATTGCTGTTCTGACTGTTGAGGATAATTGTAAATCTTAAACTTGAGTTTGATGAAAAATTGTTATTTATTCCTCCTTTTGGATAATTAGTGATATTGAAGCAACTTTGTGGTACCAGCTGCCATATAAAACTAAAATAAATCGATAATAATTACCTAGTGCAAAGTTATTGAAATGTTTCTGTTTAGCAGATGTTTTTTAAATATTTTTTAATGATTTGAGTGTTCTTTTCTGCTACCTTTCATTATTGTAGTCTCCCAAACAACTGGTATTTTGAAAAAACCGATTGCAACTGCTTATCATTCATCCCGTTTAAACTGTTTTCATGGAACAAGCCGATATCTTGATAGTTTGGGTTGAAGAACATACAAGGGTCGTGAACCTGGATCTTATAACACTGGGTACCGTTAAGCAACGACATGGCTTTGAACCAAACGTCATCAGCCAAAGGGCAGATGGCCATGAATGTGCTCTCGTTGAATACCTCCATACTGAGTGAATGAGGAGGATAAAGAGTTCCTCCACCACCTGTGGGGAACACTAAAAAGGACGGACCAACCTCGGTCGTATTGCGATACCAGTTCATATATTTGTCGGGAGTGCCATCTCCTGTTAATTTGATGATATGGGCTCGGTTGGTGTGTATGTATTGTGGATAATTCTGATAGGATAATAGCAGGTTCTCCAGCATATCGGGGGCAAAGATAATGTCATCGTCAATGGTCACGATGATGTCGTCAGGGTGTCTCTTCAACGTCGGAATTAATTTCTTATATGACTTGATGTCTTTATAGAAACCTATTTCAAGCCCGCGCCCAATCTGATTCTGAAGATATTTAGGAAGAATGATGTTTTGCCAATCCTCCTGCAACCACAAGATAATATGGTTAGGCTTTACTGTCTGTTGCATGATTGACTCTATGGTTAGAAACACTTCATAAAGACGTTTGCTGTATGTGGTTAGGCTGACTACGATTTTCTTTCCATCGAAATAATTGTCGCTTGCTATTCCCCTTTCCGTAGAATGCAGGGCGTAATTTTCCAACTGCAGCATACGGTGATAGAATAGGTTGTCTTTCATCAGCGTGTCGGAAATCCTCTTCGATGCTTCTTTGGTGAAGGATTCGCGTAAAGCATATATATGCTTGAAATATCGTTCCTTGAGATTGTTGAACATTGTCTTTTGGGTGTTGGAAATGATGATGGTAGGGGGATAATCATGCACGATGATGCGTTTTCTGACGCAAAGACCATACTATGATGAGCAAATGAGGAGATATACTGTATAACAGGGATATAAACTGTTGTGCCTTCCCATTTGTAAAACGAAGGTTTGGAGCGTTCTCCGACAAATAGCTCATGACTCGCAAACGATTGCTAAATCCATGAATATCTCTTAAGGTGTTACTTATCAAGTTATGAAATGAAGCGAAGACGTCATCTTGAAGCTTCTTTGTCTCAGCTGGACCAGATTCTCTCAATTTCCTTAAATCCCATGTCTTGCCAATAGCAATACTGAAATCACGGGCGTGGCGCAATGTGAAACGTGATTGCACAGAACCGACCCATTTCCTGTGAATGACCATTAATTTGTTGGTCCTCAAACATCTGTCGGCTCGAAGATAACTTTCATGAGTGAATGGCACATCTTGATAGTATATCCCTGGGACAAAATGAAGGTGCTTTTCCTGTAGAAAACGCCGTCTAAATAAAGACCGCCAAACATAACATTCTTTGGGGGTGAGTTCTTCCAGGAAGATTTGCTTACCGGTTTTCTCGTTCCATTCAATGACATCTTGTGCTGGAATTTGGAATGGCATACTCAACTCTTCATCACTCATTCTCAAGAAATCAGCCATCACAACATCTACTCCTGAGTTGAGAGCTTTCTCCAATATCATAGGCAGGCTACCGGCAATCAGCAAATCGTCGGAGTCGAGCATAAGAACGTACTCGCCTGTGGCTCTGGCTAATGCTGTGTTGCGGGCAACGGAAAGCCCTCGGTTCTCCTGGTTGATGATTGTGATATTGTCATGCTGTTCCACTAAATCAGCCACAACTTCCATGCTTCTGTCGGGAGTGCCGTCGTTCACCACGATAATCTCATATCGGTCCTCTCTAAGGTTTTGCTGGAAGATGCTTTCGAAAAAGGGGCGTATATACTTCTCCACCTTATAAATAGGGACAAGAATACTGAGGTCCAACATCTATTCTTGTTTTTTAGTCATTTTGTAATAGATAATTAATATCTTTGATGTAAACTTACATTTACTGCGTTCAATTTCAAATACAAAATTACAAATAATTAGATAAAGCAAGAAGAAATACGGTTCTTTTTACCGTGGTTTTTCACGATAAGCATTGGATATTCATGGGCTCGTGTCTATTGCGTTTTCGATAAACCTCTTGGCATAGATTCCTGAGTTTATTATCATAATACAGAAGTTTCGGATTTACATTAGGACGGCCTGAAAGGCCAATAAGCCAATAGCCCAGGGCAACGCCCCGGGTTGGTAATGGCGAGTACATGCGCCCTGTAAGGGCAAAAGCATTGAAGCATTTATCGTGCTTTTGCCCTTTCAAGACACTGATATACAACAACTTTATTAAATTCGAAACTTGAGAAAGTTCAGTCATAATACATTCAAAAGTTACCGATTTCATTTTTTTCTTTCTATATATAAATGTTGTTTTTTATGAAAAACATATAAATTTGCAACGGAAACAGTTTATCCGCTTAACCACTGGTTATTACTACTTACTACCAATTATTCGATTTGTGATACCAAGTGTACACTCAGGTTTCACATGAGGATTCCTAGATTGTTGTGGCAGAATTGAAGTGGCTGAGAAAGAAGTTTTGTTGATTGATTTATGGAACCTACTACAAACTTAAGAACTCAAATTGTTTACGTACTTGTAAGTACGTCTGACGACGTTTACCTTGAACAACTATGGGGGTCCGTCTATTCCCTACGTCAATTCCATCCTGAAGCGAGAATAGTGGTGCTGCTTGATGGACCAACCAAAAGGCGGTTTGAAAATGATGACAAACTCCAGCCTCTTTGCTGTATGATTTCTGAACTCAAGGAGGTTGAAGTACCCGAAAACTACAATAATGTGCTAAGGTCAAGGGACATCAAGACACGAGTCAGGAATATTGTTGATGGAGACTTTCTCTTTGTTGACACAGACACCGTTATAGCTGCACCTATCGACGGCATTGATAAACTTGATATAAACAACTTGGCGATGGTAGCCGATCTCCACCGCCAACAGGCTACTGACAACCTTTGGGGGATAAGTTGGGTGAAGAGCCTTTTCGGAATGGATGTCAACGATTCCAATGCCACTTATTTCAATTCAGGGATTGCTTACGTCAGGGACAATCCATTGACAAGAGAGTTTTATGCAAAATGGCATGAGAATTGGTTGCACACTGTCAATGAAGGTGTTTATATAGACCAGCCTGCACTTTTTTACACCAACAGCACATTCGGGGGGGTGATTGAGAAACTGCCCGATATCTACAATTGCATGGGAGTGTTTTCTGCTTATTTCTGGTCACAAGCAAGAATTATACACTATTTCGGAAATAAAAACTTGCCTTTCAGAATGTTGAAGGCCATTCCGAATCAAATTCAAGAGGCACATGGCATCTCCGGGAATGTGAAAGAATTGCTGTTGAATCCAAAAAACCACCTTTCAGTCCATACTTGTTTCTGCTCGTATTATGATTGGGTTTTCATGAATGGTTATGTCTTTCAGTTTTGCATGAGGACAAAATGGATACATTGGTGTATCACCAAGGTGAATAAATGGATGATTAAAAGGCGAGTGAAAACCGAAAAAAGGTGGAAATGATGGTCTGGGGCCCTATATCCCCGTTATTGACAGGGGATAGAGCCGCACAGGATGCCACAATATTGCTGTACTGATACCCAAATGAAATTCAGCAAAGCTTTTGGGAGAGATACGGAAGATGAAAAGATGTTAAATATAAAATAATCTAATGGAAATACATGCCAAATTTGGCAAACCCTCTACTAACCAAACTTGGGACTTCAGTGACAGAGTGACTCAAGACGACATTGAAGTGCTGCCATGTATTGAAAAGAAGGACACACGTGCTGTCTCATCTGCTGCAGTGGTAATAAACGAATGGGAAGAAGCTGACCCTCGTATCCACAGCAGCGTTCTTCAACACGTTACAACTCTTAATGAGCTGTCTTACATCCGTAATAATATTGCAAATGCTGAAGTGAAAGATTGGGCACCCAACATTTTTGGTGTTCACGATCTCTGGGTCTTTTATTGTCATGGGAATGGTGATCCATATACAACCTACAGTATTGGCATTCATTCGTGTGAACCTTGGACTGCCAATACGAGATGGGGGTCTTTACCCGATGAATATATTACCTTCATTCCTTTACAAGGTTCTGCAAAGAACTCTGGTTGGTATTATGGTTATGGGTTTAGTGGGACTGGATATAGGGTTGATACGAGAGACTTTGAAAATAGTTTCAATGACGTATTCCCGGAGTGGGTTGTAGAGAATGAGGATTGGTCCTATTTCTTCCCAGGAAATGATATACCTGCGGATTGGGACTATGAGACAGGACTTGCAACAGAGAGACAATTCTTCTGGTATGCTATGACGGACGACCCTTCCTTTATTTTTACCGACCCAGATCTCGGTCCTGACGACTGGGCAACCTTAAAAGAACAATATGAGTTGAAGACGTACAAGGAAATTGTCACTCCTAATGGTGCTGTCTACTGGTGTTTCGACTGTGATCACGATGGAGAAGACTACACCGACCTGGTTTGCCTAGTTGAACCTGTTGTTGCTGCCAAGCGTTATCTTCTGGAGGACGTAGGTACAGCTTATGACTTTGACTTCAACGACATCGTGGTTGATGTAAGAGATAACGGTGTAAAACAGACTGCTGTTGTACGCGCTGTGGGTGGTACCCTCGACTTCAAACTCACTATTGGCAATACGACTTGGCAAAAGAGCTCTGAATTCAACAAGAATACGGCGTATAATGTCGCTCCTGGCTCTATCGACTACAATGCTACACTTACTACAATCGATGTGGAAGGATGGGATCCGCTAGAAAACAATATAAAAGTGGAAGTCTTTAGCAACCTCCTGAAGAATAATACCAGTGAGACTGTGAATGTGACCTTCCCATTCCCAAAGCAAGGGGAAGTTCCACATATTATTGCGATTAGCCCTGCCCAAACTTTCGCGACCGATGACGGTGCGATACCTTGGATGCCTGAGTACGTGACTATCCCGTCCAGTTTATGGACTGAATAGCGATTAACATTTTATTCCCGAACAGAGAATAATCAAAAAAGGGGTGTGCCCAAACTGACACACCCCTTTTCTTGTTTTTTTAGTAAGTCTGCAATGACTAGTTAAATATATGTAAATCAATAATCTAAATATTATGAGTGACTACTTGCTCCAAAGCCTCATAGAGATTGTAGTGGTCAAAGATGGCTTTAATCTGTCGGTCGTTTTGATGGTTGTCGATGTTTTCGTGCCAGAGACCTACTTCTTGAACACTTTTGTCCTCATAGGTTATTCTGTCAGAATTGGAACGGGGTAGTTGTACGACTGCGGTTCCCTGTAGCAGTTCCATCGCTTTGTACCAAAGGTCATCTGCGTTAGGACTGAGTTTTAGGAAGAGTTCCTCGTTGAATACTTCGGCATGGAGCGAGTGCGAGGGGTAGAGCACCCCTCCATAACCTAATGCAAGGAAACGGGGGGAAGATGTGTAATTGGTGGGGTAGGTGTGATGGAATGAAAGGTAGGAATTGAAACTGTTCTTTCCGTTCATGGTTATCTCACGCGACACTCTGCAACAAACGGATTTAGGATATCGATGATGACATCGGGTTAATAGGTCAATCATATCGATTGGGTATATGTGGTCGTCGTCAACTGTGATGATGTTGGCTTCAGGAAAATCGTGCAAGGCGGGTAGCAATTTTGTGTAGACACCGATGTCCTTCACATAGCGAATTTCAAGGCCCCGCTTGATTTGCATTTGTAAGGTCATGGGGAGTTCCACATCTTTGAATTCATCTTCTGATAAGTACAGCACCACTTTGTTGGCTTTCTTCGATTGCTTGAAAATGCTTTCGATAGTTTGGAAAACACGCTCTATCCTTCGCCCGTGGGTGGTGAGCGAGACAACATAGCACTCGCCATATGGCATCGTGCTCTCAGTTCCTGCTTCTCGATTCGACATGACGGAATCAATCATTTTCTGTCGCTTTAATTCGAAGAGAATGTGTTCACGCTGTGTCTCAGATGACCCTGCTGGAAGATACTTTCGAAGAAGGGGAGAATATATTTCTCCACCTTATAAACTGGAACAAGAATACTGAGGTCCAACATCTACACTTCAGAATGAAAACGCCCCAAAGAATAATAATGTGTTCCCAATAAATGTCCATGAAAAATGTCATCCAACATACCTAATGGTACGTGAACAATATGACTCCGTAAATCAAATGAAAATGCCATATTTGCGTTAGATTTTAAATCAACAACTCTTCTGTCAAATCTTATCAACCACAACTTTTCCTTCACAGCAAATCGAGGTCTTCAACGTGAAGCTAATGCTTACACTTGGTAACCTCAAATCGAACAGTGTGTAGTATGTGGAAATAGTAACTTGGTTAAACAGCTATCTGTTTTCAATTGCAAAAGTAGCGTTTTTGGGGGGAAACAGTATTATTTTGAAAAAGTTTTTCGCTCATTTTTCTAACTATAGGCATATATCAGTTTTTTTGCTTAATTTTGTCGAAATTTTTTATGACGGAGTAGCGACAACATAAGCATTTTTGAAAATGAACTTGGAAACAGAGATTCGTAATGGTTATACCATTCCCTCAGAAATGAAAAAGGTATGGGCTGTGCAACTTAGCCTTGCTGAAAAACTGCTGGAGGTCTGCGGAAAACATGGACTCCGCATCTCTGCATCGGACGGAACGTTGCTCGGAGCGGTGAGGGAACATGGTTTCATACCATGGGATGATGACATGGATTTCCAAATGCTCAGGGAAGACTACGACAAGTTAGTGAAAATAGCTCCTCGAGAATTTAAAAAACCATTCTTCTTCCAATCGGCTGACACAGATAAAAACTATGTCCGTGGACACGCTCAGTTAAGAATGGATGACACCGCTGCTGTGCTTTCCTTTGATGTGTTCCAACCTTTCCATCAAGGCATTTTCATTGATATCTTTCCCTTGGACGCTGTCCCTTCTACTGAAGATGGAATCAACCGCTTGAAACGACAGTCGGAAATATTACAGCATAGACTAAGGGGAATCTTCTGCCCTGTTTTTTATCTTTTGAATGGCAATACTTACAAATGGTCAGAAAGCTTTAAGTTTTTGTTGCTGAAGTTTTTCGTGAGTCGGAAAAAAGCTTTCAAGAAATATGAGGACCTGTTCAGGGCTGTGGATGTCAATTCTGCTGAAGAAGTGGCCATGATGTCATTTACATGGGACTTTTTCGAAGGAACAAGATGTACTAAACATCTCTTGGACAACATCATTTGGGTTCCTTTTGAGGATATGATGATGCCTATACCTGCCATCTACGACATCGTGCTGAAGCAAGAATATGGCGACTACATGAAACCTGTCAAGGCTCCTTCTTATCATAGCAATTTTGTCATTGCCTTAGACGCGGAGCGCTCCTATAAAGATGTTCTGCGGGAGGAAAGAAAAAGAAAATTCAAGATTTGGAAGCGAGGGATACTGAAGGCCTTGCATCTCACTTCAGGGAATTCTTAACCGCCCATATCGTAATCATTAATGAAACGTATGGACGGTCAATGACGTATGCTTGCTCGTTGGATGTATCCGGGAAACTATGACTGTACTGATGTCTTGCCCTCTGTCTGACGCTGACGTATCTCCTCGGTGGCGCGGTAGTAGGTCTGATGGAGTGCCAAAACGTCAGAGAAGTAGTACTGAAGGTAGGATTTCAGGGCAGGGATGTAGGAGTTGAAGGGGAACACTGATTTGCAGTGAACACCCACACGGTTCTCATTCTCGTCTACAGAGTACATGATGACGGCTGAATGGGAAGAAGTGTTCACTGTGTTGATGGCCTCACGCATGACGGAGAACTGCTCAAGGTTCATGAGGTCGATGTCGTGCCACCATGTGTCGAACATCACCACGAAGTTGGAGTCCTTTGGGGCGTCCATGAGAAAATGCTCTCCATGGTATTCCACTACGAGGCGACCGTCCTCCTTCTCTTCCTCAACCTTGCCGCCAATGTCTTCCACCACTGCCTTTAGCAAGGGTTTGTTGGGCATGTTGTGGTATTTGGCGGGATTCTTTTCGGGAGCAGTGGAGTCTTTACTGTTTTTCGTGCGGAACAACCTTCTAAAATTGGCGGTTAATCTTTCGTATGGGAGGTGTAGCAAAATGACAATCTGCAATATCAGTATGACAAAAAGCATCATCTTCATAGGGCTTTCCTTTTTTTATATTAATTTAATGAGTTGGTATTCAGTAAACTTCATAACAAAAAATGTGCCAAAGCACATGCTGACACATACAAAACTTGTTGTCAGTCTATTTTGCCCTATCTGTCAAAGTATAACTCACGAATCCAAAAACTGCAATCTCATAGCCAATACTGACACTATTTTAGCAAAAAACACCAAATAATAAACCTGGATTTGAAAATATCAAAATAAAGTCATTGTTTCATCCGGCAAATAGTTTATATTTGCTCTGTTTTATTCCATTCAACAGAAAATCTAACGGCAGATCTTCAATATGAAAATCAAATTTACACTTTTTGCGTTGATGGTGTTCACTGCATGCCAGTGGTCACATCAGCCAACTGATGCAAAACAAGACAACTTCGTGAAAGTTGACGATGGAAGACTGGTGCTCAATGGGCAGCCCTACAATTATGTGGGCACTAATTTCTGGTATGGAGCCATTCTCGGGTCTGAAGGACAAGGGGGCGACCGTCAAAGACTGAACAAAGAACTCGACACGCTCAAGGCTTTGGGGCTGACCAATCTACGCATATTGGTGGGCAGTGACGGAAAAGGTGGAGTGCCCGCCAAAGTGGAACCCACACTACAAATGGAGCCAGGCGTCTATAATGACACAATTCTCGACGGACTCGACTACCTCCTTAACGAAATGGCTAAACGAGATATGAAAGCCGTGCTCTACATCAACAATTCCTGGGAATGGAGTGGGGGATATGGCATGTACCTCGAATGGGCTGGCGCGGGAAAGGCTCCAGCACCCAGCATCGACGGATACGGCAAGTTCATGAGCTTTGTCGCACAGTTCTCTGTCAATGAGAAGGCGCAGCAACTCTTTTACAATCATGTGAGGAACATCGTCTCACGCACCAACCGATACACCAAAGTGAAATACACGGACGACCCCACTATCATGTCCTGGCAAATCGGAAACGAACCTCGCGCATTCAGCATCGACCCCACCGCCGACCAGACGACCCACAAGGCCGCGTTCGCTGCATGGCTGGCTAAAACTTCAAAACTTATCAAACAACTCGACCACAACCACCTTGTCAGCGTTGGCTCGGAAGGCAAACATGGATGCGAAGAGGATATAGAGCTCTTCCGCACCATTCATGCCGACCCCAACATCGACTACACATGCATACACATCTGGCCTTTCAACTGGTCGTGGATAAACAAAGAGACTGTCACAGAGAACCTCCAGATAGCCAAGGACAGCACTTACGCCTACATACAGGAGCATCATAAGGTGGCTGAACAAATCGGCAAACCTGTTGTGCTGGAGGAATTCGGCTATCCAAGAGACGGATTCCAGTTCAGCAAGACTTCCGCCACCGACGCGCGCGACAGTTACTACGATTATGTCTTCCAACTTGTCATGGGCGACGAATTCCCATTGCTCAACGGATGCAACTTTTGGGGATGGGGAGGACTGGCTAATCCCGCTAACCTAAGATGGCAACCCTACGACGAGTACACCGGTGACCCCGCACAGGAAGAACAGGGACTGAACTCGGTATTCGCTTCCGACACCACTACCTTGAAGGTCATCAAGCGCCACATGAGATAGGGACAATTGCTTTAAATTGCTGGAGTATCGTCTAGCACGATAGTGCTTAACTCCCCTTTTAACTCCCTTTTTAACTCCCCTATTACCCCCTTAACTCCCCTTTTAATCAATGATAAACCTAATTAACAACAATCATATGAGGAAAATATGTTTAATGGTATTGGCCATTACGATGGCTCTGCCATCAATGGCCCAGCACATCAATGTGTCAACGGCTAACACATCTCTGGTACTTGACGCTCAGCAGGGAAGGTCACTACGTTTCGTGTATTACGGACAACGTCTCAACAACGCCGAACAGGTCTTTAGCGACGGAAGGCGCACACATGAAGCGTACCCTGCATACGGAATGCAGACTCAGAGTGAAACCGCACTCAGTGTGGTGCACAGCGATGGCAACATGACACTCGAACTCGCCGTCGAAGGCACCGAAACCCGCAACGAAAGCAATGCAGTGGTGCAGGTCGTGAAGATGAAAGACAAGGTGTATCCTTTTTATGTGAATGTTTGCTACCGCACTTATCCCGACAAGGACATCATCGAGACATGGGCAGAATATTCCCACAAGGAAAAGGGTACGGTTCGCCTCACACAGTTCGCTTCTGCTTATCTCCCCATACGCTATGGACAGGTATGGGTGTCCCATCTTTATGGCACTTGGGCCAATGAGGGAAGGGTAGAGACAGAACCTTTGCAACATGGTATGCTCGTCATCCAGAATAAGGACGGAGTGCGCAACAGCCACACCTCACATGCCGAAGTGATGCTGTCGCTTGATGGCAAACCACAGGAAAACAAAGGAAGGGTCATCGGAGCCGCCCTTTGTTACAGCGGTAACTATAAGCTCCGAATCGATACCGACGACAGCAACTACCACCATTTCTTCGCTGGAATCAATGAGGAGAACTCCGCATACAACCTCAAGGCTGGTGAGACTTTCGCCACTCCTGCCCTGGCTCTCGCATACAGCAATGAGGGACTGAGTGGCGTGAGCCGCTGTTTCCACAGTTGGGCACGTAGTTATAAGATTGCTCATGGCACCCAACTGCGACCCATCCTCCTCAATAGCTGGGAAGGGGTCTATTTCGACATCAACGAACAGGGCATGGACCAGATGATGGCCGACATCGCCTCCATGGGAGGTGAGCTTTTCGTCATGGACGATGGATGGTTCGGTACGAAGTATCCGCGCAAGAACGACTCTTCCTCTTTGGGAGACTGGCTGGTCGACACACAGAAACTGCCGCACGGCATCAACGGATTGCTCGACTCTGCGAAGAAGCACGGGGTGAAATTCGGCATCTGGATTGAACCGGAGATGGCCAATACGGTCAGCATGCTCTATGAGAAACATCCCGAATATATCATTAAACCAACCAATCGCGAACCGCGCCTCGGACGTGGTGGCACTCAAGTCGTGCTCGACCTCGCAAACCCGAAAGTGCAGGACATCGTTTTCACCATCGTCGACACACTCATGACCAACTATCCTGAGATAGCATATATCAAATGGGATGCCAACGCACCCGTGATGAATCATGGCTCGCAGTATCTCACACGCGACAACCAGAGCCATCTTTATATCGAATACCACAGGGGATTCGAGAAAGTGTGCAACCGGATTAGGGCCAAGTATCCCGACCTCATCATACAGGCTTGCGCCAGCGGTGGAGGACGCGCCAACTACGGAGTCCTTCCTTGGTTCGACGAGTTCTGGGTAAGCGACAACACCGATGCATTGCAGCGTGTCTATATGCAGTGGGGGACCAGCTATTTCTTCCCTGCAGTGACCATGGCTTCGCATATCAGTGCTGCACCCAACCACCAGACTTATCGCACCATCCCGCTGAAGTATCGTATCGATGTGGCCATGAGTGGAAGACTTGGCATGGAAATCCAGCCCAAAAACATGACAGACAAGGAGAAACAGCAGTGCAGGAAAGCCATTGGCGAGTACAAGGAGATACGTCCTGTCGTGCAGCAGGGCGACATCTACCGACTGCTCTCGCCTTACGACAAACTGGGCTGCGCGTCAATGATGTACGTTCAACCCGATAAGCAGAAAGCTGTCTTCTACTGGTGGAAGACAGAGACTTTTGTGGCACAGCAACTGCCACGCGTACCTATGGCTGGCCTCGACCCAGCGAAGAATTACAAGGTGAGGGAACTCAACCGAGTGGACCAGACACCACTTGCTTTCGAAGGCAAGTCTTTCAGCGGGGAGTTCCTCATGGCCGAAGGACTCGAGATGCCTCTTGAGCACAACATGCCATGGGGCGAGAAAAACGATTTCGCTAGCCGAGTGCTCTTGCTCGAGGCTGAATAATTCACGTTTCCTGTATGGCTATGAACAGCAATTCCAACACAAACAACAATGTGATTCACGAAATCACACCTTTGTCTGAACGTGATTGCTTCTATATTGTCGACCGGTACAAGAAGGAATTCGATTACCCCATGCATTGCCACTCGGAGTATGAACTCAATTTCGTGGAGCATGCGCCTGGTGTGAGAAGAGTTGTGGGGGATAATGTGGAAACTATCGGAGAGTACGACCTTGTGCTGATTACAGGACGAGAACTCGAGCATGTCTGGGAACAAGCAGAATGCCAATCCCAGAACATTCATGAGATTACCATTCAGTTCGCAGAAGATACACTCGGACAGGACTTGCTCAACAAGACCCAGTTCGCCCCTATCAAACGGATGATAGAACGGGCGAGGAGGGGGCTGGCTTTCCCCATGAAGTCGATACTCAAAATCTACAACGCCTTGGTGGAACTGCCGAATGCTGAGCCTTCTTTCCAGTCTTTCATCTCTTTCCTGCAGATTCTGCATCAACTGGCACTCTGCGACGACTCTTACGAACTGTCATCATCTGCTTTCGCACGTATGGAATTGGAGTCGGAGAGCAGGAGAGTGAGCAAGGTGCAGCGATATCTCTCCGAACACTACCGCGACAACATACGACTGAATGATGTGGCGGAATTAGTGGGAATGACGCCTGTGGCTTTCAGCCGTTTCTTCCATCTCCGCACAGGAAAGACGTTGAGCGACTATATCATTGAGCATCGTTTGGGGAGAGCGGCTCGTTTGCTGGTGGATTCCACCATGTCGGTGGCGGAAATCAGTTATGACTGCGGATTCAATACGCTTTCCAACTTCAATAGGCTCTTCAAACGCTCAAAAGGATGTACGCCTAAAGAATTTCGGGAGAATTACTTCAAACGCAAGATTATTGTTTAATACTTAACATACATAATAATGATGAATAAGTATAGTATTATGATATGGGCTTTGGTTGGCTGCATTGTTGCGGCTTGCACTACAGCGAAGAAAGAAAAGGAACTGACAAAGTCGGAGATGTTGAGGGAACGAATGGCCGCCCTGCAGGTGAAGGGCTATATGATGGGGCATCAGGACGACCCCTTCTATGGCGTCACTTGGGAAGGGACTTACTGTGGCGACAGTGCTGAGATGGGAAGAAGCGATGTCTTGGAAACCTGTGGAGATTATCCTGCAGTCATGGGCTTTGACCTTGGAGGAATAGAAATGGCAGACGAGAAGAATCTCGACAGCGTTCCCTTTGCAAGGATTCATGATGAACTGATAGCCCACCATGAGCGCGGTGGTATCGTCACCCTGTCTTGGCACCCGAGAAATCCTTTGACGGGGGGAACGGCATGGGACGTGTCCGACACGACGGTTGTCAGAAGCATACTGCCTGAGGGCTCACAGCATGAGAAGTTTAAGACATGGATGCAGAGGGTAGCGGATTTCATTGGGTCGTTGAAGACGAACGACGGACAACCCGTACCCGTCATTTTCCGGCCTTGGCATGAGAACAATGGGTCGTGGTTCTGGTGGGGACAAAAACTCTGTTCCGATGAGGAATTCCACGGATTGTGGAATATGCTCCAGGATTATCTGGTGGAGGAGCGGGGATTCACTAATCTGCTATGGAGTTACTCGCCTAACCTTGATGGAGGATGGAATGAAGAACGCTTCTTGCAGCGATATCCCGGCAACGAACGCGTGACGCTTATAGGAGAGGATGCATACCAGTGGGGAACGGAAGAAGACTTCAAGACTGCACTGAAGGCTGACCTTGATTTCCTCAGCGCTTTTGCCGGAAAAAACAACAAACTGATGGCCATGACCGAATGTGGTTTGCAGAACATGACGGACTCCACTTGGTGGACTCGTGTCTTAAAACCCATCATGGATCAGTACCCTATCAGCTATTTCCTTTTGTGGCGGAATTATAAGAAGGAGTATTTCGGACCCTCTCCAGAACTCCCGTGCGCCACGGATTTCAGACAACTCTATGAGGCTGATAACACTTTGTTCCTAAAGGATATCTCGCAATAGCATACGAATCGCTGGCGATAAAGTAAAAAAAAGATATACAATGAGTAATTTTCAAGAACAAGCAAAAGCTTTGCGTGAACACCATCTGGATTTGCTCACCAAAAAGAACCATCCCCTACAATGGGGCAATGGCATTTACGAGAAGTACACCAATCCAATTCTGACTGCTGAACACACACCGCTGGAGTGGCGATACGATTTCAACGAGAAAGACAATCCCTTTCTCATGCAACGTATCATGGTCAATGCCACCCTTAATGCAGGAGCCATCAAGTGGCAGGATAAGTATGTGCTGGTTGTGAGAGTCGAGGGGGCGGACCGTAAGTCGTTTTTCGCCGTCGCTGAGAGCCCTAACGGCATCGACAACTTCCGATTCTGGGATTACCCCGTCACGATGCCCGACGACGTGATTCCGGCAACAAACATCTACGACATGCGACTCACTCAGCATGAGGACGGATGGATTTACGGTATCTTCTGTGCGGAGAGGCATGACGACAATGCACCTGCTGGCGACCTGTCGGCGGCTACTGCCACCGCTGCCATAGCACGAACAAAGGACCTCAAGAACTGGCAACGGTTGCCCGACCTAAAGACTCGGAGCCAGCAAAGAAACGTGGTACTCCATCCGGAATTCGTCAATGGCAAGTATGCGCTCTACACTCGTCCACAGGACGGATTCATCGACACTGGCTCTGGTGGAGGTATCGGATGGGCGCTCATCGATGACATCACTAACGCTGAAGTGACTGAGGAGACAATCATTGAGGAACGTCTTTACCACACCATCAAGGAGGTGAAGAATGGTGAGGGACCACACCCCATCAAGACCCCTCAAGGATGGCTACATCTAGCGCACGGTGTGCGCAACTGCGCCGCCGGACTGCGTTATGTGCTGTATATGTACATGACTGCGCTTGACGACCCGACTCGGGTGATTGCCCGGCCAGGGGGCTATTTCATGGCACCTGAAGGCGAGGAACGTGTTGGCGACGTCTCCAATGTGCTCTTTGCCAACGGATGGATTGCCGACCCCGATGGCAAGGTGTTCATCTACTATGCCTCGAGCGACACACGCCTCCATGTGGCTACTTCCACCATCGAACGGCTTGTCGATTATTGCATGAATACACCGGAAGACGGCCTGACTACATCACAGTCTGTAGAAACACTCAAGGCGCTGATAGATAAGAATAAGGAAACAATGAAAACACTTTAAAAACATCCAAAATTATGGCTTCGTTAAAAGAAAAAATAGGTTACGCGCTTGGCGACGCGGCTGCTGGTGGTATCACTTGGAAAGTGATGTCGATAGCCTTCCCTCTGTTCTTCACCAATGTTTTCGGACTCACGGTTGCCGATACAGCGACACTCATGCTGGTGGCACGTATGTTCGATGTGGTCACCGACCCGCTCATGGGTAGCTTGGCCGACCGAACACAGAGCCGTTGGGGTACCTACCGGCCATGGCTCATCCTTGGCGCTGTGCCTTTGGGGCTTGTCTTCGCACTGCTGCTCTATACTCCTGATTTCGGAATTGTGGGCAAGCGTATCTATGCCTATACGCTGTACCTGCTCATGATGGCTGTCTATACAGCTGTCAACGTGCCTTACGGATCGCTACTCGGCGTGATGACGGACGATGACAACGAGAAAAACCAGTTCTCCTCCTTCCGCATGGTCGGTGCTTATGCCATGGGCTTTATCACTCTCTTGTCCTTCCCCTACCTGCAGAAAATGGTGGGTGGGTCCGACGCACATCAATATGCTGTACTCGGTGCTGTACTCGGCGCCATTGCGGCTGCGATGACGCTCGCTTGCGGACTCATGACTAAAGAAAGGCTTAAGCCAGTCAGAGCTGAGAAATTCTCTTTTAAGCCCTTTGCAGACTTGTTCAAGAACAAACCATGGATTTATCTGACTCTCGTGGGAATATGCACCAATTTCTTCAATGGTTTCCGCTATGCCGTAGCAGGATACCTGATGGAATATTGCATGCATGGTGATGTCACAGTCAGTGGACTGATTATCAATTATACCGTCTTCATGACTTTCGGTGAAGTGACTTGCATGATTTTCGGTGGCCTCTCTCCTGCGTTCACTAAGAAGATGGGGTCAAAGAGAAAGGCGTTCAGTGTGGCCGCCATTATCTGCATCGTATGCTCTGTGGCTTTCTATTTCGTGCCAATGGATCCCGCCTATATCTGGCTGTTGGTGGCTATTGTCATCCTCACTTCAATAGGTGTGGGCCTTTACTCTCCTCTCCTCTGGTCCATGTATGCCGACGTGGCTGACTATGCTACCGAGAAGAACGGCACTTCTTCCACTGGACTGATTTTCTCCTCTGGTACCATGGCGCAGAAGTTCGGAACTGCTATCTCTGGCTCGCTGGTGGCACTGCTCCTCGGACTGGCTGGTTTCTATTCTGGCACGAACGACGCTGGAGAGACTGTCGTGAACATTGCACCCGAGAACATGGAGTCGGTCAGGAACATGACCTGGGCGCTCTTCTCGCTCTTCCCCGCCGCAATTGCCCTGGTTATGCTGTTCCTCATCCATAAATATCCTATCAAGAAATAACATGAGCAATGTGGAAACATTGAAGAAAGAGATGACGGATGTTGTGCAAAACAACATCCTCTCTTTCTGGATGTCGAAGATGGTCGACCACGAGAACGGTGGTTTCTACGGGCAAATGACCGGTGACGGACTGCTGGTGGAGACTGCTGAGAAGGGAGGCATCCTTAATGCCCGTATCCTATGGGCGTTCTCTGCAGCTTACCGTGTACTTCGCAAGCCCGAATACCTTGAGATGGCTACTCGCGCCAAGGATTACATCATCGAGCATTTCATCGACCATGAGTATGGTGGAACATACTGGAGTCTGGATTGCAAAGGTAATCCCAAGGACACGAAAAAGCAGTTCTATGCCATTGGATTCATGATTTACGGACTGTCGGAATATGCGCGCGCCACTGGCGACCACGAGGCACTCGACTACGCTTTGTCGCTTTACGAGTGCATTGAGGAACACTCACTCGATAAACAATACAACGGCTACATCGAGGCTTGTACGAGGGAATGGGAAGAAATCACCGATATGAGGCTTTCTGAACTCGACGCCAACTATCCCAAGTCGCAGAACACCCACCTCCACATCATCGAACCTTACACCAACCTTTACAGATGCCTTAAGGAGTTCCAGGCTGCGCCATTGTGCAATTATGTGCCAAATATTGGGTCGGTGATTCCTGTGGAAATCACAGTTCCGCAGGAAACCATCAATCAAATTGAAAACGCATTGCGAAACCTTATAAGCATTTTCACTGACCATATACTCAATCCTGAAACACATCATCTTGACCTCTTCTTCGAGAACGATTGGACAAGAGGGGCGGGAAGATTGGAAAGTTATGGGCACGACATCGAATGCTCATGGCTGCTGCACGAGGCGGCTCTGGTGCTGGGCGACCAAAAGGTGCTGGAAAAGGTGGAACCCATCGTGCAGATGGTGGCCGAGGCTTCGGAGAAAGGCCTGAGGCCCGATGGCTCGATGGTTCATGAGGCGAATCTCGACACAGGCTATGTGGACGACAATCTCCACTGGTGGGTACAGGCCGAGAACGTGGTCGGATGGCTCAATATCTATCAGTATTTTGGCGACAAGAGCGCCCTCGACAAGGCTGCTCGCTGCTGGGACTACATCAAGAGCCATCTGATTGACTTCGACGGTGGCGAATGGTGGTGGAGTTGCGATACCGGCGGAAGTGTCAACCGCAAGGACGATAAGGCGGGATTCTGGAAATGCCCCTATCACAACAGCCGCATGTGTCTGGAAGTGATTGAACGCTTCTGAAACCTGCGGGGGGACCCAGGCTGTCAGCCTGCGAGAACACATCAGCACGAAAGTGCTTAACTCCTCTTTTAACTTCATTTCATGTCTGCCGAAACTTTTATAAAAACTTCCTTATAATGAAACGATTGATATTATCATCCACCCTGGTCGCTCTTGCAATGAGCATGGTGGCCAAGGTGGAACTGCCTGAAATCATAGGTGACAATATGGTGCTGCAACAACAGACCGATGTCAATATCTGGGGAAAGGCTGCTGCCAATAAAACAGTCAAGGTGACAACCAGTTGGGCGGATGGCGCCTCTTATGAGGTGAAAGCCGACAAGAATGGTGAATGGCTGGTGGCTATACCTACGCCTGAGGCTTCTTTCCAACCACAGAGCATCACAATTTCCGATGGAGAGACCATCACACTGTCAAACGTGTTGATAGGCGAAGTCTGGTTCACTTCTGGACAGTCCAATATGGAAATGCCCCTCAACGGCTTCTGGAACTGCCCGGTCAAGGATTCCAATGAGGAAATAGCCACTTCTGCTGAATGGGCGGGACGAATCAGAATGGCCACCATTCCCAAGACCGGCATGAAGGAACCACAGGAAACCGTGAAAGGAAAATGGCAGGTGCCTGCTCCCGACACCGCTCCTTGGATGAGTGCCACATCATGGTACTTCGCTCAAATGATGACTCGGTGCCTGAATGTGCCTGTGGGTATCATCTGTTGCGCCTGGGGCGGTTCCAGAGTGGAAGGATGGACACCGGAGAACATCCTCAGGACTTACCCCGACGTGAACATAGAAAAAGAACTTGAAAGTGGATGGAACCAAGGAGGATGGTGGGAATACTGGGTGCCATTGGTCATGTACAACGGCATGCTCCACCCTTTGCGCCACTATACTGTCAAGGGATTCCTCTGGTATCAAGGAGAAGCCAATGTCGGAAAGGAGAAAGACTATGCACCCAGACTCAAGACCATGGTAGAGGTCTGGAGAAAGGAGTTTTCTGAAGACCAGAAACATCCGCTTGGCGACGAACTGCCTTTCTATCTCGCTGAAATAGCGCCCTGGGAAGGCTATGGAGGAAAAGACGGACTCAGCGGAGCGCTTTTGCGTGAGGCGCAGCATGAGGCTGGACGTATCATTCCCAACAGCGGATGCATCACCACTAATGACCTGGTGAAACCCTACGAGGATGTGCAGATTCATCCTGCAGAGAAACGCCTTGTGGGATACCGCTTCGCTTGGATGGCGCTCAATCGCACATACGGAATGAAATCAATTTGGTGTGACGGACCTGAGTACGACCGGATGGAGCTCAAGGGCAACGAAATCGAGGTGTGGTTCAAGTATGCCGAAGAGGGTATCTCCCCATGGAAAGAGGTAGAGGGCTTCGAGGTGGCTGGTGAGGACGGAGTGTTCTATCCTGCCAAGGCCAGACTCAACGAAAGCAACAAATCATATCTTGTCAGCGCTGAAAACGTGCCGCAGCCTAAGAATGTGCGCTATTGCTTCAAGAACTTCCAAATCGGAAATGTGGTCAATCACCGCAATCTTCCACTTGTCCCTTTCCGCACTGACAAGTAATTTACTTATTATCAAATGACTCTTTTAACGGTAGAGACGGGGCGCGCCCCGTCTCTACTCATATTAGCCCATTCATGGGAATTGGAAAGGCTACGCCTTACAGAGCAATTCCTGAACAATTCTCGTTATGGTCTCTCGCTTTCCTCGGCTTTGATAAGTGCAACGTTCAGACGCTCGATGTCGGTCAGCACCACTGGCTTGTTCGATTTCTTGTACCATGGCTGGGCATCGAAATACTTCTGCGTCTCGGGGTTTTTGAACGTGTCGCCATGACGGGCGTAAATCTCACCGCGCATCAGCACCAACACCTCCTTGGGCAGCAACGACAGCATGTAGCGGGTAAGTGGACGGACCGAAGCGTATGCCCAACGACCGGGAATATCGAAACCGTAGGAACTGCAGTCCTTAGTCAAACTGAATTCCGTGCCGAAGTCGGGCTCGTACAGAATGTACTTTGTTGGAGTGGCGTGAACTGACAACCCGTCCGTGGTGAATTCCACGTCCCAACGGGCAGGCTCGCCTTCTGCGGCATTACCACCGTAGCCTGGTGCCATGATGTGCTCAAATTCTTTGTATTGTTCTGCTGAAATACGCTCACCATTGGCGAAGTATTGCTTCTCCCCATCTATGACCCGTATCTCCAGTTTGGGAATTGGAGGGAGAGGAACTCGTTTGTGACGGCCGAACCCCATGAGTAAATGATTGGGCTCGGATTGCAGAACGTATGGACCCGGGTCGTTGCGTCTGTAGTCGTCTGAGTAGTTCTCGGCTTTAGGAATATACCAGTTTTCGCCGAACACCATCTTGGTGAAGAGAGTCTGCTTAAGGTATTTTTCTGAGATTTCACCATTGCATTCTTTCAGACTGTATACACCATTAATCACAGTCTGGTAGTCGAGTGGGGGATTGCCGAATATGTAGGGACTGTCGGTAATGGCATACATCAATCTGAAGGGTTTGCCACCCTTGTCGTAGAACACGAGCATCTTCCATATTCCTGCGACTTGGTACCTGACTGTGGTGCCTTTTTCTGTGAGGTTCTGGAACGATAAGCCTTTTGCCTGAAACTCGAAGGATGCTGTTGGCTCAGAATCGTAGGTGTTACTACTGGGGAACAACAGGTATTTGTTTCCATCTTCACCTCCACTATAGTAGTTTTTTCCATCTGTCCACATCTCTGACTGGAAGGCCGATATCAGCTGAGGGATGTTGCGGGTCTCTATCTTGCGTTTCATGTTTTCCAGATGTGCCTTCGCTGTTTCTTCGTTGAGCATCTGAGTGAAGCGTTGGGCGTTGGCTACCCAAAATGCACTCATCAAGATGGCCATAGTTATAAATCTTTTCATAATGGTTTGGTTAGTTGGTTCTTGGTGATGCAAATATAGCATACTTCATCTTTTTTTCAACATTTGTGAATGTAAAAAAGTTGCTCACGATTTCTCTTTTTATGATTCTACCTGTTTATATTGCCCTTTTATCCCGAATTTTAGAACCAAAGTTTGTTTTTCTCTGCTTTTACCCTTAATTTTGCACAAATTTTACAATTTATCATGCATTTCTTACTTCCCTTTCTCCTATCAACACAAATCAACCTGACCGATACATTGCCGTCCATCAATCCTGACACTATTTCGTTCCCTGTCGAGAGAAAAAGTGTGGGGCACTGGGGATATGCACTCAATGGCTATTATGGTATCGTACCTAAAGGCGACAAGGAGATAAAGAGAATCGTGAAGCATAACCGCACATGGACCCTGGGGGCGCAAATCATGCATACCCCTCTGCCACAAGACGGGAATCCGTATGATAAGGCTTTCAACTATCCCACTTTCAGCATAGGACTCAACTATAATCATTACCAGAATGTGGATTTCCATCGCGATATTGACAATTATGAGTTCGGTTTGGCTGAACCTGTGGATTATATGTCGCATCTGGGGAATATCGTTACGGTTTATGGCGCTTTCGACAGACCTCTGCTCAGACATCCCCGAAGATGGCAATTCGACTATTCACTGCAGATGGGCTTCGGATTTACCAACAAGAAGTACAACCCTCGCAACAATGTGGATAATGAGATGATTAGCACCAATGTGCTCATCTACTGCGGACTGGGGTTGCACGCCACATACTCCATCACACCAGAACTCGGACTGCGTACAGGATTCGAATTCCAACACCACAGCAATGGAGCCCTCTGCAGACCGAACAAAGGCAGCAACACCCTTAACCCCATGATTGGACTCGTTTACCGTCCTGCTGTCACACAACGAAAGGACAACGAACTTGGAACAACTGACCTTTTGTCACAAGAAGGAACGACTTTGAAGGCAGGACAGGGAGAAGACGAGTTTCACTACGATTACTTGAACGTAACTGCTGGCGTGGGCGCCAAGGCTTTGTACGAGGACTGGGTACTGACACAGTTTGAACTTCCGCCCGACCACCCCGATTATCGTACCGACAAGTTCAAGACTTTTATGGCTTATTCCCTGAGTGTCGACTATATGCGGCGTTGGGAAAGACGATGGGCTACAGGAGCTGGAATCGATGTGTTCTACGGTTCTTATACCAAACATTTACGTTATCTGGAGGACCTCTCCAACTTGCATAAGCACCTCACTCCTTGGTCTATAGGACTTGGCTTGAAGCACGAGACCTTTTATAAGCGGATTTCTTGCGCTGCTTCTTTTGGACTGTATGTCTTCCGACACATGGGACATAGCGCAAGAAGAGTGGAACAACCTTTCTACGAAACAATAGGACTACGCTACACAACACCATGGGCGGGAGGACTGCAATTGGGCTTCAATGTGAAAGCTCATGCTTTCAAAGCTGATTACACGCAAATCGTTGTGGCTATGCCCATCAATGTGCACCGTAAAAATAATTGACAAGATGAAAAAGCTCTTATCCCTACCACCAAACCTGGTCAACGTGTTCCATGAGATGACCGGATTGACCGACGATGAATGGTTCTGTACCAACGACCCTGTAGGAAAGAAACTGGGGTCGGGAGGAGGCACAAATTGGCTCATGCGCCAATGCCATGAGAAGTGGGGAAAAGAGTGGAGCTTCGACGACTGGATGTTCCATGACAGGAGAATCATCATTCATGCGGGCGGACAGAGCAGACGACTACCTGCATACGCGCCTTTGGGAAAGATTCTCACACCTATTCCCGTTTTCCGGTGGGAGAGAGGACAGAAACTGTCGCAAAACCTGCTGCAACTCCAAATGCCTTTATATGAGAAAATCATGAGCAAGGCACCTGCTAGCCTATCTACGATGATTGTGAGTGGAGATGTGTTGGTGCGAACCACACAGCCTTTGCCTCAGATTCCAAAGGCGGATGTGGTGTGCCTCGGATTGTGGCTGAATGTGGATGTGGCTAAGAATCATGGCGTCTTTGTGTCCAAGAGGAACTCGCCAACTGTTCTCGAGCGTATGGTGCAGAAACCTTCACCGCAAATGATGGGCGAAATGATGAAAGACCATCTCGTTCTCACCGACATCGGGGTGTGGATGCTTAGCGACAGAGCTATCCGACTACTGATGGAAAGAAGCACCAAGAATGGAGAAGTGGTTGAGTACGACCTTTATTCACAGTTTGGATGTAGTCTTGGCACTAATCCCACAATTGATGACCCACAACTCAAATCGCTGAAAGTCTGTGTTATACCCCTGCCTGGTGGAGAGTTCTACCATTTCGGAACAAGCAGGGAACTCATTTCGTCAATGGTGGCCATACAGAATCTGGAAAACGACCAGAGAAACATCATGCACCTGAAGGTCAAACCCTCTCCTTCCATCTTCATCCAGAATGCGGAATGCCTTTGGAAACCCACTGAAGAGAACACGGAAATATGGATTGAGAACAGCTGCGTGGGAAAGAACTGGAATCTTACGTCCAGAAATATTGTCACGGGAGTGCCGGAGAACGACTGGAACCTGTGCCTTGACAACGAGGATTGCGTCGATATAGTGCCTGTTGGCGACGATGGATTATGTGTGAGGGTGTATGGCTTCTACGACCGCTTTGATGGAGATGCGCAAAAGGAGAAGCGTTTTCCCGTCGTAAGGAATGTGGATGAGGCTTTGAAGTGCATTCAACTCATGCTGGCCAATGACTCCAGACGAATGCCGGAACATAACGACGCTGAAATAAAGATGATGCTCAGTGCTGAGGACATAGCGAATGAGGCGAACCTATTGCGATTGGAGAAACAAAGGGTGGAATACCGCTGTCGCAATTTCCAGACACTCGCATCCAATTGGCAGAACAGCGTCTTCTACCAGCTCGACCTCGACGATGCGGCGAGATGCTTTGAAGAGCATCACATCCCCATGCCTGGTCCGATAAGTGAAGACGCACCTCTCATGACGAGAATCCACAATGCCATGTTCAGAGGGGATTCCAACACGGCTTTCGGTTTGCTGGCACAAGGGCTGATAGGGACAGTGAGAAATGAGAGACTGTCACCACGGCTCTCTGTCTATAACGACCAAATCGTTTGGGGAAGAAGCCCCGTCAGAATCGATATCTCGGGGGGATGGACCGACACTCCTCCCTATTGCCTGCTCGAAGGAGGAAATGTGGTGAATATGGCGGTCAAACTGAATGGACAGCAACCTCTTCAGACATTTGTCAAACTATGCAAGGAACCGCATATCGTCTTGAGAAGCATCGACCAAAGCGCTATGGAATGTGTCGAGACATACCAGCAACTGGCTGACTTCAATGTGGTTGGAAATCCATTCTCTATTCCTAAGGCTGCTCTAGTGCTGGCGGGATTCCATCCCGACTACTCTGCGGTGAGATACCCCTCGCTGAAACAGCAATTGGAGGATTTTGGAGGCGGAATAGAAGTGACAACACTGGCAGCTGTACCAGCTGGTAGTGGACTTGGCACCAGCAGCATCTTGGCTGCTACCATTCTCGGCACACTCAGCGATTTCTGCGGGTTAGCGTGGGATAAAGATGATGTGGGCAGGCGTACACTCGTTTTGGAACAACTGCTGACCACTGGAGGTGGATGGCAAGACCAGTTCGGAGGGGTCATGCAAGGCGTCAAACTCTTGCAGACTTCTAAGGGATTTATGCAAAGCCCTGTGGTAAGGTGGCTACCCGACAATCTGTTCACACAACCTGAGTATGCCGGATGTCATCTCCTCTATTACACGGGCATCACAAGGACGGCAAAAACCATCCTGGCCGAGATTGTAAGGAGAATGTTCCTCAACCATCATACACAACTGGCTTTGCTGAGAGACATGAAACAAACAGCACTCGACATGTATGAAGCCATCCAGAAAAATGAATTTGAGGAGATGGGAAGACTCCTGCGCCTGAATTGGACCCAAAATCAGATACTCGATGCCGGTACCAATCCTCTCGAGGTGGAAGCACTGACGAAAACTATAGACGACCTGGCTCTTGGATATAAACTGCCAGGAGCGGGTGGGGGAGGCTTCCTCTATATCATAGCAAAAGACCAAGGAGCAGCGGCTAGGATTGTCCGCACACTCAACGAAAACGCTAACCGACCAAACGCCCGTTTTGTCGACCTCACCCTTTGTTCCAAAGGACTTCAAATCAGCCGCAGCTGATGACCCCATAGAAAAGGCTTCTTCATAGAGGCCTTCCATCCCTTCCATCGCCTATATTGATTCTCTAGTTTCTTTAGATTCTCTAGATATTCTAGAAATTCTAGATCTTCTAGTCACTGTCTGAAAAAAACAGCCCTTCCCGCTGGAATCTTTCTAATATATATAATGTGTATCCCCTCCCTTTTCCTCCTAATTTGCAAAAAAATCGGTTTTTCTTGAATTTTTCGTTTGAAAAGTTTTGCCAGTTGCGAAAAACGTTGTACCTTTGCATCCGCGTTCGGGTTTGAACGTGCCGCCGTAGGCGCGCACGGTTGCTTTCCGGGACGCCGAGGATAGTTCTTTGACAGACTGTGACAACAGACAAGAAGCAGTACGTGACGCCTGCCCCAGGGCAGGCATGAATGTAAAGCTACCGTCAAAAAAAGAGACATGAAAAGAGAAGCGATATAG
>Ga0310697_10001397_pt1 | contig 28392 bp, 20 predicted proteins | sample 172DNAGHGlowgp2_FD_203883 | JGI IMG/M metagenome (GOLD analysis project Ga0310697, IMG submission 203883) | Sheep rumen microbial communities from Palmerston North, Manawatu-Wanganui, New Zealand - 1728 DNA GHGlow gp2 (v2) (version 2) | ecosystem: Host-associated > Mammals > Digestive system >...
GGATGGAGTCGGTGAAGATGCCCGAGGACAGGAAGGCATAGTCGTCGTAGTAGTTGACGATTTCCAACTGTAAGTCTTGGGGAATACGTGCCGCATCAACGTAGTAGCCCGTATGGCCTATCTCCGCCGTTCCGGCTGCCGGCGTCCGTGAAGTGATTATCGGAGTGTTGGCGTTTTGAGGTATGTGAACAGTCCGTCCTTGGACGACCAAACGTCCTAAACCATCATAATAATAACGGTGTGTACATAATCTGGCTCCGCGTAAAGGTTCTCGCTTCGCAATAATACGATTGGCACCGTCGTACCAATATTTAATGGCACTACATCCTGGCAAAGTCTTGCTGGTGCAGCGTCCTTGCGCATCGTTGGCGTAGCGGAACCTGTATCCCGCTACGGGACTATCCTGATACATTGGTTGGAGGATAAAACAGAGTAACCCTTTTGCGTCATATACGAAATAGGTGTCGTCATTGTCGCCGCGGCGTTCCATCACAATTCGTCCGGTCAGATCCTTGTAGGTGGTTATCGCAATGCCGTCCTCATCTATTACCCGTTCTCCCGTCAGCGATCCTGCGGGGTAGCGGCCGTTCAGGGCAGGTATGCTGTTGTTGACCCTGTAACGTTTCACCTCGTTATTTCCGTTTGTGACATACTCTATGGTCTTTCCCTTTCCTTCCCAGTTCTGGCCAGGCGTAGAGATGAAAGTGGAACGGCCAAGGGCATCGTAGGTAGTCTGGCTGAAATAGCCGGTGTCGTTATAGTTCTGTTGGCATGTGTTACAACACCACAAGAACCCTTTTGGAGAATTGCTGGTCGAACCCACAGCAGGCAATAACCTAATATATTCCCGTCCCACATTGTCATACAATTGGTAGGAATGGAGGTATCTCCCTCCCGTGCTAATGCCGCCTTCGACGAGCTCGGAAGGTCGTCCTAAGCCATCGAAGAATTGGATGGTCGTAACCGATTGATTTGCCGATGCGTCAAGCATGGTTGTTGTTTTTACGTAGTTTTCCCCGAAATTCAGTGAGCGGGATTGGTCCTCATATTGTTGGGCATTTAGCGTGAGGACGGCATTGGCAATCAGCCATATATTTATATAACGTTTCATAGGTGATTATATTGTAATGGGGTCGGGTAAATTGATGCCAGAAGTTTTATAATTATATTTGTAGCGTTGAATGGTATGGTGATCAGCATCCTGAATCTCTGTAAGACGTCCGAAATCATCATAGAGATAATACTGAGTAAATCCATTCGCAGTGGCAGATGCTGCAATATTACCTCTGTCGTCATAGATATAGGTGGTGGCGTTTACTTCTGGATAGTTGAATATGCTCTGTCCGTTAATGCGCAACACAAGTTTGGGATCTGTGGGTGAAGAATAAGGTGTTATTTGTGAAGCCAAGTCGGGCGGACATGTCACAGATGCCATCAGACGTCCTTGTGAGTTCCAATAAAGCCGTGTCGGATATTCGCCAGGACGGGAATAAGAAAGCAGTAGTCCAGAGGGCGTGTATGAATGATAAGTGACGATGGTATCTGCCCCACCTCCTTTATCAATGAGTTCACACATGGGCATATAATGCGAATTAACAAATCCATAAACGGTAGAAGTCGTCTCGGTGACAACGCCATTCTCGATGGCAGTACATTGAGTGAGCGGCATGAAGCATGGCATAGTGCTGTTAGTAGAGTAACTATAGGATTTGCTATAAGATTGGTTCCCCCGCGAAGTACGCTCTGCCATACATTTCCTGAAAAAAGGGAAAACTGTCCATCCACCGACAGCATCTTGGAATGTCTGTCGGGTGTAGGTGGTGGTGTCTGTTACCATAGAATTACCATAACGTGTAGAGGTTACGGTTTTGACGAGGTCATACTTTGGATAATATAGTTTATAAACACATCCCACTCCATAAATATATAGCTGTCCTGATGGAGATGGTATAATTGTTACATTGGAAGAGTATGAGTATTCGCTCTTATATTCTGTAGAATCCTGTCGATATGTATAAGCGATCTCTTTGTGAGGAACACCGTTGCTGTCATTGATACATTCATATAGGAGTTTACCTCTCATAAAACCGAGTTCGCTAAATCGATCGTAGGGCGTGGAACCACTTGCCTGTCCTATCAGACTGGTGGCTAAGGGCATTTCGTCTTTCACATCCGAATAATTGCTATACGTGCGGCGGTGTTTGGTGCTATCCCCTAAAATTTCAGTGACTGTTGTATAACCAATATGTGTCCCTTTAGAGGTACACAGAGGAATTATTGGGGCATCCTGTGAGAAATAAATTTTGAAATTAGTCTGAATCCAGAACCAACTATATGTTGGCTTGGCGAAAAGCTGTCCAGTAGAGTTGCCGTATGTATCGTTATAGTCGAATCTTCGAGTTATTTGATATCCTGTTCCATAATCTTTGATTGCCCGAATCCGCAATCCTCCTGCCGTTCCAGATTCATTGATCATACTTTGTCTGTTTGCAGATAGTACACAAGTGTAATTATGAAGTTCATATTCTAATTGTGTTGTTCCTCCTGTTGGATAAGCGATTTCTGTCAGCATGCCTCTCGTAGCATACTCAAGAGAGGGTTCCCTGTTATATTGATTGAGATATCCCCAATGATCGTGTTGGTCGGTAAGATAATCTTGAGGCACACTTTGGTAATTATTGTAACTGAAAGTATATTTCATCAGTTGCTTCGATTCGTCTTTTACCCTTAACCCGGACAGATGCAGCCGACCAATAGAATCATATTCCATGACATAGCTCTGAAGAACAGAGTTGGCTGACATGTTATGATGCACTGTTATGCTGTCTAAAATTTGCATATCAATGGCCGCTAAAGGATCGTCGTACAAGTTCTGATTATATGCACGTCTATACCTTATAGAATCAATACTATTGATTTGGAGGTAATAGAATGGATAATCATAATAATATGATGGTTTGACCAATGATGAAGCAGATGTCTGTCCATTGACATATAAAGAAGGATACAGATGACGAGCCACAGACCCCGGTTGGAATGCGTCTCTCATGCTAAAGGTCACACTATCACCCCCAAATGTTGTGATACTCTTTAAATAGACAGGCAGATTGAGTGTCCCTGAAAATCCAGATTGAAAAACGTATTCATCATGAACGCCATTAAACCATGAACCTGGTATCGCGGTAGTGTGATTAATTTGTTGAGAATACACGGTTTTAAACAACTGAACCATGAATTTGCCCCGATCATATTCCAAGTTAAAAAGTTTATTGCCCAACCTGTCTTCTACCTTGGTGAGGAACCAACTTGTGGCTACCCATGGGACAAAATCTTCATTTCTTGTAGTGCGAAAGAGATCTGTAGAATACTCAATGGCAGCTGTATCGCATCCAAAAGTATAACGTGTCCCTTCATCATCGTACAATTTAAATCCCTTGATTGCCTTAGGTTGTTTGCAAGAGGGGTCTGCTGGAAAAGTGCTGAAGACAGGAGTAATATAGTTAGATGTTTGCTCGTAATCAAATTCTACTACAATATTATCATCGCTACTCACTTTCCATTGACCATCATTCCCCAAGAAGAATTGTCCGGTTTTCCCCATGAAGTTAAAATAGAAGATATCTGGAGAATAATCATGTTGGCCATAGCCATTGTCTCCATAAATTGTTTCCAAATCAGGCTGGCCGTTTCCATTTGTCAATCCTCCGAAAGAGTGAAAATAATTTTGATAGTTATTGAATTCGGGATAATGGTTATTAAAGCCCATCTCATCGCAAAAGTTATTCTGGATTCTTGTGATGCAACCCCCAGCATTCAATGTCCATCCGGGACCTACCCAACCAGGAAGTTTATTCATAAGCAGTCCAGATGTGTCATAAGTCAGATTGATGTCCAAGGTCACTCCTCGTTCAGAAAAAGAACGAATAGGAATGGTTATGTTGGCACGACCGGTATAGTAGGACATTGGGATGTCACCGAATCGGCCAAGGTCTGCGGCTTGAGGCGAAGGAGCACGATAGAGGTTCTCCATTACATTTTGTGCAGATATCGGATGAACGTGGAATAGTCCCGCAGAGATGAGGACTATTAGAAGAAGTTGTTGTCTAATATTCATAGTAGGGAGGATGATGATATTTGTATTTTCTCACTGAACACTTGACCGTTAACATTGAGATAGATGACGTATATGCCAGGCTTAAGGCCGTTTGCATCAAGTTGTAATGTGCCATTTGTGCCTGCTTGTCCATGTGCAGAGGCGCTGCGATAAACCAAACCCATACGGTCACAGACAATGGCATTGATTGTCGCATCTTCATTCAACGAATAGTCTATATTGACATGATGGCCTTCTTTGGCGATGGAATAGTGGATGACGGGTGGGCTCTCCCTCTGTACCCTATATAAAGAATCTTCCTCAAGAATCCGACGATTGATGGAATCTTCAAGTTGCAACTGATCTGAGGGTAAGAAACAATAGGCATATTTTTGACTGGTAACAGGCATGAGGTTGTGGAGAATGGTCACACATACGGTTTCAAAAACTGGATAACGATAACCGTAGGCATACCATTGATAGCGATCTTCTATACGTCGTTTAGTACGCTCTATTTCATTCAGCGTGTCTTCGGGCAGATATTGGGCGATGTCCGCAGCGTAAACTTGATGGAGGCGAAGCACATGGTGAAGAGTATCTTCGTCGTTCAACAGGATGATTCCTGATGCATCAATCTTCGATTCCAAAGTCCCGTTTGTCTCTAAAACATATTTGTCGCAATAAGAGCCTGTGCCATGGTACTCCTCTTTCGAAGTATCTCCGTATGAACATGGGAAAGATAATATGGTAAGAGGATGTTGATAGGTCATAGTTCGCAAGCGACTTTCGGAGCCAATGGTTTGCAGTGAGTCATTACGAAAGAGGTACTTTTTTGCAACATCAGATTCTTCTCCGTAAAGAAGCGCAGAATCGGAGCCACAATAGTACTTCGTTTCATGTCTCTCATCAAGAACTTTCATATACCTGAAGTCCCATGTCTGTTCTGGCCCATCTCGACCGGGTTCAAAGTATTCCATTTGCCGTTTGCTGACCTTGTCGTTGCTGCGCGGCATATTGGATGCAGCAGTCATCTTTGTCTGTGACATCAGGTTTGGGTGAAAGACAAAGAGGCAGAATGTAATAAGAACATAAGTGTTTCTCATAATTAATCCTTTTTATTGCCCATTTCATCGGCCTGTTTTCCGATGAAATGGGCGAAAATTGCATTTAGAGTTCGATCTCGCCTACGAAGGTGACGTTGTCGAAAACAACCTCAATCGTATAGGTGCCGCTGAGGGTTTCGGGTAGCTCGATGTCACCTTCTATAGACACGTATGTGGAGAACACCACATTGTCGTTAGCATCTAAAAGGCGAATGGTGGAACCGAGGGTGTTGTCACCCGCCGTCAGCGTGTAACCGTCTATATATAGGACGGGTACGAGGATGGGAGAACGAGGGTGGTTCCCGTTGCCATCACTCGGGTTAACAATCTTTGGCGATACGAGAATTGGATAAGGATCGGCTTGTAAGGCCGTTGTGGCAAATAATGCCAGCATACACATTACGACTTTTTTCATTTGGATAGAATTTTAAAATCGCCGCAAAGTTACAAGGAATAATTGAATCATCCAAATGCTACGTACAACAAAAAGTTTACCTAAAGTTCACCTTTTGACCTCTTGTAAATTCATAATCAGGCTACTATATAGAAAAGTTCACCTAAAGTTCATCTTTTTTTTGGCATCAATAATGTTTTAGATTGAATACCAGACTTTTACTGCCTTTCTGCTTGAAAAGTTTCTCGTTAATGTTCTCCTTGATATTAGATATACGGCTTGAACTTGTAGAAAGCAACGCAGAAATAGTCTTATTAGAAAAGTCTATGCGTGAGAGAAGAGCAACCTTAAATTCTTGTGTTGATTTCTTCAAAGAACGCTCGATGAAACCGTAATAATTCGGCAAATAGTGCCTGTAAACCTCATAAAACGATGTCCATTCATCCTCTGATGGTACCCTCGAGTCAATCTTATGTTTTTTTCCTTCGGTCACTTTCCATGCTGGTACTGAGATGCTAGTGAATATCTTTATGATTTCCTCTTCTTTTAACAGGTCAACCATATCGGAAACTTTCTGTTTCCGTGCAAGTTCTTCATACTTACGTAACTTTTCCAGTTGTATGCTCAGTTCCTGGTTCTTCTTCTGAAGCAGGAGTTTTGATTCAAGAGTTGATTGAAGATTATTGTTCAGCAGTATAAGTTCTTCTTCCAGCTGCCTCCGATTCTCTTCTGTCTGGGCATAATCGTCCATGAGACTTTTTATCTCAGACTCTTTGCGTTTTTGCTTTCTGCGGGCATATTGATAAGCCAGGACAATGAGAATGACAACAATTGTGATGCCTCCTGCCAAGGCTCTATAGAGCAACGTCAGTTTTTCCTGCTTTTGTTGTGCAAAACGTTCATTCCTTTTATAATCATACATGGCTTGGGCTTGAATAATGGCATCCCCATTCTGATTATCGAGGTATCTGCCCATGGCTTCTTCGTAGAGATGACCGTACTTGAAGGCCGAATCTGCACCATGTTTCTCTTGATAGAGCGTAAAAAGACCTCGGCAGGCATCTATGAAATGAATACTATCCAGAAGGAGCTTACGAAATTGCAGCTCTGCAGAATCTATCTGATGGAGTCCCAGATAATATAATCCTTTATAATAATGGTATTGTACACGAGTAGAATCTAAGATGAAACCATCCGTCCCGAAAAGCCCTGAGTTTTGTTCATACTCGTCCATCATGATCTTGGCACGTTCATATTGTCCGTTTTCAACAGCCACATGGATGGGCGTGGGATACACCCGAGCTGCTTCTTGAGTAAGGCCAAGTTGGAGGTATTGCTGACGAACGGCCTCAGAGTTTGAATAGATAGCGGCAGTATCGCCAAGAGCATAATAGGTAGCATTGCGAAGGAGCTGACCACGTAAATATAATAATGTGTCGCCTGCCAATAAAGCATACTTACAGAAAAAACTATCAGCTTCCAATTGCTTCTCCGGCAGATGCTGGTCTCTGTAAATATCTGCCATCTGCCCATAGACACGGAAGAGGGTCGCAGCCCCCTCCCGACCTCCCCCATTAGGGGAGGAGAAGTCGGCAGAGGTGGTGTCGGCGGCAGCGATGGCATCTTCCCAAGTGAGGAGGGCGATGGGGGCTTCGTGGAGGTCGCGATAGACGCAGCCGAGGGCGTAGAGAGACTTAATTAATGAAGAGTTAAGAGTGAAGAATGAAGAATGACGGGAGAGGAAGCGGCGAAGGGGAGCGTTGTAGTAAGCGGCAACGCGGCGCAGGGGGATGCGCTGCGTAGTGTCGCTGGCCAGTACGATGGTGTCGGAGGTGAAGGGTATGCCGTTGCGGTTCTGCTCCAACGCCTGCTCCACCGCAGCCCGCATCAGCCGGCCCGTCCGCACCTCCATCCCGATGCCTGCGGCCACCGCCAGGCAGGCAACGAAGATACCTATGATGATCTTATACCGTGTCTTCATGCTGAACGACTCTGTCGCTTTCTCATTTCTGCCGCAAAGATACTCCGATTCTTTGAATCGCCCAAATTTTACCTCATCTAAATTTCGCATGTGTGCAAAATCTTTAATATCTGTGAGAGCTATTTGGACTCAAAGAGTTTTGGGGAATTTGACACGAAAATGTACATTATTGACTTGAATTTTTTATCGGATGTCGCTGAAAAGGCGTACTTTTGCACCACGAAAGAAAGAAAACAACAAAATAGCATAGGATGAAACAAACTATCCTTTTACTCATGATGAGCCTATCGGCATTCAACGCTACGGCTCAGGAACTGACGGCAAACTTCAACGCGCAGAAAGTGGTGTTGCCGTCGTCCCAATGGTCACCTGCAGAGACATGGACTGCCCAGGTGATGATCTTCAACACAGGACAACGCTACGCCGAAGCCAACTACAACCACGTCTGGGGGACACCGCCGGCAGATGCTGACGGCAGGCCCTGGTATGCCGTGGACTACGAGCTGACCGATGATGCCCAGCAATGGCAAGAACGCCGGTCGCCCTTCAGCTCCGATGAGGTATATAAGGGCCAGACATCGACGCGCTGGATAACGGTGGACATCACGGGCGAGATCTATCTGCGCCGCACGTTCACGCTGACGGAACTGCCCGCCGGTGCTCTCTATCTCGCTTGCGGCCACGATGATGCACCTGCCGAATACTACCTGAACGGCGAGCAGGTGTGGACGGTCAGCGACGGTTGGAACAACGACGAACGCGTCCTGCTGACCGACGAACAGAAAGCACTCCTCCACGCCGACGGCACGGAGAATGTGCTGGCCGTACACGTACACCAGAACTGGGGCGGTGCCTTTGCTGACTGCGGCCTGTACGAAGCCGACATGGAAATGACGACGACACTGCTGAGCACGCTGCAAGCCGGACCATGGCTCTGCGCCTACTACCTGCTCAACAGCAACGAACAGCTCAACCGCATCCCCACGAAGGAATGGGCGGGCATCTGCGCCGACGAGCAGGACTGGATACAGGGCGAAGGGCCGCTGAGCAACAGCCCCGACCAGTTCCGCACCACCGACTGGGCCTCAGAGCGTCAGCCACTGCTCGTGCGTCGCCACTTCACGCTGACCGCCGAAGACGTGGAACAAGCCAAGGAGGGCACCATAGTACTCACGTGCAGCTACGACGAGAACCCGAAAGTCTATCTGAACGGACAGCTCATCTGGAGCACCACGGGATGGAACGACAACGACTACGCCCGCTACACGCTCACGGCCAGACAGAAAGGCTATCTGCGCGAGGGCGACAACGTGCTGGCCGTGTCGGTGCAGAGCGGTGCCTGGGGCGGACACATCGACTACGGACTCATCATGACGACGACGTACGTGCCTGAACCCGTAGGGCCGGACATCCCCGACAGCGTCGGAGAGACGAAGAATGAAAGCGCAAGAGCGCCACAAGGCCATGACGTCTATAACGTAGCGGGACAGCGCGTACCACATTCGTCACTCAGCACTCATCCCTCGCCGCTGCCACAGGGCGTATATATAAAAGGTGGCAGGAAGGTGATGGTAAAATAATAATTCTTATTCTCAAATTTTCCTACTCTCTTCACAGATATGAATACTTTTCACCATTTCTCATTGCCAATAGGCCTGGCAGCCCTGCTGACACTGTCATTAGCTGCTACGGCAGCCAACGAAATCACCATCGTGGAGCGCCCAGCCATGGGCGAAGCCGCCAACTACCCCGCATACCGCGCTCCCCTTCATGGCGGGCGGTTGCTGAAGCTGCCTGTGGGCAAGGTGCAGCCGCGCGGCTGGCTGCTCGAGATCCTCAACCGCCAGAAGAACGGCCTCAACGGACAGCTGGGCACCGTCAGCGCATGGCTCGACAAGAACAACAACCAATGGCTCTCATCAGCGGGCGACCACGGATGGGAAGAGGTGCCCTACTGGCTGCGCGGCTACGCCAGCCTGGCTTACATCCTCGACGACGATGCGCTGAAGCAGGAGGCACAGGTGTGGTTCGAGGGCGTCTTCAAAAACATCAAGCGCGACGGCTTCCTCGGACCCAAGAACACGTCGAACGGACGTCCCGAGGTGTGGGCGCAGATGATCATGCTATGGGCCTTGCAGACCTACTACGAATACAGCGGCGACGAGCGCGTGCTCACGGCCATGACCAACTACTTCAAATGGGAGATGAGCGTGGCCGACGAACAGTTCCTCGAGGACTACTGGGAGAACAAACGCGGCGGCGACAACGAGTGGAGCGTCGTATGGCTCTACAACCGCACGGGCGACGCAGCGCTGCTGCCGCTCATCGAGAAGCTGCACCGCAACACCGCCGACTGGACCATGAAGCGCGACCTGCCCAACTGGCACGGCGTGAACGTGGCACAGGGCTTCCGCGAACCCGCCACCTATTATATTTATACGGGCGACGAGGCGATGCTGCAAGCCGCCTACGACAACCAGGCTGAGATGCGCCGCCGCTACGGACAGGTGCCGGGCGGCATGTACGGCGCCGACGAGAATGCACGCACAGGATATGCCGACCCGCGACAGGGCGCAGAGACATGTGCGCTGGTGGAGCAGATGGCCAGCGACGAGATCTTGATGGGAATCACCGGCGACCCAGCGTGGGCTGACCACTGCGAGGACGTGGCCCTCAACACCTTCACCGCCGCCATGATGCCCGACATGCGCGGCCTGCGATACATCACCTCGCCCAACATGACGATCAGCGACGGCAAGAACCACGCCCCGAGCATCGACAACAGCCTGCGCGGCATGCTCTCGATGAGCCCCTTCAGCAGCCGCTGCTGCCAGCATAACCACGGCATGGGGTGGCCATACTACACCGAGCACCTCGTCATGGCCACCACCGACGGCGGTCTGGCCGCGATGCTCTATGCCGAGAGCGAGACCACGGCCCTCGTGGCCGACGGCAAGACGGTGCGCCTCACCGAGACGACACATTATCCTTTCGACGAAACCGTCACCTTCGATATCCACACCGACGCCGACGTCAGCTTCCCCCTCTATCTGCGCATACCAGCGTGGGCGGAAGGCGCCACGGTGGAGGTGAACACTCAAGAGGCCGTAGGTGGGGCCAGCTCCTCACGCTACTTCTGCATCAAACGCACCTGGCACGACGGCGATCAAGTCCGCCTCACGCTACCCATGAGCCTGAAGACGCGCGTCTGGGAGATGAACAAGAGCAGCGTGAGCCTCGACTACGGCCCGCTGACGCTCTCGCTGCGCATCGGCGAGCGCTACAACCAGCGAGACAGCCGCGACCACGAGATCGTGCAGGACGACTCGCACTGGCAGGCCGGCGTCGATGCCTCGCTGTGGCCCGCCTACGAGATCTTTGCCACGACGCCCTGGAACTACGCCCTTGTCGTGGACGCCCAGAATCAGCCACAGGGCTTCGAGGTCGAGAAAGGCGAATGGCCTGCCGACAACTATCCCTTCACCCCCGATGCCGTGCCCCTGAAGTTCAAGGCCACAGGCCGGCAGATCGCCGCGTGGGGCTTCGACGCCACAGGCATGACGGACGTGCTGCCCACCGCCTTCGACGCCCGCGCCGCGGAGGAACATCAGATCGAGCTCATCCCCATGGGAGCTGCCCGCCTGCGCATCAGCGCCTTCCCGCGACAGGCTCCGAGCACCACCGACGAATGCGTGGAATAGGCGGGTGAGGACAAGTATTTGTCAGTTGGCACAGAAAGTGTTTTTTCAGACAACGAATTATACGAATTAAACGAATTTTTTTCCTAACAACGACTCAAGCCGATAGGCCGACCCTACATCACAGGACTGAGCAGCCACGGTGCAAGCTTAAATTCGTCAAATTCGTATAATTCGTTGTTTATAAAAAAGAAATGTGCAAAGTGTAATATTGTTGCCACAAAAAACAAGGAGGTCAAATGACCTCCTTGTTTCGTGATCCGTTTGGGGCTCGAACCCAAGACCCCAACATTAAAAGTGTTGTGCTCTACCTGCTGAGCTAACGGATCTAACCACAGAAAAAAGAGAGAACGATATGAGGGGGTGCCTCAATTTGCGGCTGCAAAGGTAAGTATTATTTATGAATTACACGCGATGATTGATGAAAAATTTTCGTTTTAGGTGCATTTTTTGTTATTTTAGCCCGGAATAGGCGGCTGAAGGGAGGTATCGATGACCTCTTCAGGGCGTTCTTCGAGCACAAAACGGCGGTAGTAGGAGATGAGCAGGGTGGTCAGCGGAAGGGCGATGATGAGTCCGATGAAGCCCAGCAGGGAACCCCACACGGAGAGGGACAACAGGATGACGGCGGGGTTCAAGCCCATGGCGGAGCCCATGATCTTGGGCACCAGGACGGTGTCCTGAAGCACCTGGACGACGGCGACGACGATGACGCCGGGCAGGAGGATCCACCAGAAGTTCTCGCCCGTGTCGGCAGCCTTGAGCAGGGCAAGCATGATCATCGGGATGAAGCCCAGCGTCTGGAGGTAGGGCACGAGGTTGAGGAACCCCATGAACATGCCCAGGGCGATGGCCATGGGGAAACCTACGATGAGGAAGCCCAGCGAGAAGAGGACGCCCACGCAGAGGGCCACGAGGCCTTGGCCGCGGAAGTAGCTGTTCATACCGCTTTTGACATCCTCGGCGAGCTGTGCGGCGAAGCTGCGGCTGCCCTTGGGGATGAGGGTGATCCACCCCTCGGTGATCATCTCGTAGTCCTGCAGGATGAAGAAGAGGTAGAGCAGCACGATGAGCGAGCCGATGAGCCCGATGGCGAAGTCGAAGGTCTGGTAGATGACGTTCCACAGCTGTGCGAGCACGCTCTGAGCGGCCTCCATGAAGCTGCGCTCCTGGATGAGGTCGAGGATGTTCGTCTGGTATTTGGAGCCGAACTGGTCGAGGAACTGCTGGATGTAGGGTATGACGCCCGTGCCGCCGAGGAAGCGGTCGGCATATTTCGAGAAGAGGGCGCTGGCCTTGGAGAACTCCGACACAATGGGGGGAATGACGAGCAGCAGCAGGCCGGTGATGACCGCCAGCACAAGCAGCGCGGCGACGATAATGCTGAGGGTGCGGTTCCTGAGGCGGCATTTATGCTGCAGGAACTTCACCAACGGGTACATCAGGTAGGCCATGAGCCACGCGATGAAGAAGGGCAGCAACACGCTGCTCAAGCGGTTGATCAACAGGGCGATGCCCACGAACACGAGGGCAAGAAGCACGCCGCGAATGAAGCTGTCGAAGGTGATGGGTTGCTTGAACATGACTTTTTTTTAATTATGCGTTATTACGTTATATCGTTATAACGACATTTCGTGATTGAGTAACTCCGTGATTCCGAAAATCCGACGTTACGGCTTGGTTGCTTCGGCGTAGCATTGCCGGCAGAGGGGTTCGTACTCGTGCGTCTCGCCGAGCATGACTTGTTTGTCGCCTGCCACGATGCGATGGCTGACGTAGGCGAGTGCTCCGCAGCGCACGCAGATGGCATGCACCTTGGTGACGTCGTCGGCGATGGCACAGAGCTGGGGCATGGGGCCGAAGGGTTGCCCCTTGAAGTCGAGGTCGAGGCCGGCGACGATGACGCGTATGCCGCGCTCGGCCAGTTCGTTGCAGACATCGACGATCTGCGCGTCGAAGAACTGCGCCTCGTCGATGCCGAGGACATCGCAGTCGGAGCCCATGAGGAGTATGCTGGCCGCGCTCTCGACGGGCGTCGAGGGTATGGCGTTGCCCTCGTGGCTGACGACGTCCTCCTCGCTGTAGCGCACGTCGATGGCAGGTTTGAAGATTTCCACCTTCTGTTTGGCGAACTTGGCGCGTTTCATGCGCCGGATGAGTTCCTCGGTCTTTCCGGAGAACATGGAGCCGCAGATGACTTCGACGCGACCTCGTCGCATCATTTCGCCATTATAGTCTTTCGGATTGGTCATAGTGACGGAAAAAGCATTTTCAGAGGCCAAAAGTAGTGTTTTCTTCGCGTACGACCAAAGAAATAAGGTTAAAAACGGCTGAAAACGCAAATAAATCATAAATCATTAATCAAAAATCATCAATCATCAATCATCAATCATCAATTATGTGTACCTTTGCCCCGTATGTTGTACCTCGTCCCTACGCCGGTAGGCAATCTGGAGGATATCACGCTCCGCGCACTGCGTGTGTTGAAGGAGTGCGATTTGATTCTCGCAGAGGACACGCGCACAAGCGGTCTTCTGCTGAAGCATTTTGATATCCGTCGGCCGATGCTGTCGTACCATAAGTTCAACGAACATCAGACCGTAGCACATATCGTGGAGCGCCTGCAGGCCGGCGAGACGGTGGCCGTCGTCAGCGATGCCGGCACTCCGGGCATCTCCGACCCGGGTTTTCTCGTGGCTCGCGAGGCGTCGAGGGCCGGGGTCGAGGTGTGCTGTCTGCCGGGCGCTACGGCCTTCGTGCCAGCCTTGGTGTCGTCGGGATTGCCCTGCGACAAGTTCTGCTTCGAAGGCTTCCTGCCCCAGAAGAAAGGACGGCAGACACGGCTCAAAGAGCTGGCCGACGAGACGCGCACGATCGTGTTCTACGAGTCGCCACACCGCGTGGTCAAGGCGCTGCAGCAGTTTGCCGAGGTCTTCGGCGAGGAACGACCCGTGGCCGTGTGCCGCGAGATCTCGAAGATACACGAGGAGGTGGTCAGGGGCACCGTGGCCGAAGCACTCGCCCACTTCACCGCCCACGAGCCCCGAGGCGAATTCGTCATCATCGTCGGAGGCAAACTGGAAAAGCCAGAGAAACCGGAACAATCGGAAAGATCGAAATAACAAGATAACAAGATAACGAAAACGAATTTAACCTTTAAATAAAAAGAAAATGAAAAAGTTAATGATTCTGCCACTGTGTCTGTTGACACTGATGGCTTGCAACGATTTCAAGAAAACAGAAGAACGTGCTCAGCAGGAGCGCGACTCACTCCTTCAGGTCATCGACGAGAAGGAGACGGAGCTCAACGAGATCATGGGCTCCATCAACGAAGTCCAAGAGGGCTTCCGACAGATCAACGAGGCAGAAGGCCGCATCACGGTGGCCAACGGCAACCCCGAAGCTGCTTCGTCGAAGCAGGTGATTCGCGAGAACATGGCATTCATCCAGCAGGCCATGCAGCAGAACCGCGAGCGCATCGCTCAGCTCAAGGAGCGCCTGAAGACAACGACCATCAACGTCGAGAAACTCACGAAGACCATCCAGAACCTGTCCTCACAGCTCGAAGAGCAGACCAAGCGCATACAGGAGATGGAGGCACAGCTGGCTGAGAAGGACGTACAGATTGCCGAACAGGGCGAACAGATCAACTCCCTCAGCGAGGACGTGAGCAACCTCAAGGCCGACAACCAGCAGAAGCAGGAAACCATCGACACACAGGACAAAGACCTCCACACCGCATGGTTCGTCTTCGGCACCAAGGCGGAGCTCAAGGAGCAGAAGATCCTGCAGAAGGGTGACGTGCTCAAGAGCAGCGACTTCAACAGGGACTACTTCACCAAAATCGACACACGCATCGACAAGGAGATCAAGCTCTACAGCAAGAGTGCCGAACTGCTCACCAACCACCCCGCCGGCAGCTACACCCTCACCAAGGACGTCAAGGGACAGTATGTCCTGCGCATCACCGCCCCCGAGAAGTTCTGGAGCGCCAGCAAGTACCTCGTTATTCAAGTTAAGTGAAGGAGTTCGTTATCACTGAGGCACAAGCTGAGACAGCGGTTCTCGTGGGTCTGATCACCCCCGAGCAGGACGAGCGTAAGACCACCGAATACCTCGACGAGCTGGAGTTCCTCGCCACCACGGCAGGGGCCATCACCGTGAAACGCTTCACACAGCGTGTGGGCGGTCCCAATCAGGTGACCTACGTGGGCAAGGGTAAGCTCGACGAAATCCGCGCTTTCATCGTGGCAGAAGAGGATGCCGAGCGCGAAGTGGGCATGGTCATCTTCGACGACGAGCTCAGCGCCAAGCAGCTCCGCAATATCGAGCAGGTGCTGAAAGTGAAGATCCTCGACCGCACGAGCCTCATCCTCGACATCTTCGCCATGCGCGCCCAGACGGCCAACGCCAAGACGCAGGTGGAGCTGGCACAGTACCGATATATGCTGCCGCGCCTGCAACGCCTGTGGACGCACCTCGAGCGTCAGGGCGGCGGCTCCGGATCGGGAGGCGGCAAGGGAAGCGTAGGTCTGCGCGGACCTGGTGAGACGCAGCTGGAGATGGACCGCCGTATCATCCTTAACCGAATGAGCTTGCTCAAGCAACGACTGGCCGACATCGACCGCCAGAAGAGCACGCAACGCAGCAACCGAGGACGCATGATACGCGTGGCACTCGTAGGCTACACCAACGTAGGCAAATCGACACTCATGAATCTCCTCGCCAAGAGCGAGGTGTTCGCCGAGAACAAACTCTTTGCCACGCTCGACACCACCGTGCGCAAGGTCATCATCGACAACCTGCCCTTCCTGCTTTCGGACACCGTAGGTTTCATCCGCAAGTTGCCCACCGACCTCATCGAATCGTTCAAAAGCACGCTCGACGAAGTGCGCGAAGCCGACTTGCTCGTTCACGTCGTCGATATCTCGCACCCCGACTTCGAGGAGCAGATACGCGTCGTCGATAAGACGCTGGCTGACCTCGGATGTGCCGACAAACCATCGATGATCATCTTCAACAAGATCGATGCCTACACCTTCACGCCCAAGGACGAGGACGACCTGACACCCGCCACACGCGAGAACATGTCGCTGCCCGACCTCATGAACACGTGGATGGCGAAGCTCGGAGGCGACTGCCTCTTCATTAGCGCACGCGAACGACAGAACATCGACGAACTGCGCACCACGCTCTACAATCGCGTCCGCGAGCTACACGTCCAGAAATACCCCTACAACGACTTCCTGTTCCAACACTACGAAGCCGACTCATAAACTCATAAAACTAACAAATATGACCGATTTCAAGTACGCCCCGATGTTCCAGCTGGGCGAAGACAAAACCGAGTACCGCCTTCTGACGAAGGAAGGCGTAACCCTTTCCGAATTCGAGGGCAAGGAGATCGTGAAGGTCTCAAAGGAAGCCCTGACGTTGCTGGCCCAGCAGGCCTTCCACGACGTGGAGTTCATGCTGCGCCGCGAGCATAACGAGCAGGTGGCTGCCATCTTGGGCGACCCCGAGGCCAGCGAGAATGACAAATATGTGGCACTGCAGTTCCTGCGCAATGCCGAGGTGGCTGCCAAGGGCATCCTACCCTTCTGCCAGGACACCGGCACTGCCATCATCCACGGCGAGAAAGGCCAGCAGGTGTGGACGGGTTTCGAAGATGAAGAGGCTCTGAGCCGCGGCGTCTTCAACACCTTCACCCAGGATAACCTGCGCTACTCGCAGAACGCACCCCTGAACATGTACGACGAGGTGAACACGCGCTGCAACCTGCCCGCACAGATTGACATCGAAGCTTGTGAGGGCGCAGAATACCGCTTCGTCATGGTTGCCAAGGGCGGCGGCTCGGCCAACAAGACTTATTTCTACCCGATGACCAAGGCCACCATCCAGAACGAGGGCACACTCATCCCCTTCCTCGTTGAGAAGATGAAGAGCCTGGGCACGGCAGCCTGCCCGCCTTACCACATCGCATTCGTCATCGGCGGCACATCGGCTGAGAAGAACCTGCTGACGGTGAAGCTCGCCTCTATTAAGTACTATGACTCATTGCCCACGACAGGCGACGAGACAGGCCGCGCCTTCCGCGACATCGACCTGGAGAAGAAGTTGCTGAAGGAAGCTCACAACATCGGCCTCGGCGCACAGTTCGGCGGCAAGTACATGGCCCACGACATACGCGTCATCCGCCTGCCACGCCACGGCGCCAGCTGCCCCATCGGCATGGGCGTCTCGTGCTCGGCCGACCGCAACATCAAGGCTAAGATTAATCGCGACGGCGTATGGCTCGAAGTGATGGACAGCAACCCCACAGAACTGATTCCTGAGGCTCTGCGCCGTCCTGGCGAAGGCACGAAGGGCATTGAGATTGACCTCTCGAAGGGCATCGATGCCGTGCGCGCCGAGCTGACGAAATACCCTGTCAGCACACGTGTGAACCTCAAGGGCACCATCATCGTGGCACGCGATATCGCCCACGCCAAGCTGAAGGCTCGTCTGGACGCCGGCGAAGGCATGCCCGAGTACTTCAAGAAATATCCTGTGCTCTATGCCGGTCCTGCCAAGACGCCCGAAGGCTACCCCTGCGGCTCCATGGGGCCCACCACGGCCAACCGCATGGATCCCTACGTGGATGAGTTCCAGGAGAACGGTGCCAGCCTCGTGATGATTGCCAAGGGCAACCGCTCGCAGCAGGTAACCGATGCTTGCCAGAAGCATGGCGGCTTCTACCTCGGCACCATCGGCGGCGTGGCAGCTGTGCTCTCGCAGTCGAGCATCAAGAGCATCGAATGCGTGGAATATCCCGAATTAGGTATGGAAGCCATCTGGAAGATTGAGGTCGAGGACTTCCCCGCCTTCATCCTCGTCGATGACAAGGGCAACGACTTCTTCAAGCAGCTGAAGCCCTTGTGCTGCAAGAACTAAAAAGGCCTACCCCCAACAGCCTCACCCTCTCTCCCAACTTTCCCGTGGGCGAGAGGGCGAGGAAGGGTGACACCAGACAAAAATAGATCACGATGAAAGTATTGTCCAAGCTCTTATTAACTATTGGATTCACGATAGCACAAGTAACCGCTCCATACCTCACTGGGAGGGCAGGGGGTGGGTCCGCTCTTTATGCCCAGCAGTTGGCTTTTCCAGGTGCTGAGGGTTTTGCCGCCTACGCAACAGGCGGTCGCGGCGGCTCGGTATATCACGTGACGAACCTCAACGCATCGGGAGCCGGTTCGCTGGCCGACGCCGTGAGCCAGTCGGGGCGCATCGTGGTCTTCGACGTGGGAGGCGTGATTAACATCACTGGCTCCAGCATTACCATCAAGAGCAATATCACCATTGCCGGGCAGACAGCGCCAGGCGAAGGCATCACCATCTACGGCGGACGCGTTATCGCCTCGAAGAGCAAGAACATCATCATGCGATACATTCGCATGCGTGGCGGAAAGAGCGTCAACAGCAGCAAATGCACCCTGACTTTGGACGAATGCGAGAATGTCATCATGGACCACTGCGACGTCTCGTGGGGACCATGGGACAACGTACATATCACCAATGCCAACAACATCACCTGGCAGAACTGCATCATCTCCGAAGGTATCGAACCACAGCGTTTCGGAGCCATCACTGATGGCACACGCAACTGGACCATCTGCCACTGTCTCTGGATCAACAACAAGAGCCGCAATCCCAAGATGAAGTGCTACCTGCAGTACTATAATAATATAGTATATAACTTTGGCATGGGCATTATCGGCGGTCACTCGGCAGCCGACAACTATCAGGACGTGTGGAACAACTACTTCATCGCAGGTCCCAACGGTTCGCAGAAGTATTTCGACGACTGGACGAACACAGACCACCTCTACAGCTCAGGCAATTACTTCGACGGAAACTGCGACGGACGACTCAACGGAACACTCATCACCGACCACAACAGCGCCACGGCAATGTCACGTCCCTACTTCAACGTCTCGCACCCGATGAACGTCGAGACGGCTGCCGAGGCTTATGCCACAGCCGTAGAGCAGGTCGGAGCATCACGCGTTCGCGACAGCCACGACCGCCGTCTCATCGAGCATCTCACCTCGCTCGGCAAGAAGGGAGCCTTCATCGCCAACGAGGACGACCTCGGAGGCATCGGCACCGTAGCAGGAGGCACGCCACTCGCCGACAGTGACCGCGACGGCATGCCCGATGAATGGGAACTGGCTAAAGGGCTGAACAGAAACGTCAACGACGCCAGCGCCTACACCCTCGGAGGAGGATACACCAACATCGAACACTACATCAACAGCCTCGCCGACAAATCCGACGATATGCCCTCGCTGCAATGCCCGCAGAACGTCACGGCCAAGATGACCACAATCACCACCGCCAAGATCTCGTGGACGAACATCGAGGATGCCGACAAGACCATCGTCGTCGAGCAGTCGGAGGACGGCGTCAACTTCGAGGAAATCAAACGGCTCAGCGGCAGAAGCACCTACGTACTGGTCACTGACCTCATCCAAGGCAAGATCTACTATTTCCGCCTCAAGACCGTCAGCGACGACGAGGAATCGCCCTACTCCGCTATCGTGTCGGTCAACGACGAATACAAGCACGGCGGAGGAGGCACCAAAGCCAGCACAACGACCTTCAAGCCCAAGACTGGAATGCTCTACCGCATTATTAACTACGCCAACATCCCTTACAACTCCGGCAGCACGTACAGCGGCGTAGCCAAGTACCTCACGTGCAATGCCGACGGCACCCTTGGCACGACCGCCGACTTCGTCTGGGACGACCGCAACCTGCTGTGGACGATCACGCCTGTCGAAGGCGGTTTCAACATCTGCAACTATGGCACCAACCTTTACTTCACCCCCAACAACGTCAATACGTCAGCTGGAGGCGAATACCGTATAGGCACGACGACCACGCCCAGCGTATTCACCATCAACTACACGGGCAACCAGACGGCCTCGCAGTCCGGAGCCACGGCAGCGCTGTCCATGTATCGCATCAACTGCCCCTCCAACAATAACTTCCAGGTTCGTGCCCGCCATTTCGAGAACGACTGGATTTGGAGTTCCGGCACGTCTGACCGCGCTGACATGGTCTTCACCTTCGTTGCCATCGAGGAAGTGCATGTCAACCCCGATATCGTGGACAGCGTGTCTGAGCTGAAGGTATCGCCGTCGGCAAGCCCACGCTACTTCAACCTGCAAGGCTTATCCTTAGCCGCTCCGCCACAACGCGGCATCTACATCGAATGTCAGCCGCAGGCCGACGGCACCGTACTCATCCAAAAGCGGATACAAAAATAAATCGCATGTTAGACCAGCTATACGCCCCGAACGCCAATCCCACATCCGTTGGTTTCTCCTTCGAAGTCCTTCCGCCCTTGAAGGGCACAGGCACGGACACGCTCTTCAAGACCATCGAGACGCTGGCGCCGTTCCACCCTCGCCACATCAACATCACCACCCACCGTGCCGAATATGTCTATCGTGAGCTGGAAGGTGGATTGGTGGAGCGCAGCCGCGTGCGCCGCCGTCCCGGCACCATCGCCATCGCCGCCGCAATCCAGCAGCGGTGGGGCATACCTGTCATTCCGCACATCGTATGCTCAGGTAGCACGAAGCAGGACATCGAATATGCGCTGCTCGACCTGCAGTTCCTCGGCATCAGCGACATCTTCATCCTGCGCGGCGACAAGGCTAAGGAGGAATCCATGTACCAGCCCACGCCTGGAGGCTACACACATGCCATCGAGCTCATCGACCAGGTGAACCGTTTCAACGATGGCTTCTTCGCCGACGGAACGCCCATTAAGGTCAAGGGAATGCCCTTTGAGTTTGGCGTCGCCGCCTACCCCGAGAAGCACGAGGAAGCGCCCAACCTCGAAAGCGACATACGCGTTCTCTATGAGAAACAGCAACGTGGCGCCAAGGTGGCTATCACGCAGCTGTTCTACGACAACGAGAAGTACTATACCTTCGTGGCACGAGCCCGGGCTGCTGGCGTCACGATTCCCATCATCCCCGGCCTGAAACCGCTGTCGAAACTCTCGCAGCTCACCACCGTCCCCAAGACCTTCCGTTGCGACCTGCCCTTTGCAGTCAGCGAAGAGCTGCGACGCTGCACGACAGACGACGAAGTAAAACAGGTCGGCATAGAATGGGGCATCGCACAATGTCGGGACCTCATCGCCCACGGCGTGCCTAACCTCCACTTCTACACGCTCAGCGCCGTGGACAGCATCCGCCAGATTGCTGAACAGATCTATTGAGCCCTAAACACTTATAGACACAAATAAAGCCCCGGTAAACCGCAAGGTTTCTCGGGGCTAAATGTATCGCTGAGCAGCGCTGTATTACTTCACAGCTTTCTTCTTGCCATCGACAACATAGATGCCTTTCTGCGTACCGTTGGAACGGCGGCCGCTGAGGTCGTAGATGGCCTTGTCGCTCTGAGCACCCGTGACGGCAGTGATAGCCGTTACCTCGTCAAGGCTAACAGCATGCTTCACTTCCATCTGCGTGGCGGTAGCCGTCTGCAGTTCCCAGGTGATGCCGCAGCGAGTGGGAAGGAAAGTCTTGTCGGCAGAGGTGGGCAGAAGCACGCTCTCCAGGATCTCCACATCCTGCTTGGCAGGAATACCGTAGCGATTACCTTCGCCCGTGAGGCTCACGTAGCTGCCGCAGAAGCTAACGCGGTTGCCGGCATTATCGCTGAGGGTCACAGGAAGGATGTCGGTGCTGATGCTCAGGGCATCATTGCTGCGAGCACGCATGCTCTGCATCTTGGGCGAGTAAATCAGGTAGGGCAGACCGGCCTGAATGCCCTCATCCGTGCAGTCCACGAAGTAGAGGTTCAGCGTCGAACCCTCCTGCTTGATGGCGGCGAGACGCTCGACACGCACATCCTTGGCAGCGGCCTGCAGCTGCTCGGCGCTCAGCGTCATAGGCAGGCAGATGGTGTTGTAACCTGCGAAGAGGTAGCGGCTGATCTGTACCGTCTGATCGGCTACCTGCAGTTCGCTGACATTCAACGTCTCAGTGGTCGTGGACAAATACTTCACACGGTTCTGAGCGATGGCAGGAACCAACATCATGGCTGCTGCCATAAGGGTAAACATAAGTTTCTTCATAGTGGTTGTGTTTAGGTTATAAGTAGGGTTGATTATAGCTTTTGCTTGATCAAGTACTCCGCGATCTGCACGGCATTGAGCGCCGCACCCTTCTTGATCTGGTCGCCGCAGAGCCAGAAGGTGAGGCCGTTGGGGTTGGCCAAGTCGCTGCGTACGCGTCCGACATAGACGTCATCCTTGCCTGCGGTGAACAGGGGCATTGGGTACTGCTTCGTAGCGGGGTCGTCGATCACGGTGATTCCAGGAGCATTGCGGAAGGCTTCGCGAGCCTCATCTGGCGTGATAGGACGCTCCGTCTCGATCCACACGGCTTCGGAATGGCTGCGCAACGAGGGAACACGAACACACATCGCTGAGCAGGCTGCATCAGTATGCATGATCTTGCGCGTCTCGTTGAACATCTTCATCTCCTCCTTCGTGTAACCGTTGTCCGTGAAGACATCAATCTGCGGGATAACGTTATAAGCCAGCTGATAGGCGAACTTGTCCACGGTGGCAGGCTTGCCGTCGAGCACCTCGCGGTACTGCTGTTCGAGCTCAGCCATAGCTGCGGCACCAGCGCCGCTGGCTGCCTGATAGCTGGCCACGTGGATACGTTTGATATGGCTAAGCTGCTCCAGTGGTTGGAGGCATACAACCATCATGATGGTCGTGCAGTTGGGATTTGCGATGATGCCACGCGGACGGTTCAGCGCATCTTCGGCATTGCACTCGGGCACCACCAAAGGCACATCCTCGTCCATACGGAAGGCCGAGCTGTTGTCGATCATCACGGCACCATGCTTGGTGATGGTCTCGGCAAACTCTTTCGATGTGCCGCCACCCGCCGAGACGAAGGCGTAGTCCACACCGCGGAAGTCGTCGTTGTGTTGCAGCAGCTTCACTTCATACTCCTTGTCGCGAAACGTATATTTACGGCCCGCACTGCGCTGACTGCCAAACAGCAGCAGCTCATCGATGGGGAAATTGCGCTCGTCCAACACGCGCAGAAACTCTTGACCTACGGCGCCGCTTGCGCCAACGATTGCTATTTTCATCTCTTTATCTAACGATTTAACGATTTACTAACTTTCAACTTGTCAACTTGTCAACTCGTCAACTCGTCAACTTGTCAACTAGTCAACTTGTCAACTTGTCAACTTTCAACTTCATCACCTCTTCCCACTGCTCGGCCAGCGCTGTCATCGAGGGCAGCACGATGGCTGCTCCTTCGTCGGCCAACAGCTTGGCATCCAGGGGGCCGGTGTTCACGGCTACGGTGAAGATGCCAGCTGCCACCGCTGCACGCACGCCCAACGGGGCGTTCTCGACCACCATGGCCTCGTCGGCCGTGATGCCGGCCTTCTTCAGTGCCATGAGGTACGGCTCAGGGTTGGGTTTGCCGAAGCGTACGTCATCGCCCGTGACCATCAGCTCTGGACGGAAGTGCCCGGGGTAGTGCGCCTCCAAGCGAGTGAGCAACGACTGCTGAGCCGACCCTGTCACGAGGACGCGCATCAGTCCGCAGTCCCTGACCTTGTTGAGCACAGCGCCCGCTCCTGTCATCTCAGGAGCCTCGCCGCCGTTTGCCGCCTGATATTCGTTGAAGACCACGGTCTTGCGGCGGTACAGTTCCTGTGCTTCCTCTTCGGTGGCATCGCGGCCCCAGTAGCGTTGGGTGAAGATGCTGATGGTGCCGATTCCCGTTCGTCCCTCGTTCTCGAAGGCATCCACGGGCTCCATCGGCAGACCATATTCTGTCATCACCTTAGCCCATGCGAAGGCGTGTCCCGGCATACTGTCGAAGAGCACGCCATCCATGTCAAAGAGTACAGCCCGAAGCATTATGCGAGTCTTGCCTTGATGGCTTCTGTTTCCTTTTCGTAACCGGGCTTGCCCAGCAATGCGAACATATTCTTCTTGTAAGCCTCCACGCCGGGCTGGTTGAAAGCGTTGACGCCCAGCAGCTGGCAGTGAATGCCGCAGGCACGCTCGAAGAAGTAGATGAGCTGTCCGAGGTGGTAGGCATCGAGACGCTCAATAGCGATGCGGATGTTGGGCACGCCGCCATCGACGTGAGCCAGCTGGGTGCCCAGCTCAGCCATCTTGTTCACCTCATCAACGCGTTTGCCGGCGAGGAAGTTCAAGCCGTCGAGGTTCTCCTCGTCGGAGGGGAAGAGCAACTTATGCTCGGGTGTCTCCACGCTGATGACGGTCTCGAAGATCGAACGCTCGCCCTCCTGAATCCACTGACCCATCGAGTGCAGATCGGTGGTCAGGTCCACGCTGGCAGGATAGATTCCCTTGCCGTCCTTACCTTCGCTCTCGCCGAAGAGCTGCTTCCACCATTCTGCCACGAAGTGCAGCTTGGGCTGGTAGTTGGCCAGGATCTCGATCTTCTTACCCTTTGTGTAGAGGGCATAGCGTGCCGCGGCATACTGTGCTGCAGGATTCTCGGCGAACGGCAGGGCGGCCGTCTGCTCCATGTCCTGAGCGCCCTTGACAAGCTGGACGATGTCGAAGCCGGCAACGGCGATGGGCAGCAGGCCTACTGGTGTCAGCACCGAGAAGCGGCCGCCTACGTTATCAGGAATCACGAAACTCTTGTAGCCTTCCTTGTCGGCACATGTGCGGGCTGCACCGCGCTTGGCGTCAGTGATCGCCACGATGACCTTCTGGGCCATCTCCTTGCCACGCTGCTCTTCACACTGCTTCTTCAGCAGACGGAATGCCAGCGCTGTCTCGGTCGTAGTGCCGCTCTTCGAGATATTGATGACGCCGAAGCGCTTATTCTTTAACAAAGTGGTCAGCTCGTAGAGGTAATCCTCGCCAATATTATTACCGGCAAAGAGGATGGTGGGGTTCGAGCCGTCGTTCTGCAGCCACTGGAAGCTGTTGCTGAGGGCTTCGATGACAGCCTTGGCACCGAGGTACGAGCCTCCGATACCCGCCACGACAACGGCGTCGCACTCTGCGCGCAGCACATCAGCCGTAGCCTTCACTTCTGCGATGAAATCGGCTGAAATGCTCGAAGGCAAGTGCAGCCAACCTAAGAAATCGTTGCCGGGACAAGTGCCTGCCTCTAAGGCTTGCTGTGCGTCGGCAACGCGAGCCTCGCAGGCTTTCAGTTCTTCGCTGCTCACCCAGGGAGCAGTCTTCTTCAAGTCTAATGTAATCATAGATGTATTTCCTTTAATACGATATTTCGCCGCAAAGGTAATAAAAAGTTTAGTGTTTATGGTTTAAAGTTTAAAGTTTTTGCGCTTTTTGTGTATCATTTTGCACTTTTTCAATCATCAATCCTCAATCATCAATATAAAATAAGTATCTTTGCGCCACAAGTACTATCCGCTCGGCGCTTGCAAAGCTTCGCTTGCGAAGAACTTTCCGCTCTCAACTTTCAACTTTCAGCTCTCAACTTTCAACTCTAAAGTTACTTTTATTTTTCACTTTTCACTTTTCACTTTCAACTTTCCCCTCCCCCCCCATGCAGTCCTTAACGCCCTTCGCAAGCCCCCTCTACGTGATGTCGAAACCCGTCGGCAGCGCGTGCAACCTGGCATGTGCCTACTGCTACTATCTCGAGAAGTCACACCTCTACCCTACCACCCAAGGCACGCGCTTCGCCATGAGCGACGAGACGCTGGAACTGTTCATCCGTCAGTACATCGAAGCACAGACACAGCCGCAGGTGCTCTTCACCTGGCACGGCGGCGAGCCCTTGATGCGACCGATCTCCTTCTACGAGAAAGCGATGGCGCTGCAACAACGCTATGCCGGAGGGCGCTTGATCGACAACAGCCTACAGACCAACGGCACGCTGCTGACCGATGAATGGTGCGCCTTCTTCCGCAAGCACAACTGGCTCATCGGCATCTCCATCGACGGACCGCAGGAGTTCCACGACGAATACCGCCGTGCACGAGGGGGAGCGCCGTCGTTCCAAAAAGTCATGCGAGGCATCAATCTACTGCGCAAACACGGCGTGGAATGGAATGCCATGGGCGTCGTCAATGACTTCAATGCCGACTACCCTCTCGACGTCTATCATTTCTATAAGGACATCGGATGCCAGTACATCCAGTTCGCCCCCATCATCGAACGCTTCCTGCCCAACGCCGCCGCCCGTCGTCTCGCCTCCGTAGCCGATGACAATGCCCGGGCCGAGCTGGCCGATTTCTCCGTCACACCCGAGCAGTATGCCCACTTCGCCTGCACCATCTTCGACGAATGGGTGCGCAACGACGTGGGGAAAGTCTATGTGCAGCTCTTCGATGCCACGCTGGCTCGATGGGTAGGCCAGCAGCCGGGCATCTGCGTCATGGCTGAGACCTGCGGTCATGCCGCCGTCATCGAGCACAACGGCGATGTCTATAGCTGCGACCATTTCGTCTTCCCTGAGTATCGATTAGGCAACGTCCATGACGAAACCATCACCTCCATGATGTACAGCCCGCGTCAGCATGCCTTCGGGCAGGCCAAGCGTCAGGCACTGCCCCGTCAGTGCCGTGAATGTGAATGGCTCTTTGCCTGCAACGGCGGCTGTCCCAAGGATCGTTTCCTCACCACCGCCGACGGCGAACCTGGCCTCAATTACCTCTGCGAAGGCTATCAACGCTTCTTCCGCCACGTGGCGCCCTACATGGACTACATGAAAAACGAACTCATGCACCAGCGTCCCCCTGCCAACATCATGCAACATCTGAGAGCCGATTGAACACCTTCAGATACCTATATACTTACGAACAACGGGTGTTGCCAGCATGAACGACGGGTGCAGCCAACACGAACGACGGGTGCAGCCATCACGAACAGCCGTCAGCGCCCGCACGTCTTAACGTCGCAGCTTGAACGTTCAATGGTGTAGGTTGTTCGGTCGCGAGCGAACAACCTACACCGTTAGAAGATTATTCATGGCTCTCGATAGCCTATCCAGCCAACGAATCTTCACGATATGCTATACAACTGAACGTTAAACGGCAGAACACCATTCCCTCTGTTTATTCTCTATATAAAGACAAGCACATCATTCTAATGCCTACTCATCACACGCCCTGTTGACGGTAGAACTATCTTTGTTGTTGTTAATTCACCAAAAGCCAAAGGAACCGAGGAAAAATAAATTTTATCACAAATAGACTACAGACTACAGCCGCAATGGATTCCCTGCGCTGTAGTCTGTAGTCTGTTTTGAACAAAATATTTTTTTGTCTTTACCCGATGCTATTCCCATTCGAAGTCGAAGGGATTCGCCTTGACGTCGGGATCCTTCTGGCCTTGGTCGTCCACGCCGCCGTAGCCGATACCATTGCTACTCGTCACGCCGCTCTGCGCGATGAGCGCTTCGCCGTGCAGCTGCACTGCGCTCATACGGGGAATGATATATGTCTTTTTCATAAGATATTTATTTTACTTAACAATCACTTTCTGTCCGTTGACGATATACACTCCGCGACGGATGTGAGCATCGGACTTGTCATCAGCCAGCTTGCGGCCGCCGAGGTCATAGACAGACTCATCATCATCGCCATTGATATCGTTGACGCGTGTTTCAGCATCGCCGAAGAACATCTTCACGTTCGAGCCATTCAGGCTCGACAGCACATCGTTGAACGTGAAGTAAGCACGGAAAGCTTTGAGCTTAGTCTTGCCTACTGAATACCAGAACTTGTTGTCACTCAGGAAAAGGCTCTCGTCCGGTACAATGGTTCCAGCTTCGTAGGTGCCAATGAATTGGCCAACCACTTTCTTCTTTACTTTGTACTCTTCCTTTACATCATCCGGGGCAATTTCGACATCTGTGAGTGAAAACTCTGTGATGTCCTTTGATGTCTTAATCAGATAAGGATAGTTGCCATAGAATCCTTCCGACAAATCAGCATCAACGAAATTGACGGTGAGACTGGTTACGTCACTGCCTTCTGTTTTCGCTTCATAGTCCGAGAATTCAGCCAGCTCTACATCGTCGCCAAAGGCCGCTTTCACCTGCTCCTCACTCATATCG
>Ga0310697_10001398_pt1 | contig 28392 bp, 13 predicted proteins | sample 172DNAGHGlowgp2_FD_203883 | JGI IMG/M metagenome (GOLD analysis project Ga0310697, IMG submission 203883) | Sheep rumen microbial communities from Palmerston North, Manawatu-Wanganui, New Zealand - 1728 DNA GHGlow gp2 (v2) (version 2) | ecosystem: Host-associated > Mammals > Digestive system >...
AACCGATGCAGCGTCAGTCCGTAGTCTACGCTGGCGTTCAGGAAGTTGCGTCCCTGCGGATAGTAGCGCCGATACAGTGTCGATGTCTGCGGACTGAGCCTGCGGTTCAGGTGGGTGTAGAGGGTTGTCAGGCCTATGTTCAGTCCTTCCTGTCGGTAGCTTACGTTCAGTCCCGCATCGGTCTCTCGGGTGTTGTGCTTCTTGGCCATCTCGGTATCCGTGCGGTGATAGCCCGAAGTGACGATGGTCTGCGCCTCGTCCTGGCTGTTGAGTGTGGCGTCGATGGCCTGATGCGAGACAAACAGGGTGGTCTTCAACGCTTTTCCAAGTCTGATGGTGCCCGCCACGCCGTTGAAGCTACCGGCCTCTGAGCGTGAGCGATGGGTGCGGAGCGTATGGCTCAGTCGTCCTTGGCTGCTCAGCGAGGCCATCTTCCCCATCGAGAGCTGGTTGTTGACTACCAGCCCCATGCCAGTGCTCAGTTTGAACCGGCCCGCGACCAAATTCTCTATGGCCCCGATTTTTTGCAGTTGTATGTAGAGGTTATAGGCATCATACCCCCATCTGTTGCCTCCCTTGAAGAAGGGCTCGCCCGACTCTTTCGCCCCGACGAGTCCTGCCCGGATGCGGTTCTGGCTCACATATTCATATCTCAGCCAGTGCCGATAGCGCGAGCCTAAGTAACCGTTGTGATAGCCGCGCCTGTCGTGGAAGGGAATACGTCCCGAGGCTGTCAGTTCGTGCCGTCCCCGACGAAGCAGTTCGCTGAGCGCAGGCTGGCTCTCTGTCGCTGTTTCAGGGTTGATGACCACGAAAAAAGGCAACAGTTCCAGTTGCCTCCAGTCGAGCGTTGCCACCAGTCTTAGTTCGCCCATGCTACGGATGATGCCGATGCGGTCGCGATATTCCAGCAGGGCCATCACCTGTTGGGCCGAGAGAAAGGGCAGCTGCTCCAGCTCGTCGCGCGTGGCCGTATTCAGGTCGAGCGGGTGCTCAGACAGTTCCTGCAGCAGGTCGAAGGCCTCTTCAGGATTCTCGTCCTCCTCATTGGCCGTCTCCTGCCATACCTCCTGCCATGGAGAGGTTTGGGCCCTGACAGAGACTGCCCACCATCCGAGTATCAGGCCGATGAGGATGGCGGGCAGTTTAGAGCGAATGATCATCATGGGTAAAACAGGCATGATGGACATTTGAAACGAGCCTTGATTCAGATGCGAAACCTGCTGATTTTCAGGCACTTTGCAATTTGTGCTGAATTAGCTTGCAATTCAGGCTGAATTGTCCTGTAATTTAGGCTGAATTGTCACGTAATTCGTACTGAATTGCGGAGGGCCTCGTTTTCCTTGTCGAAACTATGTCATTTCACGTACTCGGCAAAGTCGGTCAGGTGCATGTCGCCCTTGCGCGCCAGCGTGTCGTGCATGGCGAAGGCTGCCGTCAGGTTGTGGCACGTCTGCCCCATCTTGGCTATCTTCAGATAGTCCCAAAGCAGCTGCTTATAGTCGGGGTGGGCACAGTTCTCGATGATGGTCTCGGCGCGCTGTGCGGGCGATTTGCCGCGCAGGTCGGCAATTCCCTGTTCGGTGACGATGATGTTCACGTCGTGCTCGCTGGAATCCTGGTGCGAAACAAAGGGCACCACCGACGAGATCAGACCGCCCTTTGCCGTCGACGGACAGGTGAAGATGGAGAGGTAGGCATTGCGGATGAAGTCGCCGCTGCCGCCGATGCCGTTCATCATCTTCGTGCCTGAGATGTGGGTCGAGTTGGCATTGCCGTACAGGTCTACCTCGATGGCGGTGTTGATGGCGATGACGCCCAGTCGGCGTATCACCTCCGGCGAGTTGGAGATCTCGCTCTGTCGCAGCGTCAGGTGGTGGCGGAAGTAGTCCATGTTGTCATAGACCTGCATGAGGCACTCGTTCGAGACGGTCAGCGAGCAGGCCGATGCGTCCTTGACGCGGCCGTTGAGCATCATCTCGATGACCGAGTTCTGGATCACCTCGGTGTAGATGTTGAAGTCGGGCACGTGCTTGTCCTGCCCCAGTGCGCCGAGGATGGCGTTGGCCGTCGAGCCGACACCGCTCTGCAGCGGCAGGAACTCGCGCGGGATGCGGCCTTTGTGCATCTCTTCTACGAGGAACTCGGCCGTCAGGTATCCGATCTTGTCGGTCACGGGGTCAGAGTCCTTGAAGGCGCGTGCCTCGTCGGGGATGTTGCACTCTACGACGCCTGCGACCTTCTCTTTGGGAATCGACACGTAGGGCTTTCCGATGCGGTCGCTCACCCGCTCGATCATGATGGGCTTGCGGTAGGGCGGGTCGAGTGGCTCATAGACGTCGTGGATGTATTTCGCGTTAGGGTTATGGAATGAGTTCAGCTCCAGGATCACGCGCTTGGCCAGGCGGGCTGCCGTGGGGCTGATGCCGCCGGCGGCTGTCAGATAGACATGATAGTCCGGGCCGACCTCTTCGATGTCGCACACCTCGAGGATGGCCCAGTCCAGTTCGCCGTAGAAACCGTAGCGCAGCTCCTGGGCCATGTGGCTCAGGTGCAGGTCGTTATAGGGAATCTCACCCATGTTCACGTGCTTGCGGAAGTCGGGGTTGGTGGTGTAGGGCGCACGATATTTGATGGCCTGGGCGTTGGCCAGGTCGCCATCGGTCGACTGACCTGTGGAGGCACCCGTGAAGATACCTACCTTGAACTCGCGGCCTGCCTCGTGCTCGGCAATGGCTATCTTGGCCAGTTCCTTGGTTGTTGCCTTCGCTACGCCAGCGGGCGTGAAACCGCTCATAGCAATGTTCTCTCCGTTCTTAATCAGCGCTGCAGCTTCGGCAGCGGTCATACGTGTATAAGCCATTTTGAATTGCAATTTACAAAAAAATGATTTAGTGGGCGCAAAGGTACGAATTATCGGTTGGGGAAGGGTTGATTTTATGGTTAAAAAATATAAAACGGCCTAAACCATCGGATAATTATGCCTATCTTTGCACAAAACTAATGACTAAGACTCATGGATTTCATCGAATTTTTCAAGGGCGACCGCTTTGCCGTCATGGCTGGTTGTGAACTGCTGGAAGTCAAAGAGGGCTACGCCCGTGCCCGGATGCTCATCACTGACCAACATCTGAACGGTGGCAATGTTTGTCAGGGCGGAGCGCTCTTCACACTGGCCGACCTGGCCTTTGCCGCGGCTGTCAATAGCCATTGTGTACTTACGTTTTCGACGACGAGCAGCATCACTTTCCTCCGTTCTGTGGCCAGCGGCTATGTCTATGCCGAGGCTACGGAGTTGGCCGATCATCCGAAGATGCCCTACGGCGAGGTGCGCGTCACCGACGAGCAGGGACGGCTGGTAGCTGTCTTTACGTCGAGCGGTTTTCGCAAACAGGGAGTTACCATTGACTGTACGCTGCCATGAGGAAGATGCTGCTTCTTTTGTGCCTGATGACGGCAGTCTCGGCTCAGGCACAGACCTACGACACACAGTATGCCCGGCCGCTGAGCGACGTGATGCGCGACGTGGCAAAAAAGTTCAAAGTGAAGTTCCGCTTCGATATGGACACCACAGGGCTTACGCTGCCCTACGCTGACTTCCGTATACGGCCCTATTCGCTTGAACAGACGCTCACGAATATCTGTAAGTATTACGACTGGAACTGGTGGCCGCGTAACGGTGGGCTCTATCGCATCAGCCGCTATGAGTACTATCGCCGCCACACCGACGAGGGGCGCGAGATGCTGCAGTATCTTTCCTCGTTGTATAATAGCAAGGAGGAATGGGAACAGCGGCGCCAGGTGCTTGTGAAAGAAGTGCGCGAGCGCCTGCAAATCGATGCTTTCCTCGACTCGTGTGTGCCTGACTCGAAGCCCATCCTGTCGAAAAAGCAGAAGCATGACGGCTATACAACGCAGAATATCTGCCTGGAGCTCACTCCGGGTCAGCACGTCTTCGGGACAATTTATGCGCCCCAAAAAGCCGGGGAATCCGGCAAATCCGGAAAACCCGGAGATTCTGGCTATTCCGGACATTCCGGAAAAACCGGAATATCAGGGAAAGTCAGCTCCCCTGCATTTCCTCTTATCATTTGTCCAGATGGCCACTGGCCCTCGCGCTATCGTGACGATGAGCAGCAGCGTATGGGCTGTCTGGCCCGTATGGGTGCCATCTGCGTAGACTTTGACCTCTATGGTTACGGACAGTCAAAGGCTGAGGTAGGCGAACATGCCACTGCCCGTGCCCACATCTTTCAGGCGGCTTGTGGCCTGAAGCTCCTTGATTATCTGCTGCGTAGCCGTAAAGACATCGACACCACCCGCATCGGCATCTGCGGAGGCAGCGGCGGTGGCACTCACACCATCCTCCTCTCCCTGCTGGCCGAGTCCGTGGGTCAAGGTTTTCCCTTGACCTCCAGCACCCCCTTGATTTCCAATTCCCCCTCGCCCTCCAGCGTCCTCTCGCCCTCCAGCGGCTCCTCGCCCTCCAGCGGCTCCCTTCCCCCGATCGGTCCCTTCCCCCGTATCGCAGCCATCGCTCCCGTGGTTCATGTGGCCTCTCATTTCGATGGTGGCTGCCCTTGTGAGTCTGGTATGCCCGTCCAGTTGGCCGGTGGCGGCACTTGCGAACCCGAACTGGCGGCAACCTTTGCGCCCCGTCCCATGCTGGTGGTCTCCGACGGTGGTGACTGGACAGCCTCGGTGCCAAAGATGGAGTACCCGTTCCTGCAGCGCCTTTATGGATTCTATGGTGCGGAAGACCAGGTTTCTAATGTCCATCTGCCTGCAGAACGCCATGATTTCGGCCCTTCTAAGCGGGAGGCTGTGTATGATTTCTTTGCCCGTGTGTTCGGTCTTGACCGTACTCGTGCCGATGAATCAAAGATTACCATCCTGCCTGAAAAAGCCCTTCAAACCGTTTTGAAATGAAAAAAGCCCTTTTCTCCCTCCTTCTCAGCCTCCTCTGTTCGGTATGCTGCGGCATTGCCGTAGCCAAACCCTCCCTCACCATGACGGGGCTTCGTGTGGAAGGCATGACGGGTGAGCCCTTAGGGCTCGACACTTCGACGCCCCGTTTCTCATGGCTTGTGCAGACAGATGGAGAGAGAAACGTGATTCAGACGGCCTTTCACATACTCGTTGCCTCGTCTTCGGAGCATCTTGCCGAGGGGGAAGGCGACCTTTGGGACTCGGGAGAGGTGGAGAGCGACGAACAGTTATGGGTGCCCTTTGGCGGGAAGCCCCTGAAAAGCGCTCAGCATGCCTACTGGAAGGTGCGTATCAAGACGCGGAAGGGCTGGACTTCCTGGAGTCAGCCCCAGCATTTCTGCATCGGACTGCTGGGCGAGACGCAGTGGAGAGGGCGATGGATTGGCTTGGAATCGATGCAACCAGGTGAGCATGGTGGTCAGCATCCCTGCCTTGCCGCCCGCTATCTGCGCAAGGAGTTTCAGATAGCGAAGCCCGTCCGTCGGGCTACAGCCTTCGTTTCCGGCCTCGGTCTGTACCGTCTTTTCATCAATGGCCAGCCCGTGAGCCGCGATGTGCTCACCCCTCTACCCAGCGATTACCGCAAAACCATCTATTACGACACCTACGACGTCACCCGTCCTGTATGTTGCGATACTATCGCAACAATCGGCATTGTCCTCGGTAATGGCCGTTTTTTCGCCCCACGTCAGGACAAACCTTACAAGAATACAACTTTCGGTTTGCCTAAATGCCGTTTGAACCTGCTGTTGGAATACGCCGATGGCACTACTGACCGCCTCGTTACTGACGAGACCTGGCGTCTGACCACCCTTGGTCCGATCCGTAACAACAACGAATATGACGGTGAACACTTCGATGCCCGCCTTGACCTTGGCTCTTGGACACAGTCAGGCTATGACGATTCTCACTGGCAGAAAGCTGAGCGTTCTGCCCTCCCGCAGGGCACTCTCCGCGGTCGTGTTGCCCCAAACATGACCACTCACGCCACGCATCGGCCTGTCTCTCGGAAAAACAACGTCCTCGATTTTGGTCAGAACATGGCCGGATGGCTCTCGTTTGTACCGCAGGGCCGGCCGGGCGACACCATCCGGGTGCGCTATGCCGAGCGGTTGAATGCTGACGGCACACTTTATACAGCCAATCTTCGTGACGCGTTTTCAGAAGATATCTATATCTGTTCGGGTAAAGAGCACAACATCTGTTCGGACAACAATGCCAGTTCGGGTAAAGAGCACAACATCTGTTCGGACAAAGAGAGTGCCTATTGGCACCCAACCTTCGTCACGCATGGCTTCCGTTATGCGGAAGTGCAGGGGCCTGCGACTGATTTTCTGGCCGAAGAGGTCTATGACGACATGGCGGAAACGGGCTGGTTCACCTGCAGCGACACCATTCTCAATAAAGTTTTCGCCAACGCCCGTCGCGGCATTGCGGCCAACTACAAGGGCATGCCCGTTGACTGTCCGCAACGAAACGAGCGTCAGCCTTGGCTGGGCGACCGCACCGTGGGTTCGCTTGGTGAGAGTTTCCTCTTTAACAACGAGCGGCTTTACACGAAATGGATGCGCGACATCGCCGAGAGTCAGCGCGAAGACGGCTGCATCCCTGACGTGGCTCCCGCTTTCTGGAACTACTACACCGACGACGTGACGTGGCCTTCGTGCCTGCCTTTCACTTCGATGATGCTGAAAGAACAGTTCGGCAACGACGAGGCGCTGCGCCGATGGCTGCCGAACATCCGCCAATGGGCACGGCACATCATGGATTGTTATACTTCGAAAGAGGGACTGATTACCAAGGATAAGTATGGTGACTGGTGTGTTCCGCCCGAGAAACTGGAGCTGATCCATAGCAACGACCCTGCGAGAAAGACCGATGGCAGCCTGATTGCCACTGCCTATATGATTAAGGTTTTAGAGATGTTAGGCAGGTTAGATACGATAGAGACGGCAGAATGGCGCGAGCAGCGCGACCGGATGGTAGAAGCCTTCAACCGTAAGTACCTCATTTGTCGCCCGAACACAAGTCCCCGGCCTGCTCATCCGCTCTATCCCGACAGCACATATTACGGTAACAATACCGTCACGAGCAACCTCTTGCCCCTTGCTTTTGGCATTTGTCCTGACTCGTTGCGCCCGACTGTGGCGAAGCAGGTGGTGAAGAGCATCGTGGCAGATAACCAGAACCACGTCTCTTGTGGCGTGATTGGCATCTCGTGGCTGCTCCGTGTACTCTCAGACGAGGGCTATGGCAGTGTGGCCTACGCCTTGGCGACTCAGAAGACCTATCCCTCCTGGGGCTACATGGCCGAGCAGGGTGCGACGACCATTTGGGAACTGTGGAACGGCGACCATGCCGACCCTTCCATGAACAGCGGCAATCATGTCATGCTTCTGGGCGACCTGCTTACCTGGTGCTACCAGACTTTAGGGGGCATCCGCTCTACCGATGCCTACAAACACATCGTGCTACGACCTGATTTCTCTATCTTGGCCTGCGATAGTGTCGACTGCCGATATGATTCGCCCTACGGCATCATCCAGAGTCGGTGGAAGAAAACGCCGATGCACCTGGACTGGCACGTAGAGGTGCCTTGCAACACGACGGCCGAAGTCTGTTTCCCCGACGGAACCCGACGCGAGATGGGCTCGGGCAGCTATGATTTCTCGGTGGCAATCCCTTCGAAAGCCCCCGGCATCGTCGTCAGCGACGAACTGATTCAGCCCGGAGCACCCTCCTGTCACGCCCCGACCCTCGTCGAGACCAGCCGTGGCGACCTTGTGGTGGCCTATTTTGCCGGCACCTACGAGCGCAATCCCGACTGTAACATCTATGTGAACATCAAGCGGAAAGGGCACTCAGGGTGGGGGAAGCCCATCCTGGTGGCCGACGGGGACGGCACAGCTTGCTGGAACCCCGTGCTGACCGAGATGCCCGATGGCGAGCTGTGGCTGTTCTATAAGGTGGGAAAGGCGGTGAAAGACTGGACGGGCTGGCTTGTGAAATCGACCGATGGCGGTTATAGTTGGGGCAGGCCAGAGGCACTTCCCGAAGGGTTTCTGGGACCGGTGAAGAACAAGCCGCTGCTGATTGAGGCGAATGGGGCTGCTGGGTCTACTGGGGCTGCTGGGTCTGCTGGGGCTACTGGGGCGGCTGGGACTACTAAGGCAACTAAGGCTGCTGGGGCTGTTAAGGCAACTAAGGCTTACAAACTTTTGTGTGGTTCCTCAACTGAGGAGGGGGGATGGCGCTTCCATGTCGAGATCCTTGACCTGGAAACAGGGCAGTGGCGGTATGTGGGGCCAGTGGAATCGACCGTCGCCCTGAAGACAGACGACAACCAGCCACACCCGATAGACTGCATACAACCGAGCATCCTGCAGCTGAGCGACGGTCGTCTTCAGGTGCTGATGCGCACTCACAACGCCCGGCTGGCGCAGTCGTTCAGCAGCGACGATGGCGAGACCTGGTCGCCCGTGACGCTCAGCGAGGTGGAGAACAACCAGAGCGGCACCGATGCCGTCACGCTTCGTGACGGTCGCCATGTCCTCGTCTACAATAATTTCGAGACCCTTCCGCTCACAAAGAAAGGACCGCGCACCCCCCTCTCGCTGGCAGTCAGCGAAGATGGACGTGTGTGGTCCCACTGGTTGACGCTCGAAGATGCTCCTACGGGCGAGTATTCCTATCCGGCCATTATCGAGGGCCGCGACGGAACGCTCCATGTTGTCTACACCTTCCAGCGTACCCGTATCGCCTACAAGCAGGTCAGACGGCCTTGACTCCTTTCTATTTCGTCATGTCGAAGCCGATGCGCAGGCCGTCGTAGTTGCTGGCCAGGTCGCCGATGGTCTGAGCCGTCGAGTTGCCCGACAGGGTGCTCATGGTCTTCAGCATGGTGAGCAGCTTCGAGCCTTCGAACAGCAGCCCCATGCCGTTGGCGTTCTTCTTGGCGTAGCAGTTCACGTTGAGCAGCAGTCCCTGCATCGTAATCTTGTAGTTTGCCTCGTCGAAGGTCCAGTTGCCCTGCCACGACTTGCCGGCAATCTTGGCGGTGAACGTGCCGTCCTGGTTGAAGGTCACCTGTGTGTTGCTCTGCTTCACGCCGGCCTTCTGCAGATAGCCCTGCAGCTTCTCCTTGATGTTGGCGGCAGCCACCTCGCCGCCAGCCTGTGCCAGCAGGTTCTGACTGGTGAAGGCGCAGCCCGGCTGATTGTATTTCCAGGTGCCCACGAGGTCGTTCTTCGTCACTTTGTCCAGTCCCAACACGCTTTGTAGCACGTTGCCTACGGCTCCGCCCTTAGCGGCTGTAGTCAGAATGTCGCCGAGAGTGCTTCCTGCAGAGGCGGCAGCGTTTGTTGTACTTGTGGTACCCGTTGTACCCATGTTGCAGCTGCCCATCAGCAGGGCGACGGCTGCCATTGCAAAAATCTTGATTTTTTTCATAACTGTTTATTATTTAGTTTGACAATTTGTTGTCTCAGATAGTCCTTCAGCTCTTCGCCCTCCTCCACCTCGATGTCGGTGAATAGCCCCAGTACGAAGCGTCCGATGCCGATCATCGAGCTCACCGTGAGCGTAGCCCGCCAGTGGTCGGCGTCGACGGGCTCGATGAACCGTTCGGCCTGCGGATATTCCTCGCGCAGCACCGCCGTGGCCAGTCGTCCCATGCGCAGCACCACCTGCCACGTCTGTTCACCGCTGAACATGAAGATGTCAGTGTGCATCTGCCGGTGTCTGCGCTCGTTTTCCCACATCAGGTCGAGCATCTCCACGTCCTGCATGCGCGAGAGCTTGAACGTCTTGTTCATCCCCGACGACAGCTCGTAGCAGCGTATCTCGCGGTTGCCGTTCATGAAGAGGAACGGCTCCACGATGCGGTCGCTCGTGGTGTTGCTGTGGGGCGAGGAGTAGCCGACGAGCTTGGCGCACTGCCGGCGCTTGATGGCCTCGTAGAGTGTGGTCACGTTGTGAGCCAGCTGCTCTTTCAGCTCCACCGAGTCGAGTATCTGCAGGTCGTAGAGGCGGTCCAGTTTCTTTTTCAGCCGCTGCACCTGTATGGAGTCGTCGCCCGTCTTGTCGAGAATCTGGCGCAGGGTGATGGCCTCGTCCTCGGTGAAGTGCACAATCTCGTCTATCTTCTTGAAGAAGCGTGAGTCTTTCGAGATGCGGTAGTAGGGCTTGCGGTGCTCCACGATGAAGCCTGCCAGCTGGAAGAACTCTATATAATAGTAGAAGTTCCGTCGCGAAATCTGCAGCCGCTCACAGATGTCGGGCACCGTATAGTTGTGGTTCTCGGTGAGCAGCAGCAGCAGGTTCAGCTCGCGTTCCAGTTTGTCGTGTCTCATCGTCTCGTCAGTCCTTGAAGTCGAGCGACAGCTGCCCGTCGCCCAGCAGGTTGTAGCTCATGCGGTGGTAGGGCGTGGTGCCCAGCTGCCGGATGGCCTCGCGGTGCTTCTTCGTGGGGTAGCCCTTGTTCTGTTGCCAGTCGTACTGCGGATATTCCTCGGCCAGCCGCAGCATGTAGTCGTCGCGGTAGGTCTTGGCCAGCACCGAGGCTGCGGCAATGGACAGGTACTTCGCGTCGCCCTTCACGATGGTGGTGTGGGGCAGGGGTGCCGTCGCCCCGTCGGGGGTGTAGGGCTTGAAGCGGTTGCCGTCGACGATGATTGCCTGGGGCCGCACCTTGAGCTGGTCGAGGGCACGGTGCATGGCCAGGATCGACGCGTTCAGGATGTTGATGCGGTCTATCTCCTCAGGCTCCACGATGCCCACGGCCCACGCCACCGCGTCGCGTTCTATTGCTGTGCGCAACTGGTAGCGGCGGCGCTCGGTGAGCTGTTTCGAGTCGTTGAGCAGCTCGTTCTCATAGCCGGGTGGCAGGATGACGGCTGCGGCATAGACGGCACCGGCCAGACAGCCGCGCCCCGCCTCGTCGCACCCTGCCTCGATGAGGCCTTCGTAATAGTGGCTCTTCAGCATGTTTCCAACTTCGGTTTTGCGCTACAAAGGTAGGCATAAAATCGGGAACGGCCAAATATATTCTGCGAAAAGCCATTTTTCCTCTGTGAAATTCATACTGAATTGCAGGCTAATTCGGCCTGAATTGTCGTCTAATTCGTACTGAATTGCAAGCTAATTCGGCCTGAATTGTAACGCGCTGATAATGAGGTGGTTACACAGCTGTAAAAACGGCGGTCGCTCGTCAGTTTTTTGCAATCTCGTTCGTTAGGATTTGAAATCCAGCCGCATTGAATATAAGCATCTCCAGATGCATCCCCGTACCCGACTAAATCATAAAAAAAAGTAAATTAACGGCAGTTTGTGCTTGTATTCAAATATATTTATGTAATTTTGCGCGATTTTATTTTATTTAGATGTTTTAAACGAAAAGATGAACGTAATTACAAAGACCCTTCAACTGGCTGATGGCAGAACCATCACCATTGAAACCGGGAAAGTGGCAAAACAGACCGACGGCTCTGTTGTTCTGAAGATGAACAACACCGTGCTCCTGGCCACCGTTTGTGCCGCAAAAGATGCAGTTCCCGGAACCGATTTCATGCCTTTGCAGGTAGACTATCGTGAACAGTACAGTGCCGCAGGCCGTTTCCCCGGCGGATTCACCAAGCGCGAAGGCAAAGCCTCTGACAATGAAATCCTCACATCGCGACTCGTGGACCGCGTTCTCCGTCCACTCTTCCCCTCAAACTATCACGCAGAAGTGTTTGTCAACGTCATGCTGCTCTCAGCCGACGGCGTTGACCAGCCCGACGCTCTGGCCGGCTTTGCCGCATCGGCAGCCCTGGCCTGCTCGGATATCCCCTTCGAGTGCCCCATCTCTGAGGTGCGCGTGGCCCGTATCAATGGCAAGTATGTCATCGACCCCACTTTCGAGCAGATGAAGGAGGCCGACATGGACATCATGGTTGGTGCCTCGGCCGAGAACATCATGATGGTGGAGGGCGAGATGAAGGAAGTGTCTGAGCAAGACCTGCTCGGTGCCCTGAAGGCTGCTATGGAGGCCATCAAGCCCATGTGCGAGCTGCAGACGGCCCTGAGCAAGGAGCTTGGCAAGGACGTGAAGCGCGAGTACGACCATGAGGTGAACGACGAGGAATTGCGCGCGCGTATGAATAAAGAGTTGTATCAGCCCGCTTACGACATCACCAAGCAGGCACTGCCTAAGCAGGATCGCGCCGATGCCTTCGAGAAGCTGCTCGAGGACTTCAAGGAGAAGTTCTTCGCAGAGCGCAAGGCCGCCGCAGAAGCTGCTGCTTCGGCTACAGTGCTCGACGGTTCCGCCGTCGAGATCAGTGACGACGAGTACAGCGCCATGATGGATCGCTACTACCACGACGTGGAGCGCGACGCTATGCGCCGCTGCATCCTTGACGAGGGCATCCGTCTCGACGGTCGTAAGACCACCGACATCCGCCCCATTTGGTGCGAGGTCAGCCCGCTGCCCATGCCTCACGGATCGGCTATCTTCACCCGTGGCGAGACACAGTCGCTCTCTACCTGCACCCTGGGCACTAAGCTCGACGAGAAGATGGTTGACGATGTGCTCGACAAGAGCTACATGCGCTTCCTCCTCCACTATAACTTCCCCCCCTTCTGCACAGGCGAGGCCAAGGCTCAGCGCGGCGTAGGCCGTCGTGAGATTGGTCATGGCCATCTGGCATGGCGCGGTCTGAAAGGTCAGATTCCCGAGGACTTCCCCTACACGGTGCGTCTCGTCTCGCAGATTCTGGAGTCGAACGGTTCGTCGTCAATGGCTACCGTCTGCGCCGGAACGCTGGCTCTGATGGATGCCGGTGTGCCCATGAAGAAGCCTGTTTCAGGTATCGCTATGGGTCTCATCAAGAACCCTGGAGAAGATAAATATGCAGTGCTGAGCGATATCCTCGGTGATGAGGATCACTTGGGCGACATGGACTTCAAGACCACGGGTACCCGTGACGGTCTGACTGCTACGCAGATGGACATCAAGTGCGACGGTCTGTCGTTCGACATTCTTGAGAAGGCACTCATGCAGGCCAAGGCCGGTCGTGAGCACATCCTGAACTGCCTGACCGACACCATCGCCGAGCCCCGTGCCGAATTCAAGCCCCAGGTGCCCCGCATCGTCCAGATTGAGATACCGAAAGAGTTCATTGGTGCTGTCATCGGTCCTGGCGGCAAGATTATCCAGCAGATGCAGGAAGACACGAAGACCACCATTACCATCGATGAGGTCGACGGTGTGGGCAAGGTGCAGGTGGCTGGTCCCGACAAGGAGAGCATCGACGCTGCCCTCGCTAAGATTCGTGCCATCGTGGCCATCCCTGAGGTGGGCGAAGTCTACGACGGCGTGGTCCGCTCCATCATGCCTTACGGCTGCTTCGTCGAGATTATGCCCGGCAAGGACGGTCTGCTCCACATCTCGGAGATTGACTGGAAGCGTCTGGAGACCGTCGAGGAGGCTGGCATCAAGGAGGGCGACCACATCACGGTGAAGCTCCTTGAGATCGACCCGAAGACGGGCAAGTACAAGCTCTCGCACCGGGTGCTCATCCCGAAGCCCGAGGGCTACGTGGAGCGTACGGCCCGACGGGAGCGCGGCGAGCGGCCAGAGCGTGGCGAGCGTCGTCCCCGTCCCGAGCGTGGTGAGCGTCCAGAGCGTGGTGAGCGTCCTGAGCGCGGTGAGCGTCGTCCCCGTCCGGAGCGCCGTCACTTCGACCAGGACAATGAGCAGCCCTATCGCGAAGAGAGCCGCGAACCCCGCGACTTCAGCGATGCGCTCGACCACATGGACTTCTAAGAAATCACTACAAAAACAGGAGAATAGCCCCGGACTTTATCGCAGTCCGGGGCTATTATTGTTGTAAAAACACCCTATTTTAATATTTTAAAGAAAAAAACCGTGAAAATTGATACGAGTTATTAAAATTTTGCTTATATTTGCAGCCGCTATACAATGCCCATACGCGTATGGGCGCATTACGAACCTAAGAGTACTTTTATTCATTTACTAACTATATTAAAATAACCAATGCTTATGAGATTTTCAAAACTACTCGTTTTGAGCGCATTGCTGGCTACAACGGTCAGTAGTGCCAGGGCAGACATCGTGAACGGTGTGCGTCAGCGTCCCGCAGTCAGCAGTTTTATTGCTGACTACCAGATAGGCGACACGGCCTATCTCTACAATGTGGCTGCCCGCCAGTTCTTTGTGGGTGCCAACGACTACAACACCCGTGCCAGCGTGTCGACCAAAGGCTATCGCGTGGCTTTTGTAGACGGTGGCGATGCCATTCAGTATGAGGGCACACTCGAGTTCCGTGACTCGGTGGAGACCAAGAAGAAATGGCTCAGCGTATTTGCTACGAGCGACGGTGGTGCTGTCTGGGTGGACAATGAGACAGAGGCATTCCGCTTCTGGTATCTCACCAAGGGCGATAACGGCTATCGCATTTCGAACCCTGTGCTGGAGGATCGTTTCCTCGGCTGGGCAGGTGCTGACGCTGACACACGCCTGAATCTGCTGACCGCTGAGGCCGTAGGTCTCGACTGGCAGTTTGTAACGGCTGAGGCTTACAATGCTTATCAGGAGACGTGGGCTGCCATGGAAGCTCAGTTCAACAAGGCTGCCGAGCTGAAGCCCTACCTTGATCAGGCGAAAGAGCTGGGTGTTGACGTGGCTGCTGAAGAGGCTGTCTATCTGAATGAGGCTGCTACCGTGGAAGAGTTGGAGGCTGCCATCCTTTCTCTGCAGGCAAAGATCAATAATGCCATTGCCGGTAACGCATCGGTAGAGAACCCCTCAGACATGACTGCCAGCCTGCTGAACCCGAACTTCGACGGCGCCAGCAATGAAGGATGGAAGGGTACGGCGCCCAACATGACGGGCGACGGCAACCACGGCCTGGCAAATGTGGCTGAGCACTACAACAAGACCTTTGATACCTATCAGGAGCTGAACAACATGCCTGCCGGTGTCTATATGCTGAGCAACACGGGCTTCCTGCGCGGATGGTGGGATGATGCCGTCAATCACACGAACTACACGGCTTACCTCTATGCCATTGCCGACAATGACACGATGCAGGTGGCTATGGCCAATCCTTGGGAAATCAAGAATACCGAGCCAATGGCTGGCGCTACTGAGTTCGGCACAACGGCTTACGAAGCATCTGAGGAGCATGACGGTACGACCTACTATGCACCGAACGACCCCTCGGCCGCACGTCTCTATTTCGAAAAGGGCTACTACCAGAACACCGTGTTCTTTGCCGCAGAGGGCGGTAAGATGAAGCTCGGTGTCAAGAAGGATGTGAACAGAGGCAATGAATGGGCCGTGTTCGATAACTTCAAGCTGACCTATTACGGCAATGCCGCTGCTGCCTTCCAGTACTGGGTGAACCAGACCCCGAGGACAGACTATAGCGAGGCTATCGTGTCAGAGCAGTACGTTGAGGCCTATAACGCAACCTTCAATGCCCAGGCTTCGAACAAGGCTGAGGCGGTAGCTGCCATGAATTTGATTAAGGCCGCTTCTGACTCAATCGCCCTGAACGTGAAGCTCTGGAAAGAGTTCGAGGCTGCCCTGAAAGAAGGCGTTTTGGTGAACTTGAATCCGAGCATTCCTTCTGCCTTTAAGAATACTTTGGCCGACTATATCGAGTTTGACCTTGAAGACATTCTTGCCAAGGAAGACGACGGTACAATTGTTGAGCTGAAGGTTGACTATAGCAATGACGAGGTTCGTGCCGAGATTGCCAAGCTGAAGGAAATGATTGACGATGCCAAGTCGGGCGTGGAGCCGGATACAGATGTGACCACCACCTACCTGACCAATGCATCACTCGACAATGGCAGCACGGGTTGGACGATTGCCAAGGGTAACGTGGCCTTCAACTACAAAATAGCTGAGGCTTACGGTACTGACTTCGACATCTATCAGCAGGTAGACAAGGTGCCCGTGGGCGTTTATGAGCTGCAGGTTCAGGGCTTCTTCCGCATGGAGCGTCCTGAGAGCGGTGCCTATCAGAAATACGAGGAAGGTAAGCAGGTTACCGATGCAGGTGTCTACATCAATGAGAACAAGACCACTTTGAAGTGTATCTACGAAGAAATGCTCGTGCCTGGATCAGAGAATGAGGCCAACAAGAGCAATGGCTGGGAGAATACATCAGATGGCACGAACTTCTATCCCAACACCATGGAGAGTGCTGCCAATGCCTTCTCGTTTGGCATGTACAACAACTCTGCCTTCGGTCTGGTGGCTAAGAGCGGTGATCCGCTCCGCATGGGCGTGAAGGGCAACGTGACGGGCGCTAACTGGATTTGCTTCGACAACTTCAAGCTCGTCTATCGCGGATTTGCTCCCGACGTGGTGAAGCCCGTGCTGGAAGACAAGATCAAGGAGATGAAAAAAGCCTATGGCGAGGGTACCGTCATGACCAAGAGTGCCAAGGCTCATTTCGATGCTGCAATGCAGAATGCTGAAGCAATGATGGCACAGGAGGCACAGACTTCGGAGGACAGCCTGAACATCTTCGGCGCACTCAGCGAGCTCGTGAAAGTTGCCAATGAGGTAGATGAGGCAATCGCTCTGTGTGAGGAGTTCTCCAACCTGCTGGATAATTTGGATAACGCTATAACCCTTTCTGAGAATCAGGAGACCATTGTAGAGGCTTCTGAGAAGGGTGAAATTCTTCGTGGACGCTTGGTTGCATGCGATCTGGAGGCTGATGAGATTGCTGCTGAGACTGAACTGATCAAGGCGCTGATGACGAGGCTCCGTCTGCCGATGAATGTGAATGGCGCCAACGACAATGGTCCTGTTGACGTGACGGCAGTCATTAATACTCCGAACTTTGACGACGGTACGCCCGATGCTCCAGGTGCGAACTCTATCTTCGGTTGGGTTGCTGAAGGCTACAACTTCGGTAACGATGACACGCAGAAGGGTGCCAAGGCATTGGAATACTACAACAAGACATTCGACATCTATCAGGACATCGTTGGTCTGCCCGAGGGCATCTATGAGGTGGCTGTCAACGCATTCTGCCGCATCGGTAGCATCGACAACGACTATGAGAAGTTCAAGGAGGATCCCCTCGCTACCGAGGCTTACCTCTATGCCGTTGGCACAGAGAACAGTGAGCCCACTACCTGGCAGACACCAGTGGCCTGCCTCTTCAAGGGTGCACTACAGACCGATGAGGCTCCTGGCATAGGCGGTGAATTGGCAACGACGCAGGGTGGCATGACCTATTATGTTCCCAACGACATGGTGTCGGCTGCCGGCTACTTCGAAATGGATAGCACACAGTACGTGAACTCGGTGATTGCAAGAGTCGGTCAGGACGGCAAGCTGCGCATTGGTATGAAGAAGGAAACCAATACAGATAGCGGTTGGGTACTGCTCGACACATGGCGTCTGACCTACTTCGGCGCTGACAGTCAGCTGATACCTGGATCGTTCGGTCCTTCCGAGATTCAGAACGTGCTCGCTGCTGAGCCTGTCAGAGTGGAGTTCTTCACCATCGATGGTCGTCGCGTAAGCGCTGCCCAGAAGGGCATCACCATCCAGAAGACCACGCTGGCCAACGGAGTTGTAACCATCAAGAAGATTGCGAGAAAGTAAATGATCAGACTTCACAGACTGACCAATCTCTGAACAGAAAGGGACTGGAGACGGGCGAAATATCCCGTCTCCGGTTCCTTCGCTTTATTTGCATGACAACATGGACGGCCAGCGTATCCATCATTTTTAAACATACATGCTGGAACCCTCAAATCGATTGTCGGGAACACGCCGCTCCTGACCACCAAAGATGAAAAGCCCCGCTCCCAGAGAAAAGGAAGCTCCATATATACAGACAATGAAAAATCATAATAATAACAATAATCAATAACTAACAAAACTATGGAATGTAAAACTATCGTAAAGCATGGACGAAGGGTGACAAAAGCCGCTCTTGCACTGCTGATAGGTGCCTCCGTGATGCAGTCGTGTAAGGACGACGACTTGCTGACCGGACAGCCGGACTGGCTGGGCAACTCTATCTACGAGCGGTTGCAGGAAATGGGGAAGTACAAGTACACCCTGAGAATGATTGACGACTTAGGGCAGAAAGAGGTCTTGGGACATACCGGATCGAAGACCCTTTTTGTAGCTAACGACTCGGCTTATGATGCCTGGTTTGCAAGAAACAACACTTCTTATGACCAGTTGTCAGACGCCCAGAAGTTGTTGTTCTTCAACAACTCAATGATCAACAATGCCTATCTGCTGGAGTTGATGTCGAACACGTCGGGTAATCCCCCACTTGAGGGCAGAGCCATGCGGCGTGAGACGGCAGGAAGTGTCTATGACTCGGTCTATGTCATGCCCGTGTCGGAGATGCCAAACACGAATGCCTGGAAGCCTTATCTCGGCCGCAAAAAGCCAATGCCTATCCTGAAGGACGGTTCGGTGGCGCCAATGATTCATCTGCTGCCCAGCTTCATGGACTTCTACAAGTTTACGAATGAAGATATTGACATCATTACGAACCATCGTGTGCACTCTACCTCAGAGAGTCTGGTCAACGGAAAGCGTGTCGTAGAGGGAAATCTCACCTGTAAGAACGGCTATATCCACAGAATGGAGGATATCATCGAGCCGGCACCGAACATGGTGGAAATTTTGCGTCAGCATCCGGTGATGTCAGACTGGCTGGCGATCATCAACCGTTTCTCGGTGCCAGTCTATAACAAAGAGGCTTCAGAGACTTACTATCGTATCAACCACATCGAGGACTCGGTCTTCGTACTGCGCTACTACAATGAGCAGGCTGGTACCAGAACCAGGAAATGGGTGGACGATAACTATCTCGACCCTGCCTACCAGATGGCTCCCAACGATACGGCGAAGCAGCCGGGACTGGCCTTCGATCCGGGATGGAACCAGTATATTTATGACAACACCCGTGGCTACGACTTGCACTATGATGCAGGCGTGATGTTCGTACCGACGAACGATGCACTGCGCGACTGGTGGAACAACGGTGGCGGTAAGGCCCTGAAAGAGCAGTATGGCACCCTGGATAATGTGCCTCTGAAGACCATTGCCCAGCTGACCAACGTCAACATGAAAGATGTGTTCACCAGTGCCATCCCCTCGAAGTTCGACCTCGTGCTCAACGATGCCAAGGAGCAGTTAGGTATTACGCCGGGCGATGTGGACTCGTGCTTCATCGGTTGTAATGGTATTGTCTACCTGACCAAGAAGGTGTTTGCCCCTGCAGCTTATGAGTCGGTGTCTTATCCAGCCCTGGCACAGGAAGACAAGATGAACGTGTTCTATGAGGCACTTGACACCCTGGTGTTCCTGCCTTATCTGCTCTCTATGGAGGCAGAGTACGCGTTGGTTCTTCCGACCAACAAGGCGCTGCTCACTCACTTGGATCCCGCTACCTTCGGTAAGGTCAATACCGACGGATCTGAAACGCCTGACCTGATTCGTATCTATCTGAACAAGTCGGGACGTCTGGCTGCTTACCGTGACCAGTCGGTTGTCTCGACCGATGGCGATATTACGCCGACGGAAGGAACTGAGGTCATTACCTATAGCTTTATTAAGCGTCTGCTTGAAGAAACGATTGATCAGCTCATCATTGTGCTGCCTTCAGGTGGTAAGGGCGCTACGAACAAGACAATGGAAGACTATCTGGCTCTTGGCTACCATTACTTTAAGACCAAGGGTGGCGCACTGCTCTATGCGGATGATCAAGGATCGAACGTAAAGGTACGCTTTGCCGGCGGCTGGCAACTGGAGCACAACAAGATGCTGGATGTAGATGAGGACTATACACAGACCAATGGACGTTCCTACCAGATTTCGTCACAGGTTCCTATGCCTGCTCAGAACTCGTTCCACATGATACTGGAAAAGCACACCGAGTATGACGGATTCCGTAAGCTGTTGGAGTGCGAATATGCCAAGATGTTCACGGTCGTGCCTCCAGGTACCTCGTCGGCTAATATTGCCAACTATACACTGCCGCAGGCAGCCCAGAAACCTGGTAACTTCAAACTATTCGATAACTATAACTATACGGTGTTTGTACCCTCAACGACTTCGATTGAGGCGTTGCAGACGAACGGTCAGCTGCCCGCTTGGGATGCTCTCTACATTGATAAGGAGGAGGGTGACCATGCTGTCCTTGACAGTCTGATTACGGCAGAAGACTGGTGGGGCGAGTGCGCTACGTCTGCCGATTCGACCGCTGTGCGCACGAAGGTCGAGACTGCACTGAAGGAGATTGTCCAGAACTTTATCCGCTACCACGTGCAAGACCACTCTGTAGCTATCGGTATGGCACCAGATCCTGACATGACGGGTAACTTGTATGAGAGCATGCTTCGCAATCCTGAGACGGGTCGTTTCTATAGTCTGAATACAGAGTTCGATACCCAACAGATGACGGTAACTGATATTGCCGGCAATAAGAGAACAGTTCAGACGGGAGGAGCTCCAATTGGCGGATTGTATAATAACCTCTGTCGTGAATACTGGCTGAATAAGTCTGACATGTCACTCTTTATGTGTAGCGATGCTGTTGTGCATCTGATTGATGCACCGCTGTTTGTGGGGTATACCTATGCAAACGGAACCAAGGTCAACATGCGTCCCTGGCGTGAGGTGGTGAAAGAATATTTAAATAATTAAGGAGGAACCTATCGTATGAGAATAATCAAGTCTGTCATTTTGACGATGGCTCTGCTGCTTTCTATGGCAGTCAGTGCACAGAATATTACGTCGGTTCACGGTACACTGAGCGACGATATGGGACCGCTGATGGGTGCCACCGTATGTGAGGTCGACGCGTCTGGACGTATCATCGAGTCGGCCATTACTGACCTGAATGGTAACTTCACCATGAAGATCCGTAACCCGAAGGATAAGCTGCGCTTCAGCTATGTAGGTCTGAAGACCGTGACCGTACCTATCAACAAGACTACTTACAACCTGACCATGACTTCGGCTACGGAGCTGAAAGAGGTGGTGGTGAAGTCAAAGAAGCGCGCTACGGGCAACGGCCTTCCGATCCCTGAGCGTGAGGTGTCGTATGCCGCACAGACCATTTCGATGAAAGAGTTCGAGGGTCTCGGCATTACCTCGGTCGATGAAGCTCTGCAGGGTCGTATTGCCGGTCTGGATATCATCGGTAACTCAGGTGACCTGGGTTCAGGATCTACCATGCGTCTACGCGGTGCTTCTTCGTTGTCTTCCATGACCAATTCCAATCCTCTGATTGTGGTCGACGGAAACATCCGTGAGGTGAACCTGGACGACTTCGATATGGCTGGTGCCAACAATGAGAAGTTTGCAGAACTGCTGAACATCAACCCGGAGGATATCGCCTCTATTACGGTAAAGAAAGATGCTGCTGCTACGGCCATTTATGGTTCGCAAGGTGGTAATGGTGTGATTGAGCTGACCACCAAGCGTGGTGCCCGTGGTAAACCCAAACTCACCTATTCGTTGAAGCTGACGGGTACCTATCAGCCCAAGGGATACGACCTGCTGAGTGGTGACGACTATACCATGATGCTGAAGGAGGCATACTTTAATCCTACACAGAACGACCAGGCTGCCGACCAGTATCACCTGCCGGAAATCAACTATCTGGGTGCGAACAGCGGTTACTCGGAGTGGCGTCAGTATCGCGATAATACCGACTGGCGTGAAGAGGTGACGCAGTGGGGTCTGCGACAGAACCACTACGCTACCATTTCAGGTGGTGGTGAGAAAGCCTCTTTCCGTATCGGTGCTGGCTTCGACCATGAGACGGGTACAATGATTGAGCAGAAGCTGCGCCGCTTCTCTACCCGTGTGGCCTTGGACTATAACATCAGTGAGCGCATCCGCGTCAGCACCAACTTCGCATTGACCTATACGAAGAACTACATGAACTCCGACAATCTTCTGGCGATTGCCATGAAGAAGATGCCGAACATGAGTGTTTATGAGAAGGATCCCGTGACGGGCGAGAATACAGGCAACTACTATAATATGTTGCAGTATGGTCCCTTCATCGGCTCGGAATATTTCAAGAGCGACCAGCGCACCTATCCGAACCCGGTGGCTTCTGCCCATCTGGCCAAGAACCATCGCAGCACTTACGATATGTCGCCTGAGTTGATTCTGAACTATAAGCTGTTGGGTCTTGACGACGACCACTGGCAGTTGAACTGGCGTGGTTCGGTCTATATGAACATCTACAACCAGTACGATGATTCGTTCTATCCTCAGGAGCTTACATCTATCAAGTGGGAGGATGGCGTGAATACCAGCTATGCTGGTTCTTCGAAGAGCGTTTCGTTTAATACCAAGCAGGCATTGACTCTGATACCTCATTTCAATAACAAGGATCATTCGGCCATGTTCCTCGGACGTTTTGAGCTTACCTCAGGTTCGTCGAGCGGTCAGGGAACCTCGGGTAAGGGTCTGCCTTCAACTCATGGTGACATCACCAGCCCGGCTGCAGGTGGTCTGATTAGTAATGTCAGTAGTTCCTATAATCAGTGGCGCTCGATGTACTACACATTTTCAGCCCACTATGCTTATAAGGAGCGTTATGTGGCCGACTTCACCATCCGTGCCGACGGTACCAATAAGTTCGGTCCGGACAGCCGATGGGGTTACTTCCCCTCGGTATCTCTCCGTTGGAACATCATCGATGAGCCGTTCATGTCAAAGCTGAAGCCGACGCTTTCCATGCTCTCGTTGCGTCCCAGCTGGGGTCAGGTGGGTAACCAGCCCAATGCCGCCTATCTTTATACAGCTAAGTATGGTGGCACGGCCCGTTATCTTGACATGAATACGATGGCACCGCTGAACCTTCGCTTGACAAATCTGAAGTGGGAGATTACTACCTCTTACAACGTGGGTATCGATCTGGGCTTCTTTAACGACCGCCTGAAGCTGACTCTTGAAGGCTATCACAGCACGACCAATGACATGTTGATGGCGAACTACCGCATCCCTTCAAATGCAGGTTATGCTACGGTGTCATATCGCAATAACGGCCGTATGCGCAATGTCGGATGGGAGTTCCACATCAACACGGAGAAGCTTATCAAGAAGGGTAAGTTCACGATGGACGTGAATGCTAACTTTGGTAACAACCGCAATGAGATTCTCGAAATGGACAGCTATCTGATTGACAACATGAACTCGAAGTTCGGCTACGAGAATGCCGAGTGGCTGCGCCGTGTACAGCTGCATAACCCGTTAGGCGCCATCTATGGCTTTAAGTTCAAGGGAGTCTATTCGCATAACTACAATACGTTTGTAAATTTGGGTCTCACCGACGAAGAGTACAAGCAGTTCCGCAACGGTACCCTGCCCGATGCCTGGTATAAAGCTCATGGCTGGAAGAAGCAGCCCTATACGGCTCCTGTGGCTACCAACAAAGATGGCAAGCTTATCCGCGATGCCAATGGTACGCCGGTTCGCATGTACTACGACTACACGCTGCCCGGTGCCACTCGTACAGGTAAGAACTATCGTTTCAACGGTGGTGATGCCATCTACGAGGACGTGAACAACGACGGTAACATCAATGCACTCGACATTTGCTATTTAGGCTCTTCGCTGCCTAAGCTGACGGGTGGCTTCGGTTTTACCTTCAACTATGGCGCATGGCGTCTGAATGCACAGTTCACCTACCGTGTGGGCAACAAGATCCTGAACATGGCCCGTCTGCATGCCGAGGCCATGACGGGCAATGACAACCAGAGTCAGGCAGTGAACTACCGCTGGCGCAAGGAGGGTGACGTGACCACGGTGCCGCGTGCCATGCACATCTTTGCCACGACCGAGGATCCCAACGCCTTCATCGCCTATAACTCCCTGGTCAGCGACCGATATGTCGAGGACGGCTCTTATCTGCGTATGAGCTATGCCCAGTTGTCGTATTCCATCAACAAGAAGCACCTGAAGTGGATAGGCCTGAATCGCATCTCGACCTACTTGAGCATTAACAACCCCTTCGTGATCACCAAGTACTCAGGTGTCGACCCTGATATCGTGAACCAAGGCTACAATCCTGCCATTGATAATGCGCAGACACCCCGCTCTCGTTCCTACACACTGGGTATAACCGTGGACTTCTAAAGAATTGATTATTGAAAAAAGTAATTTGATATTTTTATGAAAAGACCATATATATATAAGAAGGTAAAGGGACTGGCCACCGCTCTTGTCCTTGCTCCTCTTTCGGCCTCCCTCTTCTCTGGCTGTTCTGACTTCCTGGACATCAAGCCGCAGACAGAGATTATCCATGAAGAGTTCTGGCAGGAAAAGTCTGACGTAGATGCTATCGTGGCGGGCTTGTATGCGGCTTTGGAGGCCGATCCTCTGGTACGCCGTATGATTGTCTGGGGTGAAGGCCGTACTGAGAACGTGATGGCTGGTAGCGATATTGACAAGGATGTCAATCTGAATAACATCTTCAAGGAGAGCATTACGGCCAAGAACTCCTATTGTACGTGGGATGGTTTCTACAACATCATCAACCGTTGCAACATCATCTTGAAGTATGCCCCTGAGGTGGCTCATCGCGACCCAGGCTATACGCAGAGTGAACTGAAGGCAACCGAGGCAGAGGTAATAGCCATCCGTTCTCTGTGTTATTTCTATCTGATTCGTACGTTCCGTGATGTGCCTTATACCACTGAGGCTTATATCGATGACAGTCAGAAGATGGACCTGCCTGCTACCCCGTTCGCTACCGTGCTTGACAACCTGATTGCTGATCTGGAGCGCGTCAAGGGTAATGCCATTGCCCGTTACTCTACCAACAAACCTGCCTATCAAACGGGTCGCATCACTCGGGATGCCATCTATGCCATGCTGTGCGAGATGTATCTCTGGCAGGGCAACTATCAGCAGAGTTGCTATTATGCTGATCTGGTGATTGCTTCAAAGACCCAGTTTAAGAAAGAGCAGGACAGCAAGAGTACTACTGCTTCGAGTGAGTCTGCAGATCAGTTCGGGGGCTTCCCCTTGGTAAGCAATGTGTCGGCATCCAATACCTATGGCAAGGCTTACAACGATATCTTTGTGGATGGAAACAGTGTGGAGACCATTTTCGAATTGGTATATGACAACACGGAAGCTGGTCACAGCATGTTGTCAAATAGTGCTGCAGGCCAGCTCTATGGAAACGGGGTGTTGCCAGGCCGTATGGCTCCTGCCAATATTGTCGTTAACGATATTGAGAGCGAATCTACCGATGCCTATAAGATTTTTAGCAAGGAGAACGGTAAGAAGGATGCCCGAATGGTTCAGAATGCAGGTTTTGTGATTGGTTCGCAGGTGAACATTACCAAGTTCGTGATGAAGGATGTCATAATCGACGGATCAGGCGCAAAGCTCTCCGCTACTGGCACGGCTTATAACTATGCCAAGAAGAACAATGTAGAGTATTGGTACACCAGCAGTAACTGGATAATTTATCGTATCACTGATATCATGCTTCTCAAGGCTGAGGCTCTTTGCCAGCTGACCCGCACGGGCGATGACGCAGACACGAAGAAGTATAATGACTCCATTCTTACGGCAGCCTTTGATTTGGTTCAGGCTGTGAACGACCGTGCGCTTTGTGAGGCTGTGCCGACCAGCAGGCTGGCTAAAGCCAACTATAATACGAAAGAGAAGATGGAGACGCTGGTTCTTCAGGAGCGCCATCGCGAACTGATGTTCGAGGGTAAGCGCTGGTATGACTTGGTACGTCGCTCACTGCGTGACAATAATACAAGTGTACTGCAGGAGGCCATGCTCAATCGTGAAGGGCCTAATGCCCAGCTTGCTAAGGCATTCTTCTCTGACAAGGCCAATGCCAACTGGAAGTGGGCTATCTTCTGGCCTTACTTCTATGAGGAGACACTGGTCAACAAGAATCTGAAGGCTAATCCTGCCTATAGTGACGGTAATGATAGTAGTATCAAATAATCAACAAGCAGAAAAATGAAGAATATGAAGCACTATAGAAACATGCGGTCGTGTTTGACCCTTCTGGCCTTGCTGGCTTTTATGCTGCCGGTGACGACCAGCTGTTCTGACGATCCCGATGATGAATATTTCTATTCATTCAAGGGTGAAATGATGAGCGACTACTTGACTAAGCGTCCTCAGTATAGCGAATTTGCTGAGATTGTCCGTCGTGCCAAGAGTAAGGCCGACGATGCCAATCTGATGGATTTGCTGGCCGCCTACGGACAGTACACTTGTTTCCTGCCCAACAATGAGGCCATCAATGTTTATCTGCAGAAACGTGGCCTGCAGAGTGTCAATGACTTGACCGACGCAGACTGCGATACCATCGCCCGCACCCATTTGGTGGCCAACATGTATGGCACCACCGAGATGGATCAGGATCGTTTGCAGACCCCTAATATGCTGGGACGTTATTTGAGTACGAAGATTGACACCGTAACTTCCGATATCATTATCGAGGGCAAGGCACTTCTGATTCCAAGCCTGATGAACGACTCGGTGGAGAATGGCATCGTGCATCCTATTGATCGGGTGATTGAGCAGTCAAGTAGCTATATCTCCGACATGTTACGTGAGAATACCCGTCTGGGCATCTTCTATGAGGCATTGATGGCAACGGGAGTCAATTTGGAAATCATGAAGGTGATTGACGATACTTACAATAAGAATGACTATGAAGACAATGGTAAGTATTATTATAGGTCTCACACCTGGAGTGAGGTTGCCTGGGTTCCTGATAAGCGTGAGATAGGATACACCCTTTTCGTAGAGCCTGATTCGGTCTACAAGGAAGCATTTACAAAATATGGGGTAGACACCAGTCAGGGCAATCTCTATGCCGTTTACGACTTGGCTTGTAAACTCTATGATCCTGTCTATCCTAATGATGTCTCGAAGCCTGGTCATAGCTTTGATAACCTGACAGACAGCATCAATCCTTTGAAGCGTTTTGTCCGTTACCACATTCTGAACCGTTCGGTGGGTGGTACTGATGACCTGACCCCCCTCCACATGAGGGTGGGTGCTACCAATGGTCCGTTTGGCATTGATCATACGTTGGTGAATCCCGTTGACTGGTATCAGACGCTGTTGCCTCACACGATGATCAAGGTAGAGGAACTCACTGTTGAGAAAGACCTTGGCAAGGGTACGAAGTGGGAGCGTTATATCAACCGTCGTTATGAGGCCGATGATCCCTCGATGCAGTTTGAGGGTGCCCATATCATCAAGAGTACTGAGGATACCGTCACCCACAAAGCCATTAACGGACACTACTTCTATGTGGATGACATTGTGGCTTTTACCTCAGATGTCCAGAACAAGGTGCAGAATATGCGTATCCGTATGGACTTCTCCACGGTTTTCCCTGAGATTATGACCAATAAGATGCGTTTGGGCGGTATTCCGACGGCTGATGATCCCAACGACAAGCCTGATGACGATCCCAACCCGAAGAACGGCAAGAACTACTGGTTCCCCGAAGGCTATCTTGATGGTGTCTCGTTCAGCTCCAGTACGCGTGTCGTGATGCGTCGCCCTCATACAAACTTCTGGTCTTGGCAGGGTGATGAGTGGAACATTTTCGGTGACTACGACTTCACGTTCCGCATTCCTCCTGTGCCCTATTCCGGCATGTGGCAGTTGCGTTTAGGCTTCTGCTCAATTGAGACCCGTGGTGTCATGCAGGTTTACTTTGGAACCAATCCCCGTAGCTTGGTGGCACAAGGTATCCCTCTTGATATGACCAAGTATCTGAACAGTGACCTCTATATCGGTAGCCGTTTTGAGACTGATGAGTCGCTGGCCAAGTATAAGGCTATGAGCACCGAGGCCAAGGCTGAGGAGCAAAAACTGCTGAAGAACTTAGGTGCCTATCGTGCTCCGCGTTCCACTTTCCATTTCCATCCGACGAACGGAACGAAGTATTATTTCACAGGCAATGAGCGAACCTACCGCCGTGTGCTCTGTCAGGTGTACATCGAGGCTGATAAGGACTACTATCTGCGCTTCCGTGTAGCCAGCAAGGCCAAGAAGGGTAACGACAATGAGTTCATGCTCGACTACTTCGAGATGGTGCCCAGTTCGGTCTATGCGGTCGATGGTGAAGGTGCTATGGAAGACGATCTGTAAATTCACAATTCATAATTGACAATTCACAATGATGAAAAGAAGATATATCTATCAAAAGGTGTTAGGGCTGGCATTGGCTGCCCTCACCTTCACCGCCTGTACCGACACGTGGGATGACCACTACGAGGGTACAGCAACGGGCGTGAACGAAGGCTCTCTGTGGAAAGCCATCAAGCAGAATCCCAACTTGAGCAACTTCGCCAGTGTCATTGAGGCTACAGGTTTTGACA
>Ga0310697_10001400_pt1 | contig 28381 bp, 25 predicted proteins | sample 172DNAGHGlowgp2_FD_203883 | JGI IMG/M metagenome (GOLD analysis project Ga0310697, IMG submission 203883) | Sheep rumen microbial communities from Palmerston North, Manawatu-Wanganui, New Zealand - 1728 DNA GHGlow gp2 (v2) (version 2) | ecosystem: Host-associated > Mammals > Digestive system >...
GCCATGTGTTCACTGACCTTAGTGGCACAGAACGTGACCTTACGCGGAGTTTATCAGACTAGCCGAGATAATGACTATCCTAATGGCTACTACAGCGAGTATGTGGGTTGGAGTTATACCTACATGAAACCCATCTTTATCGTACAGCAAGGTCTCTACAAGATGGAGTGGAACGGTTCGTCGCTCACCATGCCCGAGAAGTGCCCTGCCATCAACAAGGAAGAATTCAGCAGCAACGGCAGTATCACCGATGAGGACAAAGCCCTGTGGGTCACTAACTTCAACATGATGTATGCCAATTCTGGTGCCATTATCGACAACGGCGTCCTCACAACCGTGATGTCGCGCACCGACATGGATAACAACAGTGGCGCCTATGTGGTTCCCGGCTCCTCGGTCAACGACACCACTCGCTTCTATGTGCGCAAGTGGAATGCCGAGACGGGCGACCTGATCAGCCAGGAAATCCGCCCTGCATGGGACTGCCTGCAGTCGGCCGGCATGGCCAAGAATCCCAAGGACGGCAAGGTCTATGGCCTGTTCTACATCGCCAATAAATACCTGCCCGACACGTTGCTCAATGACCCGGACTTCTTTGCCGACGAGGCTGCCGACTCGACCGACTCGGGTTATGCCATCTGCACCATCGACCTCGAGACGATGACCATCGACCAAATCACGCCTGGCCTGTATTATCAGAACTTCATCACCTTCGCCATCAACAGTGAGGGTCGCGCTTTTGCCTTGACCAGCGGCGGCACCGCCGCGCTGCCCAGCGAGGACGGCAAGGTCTATGACATCAACGGCGATCTCACGGGCGCCCATCTCTTTGAGTTTGACCTGACCAGCGGCCGCATCATTGCCGACAACCGCACCAACACGGGCTATATGTCCCAGGTAAAGCGCCAGGCTGCATGCTTCAGCAAGAATGACCCCAACAAGATGTACTGGATGGGTTACTACAACAGTGGCATGGGCTATGATGATCATGGCAACTGGAATCCCCTGTCTGACCAGAACTGGATTGCCAATCGCAAGTTTGACACGGCACTCTATGAGGTGGATGTCACTACCGGCGAGGCCAACCGCCTGGCTACCATCGATGACCGCTACATGTTTGCCTACATGTGGGTTGACGGTGAGGCAGAAGTCGTGACCGAGGCCCTGCGCGGTGACGTGAACAATGACAAGAAAGTGACCATCAACGATGTCACATCCCTGGTTAATTACCTGTTGAGCAATGATGGTAATGGCTTGAATCTGCAGAACGCCAACTGTAACCTGGACGGTAAAGTCAGCATTGACGATGTCACGACACTCATCAATTACCTGTTGAGCGAGAACTGGTAATTCAAGATAAAATTAAACACTTCAAACGACAGCATTGCGCTGGCTGGACATCCCAGCCAGCGCAATCTCTCATCTATAGTCACTATAGATACGATAGTCACTATACTATAAAGCTCGCAATTATTTAAAGACTGAGAGGACTGGGCGGCCGATCCATGAACGGGGCGTGTCAAGGCCGAGGATGTAGGCGATGGTGGCAGCGGTATCAAACTGCATCATCGGTTCAATAATTTCTACCCCAGAACGGATTTCGGGACCGTAGATAATAAACGGATGCTCCATCTCGAGCAGCGTTTTGCCACCGTGGCCCTTGTCCACACCGCCATGGTCCGAGGTCATGATGATGACCGTATCATCGTAGATGCCCGCTGTCTTCAGCGCCTGAACGAGGCGACCCACATAGACGTCGAGTTCTGCCAGCTTGTTATAGTACTCGGGCGTGTCGTGGCCGATGGTGTGGCCCGTGTGATCCAACTGGTCCCAGCAGACTGCCATCAGCGTGGGTTTGCGGTCGATGATGAAACGCTCGGCCATTCTACACAGTAGGGTAGAGTCCTTTTCCCAACCGATGGCGAGGTCATAGTTGTCGATGGATAAGGTGTCCACGACATACTTGATGCCGTCCCACTCGGCGATGCAGCCCGTCACTACGTCGGGGCGCGCATCACGCAGGATGGAAAATATCGTGGGGAAAACGCCATGGCGATTGAGCTCGGCCGAAGGAATCTCGGGCGTGTGAGAGCCCCAGGTCGTGTAGCCGTGCAGTTCGGGGCATGAGCCGTTGAACATCGATGCCCAGTTCACGCCCGAGGAGGACGGTAGCACCGAACGCTTCTTGGTCGTGTAGCAGCCGTGCTGCATGAGCCAGGTGATGTTGGGGATATCGTGGGCTTTGGGCAGGCTGTAGCCGCCCCAGCCATCAATGCCGATGACCAGGACATGGCCGACACGTTGCTTGAGTTTTTTGGGCTTAGCCTGAATGCCGGTGACTACCAGCAGACATAATAGGAGCAGAATAACCTTCTTCATATCAGTCAAGTTTTTTATCACTTGGCAAATATACTCATAAAATAGGAGTTGACCAAAAATGCGGGCTAACGCCCGCTGATTAGTGGTTAGTGATTAGAGGTTAGAGATTAGAGATTAGTGAGCGCAGTAGCCGACTAAAAACTAGAAACTAGGGACTAATTCACCGAATTTATAGGGGCGTTGATTGAAAAGAATTGTATTTTATAATAATGTTAAATAGTTTTGCGACAGATATACATGTTTTAATCACAATAAAAAACACTACTAAACTTACACATCTATGACAAAACGATTCCTATTGGCAACACTGATTGCCATGGCAGGTGTTTTGGCTCAAGCGCAGCAGACCATGTGGGTACACACGGGTCATGTGCACTGGGCCTATAACACCGAGACGGTGGGCACGATGCCGTACAGTTCGGCCAGTCTGCTCACTGTCCTCGAGAAGGGGTTCACCCTAGCCGATGTGGACAGTGTGACCGTCGCCAGCGAGACCTTTGCCGACGACAATGTCCTCGTCAAGTACAACAACAATGTGGCAGACGTGTATGTGGCAGGTAACATCGCCAACCACATTACCGCCGAGGTGACCGGGGCTCGCGTTGCCGTCATGCAGGATGCTGACGTGGCTACCGAGTACATCTACACCCTGCAGGGCACCAGCACGAGCGGCTGCTTCTACCATGCTGGTTCCTACAAGATGACGCTCGCGCTCAACGGTGTCAACCTGACCAACCCCGATAGCGCCGCCATCAACATCCAGAACAGCAAGCGCATCGCTGTGCAGCTCGTTGACGGCACGACCAACACCCTGGCTGATGGTGCTAACAACACCAAGAAGGCCGCCTTCCTCGTGAAGGGTCATGCCGAGTTTGCCAAGGGCGGCTCGCTGACCATCACGGGCAACAAGAAGCACGCGCTGGCCTGCAACGAGTACATGGAGGTCAAGAAGACTGTGGGCACGATTACCATCGTCAGCTCGGTAGCCGACGCCATCAACGTGGCACAGTACTTCCAGATGAACGGCGGTACTATCAACATCCAGAGCTGCGGTGACGACGGTATCCAGGTGGATGCCGAGGACACTGCCAATCCCGAGGAGGACGGCCACGTCTTGATCAAGGGCGGCACGCTCACCATCAATGGCAGCGCTGCCGGCACCAAGTGCATCAAGGCCGAGGGCAACGTGGACATCCAGGGCGGCACCTTGACGCTGAAGCACACGGGCATCCCCGTCTGGGACGCTGACAAGAGCAAGATCAAGGAAGCTACCGGCATCGGCACTGACCGCAACCTCACCATCAACGGTGAAGAGGCTGTGGTGAATATCACCATGACCGGTAACGGCGCCCGCGGCATGAAGTGCGACAGCACGATGACCTGCACCGCCGGTAACATTGATATCAACTGCTCGGGCGGCGACTGGGCTTACAGCACGGTTGACACCAGCAGCGTGAAGTGCGCCAAGGCTGACTATGCCTTCATCCTGAACGGTGCGAGCATGAAGTGCACCACCGTCAAGGACGAGGCCGTGGGCGTCCACAGCGAGGGCACCGTCCTCATCAGCGGTGGCACGCTGACGCTCAACACCTATGACCACGGTATCAAGAGCGACTATGACATGGAGATTACCGGCGGCACCATCACCTACAGCATCAACGGTCCTGCCAGCAAGGCACTCAAGAGCGAGGGCAACATGCACATCACCGGCGGCAACATCAGCGGCACCGTGAGCGGTGGCGGCCAGACGGCCAGCGACCAGACGACCAGTGCCAGCGCCGGCATCAAGTGCGACAACAACGTGACCATCGACGGCGGTACATTCGACCTCAAGGCCACCGGTAAGGGCGACAAGGGCATGAGCATCGACGGCGAGCTCATTATCAACGATGGTAACATCAAGGTGACCACCACAGGCACTCGCTACGGCCAGACCAGCAGTGGCGGCGGCATGGGTCCCGGTGGCGGTGGTTCGACGAACAGCGCCAAGCGTTCCTCGCCCAAGGGCATCAAGGTCGATGGCAACATCACCATCAACGGTGGTACCATCACCGTGAGCGCCACGGGCGGTGAAGGCTCGGAGGGTATCGAGTCCAAGAAAATCATGACCATCAATGGCGGCTACATCGAGGTAACCAGCTATGATGACGCTCTCAACAGCGCATCGACCATGGACCTCAATGGAGGTTATATCTATGCCGTGGCTACTGGTAACGACGCCATCGACGCCAACGGCAACATGAACCTGAGCGGCGGCTACATCTTCTGCTGCGGTAGCGAGGAAGGCCTCGACGCCAACAGCGAGGGTGGCTACAAGGTTTATATCAAGAGCGGTACCTACCTGATGGCCATCGGCGGTAACATGGGTGCCATCGAGAGCGGTGCTAGCATCAGCCAGACCTGCTATCAGGGCAGCGTCAGTGCCAACAAGTGGATTGCCCTCCGCAGTGGCAGCAACGTAGCCTTTGCGGCCTACACACCGACCTTCTCCAGCCAAGGCGGTGGTTACCCGTGGGGTGGTGGCTCGACCTCAAGCAAGACCATTGTTGTGACGGCTCCTTCCACCCCGAGTCTCTACACGGGTGTGACGGCTAGCGGTACCACCTTCTGGACCGGTAAGGGCGCTACCAATGCAACCGGCGGTTCTCAAGTGAGCCTCTCGACCTATTCTGGCGGTGGCGGCTTCGGTCCCGGCTATTAATCTATCATGTAGTTATAAACAATGACATCATTATTTAAAAGACGTACAATTATGAAAAAGACGATTATAACGATGCTGATCGCACTGGTGGCGATGTTCGCCAGCGCCGAGACCTATAACTACCTGAAGTTCACCAAGACCAACGGTTCGACCGTGACCTACTCGGTAGAAGGCCTCAAACTCACCTATGACAATACTAACGTGACCATCACCAATGCCGAGGGCACAGCAACCATCGCCCTTGCCGAGGTACAGGACATGTACTTCAGCAACGAGGCTGGTGGCAGCGGCTTCATTCGTGGTGATGTAAACGGTGACAGCAATGTGAACATCACCGACGTGACCTCGCTCATCAATTACCTGTTGAGCCAGGATGCCACTGGCATTAACCTTGACGCAGCCAACTGCAACCAGGACGACGGCATTAGCATCAGCGATGTGACCACGCTCGTCAATTACTTGCTGAGCGGCAACTGGTAATTCAAGACTAGACAAAACACTTCACACGACGGCATTGCGCTGGCTGGACTTCCCGGCCAGCGCAATCTGTCATCTAGAGACACGCATAGATATAATAGTTACTATAGATACAATAGTTACTATAGGTTTTAGGGGCCTATTGAAAAGAAAATTCTTAAAATATGTTAAAATATTTGGTGGATTCAAAACTATTGTTATACCTTTGCAGTGTACTATTAAAGTAGTACACTAAGACAGTAAAAGTTTAACCATTTTAAATAACTATCTGTTATGTTAAGTATCAATAATATCAGCTTCAGTTACAACAAGCGAAGTGGCGAGCTGTTCCACGATTTCTCGCTTGAATTGAACGCCGGCAATGTTTATGGTCTGCTAGGAAAGAACGGTGCCGGCAAGTCCACCCTCATCTACCTGATGACAGGCCTGCTGACTCCCAAGAGCGGCGAGGCCCTGCTCGACGGCGTGAACGTGCGCAAGCGTCTTCCCAAGACGATGAGCGACATTTTCCTCGTTCCCGAGGAGTTTGAGTTGCCCCGCCTGAGCCTCAAGCAGTATGTGGACATCAATGCCCCGTTCTACCCCAACTTCAGCAAGGAGGACATGCAGCGTTACCTCGACATCTTTGAGATGGGCGGTGACATGGACGTGAAGCTCCAAGCGCTGTCGATGGGACAGAAGAAGAAAGTGTTTATGGCTTTCGCCTTTGCCGCCAACACCCACGTGCTCATCATGGACGAGCCGACCAACGGTCTGGACATCCCCAGCAAGAGCCAGTTCCGCAAACTCGTCACCACCGGCATGACCGATGACAAGTTGATGCTCATCTCCACCCATCAGGTGCGTGACATCAGCGACATTCTGGACCACGTGACCATCATCGACCAGAGCCGCGTGCTGCTCAACACCAGTTTTGCCGACGTGATGAACAAGGTGGCCTTCCGCCCGCTGCGTGAAGGCGATCAGCCGCTGTTCGTGCTGCAAAGCCCCTATGGTCCCCTGGGTGCCGTTCCCGCCGAGGAAGGCGAGGAGACCAAAGTTGACCTGGAGATGCTCTTCAACGCCACGCTCCAGAATCCTGCTGCTATCAACCAATTATTCACCACCTCAAAATGAACACCACTATGAATACCGTCAATCAAATATTCGACTGGAGCCGTTTCACGGCCACCCTGCGCAAGGAAGTAGTAGAGAACTGGCGCCCGATCGTTTTCACCCTGCTGGGCGTTTACGGCCTGCTGACCATGGTTATGATCATCGGCAATGCAATTTCCTTTGATGACGCGGTGAGCGATGCTATGTCTGAGACGATGGTCCCGCAGAAGGTTGTCTATGGCATCCTTGGGTTTTCTGTCATGATCGTCGCCTCGATGGCCTTCAAGAAACTGACTACAAAGGCCGGCCGCATCGACATGATGACCTCACCGTCATCGACGCTCGAGAAGTTCCTCGTCAATGGTGTAGTGTATGTACTGGGATTTGTGGTAGCCTTCTTAATCCTGGCCCAACTGGCTGACCTTACCCGCATCGCAGTCATGCACATCTTCGGATTCCAAGGCTTTATCCCAGGTGTCATCAACTTCACCAATCTGGGTGCTGATTTCATCTATGGCCTGGGCAGTGATCTGTTTAAAGGCCCCTTGGCTGTCACCTATGTGTGGTGCAGTTTGCTGGCAACCTCTGGCATTTACTTGCTGGGCAGCGTGATGTGGCCCCGCCTGTCGCTGCTGAAGACCTTTGCCGCCATCTATGCCGTCGAGTTTGTGTTAGGTGTGTTGGCTATTATCCTCATCTTTGTGTTTAGCGATATGGAATCTTTCGGCATGTGGGTTTTTATGCACCTTGACGGAATGATGCCCTTCATGATGGCCGTTATGGTTATTCAAATCATTGTCGGCTGGGGCCTGGCATGGTACCTGTTCAAGCACAAAGACGTCATTTCACTCAAGTGGTGGAAGTGATTCAAGGTTAAAGGTTAAAGGTTAAAGGGATTTTTACCAAAGACTATATCCATGCTTTATATAACTGCCAAACCTAAACATTTAGACTACAATGAACTTCAAGGATAATAAAGCGATTTATCTGCAGATTGCAGACCGCATCGGCGACCAGATTCTCTCCGGAGTTTTGGTTCCCGAGGGCAAGGTGCCTAGCGTGCGCGAGCTTGCAGCCGAGATCGAGGTCAATGCCAACACCGTGGCTCGCACCTACGACCACCTGCAGCAGAACGGCGTGATCTACACCAAGCGCGGATTGGGCTACTTCGTCTGCCCCGAAGCCAGGGACAAGATCGTGGCTTCGCGACGTGACCAGCTCATGCAGGGCGAAATGGACTACTTCCTGGGCCAGCTCAAGGCCGTGGGCATCACCCCCGCCGAGCTCCAGGGACTCTATCAGGAATATCTCAACAAGTAAACATTCATCAACTACGAATTACGCCAATTGAACTAATCAATCATCAACAATACAAGTTTAGAGATATTAGCGTAATTCGTAGTTTATAAAACAATAGTATTATGGAAAAGCAAGCATTTGTAGCAACGGCAACAGTGGCCATCATCGCCATCGTCTCGTTCATCACCAGCATCATCCTCTCACATTGATGTCAATAGAATAAGTTCACTGTCGATAACCCTTAAAAAGGATGAAAAATGAAAAAGTCAATCATCAACGCAACGCTTTTGCTTGTTGCCATCATCATATCCACCTCGTGCGTCCACGACAACAAAAAACAGCAAACCCCGAAAGAGGTCAAGCTGCAGTACGAGTACAATATGTTTTGCCATAGTGACATCTTGGAGTTCGCTGATATTGAGATCACCTATGCCGACGGTGACGGAACTCTCATCACCGACACCATCACATCAGAGCAGACAGAGGTGTCCAGCAGCGATTCGGAACCTATGGTTGAATATTTTCATACTAACATAAATATCAATGCCGTTCCCACCCGATTGTATATGACTTTCCGCTATCTGCCCAAAGACGACATCACCGTTAGTACCGACCAGTCGGTATCCACAGCCGGCTGGATGGAAGTTGACGGAAGGTTGGGTATTGATGGCTACCGGGCGTGCGAGAATCCGATCCAGAGCGTAAAGGCCAGTGAACTTAAGGCATTTTTCAATAAGTTCAACGAGAATCCTCCCTCCCTTGACTACACCTTACAGGAAAAGTCCGGGATACTAACCAACGCGCTGGAACTCGTCAAGAACAATTGATGTCGATGTGAACACGTGACAGCACTAGCAACAATACATCAACCTCCAAAACAAGACAGCATTATGGAACAGCAAGAAACATATATTCCTAACGAGGAAAGAACACTTGAGGAACTGTGCCAGGATATCAATCTCAGGGCCGAGAAGTTGTATCTCATGAAAGGCAAAAAGGATAGAACTATCCTGCTCATTGGCATTGTGGCTATCCTGGGGATTTTGGCGCTCGCTTGGTATTTCCTGCGGTTTGAGATTAACTGGCACAGGGACCCGATTGTGATAGCAGCCATCTTGGGGTGGTGCTTTGTTTACATCCTGATCAATAAACTCTTGATTAACAGGATGAAGCGTGCCACAAGTCCCAAGCAACACCTGCGTTTCGCCAAATGCCTGAAATGGTGGGACAAGTTTTCTAAAGCTATTGTGCCTGCAATGATGTTACCTTTGATCTGGTTATCGCAAGAAGATGGAGTGAATTATGGTACTTGTCTTTTGATCTTCATCCCGCTCTTTGTCCTCTTCTTTATAGCCACTCGCGTCGATGAAGATTTTAATGAAGGCTTGGACGAATTGGAGTACCGGCTCCAGGAATGAGTTCCGCCGGACAAGGGATGATCTGAAACCTATGTAAATCGTCGCATGATGGGATTAAATTGGTTCTGGCCTTCAAGCGACATCAGAAAACGGATTTCCGGAACCTGCCAATAGAACTATGAAACAGCAAGATTTGACAAAACTCAGCAAAGAAGAGCTGATGCAGCGCATCAAGACCCAGAATGCCGAAGACCTAAAGGCCAATACAGGCTGCGGAACTATTTTTCTGGTTATCCTTGTGTTGAATATCTTCTCTTTTGTAGGTCATAATGAAATTGACTGGAGTAATTGCATAGTGCCCGCCTTCTTCGTTTCATGGATCATGATTGAGATATGGTGGAGAAAAAAGATAGACAAGTGTAATAGCGCCGAGGAATTGGTGAGCATGCATAAGAAATACATCAAGTACCGCAAGACAGAGCTTATCGTTGCCCTCGTGTTGATGGTAGTATTGGCTTATCCATTATATTTAAAATATACCGCAACTACCGTTCCTGTATGGCTCAGCATAATGGTCTACGGCCTTTGGGTGGCATTGTTCTGCTATTTCTTGTGGCGCTTGTTGAAACCAAAAAAGTCAACAACCGAACAAGAGATCGACCGTCTGCAGGAACTCCTCGGTAACTGACCGTTGAGATAGATTTATCAATAACTAGATACAACCTCCAAAACAAAACAGTATTATGGAACAGATAGATTTGACAAAACTCAGCAAAGAAGAGCTGATGGAGCGCATCAAGACCCGATGTGCCCAAGAAAAGAAAAGAGACAAGCTGACATATGGGCTTATCCTCTTCAACCTAGTGTGGATGTCTTTATACATGGTCTTGAGCAACAATACTGCAAGATGGGAGTTTCCCCTTTTCCTTATCATTCTTCTTTTCGTTATGATTGAGGCTCTTATTGATGGCTGGTCGTACAACAGGTTGAGCAAGTGTGATGACGCCGGGACACTGGTGGACACCTATGAGAAGTACCTCAAATTTGAGAAAGTGCACTTGATTGTTGTCGCCGTAGTAGTAGTGCTTATCGCTTGTCTTATATTTTCGGGGATTTTACCGTTAACGTTAAAGTCACCGCTATTAGTCGGCCTTCTGATATGCTGCATTCCCTTAGGCAGCTTGGGTGCCTTCAATAGAAGAAAATCAGCTATCGCTCAAGAAATCGACCACCTGCGGAAATTAATCGGTAACTGATCTATCATCAATAGTTATTAACCATTTTCAATCCTCTTGAACTATGAAAAGAATACCTATCATCGCAGCACTGATTCTGGCAACAGCAGCCATCGTCTCCTGTAGCCAGGGCTCTGGCGACAACCCTTACGGCAAGAAAATACTGCGGACCTCCATCCAGGTGGACGCATCCGAGGACCTGATTGCCGCCAGCGACATTGAAATCACCTACAAGGGCCAAGGTGGCATTGACGTCACCGACACCATCACCTCGACCTCATGGAAAAAAACGATTGACAACGACACGTTCCCGACCGAAGTAGGCATTGTCAATTATCGCATGCTTGTCAAGCCTGACACCAAATTTGACAAGGACAGATGTCAACTGGGGTTGAAACTCAAATGTTTGAGCACACCAATGTCTCTATTAAATATGCCAATTGTTGATTGGACCGAGAGTCCAATTGACATTGATGACATTGCTAGCAGTAAGGTTGCAGCCTATCTGGAAATGAAAGAATTGGCGCCAGGCCTCTTTAACGATGGTTGGCGAGGTTTTCACTCCCTGGTCCAAAAGGTCATCATCAACAATGGCAAGTTTGAGGTTGAAAACACGGATGTCAATTCGGAAGAGTCAAACGAACAATAACCCTTTAAAGAAACAGAACGATGAAAAAGCTATTATCATACTCCGCAATCGTGATGCTTGCCGCAATGGTGATGACATCCTGTGGCAAGAAGCAAGCCGAGACTCAAACCGATGTGCCGCTGAAGGTCACCTACAGTATTGATTGCTCAAGGGACTTGTTGAACTTGTGCGATATGGTGGTCACCTATAAGGGAGACGATGGAGCCACCGTCGTTGATACCATCACTGCTGATCCTGATGACTCAGCAACGACTCAGACATGGAGCAAGACCGTGGGCACTCACCAGATTCCTGTAAAAATCGGCCTGGATTACACCTTTGTACCGAAGACCGATACTTTAATCACCGACCAACCTACTGCTATGCTCTCAGCTAAATGCACTATTATAGCAGAGAAGATGGGCATCGTGAATGGTATTCGCATTCCGAATACAAAAGTCATCAACAGCAAGCGCAACTTCTATATGGAGAACTGGCTAATCAATGAGAAGGTCGCCAACACCAAGCAAAACTTGGCCACCATCATCGACATCTATAATGACCGTCAGGCCTACAAGCGTGGAACCGCCGAAAACAATACTTGCTTTAACATCACTCCCAGTACTAAAAATAGCAACTTGAAGGTCAAGACAACCTGCTGGAACGACGATGCCGACAAGGCCGCCGGCGAGAGCCAAGCTGAAAAGCAGTGATCCGGGCACCATTTTTATCGCATTTCTCACGATGAGTTGAAAAAAAAAGTACTTTTGTGTAGTTATTTTGCCAGGGACTGCGTCTAATGGGCAAAAATAAGAAACAAACAAGCAGATTATACTTTATTCAAACATTAATGATGAAGACTAGAAGAACCATATGGATGGCTGCAATGCTGGCAATGACAGCTTTGATTTTCACATCATGCATCAACGAGAGGGTCACCAACTACAGGATGTCATTCTCGCCCGACTTGATCGAGACGTGTGACGTGACCGTCATCTACAAGGGAGAAAACGGGATTGAAATGACCGAGAGCGTGACCGATACGCTGTGGGAGAAAAGCATCAACAACGACACGCTTCCGCTGATATTCGGCCTGGACTATAAGATTCAACCTAAGCAGGGCTTGAAAACTGAGAAGGAACAACTGGACCTGCAAGCCAAGTATTATATTGAGTTGAAGCGTGACAAGCAGTCCCTGTTTACCAGCAGCAGCGATAGTCTCATCAACGAGCAGGTGCGAACCTCGCAGCTGGACAGCGTAGCCCAGGAGATAGTTAAACACCATGCCGGACCATTCTATTTCATGGCCAAGAAAGATGGCGTGTGGGATATGGAATGATGCCATGGCGCTTGTCAATCAGATCAGAGAAGACTAAAAATTAATTCAACTATATCATTTTAATTATTCATTGATTATGAACGTAAAAAAATTATTTGCTGCATTGATGTTGATGCTGATGGTGTTCAGCACCAACATGGTAATGGCACAGCAGATGCCGCCCATCCCCGTGGACGACGCTGTGCGCATCGGTAAGCTGGACTGCGGACTGACTTACTACATCCGTCATAACGACTATCCCGAGCATCGTGTGAACTTCTACATCGCACAGCGCGTGGGCTCCATCCAGGAGGAGGAGAGCCAGCGTGGTCTTGCCCACTTCCTGGAGCACATGGCCTTCAACGGCAGTGAGCACTTCAATGGCGAGGGCAAGAGCATCATCGACTACACCCGCTCGCTGGGTGTGAACTTCGGTGGTGACTTGAATGCTTACACCAGCATTGCCGAGACCGTCTATAACATCAACGACGTGCCCAGCACGCGCCAGAGCGCCATCGACTCCTGTCTGCTCATCCTCAAGGACTGGAGCAACGGCCTGTTGCTCACCGACGAGGAGATCGACAAGGAGCGCGGCGTGATCCACGAGGAGTGGCGCCTGGGCCAGAGCGCACAGATGCGCATGCTGGAGCGCCAGCTCGAGACGCTGTATCCCGGATCGAAGTTCGGCAAGCGCCTGCCCATCGGTCTGATGAGCGTGGTTGACAACTTCAAGTACAACGAGCTGCGTGACTACTACCACAAGTGGTATCGCCCCGACAACCAGGCCCTGGTCATCGTGGGTGACGTCGATGTGGACCACATCGAGGCCCAGATCAAGGAGATGTACAAGGATATGCCCGCTCCCGATCCTAATGCTGCCCAGGTGACCCTCGAGCCCGTGCCCGACAATGATCAGCCCATCATCGTGGTTGACAAGGACAAGGAGCAGCAGTATAGCGCCGTGAGCGTCATGTTCAAGCATGAGGCCACCCCCAAGGAGGAAAAGGCTAACATGGATTACCTGCTCATGGACTATGTGGTCAACCTCGCCAGCGATATGCTCAACCAGCGATTCAGCGATATGGCACAGGAGCCCGACTGCCCCTTCATCAACGCCTACTGCTATGATGGCCCATATATCCTCGCCAACTCTGAGGACGCCTTCGATGTGGAGATTTTGCCCAAGGAAGGCCAGAGCGAAGCCGCTACCCAGGCCGTCATTATCGAGGTGATGCGTGCCGCACAACACGGTTTCACTGCCAGCGAGTATGACCGCGCCCGTGACGAGGCCATGAGTAGCCTGGAGAAGCGTTATAACAACCGCGACAAGGTCAGCAATGAGAGCTACGGTCGCGAGTACTGCCGCAACTACCTGGACGGCGAACCCATCCCCTCGATCGAGATGCTGTATCAGATCATGGGTATGATTGCTCCTCAAATTCCCGTTGAGGCCATCAACCAATTCCTGCCCCAGATCATCAGTACCGACGGCAAGAATCTGGTCATTGCCAACTTCAACCAGGAGAAGGACGGTGCCGTTTATCCCACTGTCGAGGGACTGCGTGCCGCCTATGACGCTGCTGCCAGCGCCAAGATCGAGCCCTATGTCGACAACGTGAACAACGAGCCCCTGATGAGCACTATGCCCAAGAAGGGCAAGATCACCAAGGAGAGCGAGAACGCCACGCTTGGTTACAAGGAACTGGAACTGAGCAACGGTGCCCGCGTCGTCCTCAAGAAGACCGACTTCAAGCAGGATGAGATCCGCATGAGTGCCTTCCAGCGCGGCGGTCAGTCGCTCTACGGCGAGAAGGACTGGGCTAACCTGAAGATGATTGATGACATCAATGACTTCACAGGTGTGGGCAACTTCTCCAACTCCGACCTCAAGAAGGCGCTTGCCGGCAAGCAGGTCAGCGTCGGTCTGAATATCGGTCAATTTACCGACGAACTGAGCGGTAACAGCACTGTCAAGGATCTAGAGACCATGTTCCAGTTGATCTACCTCAAGTTCACTGCTCTGGCTAAGGACGAGAAGAAGTTCAATCAGACCATGACAATGATGGAGACCCAGCTCAAGAACAAGGACCTCATGCCCGAGAGTGCCATGAGCGACTCACTGCAGTACATCATGACCAACCGCAACTGGCGCACCAAGCCCTTCAATGTAGATGACCTGAAGGGTGTCAACCTGGACCGCATCATGCAGATTGCCAAGGAGCGCACCGCCAATGCCGCCAACTACACCTTCACCTTTGTCGGCAACTTTGACGAGGCTGTTATCCGTCCTCTCATCGAGCAGTACATTGCCAGCCTGCCCGCCAAGAAGGGTGTGAAGAGCAACTGGGTGAACGATCTCGACATGCCCAAGGGCCAGACCCTGTGCCACTTCGCCAAGAAGATGGAGTCACCCAAGGAATATGAGATCCTCGTATGGCACAATAACGACCTGCCCTACAGTCTGGAGAACGAGATCAAGACCGACATGCTCGGTCAGGTGCTGAGCCGCGTCTATCTGCAGAAGATCCGCGAGGATGCCGGTGCTGCCTACTCGGTTCAAGCCATGGGCCAGACAGGCATCTCGGGCGGCAAGCCCCAGACGCTGGTGTTCGCGGTATGCCCCGTGAACCCCGAGTTTGAGGAGATGGCCCTCAATATCCTCAACGAGGAGATGGCCAACGCTTGCACCACTATCGATGCCACCGCCCTGAACGAAGCTATCGAGAACATGATCAAGGACTATAACACCAATGTCAAGGAGAACTGGTTCTGGACGAACATCCTCGAACAGTACCTCTTGAACGGCACTGACCAGATCACTGGCTATGAGCAGATTGTCAAGGCCCAGACGCCCGAGACCATTGCAGCCTTCGCCCGTCAACTCTACGGCGCAGGCAACAAGATCGAGCTTATCATGAAGCCTGAGTGATAACACTAAACCTAAAAAAGTTTATGACAATAATGAGCTAGGAACTTTGATAGAGCTTCCTGGCTCATTATTGCTTAAACAAGCAGTAACAGATTTAACTCACATGATCCTCTTATAAAACCTATCATTATGAAACCTATACAACACAGAATCCTATTAGCCCTTGGCCTGTTGGTCATGGTTGGCTCATTGCTCTTCACCACCTCTTGCGGCCCGAAAAAACAAAAAATCGATGACACCACGGTGTTGCCCATCAAGGACAAAGCCGAACTCGACAAGTTGCTTAATCTTCCCATCCTGCCCGAGTACACGATCGACGGGTATTACACCAAGACCGATTTCGTCTATGGCGACGAACAGTTCGTTTTGTGCTGCAAGTTCCTCAAGGAAGTCACCCCCGAGGAGGTCCAAAAAATCCTGGCTCAGGTTGATAGTGTTTACTACCATGGATGGTACACATTTGACCTGGGAAAGAAAAACAACATGAGGCTCTTCTTTGACCTCGACACCACATTGTCAGCCGACCGAAAGATGCCTGATTTCCTGAGTAAGAACGTCCACATCGCAATTGAACTGCGGGCCAGGGATAAAGACTCATGGAAGGAATTTAACGTCGTGTTCAGGAACAATCGTGCCGACTACAGTGTCGTGGTTGACCGCGACACGCTCACCAAAGTGCTGGGCGTGGAAATGCCCCCGTTGAAAGAAACGACCCGCAGCGACGAGGACATCTATTTTGAATTTGACACTGTACCAGGCGAGGAATTCTACCAAGCCCTCGAGAAGGCGCCTCACTGGAAGGTTTCCCACCATGGCGATATGACTTTCTATAATTTTGACTACGATGATGGGGAATATTGGATTACCGCCGACCTCGTCAAGGGCGAAACCCAATTATCCTACTACCGGGCAAAATCAATGAACAGCGCTGAAGACTTCATCGATGAAATGAAGCAGCGCGTCAGCGATAAGAAAGAGAAGAACAAGTCAAAATAAAGGCCCGATGCCATTTTAAAGCGACTGTCTGCCTGAACTCCATTAAGAGAAAGCACATGCCGCAGGCATCAAGGTGAGGGCTCGTCATGAGTCTTGAGAAATCAACAAGATAGCAAATAGTTTTTTATCAATATGAGAGCTGGCAGATGTGATATCTGCCAGTTCTCTTTCATGCATTCCATCTAGAGCCGGGGCTGGTCGGAACTTGGCAACTGTAAAAGAATTAGACACAAAAGTGTAAAAAAAATAGACAATCGACATTTTAGGAAGAAAAAAGTTTGAAGTGGTGCCGATACACATTATACTTTTGCCACAGTGAGTCGTGAGCACCTGCGGGCCTGCGACCACCAACAAGAGTAAACGACAATACATTAATTATTTAAAATCTAAACATTTAGGATATTATGAAACATTTTCTCTTGACTTTATTATGTGTGGGAATGGGCCTTGCCACAATGGCAGCCAATCCTCTTATCAAAGGTAAAACCCTGCCTGTATTGAACAAGCTGGACAAGTGGGAAAAGATCGAAGTTGAGCCAAAGCACCCATTGCCTCATCACCTGCATCATCTCCCCAGTTTGTTGAGAGTTGACCAGAAGTTACTCACACCCCAACGCTTCTTCACCGAGCATGGCGTCACCCCTAGTGACAACCTCCTGTTGAAGAATGCACCTCGCCGCTCGGGCAGCGAGAACGTGTCGGGCAACAAGATAGCCTTCATGGAATGCTATGAGTATAATCCTGACAATGATGACATCGAATTGTCCAAGAACTACTATGGTGGAGGCTGGGACGTGTATATGGAATCTATCGATGATGATGTCTATAATGCCTACCTCTATTATGGTAATCTGCCTGTGACTGTTTATGTAGATTCCAGAAATGACGTCGCCGAGATGGAGATGGGATGCATGGGAGGATGGCAATGGTGCGACACTACTAGTACTGGCCTAGGTACCAGAAAAACCTACTATGTGAACGACACTACCCAGTATCTCTTTATTGTTGATGAAGCCTGGCTAATGGAGGAAACGGATGATTTCACCAACATCAACGGCACCATCTATGATGACGGCACTATCTTCTTTCCCGATGGCTATTTTTTCTATACGATTGACTTTGTGACCACGACTAAGCTGAACTATAAGCAAGAATTCGTATCGGTCAGCAATGACACCATCGAGAGTTTCTCGCCTTTCTACCGCAATACCTACCTGATGACGCCAAGCGCCGTCCACAGTTATGATGTCAAGTATGACGTGGACGATGTCGAGCACTATGATGATAATGTCTATATGTACCAATATGACGACTCGACTGCAGTGGTGTGGAACCTGTGGCAGATGGGTGGACAAGGTAATTTCATGTTGATCCATGGGGACGGTTCGATGACATTCCCCATCGGGCAGGTTGTCGGCACCGACGAGGTGGATTATCTGGAAGAAGCGTTTCCTGATTATGATTGGTCCGAGGGCTATGATATTGTAGTTGTCAATTATGACGAGGCCAATGACGATTATTCGACCGATGACATCACGGGCACGGTAACCCACGAGAACATCTCTTGGGATGGGTCTGTCCTGTGGCGCTATTGCATGTTTGACGACGTCTATTATGTCATCCAGTATCCCCCCTTTGTCAACAACGAGTTGACTTTTACCAATGGGGATATCTTCTTGCTCGGTTATGCCGAGAAACCGGCCATCATCAGTGAGACCTACGAGGAATATGTCCTAGTCACTGCTGCCACCGAGAGCGAGAACTGCACTGTTTACCTGTTTGACGGCGAAGGTAACATGATTGACAATCCTGCCATTATCGCACGCACTAGCGAGAATCAGGAGTTCACGTTCTATGCCATCAGTATGGAATATGGTAAAAACCAGAGTGAAGTATCAGTCAAGACTATCGGTGTCCCTGCTCTGGGGCCATCTTTCATGATCGGTGATGTGGATGGTGACGGCAAACTGGGGCTGAATGATATCATCACGCTCATCGACCACTTGTTGACCAACGACTGGGATGAGGCCCCCGGATTTATCAGCGAGGCAGCCGACGTCAATATGGATGGCTCCTTTAATGTCCAAGACATCGCTGAATTGGTCAACCTTGTAACGAATGACAAGTAATCTCATCTATTCTATCTGATTGAGGGTGCGGGGCGATGAAGGCTTCGCACCTTCTTATTTCCAGGCAATCATTGTACTGAATCTACCTGGCGCGATATACTGTAAAAAAAATAGACACTAAAGCGTAAAAAAAATAGACAATCGCCGTTTTAGCAGAAAAAATATTTGCACTGCCTGCGCTGGGCATTGTAACTTTGTAACAGCCAAGGGGGAAATAGAGCATTTTCCAGCCTTGACAAGAGCTAACGTATAATCACTTTTAAAACTCATAGCATTATGGAACCGCAAGCCTGTATCGTAACAATAACAATGATTGCCGTTGTAATCATCGCCATCGTCGGTTCGCTCGTTTCTTTTTTCGGCTGAGACGACAGACGGCAGCAATTTGGATGTAAAGAACATGATGTAATTTCTTCATAAATTTAAGCGAATACATAATTACTTTGATCTGACACCAGGATGAATAGACAATTAACAGATGACGTCCAGCCGATAGTGGCGGGGCGTCATCTTCATTGTTTGGGAGGCAGGGATCGTTTTTTTTATTTCGTGTGTAGTTTTTTAAGCACCCGTTGCGTCTAAGAGGTAAAATCAGTTATCTTTGCAAACAGCAAAGTGACAGGGGCACTATAGTTGCCTGAATGAACAGCGAAACAGATAAATTAAACTAAATACAAAAAGAAATGGCTTATCTAGACATTAACAACGTGGTGAAACGCTATGACCAGCATACAGCCCTGGCTGGCGTTTCCATGCAGGTGGAGCAGGGCACCATCTACGGCCTGCTGGGGCCCAACGGCGCCGGCAAGAGCACCCTGATCCGCATCATTAACCGCATCATCGCCGCCGACGAGGGCACCGTCACCCTCAACGGCAAGGCAATGACCGATGACGACATCACCCACATCGGCTATCTGCCCGAGGAGCGCGGCCTGTACAAGAAAATGAAGGTGGGTGACCATATCGTCTATCTGGGCCGCCTCAAGGGCATGACCAAGGCCGATGCCGTCGCCTCGATGCACTGGTGGCTCGACCGCTTTGACCTCAAGGAGTGGGAGAACAAAAAAGTGGAACAACTGTCCAAGGGCATGCAGCAGAAGGTGCAGTTCATCGGCACCGTGATCCATCGCCCGCCGCTGCTGATCTTTGACGAGCCGTTCTCTGGCTTTGACCCCGTGAACGCCGAGCAACTGAAGGTCGAGATTCTCGCCCTGCGTGACCAGGGCAGCACAATCCTGTTCTCGACCCACAACATGGCATCGGTTGAGTCTGTCTGCCAGGAAATCACCCTGCTCAACCATGCCCAGGTCGTGCTGACCGGCAGCGTTGACGAGGTGAAACAGCAGCACAAGAAGAACATCATCGCGGTACAGTCGCGCGAAACCATCGAAGCCAACCCCGCGATGTTCACCCTGCTGCCCCCCGACCCCGTGAAGAAGAACGACACGCTCATCAAGCTCGCCCCTGGCGTGCAGGTGCGCGACGCCATCTCCTGGCTCAACGAGCACTACCAGCTCACCGGCTTCACCGAGGTGTTGCCCAGTATGAACGAGATTTTCATCGAAACCGTCAAATCCACTCAAAACGCCCAAAACAATGGATAAACTTCGCCTCATCATCGCCCGAGAGTATATGTCGATCGTCGGGCGCAAGTCATTCATCATACTCACACTGCTGCTGCCCGTCCTGATTATCGCCTGCGGAGCCCTTCCCATCCTGATGGAAAGCATCAACACCAGCGGCGACCAGGCACAACAGATTGCCGTCAGCGACAAGACTGGAAAATTTGCAGCAGCCCTGCAAAGCGACAACCAGTACAACTTTGTCATCGTCAGTGACACTGTGACCAATTACCGCGATTTCCTTAAGAATGCCGACGGCCAGTATGACATCATCATCGATATTCCGAGTGATGTCGAGACCTCGGCCCACGTGAACATCTACAGCGAGAACACTATCGCCCCCGCCCTGGAGATGACGGTTGACAACGCATTGACCGATACGATCCAGAAGGCCCGTCTGGCTGCCGCCGGCTATCCCAACCTGCAGAAGATCATGGACGAGACCTCCATCAACTTGAACGTGCGCAATGTCACCTGGCAGCAGGACGGCAATGAGAAGGAGTCCTCGACCGATGCCGCCATGATGCTGGGATTCATCCTCGCCTTTGTCATCTACATGTACGTCATCTTCTGCGGCTCGATGATCATGAACAACGTCATTGAGGAGAAGACCAACCGCATCGTCGAGGTGGTGGTCAGCAGTTGCCGCCCCTTCCACCTCATGTTGGGCAAGATTATCGGTGTCGGTCTGGCCGGATTGACTCAGATTGCTATCTGGATTGTCCTGCTGGGTGTGGTCGGCACCATCTTCGGTGGCATGTTGGGCATTAATGGAGCCAATGCGATGTCCCCCGAGATGATGAACACCGTCAATTCGGCTGAGGTTGAGGGTGCCATGAACGACGTCATACGCCAAGCACTTTCTATCAACTACATGCCCATCATCCTCAACTTCCTGCTCTACTTCATCGGCGGATACTTGCTCTACAGCGCTATCTTTGCCGCACTGGCATCGGCAGTGGATCAGGCCAGCGACACGTCACAATTCTTGTGGCCCGTGATGATCCTCATCATGATTGCCTTCTACGCTGCAATGGGCTGTATGACCAATCCCAATGGTCCCATGGCATTCTGGTGCTCGATGATTCCGTTCACCTCGCCCATCGTGATGATGATCAGGCTACCGTTTGATGTGCCCATCTGGCAGATTGTGCTCAGCCACGTGCTGCTCTTCGGCACAGCGCTGGCCATCGTATGGCTCGCCGCACGCATCTATCGTCGCGGTATCCTCCACTATGGACAGAAGGCCAGCTTCAAGGACCTCTTCAAGTGGATCAAGTAAGTTAGGTTTTAGGCTTTAGGTTTTAGGTATTGATTAGTGACTAACGACTAAAATAATGAGAATTGTCATACAACGGGTGAACGAGGCTTCGGTCACCATCGACGGACAACTTCACAGCACCATCGGCCACGGGCTGATGGTGCTGGTGGGTGTCCGTGAGGGAGATACCATCGACGACATGCGCTGGCTGGCGCAGAAGACCGTCAACCTGCGCATCTTTGACGACGAGCAGGGTGTGATGAACCGCAGCATCATCGATGCCGGAGGCGAGGTGCTGGCTGTGAGCCAGTTCACCCTCAACGCCTCGACCAAAAAGGGCAACCGTCCCAGTTACATCCATGCTGCAGGCCACGATCTGGCAGTGCCCCTGTATGAGGCCTACTGCGACGAGGTAGCACAGCTGCTGGGCAAGGAGACCAAGAAGGGCGTCTTCGGCGCCGAGATGCAGGTCGCCCTCATCAACGACGGCCCCGTGACTATCATCATCGACTCGCGACTCAAGGAATAGGCTAAGATATTCCATGGGACCAAAGTGTTGAAGCAACACAGATTGCCTCGCAAAAGCCTGATGAGTTGCTCAGGGTGTCAAACAATTATCAATCAATTAGATAGAGTGCAGTAATACATGTTACTCTGTTTTGTTTGGGTCAAAAAAACAAAATTTTGAGTAACAAAAAGCAAAAAAATCTTAGCAGCTGCGGTGTGAGTTGATGATTCGTTGGGAAGGCAGTCTGTTGCACCTGACGGCTGTGTAAGCAGGGTGCTTACGTTGGAATTAATCCTGCAATTATTTGATTTTTAGTAATTTATGTAGTGTGTTGCATTCGTTGATGTTCTGGTAGCTCATCAATGTGATGTTTTTTACTTATTTGCTCTCGCTGCTGATAACTGTCAAATTTTGTTCAAAAAAAACTGGCAGAAACGCAAGAAATTGAAAAAAATAGTATCTTTGCATTTCGGATGATGAAATACCTGATTCATATATGGCTCATATTATTGATACTTGCGGGCACTCTCGTGGGATGTCATGATACACCTGTCTATGACAGCCGCCTGGTGAGTGCAGACAGCATCATTTATGACCAATTTGAATTAGCGCTCAAGAAACTGAATGACATTGATCGTAAAACGTTGACAAAGAGCTCTGATCGTGCCTACTATTCCCTGCTGCTTACTCAGGCCAAATTCATGAATTATGTCGCCTTCACGAGTGACAAAGACATCAATGAGGCCATTGACTATTATGAGAAGCACAATAACGAGGGCGAAAAGCTCACGCGCGCGTACCTTTATAAAGGAGGTGTCTTTGAAGATATGGGTCGCCTGGACAGTGCAATGCTGTTCTACAAGCGGGCCGAGGTCAATGCTGATTTGAATGGTGATCACTTCAACAAGGGGTATGCCTTACTCAGGATGGGCAAACTTTACGCCGATCATCATGCCTATGATGGCCGTGATATAGAGAAACTTGAGCAGGCGTATACGTCTTTCAGGCTAGTGGGTGATACTACTTATCAGATTATCTGTCTCAAGGAGTTAGGGGCTCTTTACCGCTCGCGTTTTGCCGATGTGGCCCAGAATAAGCTGAACGAGGCCATTTCTCTAGCTAGTATCAAGAAGGACACTGTTAATCTGATCAATTGCAACAACATCCTGGCCTACCTGTTTTTTATGCAGAGAGATAAGGATAAAGCTTACAAGCAGTTACAGCAAATCAAGCGGTATGGTCTTGAAGGCCTGCCCGATAACGTGTACACCACATTTGCTTGTATCTATGCGAATTGCGGGAAGATTGACTCAGCAGAGATTTTCCTGGATTATGCTATGGCAGGTAAGGATAGCTCATATATGCATACCAACAACTATCTTGAGGCGATGAGTCAAATCTACAAAGCCAAGGGTGATGAGAATAACTACCTGAAAACGAGCTTTGAATGTGACCGTAATTCATTCTCGTTGATGCAAGATTCCAACAATGTGAGAATCATGTTCTCGGAGTTGAAGTATGACGAGCAATATAGAAGCGATCAGAAAGCTGCCCAAAGGACTAAGAATATGATCTATTGGGGCATTGTTGCCATTGTCACATTGTCACTGCTATTGTTTGCCTTGCTCTTCTATCGCAAGTCGCACCGCTATGACAAACTGGTGATTGAGCTTAAGGATCAGTCTCAGAGCCAGATGCAAGACTTGACGGGTATGCAGCAGAGTATCAATGAATTGCAGATCAACGATGAACGCTTGAAAGGCTTTATAGCTTCTCACATGGGCATGATGCGCGAGATGATAGAGGCCTGCTACCACGAGCCGAATAACCGCATTGCCGAGAACATGAAGCGCATTGTCAAGTTCCAGGACAGCAATAAGGAGAACTGGGTGAAGCTGTATGACTATATCGACCTGGAGCACAACAACATCATGACGCGTACACGCGAGAAATACCCCGAGCTCAATGATAAGGATCTCCTGCTGCTGGCTCTCACCTGCATGGGCTATTCCTACATCCATATCGCCATCATCATGGGATACTCCAATGCCACCAGTGTGAGCGTCATCAAGCAGCGCCTTGTCAAGAAGATGGGACTTGATTGTTCGCTCAATGAGTACATCCAGAACAACGGAAATGTGAATAATTGACAGAAAAAGGGCAAAAACTATTGTTTTTGGCACCTGATTTTAAGCCCCCAAAAAGTGTATTAAAAAAATATTTTTAACACACTGATAGACAGAGTATTAAAAACCGATTGTATTACGAAAAAATTTGGTCAATTCAAATAATGGCTGTATTTTTGCATCGGAAATCTAAACATCGATTGTTGAATCTAAACATTTTTGGAATTATGAAACGGATTTATATCATCACCATACTGATCACCATCTGCGGACTTGCCGCGATGGCTCAAGATAGACCGGATCTTACCCACCAGTCAACTGGTAGGGACCGGTTGGGCTACAAACTGGATCAGCCCACACTTGTCTATGACAGTGAAGCGAACCAGATAGTTGTCTATGGCTGCGGAAGTGAGTACTACGATGTGATGATTACATCGGCCTCATCCCAGCAGGTTGTTTATGTTACAATAATCGATGGACACTATGACATCATTGATGCCAGCATTATGTCTAGCGGAGTCTATACGCTCGAATTGACGAGTTCGAGAGGCAACAAATACCAGTGGGTATTTGACCAGGGCTTAGACCAGAGCATCTATGGTATTGGCAAAAAAGGCGAGTTAATAAATCATATCGATTTGAACACGCTGACTTTCTAGAAGAGAATAAGAGAATGTTTAGATTTTAAATAATTAGGTATTCCTTAAATCTGGAGAAGCACACATCATCCAAACTGCTGCCTGCCACCATCCATGGCAGGCGGTTGTTTTTGTGCCCGGAGGCTAGAACTTGCTCACAGGTTGATGATTAAAACTTGATGGCTGGCGAGGCACTGGATATAGGGGGTGCGGGAGACGTGTTGTATTATTGCTTTTTTGGCAAAATTCACATTCGTTATCACACCTATGTGAAAAATATTGGCTAATTTTGCAAATTGTAGTGCGGCAATACTACATACCCTGAACAATAATAGACACCGTCAAGAAGATAGCATATATTATAATATGATCAACCTGAGTGTAAACGTCAACAAGATAGCGACCCTGCGCAATGCGCGAGGTGGCAATGTGCCCGATGTACAACAAGTTGCAATGGACTGCGAGCGCTTTGGCGCCGACGGCATTACCGTCCATCCCCGTCCCGACGAGCGCCACATCCGTCGTAGCGACGTGCTGGCCCTGCGCCCTCTGGTCCGCACCGAGTTTAACATCGAGGGTTATCCTACCGAACAATTTATGGAACTTGTGCTGAGCGTGCGTCCCACCCAAGTGACTCTGGTGCCCGACGCTCCTGGCGCCCTCACATCATCGGCAGGCTGGGATGTGGAGCGTAATATGGAGTTCCTGACAGGCATTGTTGACCGCCTGAAGGAGGCTGGCATCCGCACCAGCATCTTTGTGGGAACCGACCTGGACAATATCCGTGCTGCAGCACGCACTGGTACCGACCGTGTGGAATTATACACTGGCCCATTTGCCGAGGACTATGAAACGGGCTATGACCCCGAGGCTGCCGTAGCACCGTTCGCCGCTGCCGCCGCCACTGCCCACAGCGTGGGCCTGGGTGTGAATGCCGGTCATGACCTGAACCTGAAGAATCTGAAGTTCTTCCAGCAGCATGTGCCTCACCTGAGCGAGGTTTCCATCGGTCATGCACTGATCAGTGACGCCCTGTATCTTGGCCTTGAAGCCACCATCCAGGCTTATAAAGCCTGCTTGAAATAAAAACTGATTTTTCACGTTAAATTATAAAGAAATAACCAAATATAACAGATTAATATGTCAATACTTAGCATGATTCTCGCTCAAGGTGAACCTGTTGCTCAAGTAGCCGAGCAGGTTGCCGACACCGTGCAACAAACTATGGACAGCGCTGTACAGGTGGTGACCGACAGTGCAGCCGCCATCGCCGCAGCTTCAGCACCTGCTGCCGCTGCCGCCGAGCCAGTGATTAAGGAACTCTCGGTATGGGACCTGATTACAGCAGGTGGATGGTGGTTCATGATACCGCTGGCTCTGCTGGCTGTGGTGAGCATTTACATCTTCTTTGAACGCTTGTTCGCTATCAACCATGCCAACCGTCAGGACAAGTCCTTCATGGACCGCATCAAGGAATACATCCACCGCGGTGAGGTGGACCAGGCACTTAAGCTCTGCCAGGACACCAACACTCCCTACTCGCGTATGATTGAAAAGGGTGTGACCCGCATCGGCCGCCCGATGAACGATGTGCTCGTTGCCATCGAGAACGTGGGTAACATGGAGGTTGCCAAGCTCGAGAAGGGCTTCAACTGGCTGGCTACCACTGCCGCTGGCGCTCCCATGATCGGTTTCTTGGGTACTGTAGTCGGTATGGTGAATGCTTTCTTCCAGCTCGCTAGTGCTGGCAACAACAGCAACGTGTCCATCCTGGCAGGTGGTATCTATCAGGCACTGGTGACCACCGTTGCCGGTCTGATTGTGGGTATCATCGCTCTGTTTGCCTATAACTACCTCACCTCGCGTGTCAATAAGGTGATGAACAAGCTCGAGGGCAAGACGATGGAATTCATGGACCTGCTCAACGAGCCGGCCAAGTAAGTTTAGGCTTTAGGTATTAGGCTTTAGGCTTTAGGTGTCAGTCGATAGTAATCGTACTTACAACTTAAACCTTACAACTTAAAACTAGATTTAATTATGGCACTCAAGAGACAACATAAAACCCTGTCGATGTTCAGCATGGCCTCGATGACCGACATCATATTCCTGCTGCTCATCTTCTTCATGGTCACCTCGACGTTTGTCTTTCCATCAGCGCTGGAGGTCAATCTGCCGCAGAGCAGCGAGCAGACGGCCATTAAGCCGTCGACGCGCATCTATGTGGACAAGGACCTGAACATGTTCGCCACCCAGCAGAACCCCGATGGTGGCGAGAGTGACCTGCTACCCATCGCGCCCGAACAGCTCGAAGGCTTCATGCAGGCTCTCAAGGCTGGCAACCCCAATGAGTTTGTCGCCGTCTATGCCGACGAGGAAGTGAACTATGGCAAGATTGTCGAGATTCTGGACAAGGGCTCCAAGCAGGGCGTGAAAATCGTTTTGGCGACCAAGCCTAGCGAGGCATCGTTCGGTCCCCAGACCGTCGAGGAGGTCCCTGTGGAAGCACAACCCGTTGAGTCGATTCCCGTCAATCCCTAAAATCACATCATCACGATGGAAGATAATCGCCGCAAACACAGCCTTTGGGCCCTGCTGCTCACCCTGCTCATCACCGTTGGGACGATGGCACTGTTGCTGCGCTACTCATTGCGCTACGAACAGTTGCCTGACCAGCCTGACCAGACGCAGCTGGCACAGGACTCCATCCTGTTCGGCGGAGAATTCGTCATGCTGGGGAACACGCTCGACAACGTGCAGAACGACCTCATGGACCAGGAGTCGGCCGATCCCAGCGCATCACCCGAGCAGGGCGATGAGCCCGACATCGAAGCCGATGACATGGAGGATGCCGGCGAAGCTAACCAAAAGACTCCGCCACTGGTCACCCAAAAGACTGAATCGCCCCACAAGGTGAAGGAACAACCCAAGGAGCCGGAACCCAAGAAGCCCGGTCCCGTAAAGGAGAATGAAAAGAAGGTTGATAAGCCCAAAGCCAAGGATAAGAACGCCGAGGCCAAAGAGACCAAGGCTAAGAATACCAGCGAGCAGAAGACGCCCACCAACAACGCCACCGACAACAGGGTGAAAAACGCCTTCGGCAGCGGTAGCGGCAAGGGTGGAGGAAAACAAGGCACGTCTGGCGGCAACTCCAGCCAGGGTGTACTTGCCGGCAAGCCGGGCATTAGTGGCCTCGTGGGCTATACCCTCGAGTATTGGGCTAAGCCCGTGCCCAACAGCAAGTGGTCGGGACGCGTAAACGTGCGCGTCACCGTCGATCCTCGCGGTAGGGTGACATCGGCCAAGGCCGTCGGCGCCACTGGTGACCTTGCATCACATCCCGAGGTGCGCCGCGCCTGTGAACAGGCTGCATTGAAGTCACAGTTCTCGGTTCCCAAGAACACGATGACCGAGGGAATCGGCACCGTGACCTACATCTGGCACTAAACATCACTAAACTCATATAAAGAGCGTGGAGTCCAAGGCTCCACGCTCTTTGTTGTCGTGAGTTCGATGGAAAAAATACTCAAGTCCTATACTTCATTATGGGAATGATATCATTAGTGTCCACTAAAAAATCATAAAAGTTCTTTGAAATTATTGAAATTCAGTTAGTTAAGTCGGTTTTTGGCGCGAACGGATTTGAAATTATCTTTGCGGTCATAATCAGACAGTTATGAATAAA
>Ga0310697_10001401_pt1 | contig 28372 bp, 30 predicted proteins | sample 172DNAGHGlowgp2_FD_203883 | JGI IMG/M metagenome (GOLD analysis project Ga0310697, IMG submission 203883) | Sheep rumen microbial communities from Palmerston North, Manawatu-Wanganui, New Zealand - 1728 DNA GHGlow gp2 (v2) (version 2) | ecosystem: Host-associated > Mammals > Digestive system >...
AAACCCTCTCCTCATCAGTCTCTCCACACGCGAGTAGTTTCCTGATGTGGCAAAAAGGCGGTTTTTAACACTTGAAACACTTATTAACAGCAAACCGCGCGGGCGTACCTAAGTGAAAAAGAAAAATAATAATGTACACGCCTACAAAGGCTAAAACGTAATAAAATGAAACTGGATGAAATGTTAGAGCGTGAACGCGCTAAGCACCAACCTAAGAAACACGGTGACGCTGAGGCACAACTACAGGCCGCGTGTGTCCTATGGTTTAGGATGCAGTATAGGGACTACGCCTCTCTGCTTTTTGCAGTGCCTAACGGTGGCTCACGTAACAGGGCTGAGGCTACAAAGATGAAAGCTCAGGGTGTGACTGCTGGCGTGTCAGATCTGATCCTCTTGGTAGGCAGAGGCCAGTATAACGCGCTCTGCATAGAAATGAAAACGCCTACAGGTACTCAGCAACAGGTACAAAAGGACTGGCAGCAGATAGTAGAGCTGGCTGGATCTAAGTACGTGGTGTGCAGATCTCTTGACGAATTTATGAACGAAATAAACAATTATCTAAAAACAAAAGAATTATGAAAACAGGTATTATTTTGGTGGCCGCTGTTATCCTCTTTTTTGCGGCTATGGTAGCAAGCGCGAAAGATCACATGAAACTGGCCTCATGGCTGGCCGCGCTTAGTTTTATGGCTTTGGGTGTTTTTGTAGAACACCTGATAATATGGATGGTGGTATGGCTGGTGTGAGGATCCTGAAATACTTTACACAGTTTAGCGAGTACACAAAGAGGCGTGAGAGTATAACGCCATGCCCTTACAAAGCTGGTGTTATTATTCTCAGCCCTGAGTGTAAAGCCTGTGAGTATTATGCAGGGGAGTGTATAACTCATAGCATGAGGTGTAAGCATGAAAATCTACAGGAAAATAGAGAAATTTTGCCAGTGGCACATCAGTAAGCTATATGGGTACAGCAAGCGGAAACGCTACCCTCAGGCTAACCACTGGAAACGTATAAGATCAAACCCAAAATTAAGATAACATGATTTATTTGACAATACTATCAATGGCGGTACTGGCCGCTTATACTGTGGCACTTTGTAAACGGTGCTGTAAGATCCCTCAAACGCTCTCTCAGAGTGTTTTCTATCTGCCTACTGGCTGGCGGTGGCTGTGGTGTGTGGTTATTTGGCTCAGCGGCTTTATGATAGCACCCGCTATTATGGAGGTTAGTAGTGATCACACGCGCTTTGTGGCCTTTTTCGCTGTAGGCGCGCTGCTGTTTGTCGGTGCTACACCGCTGGTAAGAGATAAAGAGGATCTTTCCTTTAAGGTACACAGCGTGGCTGCTGTGGTGTGTGGCGTGGCCTCTCAGGTTTGGCTTATGCTTAACAGCAGCCTGATCACAGCTGTAATGATTGCGGCCTTTTGGGTGCTGTGTTATTTCAGGGTGTTTAAGATCTCTGTGTTTTGGGCTGAAATGGTTTGCTTTGCCACCATCTACGCTAAGTGTATAATCTGCATAATCTAACAGGTATGATAAAGCGGACAAAGAAATGTGAGATCTGCCAACGATCAAGCGGCTGTACTTTCTATCAGTGCTTTTTCAAGCCAACGGCTGAGGCAGTAGAACAGTATAAGAGATATATAACCCTGAGCAATCTCAGCCTACTGGATCCATCAGTAAAAGATCTGAGTGATGAGGATAAGTTTCTCATCATGCTCTACCGTAAGCATAGTATGGACTGCGGCCTACAGACTAAGGATCTGATAAGGCAGTTTGGAGGTAGTAGCTATCACTGGCGCAAGGTGGCTAAGAGGATCCTGATAAAAGAAACGGCCTCACTGGTAGGACTTGAAAACGGTGGTTACTACGGCTCAGGCTGGTGTTTGATAGAAAGCATAGAAAGACATATCAAAGAGTAGGCTATGGGTATAATAATAAAATCCGCTGTTATTGTGGTATGGGCTTTTGTGCTGGCCGCTACGCTGATAGATGCAGTTATCAGCCTTTGGAAACACCACCGCCTGAGCGGTGAGGATAAGCTGAGGTTAGTGTACTGCCTGATCATTACCCTGCTGCTGTCAGGGCTTGTAATAAACGATTTAGTAAAATAGATCCTATGAAAGTAAAAGTATTATCTATCAAAGAGCCGTTTGCCTCTCTTATAGTGGATGGCATTAAAGATGTGGAAAACCGCACACGGCAAACCAACTACAGGGGCGTTATCCTGATCCATGCCTCTAAGTTATCTATGACAGAGAAAAGGCAGTGTAAGACCGCTGATCTGCTGACACCTGATCAGATAGAGGCCATAATAAACAGTGGCCTGAGTAACTACTACTTTGGTCAGATGTGGCAGAGTGGGGCTATAATCGGTATCTGTACACTGAAAGACTGTACAATGTTTGAGAAATCCATTTGGGCGGATCCACAATGCTATCAGCTTGTAATGGAAAACCCTGAGTGGTTTGATAACCCTATCACTGGCTGCAAAGGCCAGTTAGGACTTTGGGAGATCGACACTGACAAAGTGCCCGATAAAAACGTAAGAGATCAGATCATCAACTACATCAAGGCGTATGAAGAAAAAGAAAAGGCTTAAGCCGCTGCCAGCTGGAGTGCGGTATATTGTTACAGCCGTTAATACCCTGTCAGGTGAACGCGAGAGAATATCAAACCCAACCACTAAGGAGGCTGCTAACAAGATGTGTGACAGACTGAAAAAAACAGCCAGCTCTCAGAGATCGTATCTCAGGCCGCGCATAGAGATCTATACTGGACTGTATCAGCCCGACATCTTCGGGGGGGGGGCGAGAGATCTTAGGAGCTACTATCTGATATGATACGAAAAAAGACCTGTTTAGTATGTGGCCGCAAACTATGGCTTAGGGAGTTTTACGTAACGGCCAGCGGCTACATACTACCGCGCTGCAAGGAGTGTGAGCGTGAAAGATCGCGCGTGTATCGTGAGTGCAAGAAGAACGGCCAGCGGCCACCTCACAGGCGCGTTAGCGTGTGGGATGGTGATAAGATCGTTTGCCTCAGGAAATGGTTTGCTACCACCATTAATAACGAACTGGCAGACATCTTAGGCGTATCTACAGCCTCTCTGAGCCGTAAGGCTAAGGCTCTTGGGCTGAGTAAGGATCCTGACTGGCTCAGCAAGCTCAGGGCTGACAGTAGGCGTATGGCTGTATATGTAAAACGAAAGAAACTAAAAACAAGAAAAGTAAACTATGGATCAGACAAATTATGAGAGTATAATGGATAAGCTGCGTAAGCTGAGGGTTTTGGCTGAACGCGGTGAGGCTGGTGAGGCGCGAAACGCTAAGGCTGCTATAGACCGTATCTGTAGCCAGTACGGTATCAAGTTTGAGGATTTGGCCAGTGACAAGAAAAAGCGGAGGCGGTTTGTTATCGGTAAGAGCAAACTGTACAAACGGCTCTTTTGGCAGTGCTACAGCTATATCCTGAACGATAACAGCCCTGTGTCATACTGGAGGCCAAAGAGAGATATTATAGACGTGGAGCTGACTGATCTACAGTTTGCCGATCTCTCAGCATATTTCTACTGGCATTTGGCCAACTTTGATACAGAGCTGGCAAAGGCTCAGGAAATAGCACTCAGTGCCTACATACAGAAACATGACATCTATAGTGACGAATCGCGCAAGCCTGATGGTAAGCCGCTGACAGAGGCCGATATTAAGCGGATCATAGCTATACACGCTGCTGCTGAGCAAATGGATGATAACTACTACCAAAAGCAAATAGAGGCACTATGATAGAGGATTACGTGGTACGTGAGCCTGAGATCAAGGCCGTACAGGTTACTGAGGTGGTGAGTGATATGCTACAGCTTGACTGTATAGATCACGCTGAGCGTGTAAGGCATGAGGAATGGTTTAAGACTGGCAAAAACCGCGACTACACGGAATTTAGGTATATACTCACTCATGGGGGCTATGTGTATGCAGGAGACTGGCTGCTGTATAATGGCCTAACATGGAGCGTGATGTTTGATAAAGAATTTAGGCAAAAATATCACAGCAAAAGTGAGTATTTAAGACAAAAACCTGTAACTTTGTAGCGGTAATACTTACCGATGGGATTTTTAGTTAAACAAATTTTCTTTGATGAGGCTGGCCGTGATGGTTAGCCTCATTTGTTTCCTGAGCCACCGCGTATAAGGTGGCTACAGACGATCAAAGCGCGGCCTGTAAGGTGTTTGTTACCATCCTTTAGCCCTAAGCGGTGCAGATAGCTTTCACTACAGCCCAAATCATCCTCTGTCAGTACGCTAAAGATGGCAGAGATAGAGCCAAAATAATAATTTTTCTTTGTGGCGATCATGTGAACGTGTATAACCTTTGTGCTCATAACTTTATTATTTTAGATGTTAAACTGCTGCAAAGGTAGCAAATAATTATTATTTGGGATAAATTGATATTTTGAAAATGTACCCTGAAAGCAAAGTTTAACATTTTACTGTTTAACTCAAATGAGTTTATCTATATTGTCAGTGTGTACGCTGTCATTATGCCTTTGTATAAAGTAGAAAACGCTTGTATTTTGATTTTGCAAGCGTGGACTAAAAATTATTTTGAGTTATTTGTAAATTTTCCAAATAAATAGGTGTAATTTTGCGGAAAACCTATATTAAGATGAAAAAAGAAGTAAAGTTTGTCAAGGTAGAAACCCGCGTGACAGAGTATGACGCTGTGAGGCTTGATGAGATCGCCAAAAAGTACGGCTTTAAGAAAAGGTACAGCCTTTTCCGCTGGATCCTGTTTGCATTTCTCAGGACTGCTGATCCTGAAAATGACTGTGTAGATACCGCGCTGCCTGTGGAGGTGATTGAAATGTTTGACGTAAAGGAGGATGCAGCCCTCATCCATAAGGCTATAGCCAACATCAGGGCGCGTGACAGGCAGAACAAGTACAAAAAGCGCGTAAGGGCTGAGGCTAAGGCTCAGAAAAAAAAAGATGATGAGGCAATAGGTGACGAGATCAGGGAAATGTTTGCTGAGGCTGAGGCTGACGGTGTACGCTTGGAGTGGAAACCAAATATCAACAAAAGAACATCTAAGTAATGGCTAAGGATCCGCGATATATCAAGATCATCAACAGCCAGCGGTGGAAGATCCTGAGGGCTAACGCGCTGGCCTCACAGCCTTTTTGTGAGGAATGTGAGAAAATGGGCGTGTACACGCTGGCTGAGTGCGTACACCATAAGAAACCTGTAGAGGATGGCCGTGATGAGGCTGAAATGATCGCGCTGGCCTACGATCCTGAGAACTTGCAGCCGCTTTGCCGCAAGCACCATGACGAGATCCATAACAGGATGGGATCACACTCTCATCAGCACAGCAAGGCTGCTGCTGAGGCGAGAAACGAGGCTCAGGCCGCTAATATACTATCATTATTTGAGTAAACGATATGGCAGAAAACAAAAGATATAAAAACGTCAAGATCGTGCGTGAGACAACTTTCAAGACGTATGATGTGGATAGGTGGGCTAAGATGGTAGTAAACGCCATGCAAGCCTTAGGGGTGTGGGATGCGGGCTACATGGTTACTGTGAGGCTGCTGGCTACCTCACTGGCGGTATATCAGAAAGCCTACTTAGATGTGATGCGTGACGGTGTGACGGTAGAGGATATTACCAAAGACACTGCTAAGATCAAGGTTAATCCCGCTGAGCAAGTACGCTTGGCCAACCTGAACGCCATAGAAAAGTACCTTAACAAGCTCGGATTAGTGCCAGCCATTAACTCAAAGGGATTGCCACTCAGTGCGCTGCCTGACACTGAAAATGACAGCGACAGCAAGGATCCTATACTGGAACTGCAAAGAGCTATGCAGAAATATGATATACCTGTCATACATCAGCATAACAGAAAGCCTGAGGCTTAATGACAGAACAGGAAAAGGTACAGGCAAGGCAATTAAAGGCCGATACGGTAGAATATCTACAGGCGGCTGATATTGCTGGGTATAGACTATGGGAGATAGACCCGCGCTTGTTAGTCTATACCGATAAAGTCGTATCTGATCCTGAGGCGCATAACCTTTATGAACTGCTGGCTTTAAAACGTTTCCTGTACCTGCTTGACAAGTATGAGTTTAGGATCAATGAGGTGCAGAAATTCATAGCCTTTTATGAGAGCCTTAAGTTTGCTGGCACAAAAGGCCGACAGCGGTACAAAATGACACCTGTACAGGTATTTCAGTTTGCCAATATTCTCGGCTTTTATACGCCTGAGGGTAGGCGGCTGATCCGTAACGCGCTGCTGTTTGTGCCGCGTAAATTCTCTAAGACTACATCAGTGGCCTCACTGGCTATCTATGACTTTCTCTTTGGTGACAGTAACGCTGAGGCTTATACGGCTGCAAACAGCTATGAGCAGGCTCAGATCTGTTTCAAGGAAATAAAAGAGATACTTAAGGGCTTGGATCCAACGCTTAAGCGGTTTAAGCTAAACCGTGAAAAGCTGATGTGGCTAAATAATCCTGATCGTACCTCATTTATCCGCTGCCTGAGTAGTGCAGCTGACAAGCTGGATGGCCTTAACGCCTCTCTTGTGATCATGGATGAATACTCACAGGCTGACAGCAGCGATCTGTACGGTGTGCTTACTACCTCTATGGGTGTGCGTGAAAACCCGCTTACCATAGTGATCACTACGGCCAGTGATAAGCCTGACGCGCCTTTTACGGATATGCTGAAACGCTATAAATCCATCCTGAGCGGTGAGGTGGATAATGACCGCGTTTTTGCATCCATCTTTGAGCCTGATGCAGATGATGAGGATGGTGATCCTAAGACTTGGGCAAAGGTGCAGCCGCATTTAGGCATAACGGTACAGCCTGACTACTACGCTCAGGAATGGGAACAGGCGCAAACATCTGCTGAGGCCATGAAAACCTTTCGTACCAAAATGCTTAATATCTTTGTCACTGGCAATACTAAGCCGTGGATAGAGGGGCAACAGGTAAAGGAAAATGCGGAGTATATAGACATTACACAGCTGGGCTACAAAGCTGAGGCTGAGGTGGCCACCGACTTAAGCGTGGATAACGACTTTAGCGCACAAACGTACTTTATCTACCTCAGGGATCGAAAGAAAGCATACCTAAAGACAGATTACTACTTTCCTGAGGGCAAACTAAAGGATCATCCAAACCATGAGCTTTATACCAAATGGGCTGAGGCTGGCTATTTGAAACTCTGCAAAGGCAACATCATAGACTATCAGCAAATGGTAAATGACGCGCTTAAGATGAGCAAGTATCTGAGGATCTACCGCTTTGGCTACGACAAGTACCGTGCCGCTGAGTTTAAGAACACCCTGATAGCCGCTGGTGCTACTAAGGATCAGCTGTTAGACTATCCTCAGACGCTAAGCCACTTTACCGCGCCTGTACTGGCCTTAAGCCGTGCCATAGAGCGCGGCTACCTGATATGGGAGCCAAACCCTATCACGTATTTTTGCTACGATAATGCCGTACTGGTTACTGACAGCATGAACAACTGCAAGCCGTTTAAGAAAAACGAGAGTGAGCGCACAAAGATAGACGGTGTGATCACTAACTGTATGGCTATGGGTATGGCTGACACACAGATCAGGAAATAAAGCCGACTAAAACGGAAACAATATAAATAATATAAACTGAAATAAAATGAGCTGGTTAAATAACATATTCAAGCGCAAAGAACCTCAGGTGATCAAGCGTGAGGCTGACAGTGAGGTATTAGATACCACCTCTATAGATCTCACGTCTATCTTTGGCACTGACGGATCAAACGCCTCACTGGCCGTAAAGGTGGCTACTGTTTTCAGGTGTGCCGATATTGTGTCAGGAACGGTAGCGGCCTTAGGGCTTAATCTGCTGAAAAGGCAGAGCGTAAAGATAGGCAGTGTGACACACTACTACTACGTGATAGATGAGGCTGACCCGCTTAATGACGTGCTATCCGTGCAGCCAAATGACAGGCTGTCAGCGTTTGACTTTTGGAAGAACACCGTACTACAGATTTTGCTACAGGGAAACGCCTACATTATACCCTATTTCAACACAGAGGGCGATGTGGTTAAGATGATCCTGTGCAGCCCTTACAGTGTCTCACATGATGTAACCACCGACACCTACACCGTCACTGATCACACTAACTGCATCTATACCACCTTTGAGGCTGATGAAATCCTGCATCTGCGTAATTTCTCTATGGATGGCGGCTATACTGGCCTCTCTACCATCAGCTATGCCTCTAAGGTGCTGGGGATAGCCAGTAAGACCGATGATCAGCAAGACGATCTTTTCAAAAAGGGATCTACGCTCAGGGGCTTTATCTCAGGCGATCAGGCCGCTGTGCAGGGCTTTGGATCCCTACAGGATGATCAGCTGGAAACCGTTACGGATCGCGTGGCCAAACAGGTAAACAGCGGCCTTAAGCTCTTTACACTGCCTGGCCAAATGAGGTTTAATCAGCTCTCTTTGTCACCCGCTGACCTACAGCTGCTGGATAGCAAGCGTTTCAATGTACTGGAGATATGCCGTTTCTTCGGGGTGCATCCTGATAAGGTGTTTCAGCAGACATCTACCAACTACAAAAGCTCTGAGAATAGCCAAACGGTGTTTATGACAGACACCCTAAACCCGCTGCTTAAGAAAATACAGAATGAGTGCTACATCAAGTTAGTGCCTAAGCCTATCAGACATCAGTACAAAATAGTTTTCGACTTGGAAAACTACTATCAGGCAGATATATTGTCTAAGGCTGACTATTATAACAAGATGGTGCAGGCTGGCGCAATGACACCAAACGAGGTGAGACAGAAAGAGGGGCGTGTACCTATGGCTGGCGGTGATGAGCTGTTTATCAGCTGTAATGTAGCACCTATAGACAGTAACAAGATCAGGGGAGATCAGGCTAAGACAGAGCCGACTAAAAACAACACTCAGGAATAATTATATAAACGCTCATGCAATGAAAGAGATAAGATCATTTTCAAACTGCCAGCTACGCGCTGTGGATGATGAAAAGCGCGTAATAGAGGGCTACGCTGTAGTTTTTAATCAGCGATCAGTCCTACTGACGGATTACAACATTTGGAAAAAGGTAGAGGAGGTGATACTGCCTGAGGCCATTTCTGAGGAGCTGCTACGCTCATCAGATGTGATGTGTAATCTGGAACACAACCCAAACAGGATGATAGCCCGCTGTGTGAACGGTGTAGGATCCCTGACACTGACAAAGGATGATAAGGGCATTAAGTACCGCTTTGAGGCTCCTAACACGCCTGATGGTATCACTGCCTATGAGGGTATCAAGCGCGGTGATTACTTTGGATCATCTTTCGCCTACTCTAACGATGAGAACGAGGTAAACGTGGTTTATTCTAAGGACGGTGATACACTTGTAAGGACTGTGAAAAAGATAGATCACCTTTACGATGTGGCCATAGTGCGCAAACCCGCGTATTTGGGTACTACCGCTGATGTACGTGCCGCTCAGGAACAGGAACTAAAGGACGCTATCAAACGCTCTGTAGATGATTTTGCGTCTGAGGATCCTAAGAAAACGAAAAAGCCTGATGAGGCCGCTGAAAAGCGCGCGGCTCAGATGGCTACCTCTATGCAGCTGGCCATAGCTGGCTGTGACAGCATAGCTGTAGAACTTAATCACTTAACTTTTTAAGCATAAATATTTATGGGTAAACTTAAGACAACAACTGCTGAAAGCCGCAAGGAACTGCGCGGCCTTTATGCAAAAGCAAAGGCAAACAGAAACCGCCTTTTAGAGATCCGTACAGCCGCTGAGGCGCGTGAAAACAAGGAGTACACACCTGAGGAACAGGAAGAGGTACGAAGTATCTCCAACGAACAGGCACAGCTGGCCACACGCATCAACATCCTGCAACAGCCCGACTATGAGCCTGAGGCTGGCGTGATCGCAAATCGTGGACTGGCTACCGCTGAGATCCTGTACTCTATGCGCTACGCTGGCGGTATTCCTGACAAGTATGCGTATCTGCGCGCTCAGGACAGCCCTGCGCGTATGATCATCCCTGCCAATGAGGCTGCTGCTGATGAGCTGCTGGAACAGCGCGCGGCTACCACCATGCAGCAGTACGCTGACGTTACGCCTATCGTGCCTATCACGGTAAAGGATATTATTGAGCCGCTTAATCATATCCTGATCTATGACAAGGTAGGTTTGCGTGTGCAGTACGGTATAGAGGGGCAGTGGGTATTCCCCACCGTTTCAGGTGCTACGGCTCAGTGGGCTGGCGAAAACGTGGAGATCTCGGACAGCAAGATCAACCTTGACAAGCTCGTACCTGAGCCTAAGCGTTTGGCTATCTCTGTGCCTATCTCAAACACGGCCATTTTCCAAACTAACAGCGGTATCCTGCCGATCGTAAGACAGGCAATGACCAACGCTGTAGGCGAGGCTATTAACGCTGTGATGTTTAGCCTCACTCAGATGGGTGCCGCTAACGCTGCCAACGTGCCAGCTGGCCCGTTTGTAGGTAAGACAGCCACCAACGCTAAGGGTGCTGAGTTTACCTATAAGGAGGTGATAGGGCTTAAGTATGCCGTGCTTGGCACTGGCGTTAAGGCTCTTACTACTGGTGCTTTCGTGGTATCGCCTGTGACCTACGCTGAGCTGCTTACCACACCGCGTGACGCTGGCTCAGGCCGCATGATCATAGATGATAACGGCCTGATCAACGGTAGCCCTGTGTTTATGACTGCCGATTTTGACGACACCGCTATTGGCTTTGGCCTCTTTGGCTATGAGCTGCTTGGTTTCTTCGGAAACATGACGCTGGGCGTGGATGCGACATCTGCCGCTGCCATGAAACAGGATCTCACGTACTACGTGCTTAACGCTCATCCCGCAATGAAATCGCTGCGTACAGAGGCGTTTGCAGTGATGAAGAAAAAGACCTCTTAACGGCTTTCCACAATAGTACAAACTTAATACTCGGTTAGCGGCTGGCCTTACGGCTGGCCGCTTTCACTTAAAGCAAAGAGATATGGCTATATATGTAACACTGGATGATATTAAGCGACAGGTGAACGTGGAGCACTCGGATGATGATAAGCTACTACAGGATATGATAGATGAGGCTGAGGAATGGGTGGAGAAAACCATACAGCAGCCTTTGGCAGACTTGGAGGCCACCGACACCGCTACAAATGATCAGGCTGCTGCTGAAAGCTCTGATGATAATACCGCTGGTGCTGCTGAGGCTGTGGCAGTCAAACGGATCCCTAAGCCGCTCAGACGTGCTATCCTGATCTATGCCGCTACCCTGTACGCTAACCGTGAGGCTGTGGCCTATGGCCAGCCTGTAGCACCACCGTACAACCTTATGAGCCTGATAACGCCTTACATTAAATTCAGATAAGATGAGAGCTGGTTTACTGAGAGAGCGGGCTATCTTTTATGCCAGCACCGCTGAACAGACAAAGAGCGGCTTTAAGAAAAAGACCGCTACAGAGCTGGCTACTGTGAAATGCTACCGTAAGCGGATGGCCTCTAAGGACGCTGTTACGGCTGGTGAGGAACAAAATCAAGGCACTGTAACGTTACAGGTGCGCGTGGACAAACGGCTAAATCAGGCTACGATCTTTGAGTATGAGGGTGAACGCTACAAGATCACTCAGCGGCTCAAAAACATAGCTGATAACACTTGGGATATTACAGGCACTAAAATAAATAGCTGATGGCTGGTTTGTTTACGAATGACAGCAACCAATACGGAGGCATAAAGGTTTCAGTAATCGGCTATGCTCAGGTAGATGATGCTTTGAGTCAGCTCAGGCAGATCGACAGGGATCGGGCTGTACAGGCTGGACTAAAGGCTGGTGCTGCCTATTTGGTGAGACGTGGTAGGCAGAGGCTCAGGAAAGGGCTTAAGACTGACGCTTACCACCGACACTACCAAAAGGGAAATCTGATGAAATCCTTTATAGCGCGTGTGAAAAAGTCTAAGGCTGGCGCGCTGGCAGGCTTTAAGCGGCCTGAGGGATCACACTCTCACTTAGTGGATGAGGGTACTGGTGAACGTGAGACAGCCAGCGGTCTCAGGCGTGGTAAAATGCCTGAAATGAAATACTGGACTGACACCCGCGAAAAAGACACCCACACGGCTCAGGAGAAAGTTTTGGAGGGTGTGCGTAAGGCTGCTATCAGGATTATGCGTTAGCCGACTTTTTTCAGGTTTTTATGATAATTATATGAGCAAGTCAATGTTATCCGCTGGGGCTGATGTGCGTGACGTTTTACGTACAGATCCGACAATACAGGAGCTGGTAGGTGAAAACATCTACCCGATTATCGCGCCTAATGGTACTGAGGGTGGCTATATCCTCTATGCGCGTGATGATTACTCTGAGGATCTTACTAAGATGGGTGTAGTGGATGAAACCGCCTCAATAATACTGAACGCCAACAGCACAGACTATGACGAGGGGCTTATGATCGCTGAGGCTATCAGGCGCGTAATACGCAAGATGCGTAACGCTGGCTGTGCGCTTACGATCTCTCATGCAAGGGAGGACGTGGCGGGTTACACTGAGGCTGGCAATACCATCTACTCACAGATCATAGAGATCACGTTTGGCAACCTCTACAAAGGCTAAGTAATATGGCAAAGAAATATAGTATTAACAAATTAAACTCAACTGTTATGGCAGACACTCAGAATTTTCGCTCAGACCGCGATGTGAAAGTAGGCCAGCTGTTTCTCTATGAGGGCGCGGCTGCTACGGCTGAGGGCGGTAATCCCGCCGCTCCTGATAGTATCTTTGCATTTGCTACAAGTGCAGAGCTGACTATCAACACTAACATGATCGACACCTCTAACAAGATGGATGGTGATTGGGAAAGCTCGTTACCTGGTAAGAAAAACTACTCTATCAGCTGTAACGCTCTCTGTACTGATAAGGCTGGTATGCTCTCTGCTGATGGCCACATCAAAAAGCAGATCGAAAGCAAGCCGTTTAAGTTTTGGTTTGGCTCTGTCACTAAGACTGAGGATGAGGACGGAAACCTCACCTTTGCTAAGGACACCACAAAACCCTACTACACTGGTATCGTGAATATCACAAGCTCTACGCTGACCTCTGAGGCTGGCGATCTTGTGAAGTATCAGACACAGATGCAGGGTACTGGCGCGCTGAAACAGAACGTAGGCGCATAATAGCAGGTGCTTGTAGTCATAATATAGGTTTTATTAGTGGACTGGCCAGCCGTTACTCTCAATGGCTGGCCAGCTTTGGTTAGGATGATCACAATAGGAAATATACTGAAATGGGAACGCCTCAGGAAAAAGGCGTTTAACGACTTTGACGAAAAAGATACGGATGATATACTGGCTATAGGCTACGCCATGCTTGATCAGAGAGAGGTATCATTTGAGGCTTACAAGGATGCAGCCCTCAACTCTAACGCTGGCATAGTGGCTGGCGTGATCAAGGATCTAAACGCTGAAATAAGATACATCAGCCAGTTTCAGGATCCTCAGGACGAGGCCAGCGATCAGGCCGCTAAGCAGACCGTTACTGAAATGGTGGGGGCTTTGCTCTTTGCTGGTATGGACGGTAACTTTTTACTTGGGCGTGGGCTTGAAGATCTGAGCTGGCTGCTGCAAACCTTTGATATGAGCGTGAGGCGCAAGCTGGAGGCAGACCGCTTTTGGGCTTTTATAGGGCTGCTGCCATACATAGACAAGAGCAAATACCCTAACGCCTCTACTTTCCTGCCTTTTGAGTGGGAGGGTAAGGCACAGGCTGAGACTGAGATTACTGATGAAGAAAAGGCTATGGCTGCTGCTTTCCTGCATAAGAGGATCTAACAGCACTGCTGAGGCTGGTATTTTGCCCACAGAGCGCATTTTGGAGGCTCAGGTATGTAGTTACTAAGGAAATCAAAACAAACGGCTCACAGAGGCCATTTAACAGAAAATTAACAAATATGGCAAAACTATCATTTTCAATAGCCCTAAACCTACTCACTCAGGGCGTGAAAAAGGGTGCTAACGAGGTAGAGGCGATATTTAAGCGGATGGGATCCACTATTACCGCTACGCTTGGCAGTTTGGGGATGGGCTTTGGTGCTTTCTCCTTTGGCCGTCAAATGATACAGGCTGGCAAGGAGTTTGAAAGCGGTATGGCGCGTGTCAGGGCTGTCAGCAACGCTACGGCTGCTGATTTCAAGATGATGGAAGATGAGGCCAAACGTTTAGGATCTACTACCAAATATACAGCTGGTGAGGCTGCTGGGGCTTTGGAGAATCTTGTACGCAACGGCCTGACACCGAAACAGGCTACAGCCGCGCTGTCTAAGACACTCGAACTGGCACAGGCCAACAGTATAGGACTGGCTGAGGCCGCTGATATATGCACCAACGCCATGAATGGCTTTGGCCTGAAAACTGAGGATCTTGGCCGCGTCAATGACGTGCTATCATCTACAGCCGCTCACAGTGCTACTAACGTGCTGGATCTTGCTGAGGCCATGAAGATAGCCGCGCCTGTGGCTACCACTGCTGGCGTTTCCATAGAGGAAACTAACGCGGCCTTAGGCGTGCTGGCTAACGTGGGTATGCGCGGTACTGACGCTGGTACAGGCGTTAAGCAGATGTTAATAGCCCTGTCAGCTCAGACACCTAAGGCTAAAAAGGCTTTGGCTGAGTTTGGTGTTACTGTGGATGAAAACCGCCTGAAAACTGAGGGGCTGGCCTCTATCCTGTCAGAGCTTAAGGAGAAAGGCGTGGGTAACTCTGTGGCCGCTATGGCTGATATTTTCGGTAAGCTGGCCGCGCCTAAGGCTGCTGCCCTGATCAATAACGCTGAGGCTCTACAGCAGCTCACGGACACCCTGAACAATGCGGACGGTGAAAACGCGCGTATGTTTGAGCAGAGTTTGGGTAAGATGGAGAACGCGCTGGCCTCACTTGCATCAGCTTGGGAGGGCTTGCAGATCAGGATCTTTCAGGGTGGAGAGGGTATGTTTGTTGCACCTCTCAACGCTCTTACTGCCTTTGTGCGCTATGCCACTGAGAATTTTGGCACGCTGGCCGTAAAGTTTGCAGCGATCTTTGTAGGCACTAAGCTGATCGGCTATTTCCGTACCATGATGATAGAGAGCCGTACAGCCTTTACCTCAATGGCCTCACAGGCTGCTGCCGCACACTCTAAGGTAAATATGCTACAGCGTAACAGTGCGCTGCTACGCAAACAGATCACTGCTTTGGAGGCTCAGCTGGCTAAGGCCAGTGCAGATCAGCGGTTAGCCATAGAGATACAGCTACAGGCTAAGACAAAGGCACTGGCCGCTAACAGGCTGGCCACCTTTAAGGCCATTAACACGGCTCAGGCTGCGGACGCTGCCGCTGCTGCCGTTAAGTCAGGATCAGCTTGGCAGATAGCTTTGCTTAAGATCAAGACGGTAGGGCTGACGGTGGCGCGATCCCTGAAAGCGGTTTGGAGTACGGTAGCACCGCTGCTGTTTATGACCGTGATCACAGAGCTTATAGCTAAGATCTACGAACTGGCCACCGCCTCTAAGGACGCTGCCAGTGCTGAGAAAAGGATAGCAGACATAGAGGCTGAGGCTGCTGTTAAGGCTGCTGAGAACGGTGCAAAGGTTAAGGCTTTGGTGGCTGTCATACATGACGAAACAGCCGCTCAGAAAGACCGTGAGGCCGCTATCAGATCCCTGCAAAAGATCATACCTGACTACACGGCCAAACTCTCAAATGAGGGTAAGGTTTATGGTGAAAACACTAAGGCACTCAAAAAGTATAACCAACAGCTTAAGGAAAAGGCCATACTGGAGGGTGCGCAAAACGCGCTCACAGAGCTTGGCAAACAGTCTGCTGAGAATCTGATAGCACAGGAACAAAAGCGCGCTGGGATCGCGGAACTGAGACGCCAACAGGCCGCTCAGGCCGCCAACAGACAGCCGCGTACCTCATCAGGTGCTAATATGCCTCATCAGGTAATGGCTCAGGCTGGTGGATCCATGCAGATACTCGCTGCTGAGGCAGAGCTGAGGGCTTTGGAGAGGCAGGGAGCTGCTATCACCTCTCAAATAAACCTTATCACAGATAAGTTTGGTAAGCGTATAGCAGCCTCACTGGCTGCTGTGGCAGATGCGGAAGAGGAAACAAACACAACCCTCTCAAACTACACGCCTGCTGATGATGGAGGCGGTGATCATAAGACAGAGCTACAGCGCATACAGGAAAGCTACGCAAGCTCTTTGGAGAGGCTGAGGCTTGAACTTGAAAACGGTGTGATCTCTCAGCGTGACTATGAGCGTGAGCTAAACGACCTTAAGCTAAACACCTACCTACAGGCTGCATCAGGCAAGGAGGCCGCTACACGTACAGCAGAGTTTACCAAAGAGCTTGAAAAGGAGATCAGGGCGCGCAAGTCTAAGGGCTACTATGACCTGATAGATGTAGAGGAAAACTACAAAAAGGAGCTTGAAACCCTAAACAGGAAATATGAGCGTGGCGCGCTGACGAACGATGAGTATTACAAAGCCATGCTCAGCCTGATTAACTCAGCTGTGGACGCTGCCAGTGCCATAGACTACTCAGGCTCAGAGCTGGTAGGGATCCTGAAAACGTTAAAGGATAAGGCCAACAAGATCACTGTAGGAAAAGAAAGCGACTATCAGCGTGATAAGACCTTTGATTACAAGCTCGACAGGAACAAACAGAGTACCATACTGGCAGATGAGCTGGAACTGGCTAAGAAACGGCTTGAAGATCTTAAGTCAGGCGCGCTGAAACTGACTGGCGATCTGGCCGAACAGATTAACGCTCAGATGGCTCAGGTTAAGGGCTTGGATGAGGCTCTTAAGCTGGCAAAGGTGAAAGAGGACGTTAAGGATCTGCAAAAGGCTCTGAGGGAAACTAAGTGGAACGGTGCAAAGGATATAGTATCTAACTCTGATCAGATCGTAAGCGCGTGGAGCCGCTTAGGTGATACCCTGAACAATGTGGACGCTAACGGCTGGGAGAAGATCATGGCCATTTGGAATACCCTTACATCTACTGTGGATGGCATAGTGGGCATAGTAGAGACTATCAATAAATGGACTGAGGCCAGCGAGAAGCTTAAGCTGGCCAAACAGGCTGAGGCTATGGTAGATACTCAGACCACTCAGACAAAGATAGCCAATAATGCTGCTGGTGTGGCCTCAGACGCTCAGGCTACTGCTGCCACCGTCACAAACGCTACTACCAACGTGGCTGCAAACACCTCTGAGGCTGCAAGCTCAGCGGGTAAAAGTGCTGCAAAGCTGCCTTTTCCCTACAACCTGATCGCCATAGCTGGCGCGGTGATGACAGTGCTGGGTATCATGGCCACACTGCCTAAGTTTGCTGGTGGCGGTATCATACACGGTGTTAGCGGTGTAGTACCTGCCGGCTATCCCTCTGACAGTGCTTTGGTGAGGCTGCAAAGTGGTGAAATGGTGCTTAACGGCTCTCAGCAGAGGCATTTGTTTGACGCGCTCGATGGTGGCCAAATCGGCAAAGGTGGCCACATAAGAGTAAGCCATAAAATCAAGGGTACAGACCTGTATCTGCTAATAGAAACGGTTAAGGATAAATTCAAACTCAAATGATATGAGCTACAGACTTAAATACACCATCCCTTTTGCATCCCTGAAAAATAGAAACTACAGGTTAGAGGTGGAGGAAAACGGCTATACTGGCAACGCTACAGAGCTGACACCCTCAAATGATCCGTTTGTCATAACGACCAATGACAATACGTTTATCTATAGCCCGCTGAGGCTTTCAACAGCTACGCTGGGCGTGGTGGGAGGTGACACCCTACAGCGGCTTTTTGCTACCGACTGGCAACAGTACAGGGTAACGCTGATCATGGTTATTAAAAGCGGATCCGTAACCACTGAGCGCGTGATGTGGTGCGGCTTTGTGCGGCCTGAGGAATATACACAGGAATATAACGGAGAAACCTTTGTGCTGGATATAGAGGCACAGAGCGCGATCAACACACTGGAGCATATAGACTACAAACAGGTATCTGAGGACGGTTTGCAGTTTGTCACCATAAAGAGCCTGATAGAGCGCGCTATAGTGGCCGCTCAGGCGCGCTACGGCTCTGTATTCCTGCCTCACACTTGGGCTATAGACGCTGCCAGCTATGGGGCTAACGCGCTGCTTAGATCTGACTGTGTGATCACTGAGCAAAATTTCTACGATGAGGAAGATAAGGCCATGACCTACTATGAGATCTTAGAGGAAATATGCCGCTTTGCACATCTTACGCTCTGTGACTGGATGGGTGATCTGTGGTTTGTGGATTGGGATTACACTGACGCTTACGATGAGTACAGGATCAGCGGAAACACCCTGACGCTCGTAAAGGCCAACAGCATGAGAAAAAAGACGTACAAGGTGCAGGATATATCCTTTATGGGATCTGATCACTCACTCGACATCTTGGGAGGCTACAATAAGGCCAGTATCAAGACATCAAACTACTGTGCTGACGAAAAGATCTTTCCTGAGGAAAATTTCTCTGAGCTTAAGGTGGGATATATCCATGAGGGTGGTTTTGATGCGTACTGGAGTACAAAGAAAGGCGGTTTAAGCGGCCTGTTTGGTGGCGAGGATATACACGTAAACAAGAACAGGCACAGGTGTATGTACGTGATCCCTGAGAAATGGCAACCGCGTTTGTATGTGCCTACTGGCTATGAGTACGGTACTGGTGTTAAGATGGAACACTATGAGGTGGGATCGCGCGGAGGCTATTACAAGAAATCGGCTGAGGGTGCTTACATGACGATCTATGAGGAGGTACAGGAAGTAGATGTAACAGAAACCATGTACGGAAGATCCAACGGATCAAACACCTCAGGCCATAAGTACGGAGGTACACGCGGTGGCACTTTCGGCAACGGAGACAACATGGATAGCGGACACTCTACAGGGGCTACAGGTGTGGCTTTGGGGGCGCGTCGGACGGTGTACGGTGCGCTGATGGCGCGCTACTGTAACTGGACGCTGAAAGAGGATGGATCAGACCCTATCAGCTCCTATAGCTATGAAGATGTTATCTTTATCAGGGTACTTGCCTCAGGCGCAACTATTACAGGTAATGGAACGCTTACACCCGCTCACGATGCAGTAGCCTTTGATCCTACGAAGTATAACGGCCTCTTTAACTATCGCGGTAATATGCCAGTGGCCGCTTATGCCGATGGTGCTATAGCAATATCTTTTAACTGCATCCCCATTAACTTTACATCATCTTGGGCTGCAAATCAAGGGCTGGCGCATGATGGCTACTACTACTCAGGCGAGGTAGGAACCATAGATAATGAGCTACGGTTTACCTTTATCCTCAGGATCGGTAATAAATACTGGAACGGTACAAGCTGGCAGGCTGGCGCGTGTACTTTCAGCCTTAAGAGTGAGCACATAGATCAGGCTGGCCAGTTTGTTTCTTTGGAGAAAAACAAAACGCTGTCTATGCCCTATGACGGACTGGATGGCTATATAGTGGAGATCCCTGAGCTTATGACAGGTGAGGTGTATTTCTCTATCCGTGATGTAAACTATAACTGTGCTATCAAGAATTTCAAGATACAGTATCAGCGCAAGGATGATTACACTCAGGTAGATGGTGCTGAGGCTGACGGAAACGACAGGATCTACAGCAACGTGATAAACGGTACTTTCATCAGTGAGCTTGACACTATTACGGAAAAGATCTCATCCTACAACCATGACGGCCTGAGCTATGGTAAGGTGCTGGTAAACGGTAACTATCTAATGACGCTCTACAACGGTGTTACTAAGGAGGTGGAGCGGCCTGAACACCTCTTACTCAGGCGGCTGGTTAATCAGTATGAGCCTACGAAAACTAAGCTCAAACAGGTTTTATTATACGATCCTGAACTTTTGCCGCTTGATCTGCTTACAGACCATTTTCAGGTAGGCAAACAGTTTATACAGGCTGGTACGGAAATCAGCTTTGTGGATGATAAGGCAGAAATAAACATGATACAGTTTGAGGTATGAAAAAGATAATAATAGAAAATCATATAGTACCCGCTGAGGCGCGATCCGTACATTATCGCGGTGCTGGCAGTACGGTTATAGTCGGTAGTATGCACGTAACAGCTAATGGTGGTGGTGCATCTTCTTACGCTACTGATGCAGCCCGCGCGGAGAGTGCACAACACGCGGCCAGTGCCGATCATGCTACGCTGGCTGATGAGGCCACACACGCCTTAAAGGCTGATGAGGCTACGGCTGCTGGTGAGGCTCAGACAGCTGTAACCGCCAAAAATCTTGATACAGGCTCATCAGACTGGCTCAAAATAGAAAACATGATCAAGGCCGCTATATCATTTATAGATGATAAGTACCTTAGCAGACTGGCAGATGATACCGCAAAAGGTAAGATCACGTTTGAGGATTTTATCATATTGTTACGCGGTTTTATGCTCGGAAACAAAGAGATCGTATCTGTAATACAGCGCGGAGAGCCTGTAAAGGATGATGATACGGCCATTATGACGGTAGCGAAACTGCTTGGCACTTTCCTCAGGAAAGACACTGAGGATGAAACCAAACATCTGCTGAGGCTCATGGGTGGCGTTATCACCACTATGCTGAGATCTGAGACTTTTAACACTGGCTTTTTGGGTGAGGGCTTTTCCCTGCATAAAAATGAGGCTGGCCGCTGGTACTTTGAGATAGATGAGCTTTATGTGAGGGTAAAGGCTGTGTTTGAGGAACTGGAGATAAGGCGGCTTACTCATGTGGGCGGTAACTTGATCCTGACACCCGCTGCCTGTACACTGATCCGCGTGGAGAAGATCACAGGCGGCTGGCGGTGCTATATCAAAGCTGATGATGGTACAACGGCCACCACTAACAGCTTTGTGGCTGGCGATCAGGCGCGCGTGCAGACTTTCAACATAAAGGCTGGCGTGTATAAAAACGTGTCTAACCGCTTTTGGTGGCGTTTGGTGACAGGTGTAGGTGATGATTACATAGATGTATCTGAGAGTGACAGCGCGGCCAGCTCAGACGCGCCTCAGGCTGGCGATGTGGTGGTACAGCTTGGAAACCGCAACAACCCTGACAGACAGCACGCCATACTTATAGAGACCTACGGCTCAGGCACACCGTTTATAGCTCAGTATGAGGGCATAGATCACTATGCCTTAGACGGTAAGCTGCTGACGCGCATAGGCAAAGGCGGTAACATCTTTACAGGTGATTTCTACCTTAATGATGGCCGCTCTGTAGTTTCCGTGATAAACGGTAAGATGCAAAGCGTGATCAGCGAAACGATCCGTACTGCAACCGATAAGGATAACTATCTCTCTAACGGATCATTTGCCGACAAGCTGGATAACTGGGAATATATTAGCGGTGTGAGGCTGTGGACTGTAAGGCGATACATACAGGCCAACAGGGGCGCGTTATCACGTAAGGACACTGGTACGGTATATACGGCTGATGATGATGGAAACCCGACTATTAGGATCATTAACAGCTATATCAAGCAGCTGGCCAGTAACTACGCCTCTAAGCCTGAGATCAAGGTTAAGGATGGTGCAAAGGTGGCCGTGCCTGTACGGATCATCCTGTACTATAAGTGTGCTGAGGCTGGTACGCTGGCCGTAAAGTTTGAGGATGAAACCACCTCAGGCTACGCTAAGTTTGAGCCTGTTAATTTCTCACAAAGCCTGACACCTGACAGCGTATATAAGACACTGGAGATACAAGGCTACTGGAGTGGTACAGGTGATCTGAAAATCTCCTTTACTGGTGATCTGTATCTACACTACGTGATCTTGCAGCTCAATGAGTACACGTATTATGAGACACGGATAACACAGACTGCTGAGGAAATCAGGGCTGAGGCCAAAAAGATCTCTCAGACGGTGGACGGACACACAGATCAGCTGGCCGCTCTCTCGATCCGTGCAGACGGTATAGAGGCTAATGTGTCAGCTGTAACCACTACAGCTAACGCTAACAGTACAAAGATAGCAAACCTTTCTGTAACTGTGGATGGTATCAGTGGTACTGTCAGCTCTCACACGGAATCCATTAACGCGCTTGATGGCCGCGTAACAACCTCAGAAACAAAAATCTCTACCTTAGAGCAAACCGCTGAGAGCATAAAAGGAACGGTAAAAAGCCACTCAGACAGCATATCATCAATAACGGGCGATATAGACGGTTTGGAGAGTGACATTAAAACCGTTTCCGACAAGGAGGCGGCTTTGGAGATTACCGTAAATGGAATTAACGGTACTGTCAGCTCTCACACTACATCTATCAATAGTCTCAGCGGGCGCGTTACTGGTGTAGAGGATAATTACTCTACCCTCTCTCAGACCGTAAACGGTATCAGTGGCACTGTCAGTAGTCATACATCTACGCTCAGCGGCTTTGAGACACGTATAGGAACACTGGAAACAACTACAAGCAGTATCAGCGGTACGGTTAGTGATCATACTACCACTATCGGTAGCTACGGATCGCGTATAGGATCCTTAGAGGTAACGGCTAACAGCCTGACAACCGCTGTACGCAGAAATGGCAATGTTAATATGTTTGACTGTGCCAACGGCTTGGGGTGGCAGACAAGCGCGGGTGTGCTGATAAGTAATTACGATCTCAGTACACAGATGGTAAATTATCAAAACTGCTACTCATCAGCCGTATATCTGACAGCTGGGATAGACTACTGTCTGTCATACTATGGCAGTAGCGCACGTATTTATACGCGGTATGGAGCTGAGAGCAGTAGGATTTCAGCGGCCTCAGGGGAGACAAATATAGGTACTGCCGTAATCATCAGCGATCAGAGCTATCAGGGATATAACAGGTATTATTTCCATTTTACTGTATCATCTACAGGATTTTATTTTATTCAGATTTACAAAGCACCATTTTTCCGCGCTCAGCTTGAAATAGGCAACTATCCTACTGCTTGGAATCAAAGCACACAGAGCATTATTAAGCAGACAGCTGATCAGATCACTATCTCTGCTGACCGTGTGGACTTTATAGGTAAGACTACCATTAACGGAAACTTTATGGTAGATACGGCTGGCAACGTGTCAATGAAAAACCTGTCTGTGTCAGGTAACTCTACCTTTGAGGGTATCATCAAGGCTAAGAGCGGTGGCACTATCGGAGGCTTTAAGATCGGTGACTACTCGATCACTGTAGATACTATTTCAGATCCCTCTCAGGCCAGTTTTGGTAATCTGGCTATCTATAAGGACTTTTTCAGGGTTGGCGGTAGTAACGGCTATGTGATGTTTGGTGATGATGTGATACCCGCTACCGCTGGCGGTGCTTTTACGGCTGCTGGCCGCGTGGTGAACAAAAAGGCCAACACAGCAGGATCATGGGGCTTTGATCAGGCTAACTACGGCCTGTTTATAGACGTGAGCGGTGGCACTAAGAACTATGGCATAAAGAGTAACGCGGTGATCCGTGCTAACTGTGTCTATGGTGATGAGGCCGCGCGTCTGTATATCAACAGATCTACCTACACCATAGACCTGAGCCAGCATAATGTATTCTTTATCTACCTCACTACTGATGGTGCTATCAATCTGCCTACAAAGGACAGTATAAAGACACAGTTTGGCTACGGCACCCTGCCTACCTACTTTGCCTATGAGGTTACGTTTATCGCTGAGACAGGCACAAAGAGAATCACGCTAAATAATGTGATAGACAGTGACAATAACTCCACAAACCTTGATATGGAGGCTGGTGACGTGGTGAAAGTCTTGGTATCTAACTATCCTACATTTCAATACAAGGTGCTGACGCATTACAATTAACGTAAGCCGACTAAACAGGCCGTACAGCTGTTTTAATATGGATCACTTTTATTACAAACTTAATAGCAAAGAGTTATGAAGAAAATCAATTTTAAGGAATTTGAAATGCCTGAGGGTATTTCAGGTAAGACCGTTACAAAGGGCGATGTACGTGAGAGCTTTGCCGATGTGCTTTACAACAAGTGCAACGGAATCCGCGCTAAGGTGCTGGCTGAGAAGATCTACAAGTCTGATGGCGCGGTAGAGTATGAGGATGATGAGGTAGCCGTGATCTCCAACATAGCAAACGCTGAGTGTACACCGCGCTTTATCGCTGGGCTTGAAATGCAGCTTAACGCTCAGGCTGAGGCTGAAACCAAATAAACCGTAAGGATATGACAGCAACAGAGAAACAGCAGATAGTTAATGAGGTGCTGGCTCAGGTACAGGCCAACAGTGACGCGGTTAAGGAGCTGGTTACTGTCACCTCTCTTAGCGGGCTGGTATCTCTGCCAGCCATAAGGGGTACAAATGAGTATGTGTTAGCACCGCTGAGCCTTTTGAGCCAGCCCGCCATAGATGCGGCCACTGCTGCCAACACAGCGGCCACCAACGCTAACACGGCTGCTGACAAGGTAACAAACCTGATCACTGGTGCTAACGCTGCCTTAGCCACTGCCAACACCGCTGCCTCTAAGGTGACAAAGGCCGTATCTGACGCTGAGGCTGCAACTGCCAGCGCGGTAACTGCAACCAATAACGCCAACGCTGCCACTACAGCGGCCAACACCGCTGCTAATACAGCAAGGCTGGCGGCTACCGCTGCTGAGACAGCTACCACCAACGCCAACGCTGCCACTACAGCGGCCAACACCGCTGCCTCTGCTGCCACTACAGCGGCTCAGAGTGCTACGGATGCTGCCTCTGCTGCCACTACAGCGGCTCAGCTGGCCAACAATAAGGCCGCGCTGGTAGATACGCGGATCTCGACACTGGAAAACGCGGCCTCTGTGGCTGACAATGCAGCACAGGAGGCTTACGCTGCTGCTAAGATGGCGCGTGATGTGGTAGAGGCCAGCAACATACTGTATCAGGACGCTACGGCTGCTGTGGAACAGGCACAGATAGCGGTTACTACGGCTCAGGAGGCCACTACTACGGCCACTAACCTGATCGCTACTCAGCGTACAGAGATCGCGGCCTCTCAGGAGGCTACGGCTGCTGCCAACGCTGCCACTACAGCGGCCAACACCGCTACAGGTAAGTTGAATACCGCTATTACCAATGCCTCTAACGCTACCAATGCTGCCAACACCGCTGCCACCTCTGCCACTACAGCCGCTCATAACGCCAACACCGCTGCCTCTGCTGCAAACACGGCTAAGACAAACGCTGACGCGGCCACTACAGCGGCCAACACCGCTGCCACTAATGCCACAAAGGCCGCTACCGCTGCAAACACGGCTAAGACAAACGCTGACGCGGCCACTACAGCGGCCAACACCGCTGCCACTAACGCTACCAATGCTGCCAACAGAGCCAATGAGCTTAGTGATCATCAGAGCTATATAGGTGCTGATGGTTTTTGGTATGTGTATGATGAGGCTGCTAAGAGGTACAATAAGACGGATAACTACGCGCTTGGTGGCGCGTCCTATCCTGTTTTCTCCATCAACTTAGAGACTATGGCAGTGGAGGTAGAGAGCGATAACGCTACGGATTACAGCCGCTTTGAAATGGCTGAGGATGGTGCTTTGTATATCAATTTCTAAAACACTTTCAATATGGGTAAATCTTTGATAGGCTTTGCTGGCTTACGCATGATGGGTACTTTTGTCAAGGGCAAAGGCTACTACATCAATCAGGCCGTACAGGATCCGACATCAGAAAACTGGTTTGTTTCCCGACACGGACAAAAGACAGCAGACACCGACACGCCTAACATGGCTGATCTGCCAGCTGACGGTAAGACTAACGCTGACTGGATGCTGTGGACTGACCTTAAGAGCGTAAAGGAGGCTAAGGAGGCCGCTACTACTGCTGCTGGATCTGCCAACACAGCGGCCAGCTCTGCCAATACCGCTGCCACCAACGCCAACAATAAGGCCGCGCTGGCCGACAAGGTAGCCAAACACCCGCCTTATGTGGGCGATGATGGCTACTGGTACTACTACAATGCCACTACGGAGGCTTATGAGAAATCCGACAAGTACGCTCAGGGCGGTGTGGATTTCCCTGCTTTCTCTGTGGATCCTGAGACACTGGAGCTTAGCGTGGACGCTGAGAACGCTGGCCGCTATGAGCTTGGTGAGGATGGTGAGCTATACGTAACATTTTAATAAGCAAGCAATATGGGTAAACAATCTTTGGGCGTGGTAGGCATTAAGCTGACAGGTGCTTATAACAGTGCCACCACCTATAAGGCCAATCAGGCCGCTAAGGACGCTTACGGAAACTACTTTGTAAGCAAGAAGAACAACAACAAAGGACACGCGCTGCCTGTCATTACAAACGGTGTGCCCGCTGCCTCTGACTGGTGGGAAATCATGTGGGATCTACAGAGCGTGAACGCTGCAAAGGACGCGGCCAACGCTGCTGCTGCTCGCGCTGAGGCTCAGGCTGACGTGATCACTGGCGAGATAGGCGAGATAGCCGCTAAGGTAACTGCTGAAATGCAAGTGCTACAGGTGGCCAGCTTTGGTATCAGGTGGAGCTTGGATGATACAGTTAAGCAGATAGAGATAGTGGGCAACACTACACTCTATAACAAGTTTAAGCAGTGGTGTGACAATTCGCCAAAACCCTGTGAGATCAAAAAGGACATGACGGATTTTGCCTACCTGCTTAACACCGCTGGCGTGGCCTCTAACGAAAACTGGACTAAGCGCGCTGACGGATCAGCCTCTCACTATGCCAGTGCTGATAAGCTCGACTATTTGCAGCTGGTAGAGCTGGAAAACATCAACATCAGCGGCTTTGTAAACGCGCTTGATCGTACTATGACCGTCTATTTTAACTTGGATGATCAGTGCCCTAACGGCTTTTACCGCTGGTTTAAGAACGCCAAAAAGTGCATGAGCCGCTATGATCTGACTTTCAACGCTGACAGATCTACGCTCGACTGTGCAGCTGGCACTACTCAGCCCTCAGGCAATTTCTCTGCAAATATTATACACTCTATGACAGTGGCCACAAACGCCAACCTGTTAAACTGGACTGCATGGGAGATTATTGTGTTAGGATGGCTACAGATTGCCTACTATCAGACCTTTGATGTACCATCATCAGAGCGTGGGCGCGGTATTGAAAGCGGCTCGGAGAGTGCAGCGCGTAACTACGTAAATGGATCCACTGACACCCTTACTACGCCTCATGGCGGTGTGTCAAACAAGGGCTACCGCTTTATGTACATGGAGAACTGTACAGACGGTAAGCAGTGGCTTTGGGGTGCTGGCTGGAAATTCAAGGCCAACGGTAAGGCCGTTATGACTATGGATGATGCAAAGGCCAACGCTGCTGTGCTGATCGCTGATGATGACGCTGAGATCACAGTAGAGTTTGTAAAGGTAGATGCGGCTGGATGGGAATATCCCAAAAACGTAAGCCTCTTTAGCATGGCTACTGAGCTGGGCGGCTCTACATCATCAGGCGTATATGATGGCCAGTACCTTACACCATCCTGTGCCAATAACGTATTTTACGCTGGTGGCACCTCGCACGATGGCCTCTATGTTGGGGTGCTGGCTCGTGATGCGGGCGGTTCTGCGTCCCACGCGGACTGGGGTCGGCGTGGGCGGTGTGCTGTGAACAGGTGAGACAGCTGAAACACGGCTGTAGGCCGTGAGCGCAAAGCGCAAGATGAACAGGTGGCCAGCGTTTCAGAAATGGGGCTGCTGGCCACTCAATTTAGCCCGCCTGAGCTTGATCAGGCAAAAGGGTAGATCCTCAGCCCGCTGGTGGCAACTCGAACAATGGCCTCAATGATGGGGTGCTGGCTCGTAATGCGAACAATTCTGCGTCCAACGCGAACTGGAATCAACGTGGGCGGTGAACTAAAGAGCGCGGATCTGTCATGCCGCGTTAATCAGTATCAAAGTATGAGGGTATATCCTGTGTCAAAGGTTACACAATCAAATCAGGTGCTTTAAGACAGCAAGTAGGCAAACTGTAGTGATCGTACAGGGAATAAGATCCGAAAGAAGAAAATAGCACCGCCAACTTTAGCAAAATGACAAAGAGAGTAGGGAAGATCCGAAAACAATTTTTATCAAGGGAGAGGCTGCTGCTGATCGTTGAGTACCTTTGCCGACCTGAAAAGCAAAGGAATTGGACTGAGGCAACGGCTGAGGCTTGGGCTGACTACCTCAGGAACTTGGAGGATAATATCACGATCCTCTATTACAAGCTCAGGTATCAGGTATGGGATCCTAAGCCTTTTATCATCTTTGAAAAGATGGAAATGGGTAAGCTCAGGATCATCTACGCCTCATACCC
>Ga0310697_10001402_pt1 | contig 28369 bp, 22 predicted proteins | sample 172DNAGHGlowgp2_FD_203883 | JGI IMG/M metagenome (GOLD analysis project Ga0310697, IMG submission 203883) | Sheep rumen microbial communities from Palmerston North, Manawatu-Wanganui, New Zealand - 1728 DNA GHGlow gp2 (v2) (version 2) | ecosystem: Host-associated > Mammals > Digestive system >...
CCAGGGGGGGGTCACAGAGGCGTTCCAGAAAATGAAGGAGGCCGTGCCTACAGCTCACGACCTCGAGAATCCACTCTATAAGGACTTTCAACCCGGCGATTTCGCTTCGTGGTGGGGACCTAACGCCATGAGTCTGCTAGGTGTTGTTGTCTTGACATCACTCGGCACATGGGGACTTCCTCAGATGGTGGGTAAGTTCTACTCCATCACCGACGAGAGTGCCATCAAGCGCGGCACCATCATCAGCACCATCTTCGCCTTTGTAGTGGCTGGTGGTTGCTACTTCCTGGGTGGTTTCGGTCGTCTGTTTGGTGAACCAGTATGGAACGAGGCTCGTCATAACTACAAGTTTGACGATATCATCCCCACCATGCTTGACACTGCGGTCAATTCTGACCTGCTCATCGGTCTTGTGATGGTGTTGGTGCTTTCCGCTTCGATGTCCACATTGGCATCACTAGTACTGACCTCTTCTTCCACCATGACGCTCGACCTCATCTATCGTGACAAGCGCGCAGGTGCCGACGAGGTGAAGGGAGGCGAAATTGACGACGAGGTGGCAGAGAAGATTGAGCGTCGCAAGGTGGTCATCATGCGTGTCCTCATCGTCTTCTTCATCGTCATCTCCGTGCTCATCGCTTTGAATCCTCCAACTTTCATCGCCCAGCTTATGGGCATCAGTTGGGGCGCATTGGCAGGTGCCTTCCTTGCTCCCTTCCTTTTGGGTCTCTATTGGCGTGGAGTTACAACGGCTTCTGTATGGGCATGCTTCATCTGGGGTGTCGGCTTCACCGTGGTCAACATGCTTATGGGCAACCCCATCAACCCGATTGATTGCGGTGCCATCGCCATGGTAGGCGGCTTCCCCGTTGTGCTGCTTGTCAGCCTCTTCACCAAGAAGCTGCCACAAGCAAAGTTGGACAGCATCTGGAAGTGCTACAAATAACAATCATCATATCTAAATCCTTATTTATTAACAAAAAAACTTAAAAACAATGAAGAAGATTTTTTTCGTATGTTTCGTTGCCGCATCCATGGTAATGATCTCTTGTGCTGATTCAAAGAAGACTGAAGATGCTAGTGCTGAAGAAAACACTGAGGCTACTGAAGCTACTGGTAATTATGATCCAGAGGAGGCTGCTGCTGCGATGGCTGCCGTTTACGATGGTGTGGCAGAAAGCATTGCTGCTGCTGAGAGCAAGGAAGAGCTTGTGGCTATCTGTCAGGAGTTTGGCGAAGGTGTTGATAACCTCGACAAGACTTACCCAGGTTTCACTCCTGACGCTGAAACTATTCAGGCTTATGGTGAGGCTGGTATTGAAATCGGGAAAGCCATCGGCACCAAAGGCCTGGAACTGGGCATGACTCCGGAAGAAATCGCTGAGTGCTCCAGCTACATCACTGGCGAATAATCCATAACTGATTAGATAAATCCCCTCAACCCTTCAACTTCATGATGGATTGAGGGGTTTCTTTTTTCGCCAAAGATTTTTTTATATCAGAAAAAGTGTGTACCTTTGCCCCCAACCATTGAACAAATCACAAAATAGCAGGATATGAACAAGAACGAGAAATTTGTTATCACCATCAACCGCGAGTTAGGTAGCGGTGGTCGCACTGTCGGTGAAAAATTGGCCGCCAAGTTAGGTGTAAGGTTCTATGACAAGGCACTCATCAAGGCTTTGGAAGAGAAGTATCACCTCACTGTTGAGGAGATTGAGAACCTAAAAGGAAGAAACCACAGCTGGTGGGCAGAGTTTGCACGTGGCTTCATCCTCGCCGAGAAATCAAAGGCAATGTACTACAATGAAATCTCTGCACTAGACGAACCTGATGTATTGACGACTGATGAGATGTATAAAACAGAGAAGAAGATATTGTCTGATATTGCAGAGGAAGAGTCATGCATCATCACGGGGCGTTTAGGCTTCTCTGTATTTGCCAACCACCCCAACCACATGAGCATTCTGATTCAAGCTCCAATGGAACAGCGCATTCAACGTGTGATGAAAAAGCAGATGCTTAGTCGAGAAGCTGCTGAAGAGGTTATCAAGAAAGTGGACAAGATGCGTGAACGCTACGTGAACAAATATGCTAAGACCTCACGTTACGACACACGAAATTACGATCTTGTCATCTCTATGGCAGGGCATACAGAGGACGAAGTGGCAGACTTGATCATGCAATACATCAAATAGTCCACTAGCTACGCCATTTGTGAAGAACAATATAAGCGGCACCAAGTTTCATCGAACTTAGTGCCGCTTTTATTATATAATAAGTAATCACTCTTACCCCTTTTGGTTGTAATCAGCATTGAGCATATTCATAGCTGTGAGCAGCTTGTGGGTGTACACCAATGGAAGGAAACCCACGAAAGAACCCAGAACGCACCAGAGCCAGTAGTCAGAAGCACCGAAAGAGTAAGGAATCTGACGGCGTTGAAGTTCGTTGCCGATGCGATTGCTAAGATTGTGGAACCACACGAGGAATGCGATGCCACCAGTAAGCCATCCCCAAAGGAAGAAGAACCACAGATAGTTAGTAGTCTTACGGCCATCATATCGGGTGGCGACGGTGTTGATTTCACTCGAGATCTGAGTAAGCACAACAATGCCATAAATACCTAACGTGACCATACTCAACAAGAAGAACTTTGCCAATCCACGATTGATGGGCAGAAGTTTCTTGGGTACGAAAGGCTCACTCTCATGATGCGTAGTCACTTCGATGGGAGCAACCTCCTCAGCCGGCTCTTCTACAGGAGCCTCGTTGGTAGCCTCAACGTATGTCGGGGCAGCTGGCTCCTGAAAATCAGTTTCCTCCACTACAGCGGCATCCTCTGCAGAAGCTACACCCTGTCCCTCGTATGCCTCAATCTTGTCCTTATTGGAAAGGAGAAAATCGATGTCATCGTAGGCATTCATGAGGCAGTACTTCTTATAGGAGTTGATGTCAAAGTGCTCGCTGTTGCCTGTCGCGAGATTGGTCACCGTCTGGTTAGGCACATCCACCTTCACTTCTGTCTGAGGGTTAGCTGCGATGCTGTCAAAAAGTTCCTGTTGGAACTCCTTGCTAACGATGACGGGCAACACAAAGCAGTTGAGCAGGTTGTTGCGGTGGATATCAGCAAAAGAACTGGAAATAACCACACGCACACCATAGCCAGCAATAGCCCATGCAGCATGTTCACGAGAAGAGCCAGAGCCCCAGTTCTGACCACCCACAATGATTTCGTGCACACCCTTACGAGGTGCCTCTGCATACTCAGGTTGGTTCATCACAAAGTCAGCCACAGGATTACCCTCAGCATCGAAACGGAGGTCGTGCATGAAGGCATCGCCAAAGAACTTGGGGTCACGTGTTGTGCTTGCCAAATAACGGGCAGGGATGATCAGGTCGGTATTGCAGTTGTCAATCTGAATCGGAATGCAGGTTGACTGGATGATGTCGAATTTTTCTTTAGCCATAACTTTACAATTTTCTTGGGTCAGTTACTACTCCTGTGATTGCTGATGCTGCCACAACAAGAGGCGAAGCAAGGATGGTGCGGGCACCAGGACCTTGACGACCGACGAAGTTGCGGTTGCTGGTAGAGATGGCGAGTTTGCCAGCTGGCACCTTATCAGGGTTCATGGCAAGACACGCAGAACATGATGGGAGACGAAGTTCGAAACCTGCCTCTTCCAAAATCTTGTCAATGCCCTCGTCAATGATTTGCTGACGCACAAGCCATGAGCCAGGAACAAGCCAAGCCACCACGTTGTCAGCCTTCTTCTTTCCTTTCACGATAGAAGCAAAGGCACGGAAGTCTTCGATACGACCATTGGTGCAAGCACCGAGGAAGCAGTAGTCAACAGGCACGCCTTCCAGTTTCTGTCCAGGTTCAAACTGCATATATTCCAGCATGCTGAGGAACTGAGAGCGGTCAGCCTCTGGAATCTCTTCCAATGTCGGGATGCACTCATCAACAGCAATGCCAGCACCAGGATTTGTTCCGTATGTGATGCGTGGTGCAATATCCTCTGCACGATAAGTCACCTCCTTATCAAATACGGCATCCTCGTCAGAGTAGAGTTTTTTCCACTCTTCCACTGCCTTGTCCCAATCTTCACCCTTAGGTGCATATTCACGACCTTTCAGATATGCAAAAGTGGTCTCATCGGGAGCAATCAAACCTGCACGGCTACCCATCTCGATAGAGAGATTTGAAAGGGTCAGACGACCTTCCATGCTCATGTTTCGCACAGCAGAACCAGCGTATTCCACAGCATAACCCGTAGCACCGCTGGTGGTCATCTGTGCCATGATGTAGAGTGCCACATCCTTAGCCGTCGTTCCTTCAGGCAGTGTGCCCTCAACATTGATGCGCATGGTCTTGGGTTTGCTCTGCAGAATGCACTGAGAAGCGAGCACCTGAGCCACCTCGCTGGTACCGATACCCATTGCAATGGCACCCACTGCACCATGTGTAGAGGTGTGTGAGTCACCACACACAATCGTCATGCCCGGCAATGAGAGTGCCTTCTCGGGACCTACCACATGAATGATACCATTGTCTTTCGTACCCATCGCAAAGTGCTTGATACCAAACTCAGCACAGTTCTTGGCAAGAGTTTCCACCTGCTTGCCACCTACAGGGTCGTTGATGACCTCCTGTTGGTCGGAAGGTGTGTTATGGTCAGGCATTGCCACCACATGGTCAGGACGGAACACCTTGATGTTCTTGTCTCTCAGCGTGTCAAACGCCTGCGGGCTTGTCACCTCATGTGCATACAAGCGGTCGATGTACAATTGTGTGGGACCATCCTCCACGTTTTGTACCACGTGAGCATCCCATATTTTATCAAATAATGTCTTTCCCATTGTTCAGTTGCGGAATTTATTGATACAATCAATATATGCTTCTACGGATGCGGTAACGATGTCGGTGTTGGCGCCAAAGCCGTAGTAGAGATGACCATTGTATTCCACCTGCATGTGCACCTTACCCATGTCGTCAGAACCCTTCGAGAGAGCCTGAATGGTGAATTCCTTCAGCGTCATCTTGCGCTTGATGACACACTTCAGCGCATTGATGGCAGCATCCACAGGGCCATTACCCGACGCAGCAGCTTCGAAGTGTTCATTTGCCACCTGCAAACCAATGGATGCAACAGAACGGACACCCTTACCTGTAGTCACCTGCAGATAGTCAAGCTTCACGTTATGAGTGGCACTGCGCTCTGCACCTGCCAACACGAGAATATCATCATCCGTCACTTCCTTCTTCTTATCTGCCAACTTCAGGAATTCCTCATAAACTTGGTCGAGTTTCTCGCCTTCCAATTCCACACCATTCACATGCAGACGGTGCTTCAAGGCGGCACGACCAGAGCGAGCTGTCAGCACAATAGCATTGTCATCGATACCCACATCCTTCGGATCCATGATTTCATATGTTGAAGCATTTTTCAGCACACCATCTTGATGAATACCGCTGGAGTGTGCAAACGCATTCTTACCCACAATCGCCTTGTTTGGCTGCACGGGCATGTTCATGAGGCTCGACACCATACGGCTTGTCGGGTATATCTTTGTCGTGTTGATATTCGTCTCAATGCCCAAGTCTGGGTGAGTCTTGAATATCATGGCAATCTCTTCCAAAGAGGTGTTACCAGCACGTTCACCAATACCGTTGATGGTCACCTCCACCTGACGCGCACCACCCAGCACACCTGCCACCGTATTGGCTGTAGCCATACCGAGGTCGTTGTGACAGTGGGTTGAGAGGATAGACTTACCGGCAGCAAAAGCATCCACGTGCTCATACAGGTACTTGATTTTCTCATGATACTCGTTCGGCACACGGAACCCCGTCGTGTCGGGGATGTTACAAACTGTTGCACCAACCTTCGTCACAGCGTCTATCACACGAGCCAGATATTCATTGTCGGTACGACCAGCATCCTCAGCATAGAATTCCACATCCTCCACGTACTTCTTGGCATACTTCACCGCTGCCACCGCACGTTCGATAATCTCTTCTGGCGTAGAATTGAACTTGTACTTGATATGAGAGGGGCTTGTTCCGATACCCGTGTGGATGCGCTTGTGCTTGGCATACTGAAGCGCTTCTGCAGCCACGTCGATGTCCTTCTCCACCGCACGTGTCAGCGCACAGATGGTAGGCCATGTCACAGCCTTCGAAATCTCTACCACACTGTTGAAATCGCCAGGGCTGGAGATAGGGAAACCAGCCTCAATGACATCGACACCCAGCGCCTCCAGCTGCTTAGCCACCTGAATCTTCTCAACAGTGTTGAGCTGACATCCTGGCACCTGCTCGCCATCGCGGAGCGTTGTGTCAAAAATAAATAATCTATCTGCCATATTTTTTAGTTTTTAGTTCTCACCACCATGAGGCACAAGCATAAGCCCATATAAAAGTAAAACCTTCCCCACAGTTGTGAGAAAGGTTAAACATTTAATTTATATCGCTATGCACACGAACACATACGCACCTTTCTCACCTCCGACTCCGTAAGTCGTAGTGCCAAAAGGTTCAGAAGCGATGTGTTGCTATATGTTGCCATTTTCTTCAAATTCGAATGCAAAGGTACAATCTTTTCTCGTTTTAACAAAACTTTTTCCACATTATTTACTTTTTGCCAACAAAAGTAGTGACAGAACGGGCTGGCAAGACAAGTTTCTTCATGCCCACTTTGCCCACATGCTTCAGATTTTCGCCTTCCACATCAGAGGTGCGATATGCTGTGGCGGTCTTCATCCCTGACGCATCAATGCTGACGGGACGGTCTTCTTGGCTGTAGTTGATGGCGACAATGGCAAGGGTGCCATCCGTATTCTTGTAGGCAGAGAGCATCAAGCCGTCAATCTCCAATTTTCCTTCCACATCAAGACGCACAGCACCGGGACGGACAAAGCGGGAGAAGTTACCCATTGTCCACATCAGTTTGGAGTCACGCACCCTATTCTCCCGCAAGGGTTCACGCCGTTGTCCACGCCCACCTATACGTTCTCCTTTCACATACATACGAATCAGTCCGTCCTTGTAATTGCCACCTGCAGCACGCCACCACTGCCACGAACGGGCATTGGCAACCGTCAGGTCATAGTGCATCACACGTGCCACATAAAGTGCCTCCTCCATTGAGAAGTCGAAACCGCCACCACCATGAATCTCCTCATCGTTCGACATGATGCAGAGCTCTGTCATCCAAAATTCCGCACCCACCTTGGCAAACTCATCCTTTAGCCTCTTTCTGTAGCCATACAATCCGACACGTTCATATCCTCTGTCACCCGGTTTGAGAATGGGGGTGTTCGTCCAATAAGAATGACCTGCCATCACCTTGGCGATGTTCGGCAAATTGCCCACGTAGGTGTCTGTTGAGTCTGGATTCCAGAAGGCTTGAATCTCATAGCCACGCTGCCAATCCGTCTGATGGGTGGCAAACATGCAACGATAGTCACTCGACTCGTTTACCAGAATCTTCGTCGTGATGCCACGTTGCAGAAACTCACGGCTCATCTCACGGACTATGTGCGCGATTTCCCTGTTCGTGGCAGGCGAGCCCTCCTGCTTCGGACCTAACCAGTTCCAATGTCCATCAGGCTCGTTCACAGGACACACATACTCAAAGTGGACACCATCCTCACGTTCAGCCGCTTGCAGCATGTCTGCGATATAAACTGCAAAATCGTCATAAGCATCCTCTTTCAAGTTGAAAGTTCCCCCACGCCCCGTGTTGGTGGCAAGCCCATTCCGAGTCAGATGTATAGGAGGAGAGTTATAGAATGCCAAGAAGGTGGGAACACCACGTTCCTTCGCCAATTTCAGGAAACGCCGTTGTCCCGTCTGCTTTTCAAAAAACTCCGTACGCGTGTCCCTGTTGATTTGCGCCGCATCACCCTGCGTTGCACTGCCAGCCCCCGCATTGAAACGCCAGATGCTCAATCCGATGCCTTTCGGAGAGCCATCAGCAAAAACCTCCGACGAGAAGAGCCAATCCGCCACTTTCGTCTGCAAAGAGTCCTCCCACTCCCCTATCTGCCACATGCTCCACGCATCGCTGGCACCAAATCCGTCAATGGTCTGTTGTGCATGGTTCGTCACCGTAAAAGAAGTCGTTTTCTGTGCCGCCACATGCCCTGCCATGCAGAACAAAGCCGCACCCATCAAAATGGTGTTAGTAAAGCCTTTCATATCATGTTTGCGTTAGTTGGAGCAAAGGTAGGAAAATTTAATGAGGAATGAAGAATGAGGAATGAGGAATTGTTACTTTTTCAACGAAAAAAACACGCTGAACAGCAAATAATTTCCATTTCCTAATTCCTAATTCCTAATTCTTCACTACCTTTGCAAATTGAAAGATGCAATTTAGCGAGTGCAGAGAACAAACTTGTTTGAGCTATGCCGAGCGTAGGCATCTTCGGCAAAGCCAAACCCTAAACTCTTTACGACCTATGCAAATGCCTATTGAAAGTCTGAACTTGTTGGTGCTGAACGTGGGATTTGCCCATCACGACGGCGACTGGAACTGGCAGGGAGTGCAATCGCCCTTCACGCGCATCTATTATGTGACAGAAGGTAGTGCACGGTTGCATTTTGAAAAGTCCCTTTCCTCTTCATCAGAAGGAGAATCCTCTTCCACTCCCACCATCATCAATTTGCGTCCACACCATCTTTACATCATACCTGCCTATACCGTGCATTCTTATGAGTGCGACGGTGTGTTCTGTCATTATTATCTGCATGTGTATGAAGGATTCAAGAAGGAGACAGACGTGTTCGAGCGCTATGATCTTCCCAGAGAAGTGGCTGCCCAAGAGGGCGACGAAGGGCTGATGGCTGACATGTGTCGCAGGCATCCCGAGGCGCGTCTGCCGGGAAGCGACCCACGCTCTTATGACAACACGACAAAGTTCACCGACTATGTGCGCCGCTATAATGCTCTTCCCCTCCATGAGAAGATGCAGCTGAGAGGCGGCATCCTGATGTTGTTCTCAAGGTTCATGGAAGAGGCTACAGAGAAGGTGTGGACAAAAGATGAAAGGATGGTGAAGGTGCTGAACCACATTCACGGCAACATCTACGAAAACATCGACATAACCAACCTGGCAGCATTGGCGTGTGTGACGAAGCCCTATTTCATCCGCATGTTCAAGCAACATTTCGGTGTGTCGCCTTTGCAATACATCAACCGCAAGAAGATGGAACGGGCACAACTGATGCTGCTGACAGAGGATATGGCGGTAAAGGAGGTGGCTTATACATTAGGGTTCAACGACCACTCGTATTTCATACGGCTCTTCAAGAAACTGACGGGCAGAACACCGCAAGAGTATCGGAACACCATGAGGTAGGGCAACATTGTCCTATCTTTGTTTTTTATTATCCGATAACATTAGGGTAGAAGTCTGTACCTTTGCAACGGACAAATTAAACCCTATACCTATATGAGATATACAGAACTTGGTAAGACGGGAATGAAGATTTCCCATCTTTGTTTCGGAGCCTCATCGCTCGGAAGCGTTTTTCATGAGACCAAAGAGGCAGAAAGCATCAAAGCTGTAGAAACAGCTATTGAAGGCGGCATCAACTTCATTGACGTAAGTCCGTACTATGGCCATTATAAGGCCGAGACAGTGTTGGGCAAAGCGCTGAAAATCATTCCTCGCGACAAGTATTTCTTGAGTACGAAAGTGGGTCGCTATGGCAAAGATGGCGTAAACACTTGGGACTACTCCGGCAAACGTGCCACCGAGAGCGTGTATGAGAGCATGGAGCGTCTGAACATCGACTACATCGACCTCATCAATGTGCACGACATCGAGTTTCAGGCAGCCATGGAAGGTGGTTTGCAGAAGGTGGTGGATGAGACCTTGCCAGCTTTGGTGGAACTGAAGAAAAAAGGTGTGGTGGGCCACGTGGGCATCACCGACTTGCAGTTGGAAAACCTGAAATGGGTGGTTGAGCATTCAGAGGAAGGCACCGTGGAGAGCATCCTGAACTTCTGCCACTACTGCCTGAACGACGATAAACTGACAGATTTCATGGATTTCTTCGAGAGCAAGGGCATCGGCATCATCAACGCCTCTCCACTGAGCATGGGTCTGCTCACCGTACGTGGAGTGCCAGATTGGCATCCAGCACCCAAGCCATTGGTGGACGTTTGTGCCAAGGCAGCCCAGCACTGTGCTGAGAAGGGCTACCCTATCGAGCGACTTGCCATCCAATACTCTGCAAGCAACACCCGTATTGCAGGCACCCTGTTCTCATCAGCAAATCCTGCCAACGTGAAGCGCAACATCGAGTGGGCAAACGAAGAGCCCGACTGGAACTTGGTGAAGGAGGTGCAGGACATCATTGGCGACCAGAAGAGAGTGAGCTGGGCTAATTCGTGATTATTTCCAATTTGACCATATATAATGTACTATTGATTGGGCCATTGAATCATTTCACCATTTCTCGCCAATCATCCAATTGAAAGATAAATGGTAAATTGTAAATTGTGAAATTGTAAATTACAACATGACAATCATAGACGCACATTCCCACCTGTGGCAGAAACAAGACACATGGGTGGAAGGTAAGAGAATCCTGTCGTTGAAGAACGGCAGGAGCATCTTTATGGACGAGGAGGTGCAGATGCTACCCCCTTGGCTGGTGGACGGCGTGAACTCTGCTGAAGTGTTCCTTTCCAATATGGATTATGCGCAAGTAGGTGGTGCTGTGGTTGTGCAGGAAGTCATCGATGGCAATCAGAATGCCTACCTGACCGAAGTACAACAGAAATACCCGGAGCGATTCTTCTGCATGGGCATGGCATGGAACCTTGAAGAAGCCCAAGCTGTACATGCAGCAGGCTTGAAGGGCATTGCCTTTCCCGGACATCGCATTCACGACCCACTGCACAAACTCCTGCCCGTCTTCAAATTCATGGAAGAAAAGGGCATGGTGCTCTCCATGTGTCTGGGCGAAAGCGAAGCACAGATAGCCGAGATGAAAGAAATGATACAGGAATGCCCAAGGCTGAAAGTGGCAATCGGGCATTTCGGTATGGTGACCACTAAGGCATTTGAGAGTCAGGTGAAACTTGCCCTTGCTGGCGAGAACGTGATGGTGGAGTCAGGTGGCATCACATGGCTCTACAACAGCGAGTTCTACCCCTACCCTTCTGCCATCCGCAGCATCAAGCAGGCTGCCGATTGGGTGGGTATGGACAGACTCATGTGGGGCAGCGACTATCCTCGCACCATCACCGCCATCACTTATCGGATGTCGTATGATTTCATCACCAAGTCGGCAGAACTGACAGACAAGGAGAAGGCCTTGTTCCTCGGAGAGAATGCCGAACAATTCTACGGATTCAAAAACTTGCCCGATTTACCATACATCAAAAACATGTCAGAATGACCCTTCCACGCAGTTGGCATCATTTCCAACACGTGGCGGTCATCCCAACCAACAAATACATTTAGAACAATGAAAAAGAACACTCTTGCACTGACCCTGATTTTCTGTCTGTTCTTCCTTTGGGCCATCAGCAGCAACCTGCTGCCCACCATGATCAGACAGTTGATGAAAACCTGCGAACTCAACACCTTTGAGGCATCCTTCACAGAGAGTGCCTACTGGCTCGCCTACTTCATCTGCCCCATCCCCATTGCCATGTACATGAAACGGTTCAGCTACCGTTCCGGCATCATCCTTGGTCTTCTGTTGGCTGCCTTCGGAGGCTTGCTATTCTTCCCTGCCGCCATTGTGAAGAGCTACGGAGTTTATCTGTGCATCTTCTTCATCATCGCCACAGGCATGTGCTTTCTGGAGACAGCGGCAAACCCATACGTCACCGCCCTTGGCGACCCACAGACAGCCACTCGCCGTCTGAACCTGGCACAGTCATTCAACGGACTGGGCGCTTTCGTGTCAGCCATGTTCCTCAGCAAACTCGTGCTGAGCGGACAGAGCTACACCCGTGACACCATTCCAGCCGACTTCCCCGGAGGATGGGAGGGATACATTCAAACTGAAACCGACTCGATGAAGACGCCCTACCTCATCCTTGCCTCCATCCTGATTGTCGTTGCCGTCATCTTGATGATGGTGAAACTTCCCAAGGTGGCAGAAGAAGAGGAGGAGAACCAAGAGGGCAAGAAGTTGATCGACTTCTCCACTCTTCGTCACCCCCATCTGAAGTGGGGTGTCATCGCCCAATTCTTCTACAATGGTGGTCAGACAGCCATCAACAGCCTCTTCCTCGTCTATTGCTGCACCTATGTGGGCATCGACGAAGACATCGCCACCACATTCTTCGGACTCTACATGCTGGCATTCCTGCTCGGACGTTGGATTGGCACCATGCTCATGGTCAAGTTTGCCCCTGAGAAGATGTTGCTCGTGTATGGTGTGGCAAATGTGCTGCTGTGCATCGTGGTGACCAGCTTCGGTGGCATGGTGGGACTTTACGCCATGTTGGCCATCTCATTCTTCATGTCCATCATGTACCCCACCCAGTTCTCACTCGCCATCGACGGGCTTGGCGAGCAAACCAAGTCGGGTTCAGCATTCCTCGTGATGGCAATCGTGGGCAACGCCTGTGTGCCACAATTCACTGCCTACATCATGCATGCCAACGAACACATCTATCAAATCGCCTACATCGTGCCAATGGTGTGCTTCGCCGTGTGCGCATGGTACGGATTCAGCTACAAGAAATTGAGAGCTAAGAGATGAGAGATGAGAGATGAGAGATGAGAGATGAGAGTTTAGAGTTTAGAGTTTAGAGTTTAGAGTTAAATAATAATAGAGAACAAATGAAAGCAATTCAGATTAGTCATTCACAAGAACTGAACATCATTGACATAGAGAAACCTGCCGAGCTGAAGGCAGGCGAAGTGATGCTCCGATTGCAATATGTCGGCTTCTGCGGCTCCGACATCAACACCTTCATGGGACGCAACACCATGGCACTCAACCCCGTCATTCCCGGACATGAAGTGGGTGCCGTCATCGAAGCCGTGGGCAGCGATGTTCCTGCAGAACTGAAAGTGGGTATGGTGGTCACTTGCAACCCCTACACCAATTGTAACAAATGTGCTTCCTGCCGCAATGGACGGGTAAACGCATGTCAGCACAACGAGACATTGGGTGTACAGCGCAATGGTGCCATGAAGGAATTCATCGTGCTGCCTTGGGAGAAAATCATCCCAGCCGGAACCCTCTCCGCAAAGACCAGCGCACTGATTGAACCCATGAGCGTTGGTTTCCATGCAGTGAGCCGTGCACAGGTGACCGATGTGGACACCGTGATGGTGATTGGCTGCGGCATGGTGGGCATGGGAGCCATTGTACGTGCAGCTCTGCGTGGTGCAACCGTCATTGCAGCCGACATCGATGATGAAAAGCTGGCATTGGCAAAGCAGATGGGCGCTTCACACGTCATCAACACCAAGACAGAAGATGTGCACCAGCGCCTTGCAGACATCACCAGCGGGTTTGGTCCCGATGTGGTGGTGGAAGCAGTGGGCAACCCCTTCACCTATCAGATGGCAGTCAACGAAGTCGCCTTCACAGGACGTGTGGCATGCATTGGCTATGCCAAGAGCGATGTGACCTTCCAGACCAAGCTCTTCGTGCAGAAAGAGCTTGACATCCGTGGTTCACGCAATGCCACTCCACAAGACTTCCGTGCCGTCATCCGTTATCTGGAGAGAGGCACCTGTCCTGTTGACAGCCTCATCACCAAGGTCATCAAGCCAGAAGAAGCCCTCGACACCATGAAGTGGTGGAGCGAGAACCCCGGCAAGGTATTCCGCATCTTGGTGCAGTTCTAAAGTTCCTCCTTACACAAAATCGGGATTATTCCCCTACGTACGCACCGTACGCATCATTTTTCGCGCACCCAGCGCATCATATTACGGGCACTCAGCGCATGTTATTTGCCTAACGGCGAGCTAAAGGTTCGCGCTGGGTGCCCGTGTTTAAGGATATTTTGTCCTACTTTATATGAAATATGTCCGATGGGAATGATGGGGAAATGCGTATCTTTGCAAACAAAAAAAGATTGGGATATGGACGGATATGTGCAGAAACAATTTGAGGGCAAGACCAAGCGGTATGTGCAGATATTGGAACTGCGCAATGACCCTGACATGATTAAGGAGTACCGGAAATGGCACTCAGAGGAATATCATTGGAAGGAAATCCGAGACGGTATCAAGGCTGTGGGCATCCTCGAAATGGAAATCTACATCCTCGGCACCCGTCTGGTGATGATTGTCGATGCCCCAGAGGACTTTGACTGGCAGACAGCGATGGACAAACTCGCCACCCTGCCACGACAAGCTGAATGGGAAGCTTTTGTCGCCGCGTTCCAAGGATGTGCCACTGACGCCAAGAGTGACGAGAAGTGGCAGATGATGGAACGCATGTTCCACCTCTACGAATAAAGAATAACTCACATCATTTACACATTTTTTCCCTACATCGTTTCATTATTATTACATTGTTTTATTGAAAACGTTATTAAGTTAGGGACTAATTACTAACTAACTAAACTTATTGCATGTCAAGAAACAAATTACTAAACTTTTGCATGACGGTGGGGCTGCTTTCAGTTTTCGCACCCACCATGAACGCACAAGACTACAAAGTGCCGGTTCTGGAAAACGACGAGCCCATGGCAACAGGGCAGTTCACTCCTGACTGGGAGTCGTTGCGCACCTATGAAGTGCCAGAATGGTTCCGTGATGCCAAGTTCGGCATATGGGCACACTGGGGGCCACAATGTGTGGAAGGCTCTGGTGACTGGATGGCACGCAAGCTGTATATTGAGGGGGAGTATCAATACAACTATCATCGTGAACACTATGGACACCCTTCGGAAGTGGGGTTCAAGGACATCCTGCCCCTCTTCAAAGCTGAAAACTGGACACCTGATGAACTCGTGAAGTTCTACAAGGAAGAGTGCGGGGCACAGTATTTCTTCGCACTCGGCAACCACCACGACAATTTCGACCTTTGGGATTCCAAGTATCAAGAATGGAACTCCAAAAACATAGGTCCCAAGAAAGACATTCTCGAAGGATGGGCAAAGGCTGCCAAGAAGGCAGGGCTGCCCTTCGGCATCTCCTTTCATGCCGACCACGCATGGACATGGTATGAGCCTTCACGACGTTTCGACTTGAAGGGAGAGAAGCGAGGCGTGAAGTATGATGGGTGGCTGACGAAAGAAGATGGCTACAAACTGAATGCTGACGGTTCTGAGAAATGGTGGAAAGGTCTTGACCCTCAAAAACTATACCAGCAAGACCACGACTTCAGCAACAACACATGGGACAACGGCGCCATTCATCGTCAGTGGGGCTGGCAAAATGGTGCAGCACAACCTTCACAGGAGTTTGTGACCAATTTCTACAACCGCACCCTCGATGCCATCAATCGCTACAACCCCGACCTTGTGTATTTCGATGTGACCGTGCTGCCCTTCTACCCCATCAGCGATGCGGGCATGAAGATTACAACACACATGTATAACCACAGCGCAGCCACCCATCAAGGCAAGAATCAGGCGGTGGTGTTTGGCAAGATACTGGAAGACAACATGAAGGATGCCCTTGTGTGGGATGTGGAACGTGGGGCACCCAACAAGATCATGGAGCGTCCATGGCAATGCTGCAACTGTCTGGGCGACTGGCACTACAACAACAGCGTGTATGAACGCAACGGCTACAAGAGTGCCCACACAGTGGCGAAACTGCTGGTGGACATAGTCAGCAAAAACGGCAACATGCTCCTCTCTGTGCCCTTGCGCGCTGACGGCACTCCCGACGAAAAGGAACTTGCCATCATGAAGGAGTTTGGCGCATGGATGAAGGTGAACAGCGAAGCCATCGTGAAAACTCGCCCTTGGAAAATATTCGGTGAAGGCCCTATCGCCAATGCCGACATCAAAATCAACGACCAAGGCTTCAACGACGGACAATACACGAAGGCTGGAGCCGAAGAAATCCGCTTCACTCAAACTGAGAAGGCACTCTATGTCACAGCACTTGCATGGCCAGAGAATCACACCCTCACCATCAAGTCGTTGGCAGACGGCTCTTCCCTCTACCCTGCTGCCATCAAGTCAGTAGAACTGCTCGGCTACGGCAAAGTGAAGTTTGAGCGCACGCAAGATGCCCTCGTGGTCACCTTGCCAGAGAAACTCAACAACATCATGCCAGCATTGAAAATCAAGAACCTAAAACCATAAATAATTGAAACATTTCATATCTGCTATTGCCCTGGCACTGAGTTTATCAGTTCAGGCACAGGAAAGCATGCACGACTGGGAGAACCCTGCCGTGCTGGGCATCAACAAACTACCCTACCACAGCACCTTGCAGCTGCCTTCGAAGGAGTCAAAGTGCAAGGAAATCGTGTCCCTTGACGGACAATGGAAGTTCCGTTGGGCGAAAGACCCCGAATCACGCCCCATTGGTTTCGAGCGCGAGGACTTCGACGTGAGTGCATGGGATGACATCACCGTGCCAAGCAACTGGCAGATGGAGGGTTACGGCAAACCCATCTACATCAACATGAGCTACCCCTTTCACCGCGACCGCCCTTACGTCACTGGTGAGCCTGCAAAAGATTGGTATGCCTATGACCACCGCAATCCCGTGGGTTCGTATGTGACAACCATTGAGGTAACGAAAGAGATGCTTACCCAAAACCTCATCCTTCATTTTGGCGGTGTACATTCCGCATTCTATGTATGGGTGAATGGCAAGAAGGTGGGATATAGCCAAAACTCCATGTCGCCAGCCGAATTTGATGTGACACCTTTTGTGCATGAAGGCAGGAACCGTCTGGCAGTGGAGGTTTATCGCTGGAGCGACGGCAGTTATCTGGAATGTCAGGACATGTGGCGGCTCTCAGGCATCTATCGAGAGGTGCAACTGTGGGTGCGCCCATTGACACACATTGCCGACTATACGGTGGAGGCTATCCCCAACAAAGATTTCTCACAAGCTCAGGTGAAGGCAGACATCACGCTGTGCAATACCGGCAAGAAAGTTGCGAAGGACTTTAAGGTCGTCCTCAGCATCAACGACAGGAAACTGGAGGGAACGTTGAAAAGCCTCGCTTCTGGAGACACCACCCACCTGCAACTTGCCTGTCGGCTGGACAAGCCGCTGTTGTGGTCGGCAGAAAAGCCCAATCTCTATCCTTTCAGTGTGGAACTGATTGACAAGAAGGGAGCAGTGGTGGAACATTTCGACTACCACCTGGGCGTGAAGCGAGTGGAATGCGTGGGCGAAGTATTAAAAATCAATGGGAAGAACGTAAAACTGAGGGGTGTGAACCGTCATGACCACCATCCTCGCATGGGACGTAAAGTGGATGATGCCACTTACGAAAAAGACTTGAAGATGATGAAACTGGCAAACATCAATTTCCTGCGCACCAGCCACTATCCCGACCGTCCTTATCTGTATGAACTGTGCGACCGCTACGGCATCTATGTGATGGACGAGGCAAATCAGGAGAGTCATGGCTATGGCTATGCAAACAAGGTGATGGGCGAAGACCCTGCATGGCGTGAAGCCCATGTGGATCGTGCCGTATCGCTGGTGCAACGCGACAAGAATCATCCCAGCATCATCTTTTGGAGTCTCGGAAATGAAGGGGGTGTAGGACCCAACTTCAAGGCGATGCATGATGCCGTAGTTGCGCTCGACTCAACCCGACTTCCTTTCTGCGACACCGACCGCAGTCAATCTGATATATATGATGACAGTTATCTGACTCCCACCAAATTGGCAGAAGAGGCAAGGAAAGTGACCGACCGCCCCTTCATGATGCGCGAATATGCTCATGCCATGGGCAACTCGGTGGGCAACTTCCAAGAGTATTGGGATGTCATCTACAACGATTCCAGCATCTGCGGAGCAGCCATCTGGGATTGGGTGGATCAGGGCATCGCGAAGCCCATCGACGGAAGTCCACTGCGACCATCCACCAAGCTGTCTTTGGAGCCTGACGAGTTCTGGGCATACGGTGGCGACTTCGGTGACAAGCCCAACGATGGCGCCTTCTGCCTCAACGGGCTTTTAGCACCCGACCGCACAGAGCACCCCCATTACTTTGAGGTGCAACATGTCTATCAACCCATCACATTCGTCCTTGCCGATGACAAACAGAGCATCCGCCTCATCAACCGCGATTTCTTCACCGAACTCGACGAATATGACTACACCTACGAACTGCTTGCAGACGGAAAGGTGAAAGCATCAGGAGCACTGACTCTGCAAGGAGAGCATCTCGTCTTCCCATCCATCCAGAAACCCGTGGAGGGTGGCAGTCCTTATCCTGAACTCGCCCTCAACATTGCCGCACGACTTCGCAACGCCACCACATGGGCAGATGGGGGGCTCGCTGTGGCTCGCGAACAGTTCATCATAAGTCCATACCAATTCCCTCAGTCTGCTGCACCTAAAGCCAAACCAACCACCAACAATATCACGATTGTGGGCAATGCCCTCACCTCCTGGATTGTTGATGGCAAGGAAATGCTGCAAGCGCCTCTGGAGCCCTATTTCTGGAAACCCGAAAACGACAACCAGCATGCCGCAGGGTTTGCCCGTCGCACCGCTGTATGGAAAGAAGCCACTGACGTGAAGGTGAACTACACCATCTTGAGCGAACGCCGCATCTGGGTGGAGGTGGATTATCGCCCCACAGGCGGCGAAAAACCAGTGATGCCCAAGTTCGGCATGAGGATGAGAATCCCCGCCAACTACAATCAAGTGAATTATTACGGCAGAGGTCCTTGGGAGAACTATCCCGACCGCAAACGTGGTGCATTTATAGGAAACTACAAGATGCCACTCAAGGAATTTGAGACAGAGTACCTTCATCCCCAAGACAACGGATGCCGCACAGATGTCCGATGGTTCGAACTCTCCGCTCCCGGCTCACTCCCAACCCTTCGTATTGAAGGCAGCCAGCCTCTCTGCATCCGAGCATGGGATTATGGCGAGGAGGACCTTGAAAGCGCAACCCATCCCCACGAAATTCAGCGTGGCAAGTTCGTCAACCTGAACATCGACCTCAACATCCATGGTGTGGGCGGCATCGACACATGGGGGCAACGCACCCTACCCCAATACACCATCGACGGGAACAAGCCATACCACTATGGTTTTGTACTCTCGCTCGACAACTAAACTGAAAACGGAAGATACACTGTGATTTAGCTTACCCCGCTTCCCATAGAACAGCGCACTTAGGGTAAGCTTTTTTAATTCACAGAATTTATAAGATCTTGATTGCTTAGTTGAGAGTTGAGGGTTTAGAGTTTAGAGTTGAGGGTTTAGAGTATAGAGTTTAGAGTGAGGAGTCCTTTGCGGTGCACGAAATGCCTCCAACATCACGAACCGACAAGGTTTCAGCTATGATTTTGACGAAAAGGTGTCCTAAACAAAAGCTTTTTTATTTTTTTCTTCGTACACTCTTTTTTTTACATTAACTTTGTGGGCGTAATAATTAAAATAGCTGTATTATGAATAAAGAGTATATCGTGTTGAGCCGTCAGGATGCTGTGGCTCGTAATAATTCGCCTTATGTCAATCTGAAGGTGGCGAACAAGGAGGAGGTGGAAAACATCTGTGTGTTTGACGTGCCTAAAACGAGCGGACCGAAAGTGGGACAATTGGTGAGGTTCTTGAACATCCGTGAGAATCAGGGCAAGAAGTCTGCTACGAACATGGACATGATTGCAGGGACATTCCCGACGGAGAATCACCCACTGTACACGCTGGTGCCACGCCCCATCAAACGCGAGGAATGGGACCGCTGCATCGAAGCAGTACTCTCATTCTGCAAGGATGAGGTGTTGATTGATTTTGTCAAGCAACAGGCAGATGCGCTGTTTCCGCAATACAGTAAATACCCAGCTGCCACAAGCGTACACCACGCATTTCCGGGGGGATTGCTGAACCACACGTACCAGATGCTGCATCTGCTGGAAGGGGTATATCCTGTTTATCCTTATCCGGAGGACATCAAGGTGGAACGCATCATCATCGGCATCCTGTTCCACGATTGGGGCAAATTGTGCGAATACAATGTGGAGGGTGAAAAGCTGGAGAATGGTTTCCTGTTGGGACACATCTACATGTCAGCGAACTACCTGAACAACTTGTTGCGTGACCTCGGCATTGATAAGCGTGAAATCAATTTCATCGTACACTGCGTGTTGGCGCATCACGGACAATTGGAGTTTGGCAGCCCTGTGTTGCCTTGCATCCCTGAGGCTCAACTCATCAACTACCTTGACAACATCTCTGCCAAGGCGGACATCTTCAGCACCACAGGCAACATGGAGAAAGCCTTCGCTTTGGGCACCAATGTCGTGAAGGGATAACATCCTCTCACTCACCTTTCTGAAATTGAGTGATTGAACATAAAACAATAGGGGGCAGGTTTGATGACCTGCCCCCTGTCGTTTGAACCATTCCGTTTACTGTGCAGCCTTCTTGCTTGCCGTCACATAGAAGAAGCGTGGGAAAGCACCAATGGAGAAAGTGTAGATGGTGCCATCATCGTTCTTCACTTCATATGTGTCGGTGCGATTTCTGCCGAAGGCACCACCACGTCCGAAGACTCCTCTGCCACGTCCCATTCCACGGCGTGGACCTGCACCTGGACGAGGACCTTGACCGGGCCCTTCACCCGGACGTGCATTGGGAGGAGTTGGGAAACCTGGCTGTGCATTCTCTGGCTCAGCCACCCTATAAGGCTGCAATTCACGGTAGAGTGCCATGATGGAGCCCTGAGGATAGATCATGTCGTTACCAACAGCAAAATGCACCTCTTTCGTTTCCTTGTTGTACAGGAACGAGTTGACACACTTGGCATAGGCAAAGTTGTCGTTACTGCCATTCCAATAAGAGATGAAATTACTTCTTGGCATCTGAGTGCTGTACTTGTTTGCCTCCATCGCTGCCTTGAACTGCTCTTCTGTCATGGAGAGTAGCTGGAGGAAATTAGCAACGGTCGGCTTGATGACTGTGATCTCGCTGCCATCATTGCCGTATGGCTTAGTGCACACATCCAACTGTTGCGCTTGGGCATACATGCCCATTGCCAACATCATGAACAGAAAGAATAACTTTTTCATAAGCATTATTTTGTTGATAGGTTTGTAATAAAGTATTTCGGTTTAGTGTCCCAAAGGTACAACATATTTTGTAAAATTGTTCACATGGTTACCATTTTTTTCAAAAAATCTTAAGAAAACATAAAAAAAGAGGGGAAAAAGTTCTTTTTTAACGACTTTTCACCCTCTTTTTCTTTGTCAATTATTTCTTACCATATCTTCACGCGCTTTTCTTCAGGAACAAAAAGCGGGTCTTTCTCGGTAATGCCGAATGCCTCATACCACGCATCCACCAACGGCAAGGCACCATTCACTCGCCAACGAGCCAACGAATGGGGGTCAGATGTGGTCAAATTGCGGATGGCCTCTTCGGTGATGTTTCCTGCCCACACCCCTGCATAAGCCAAGAAGAAGCGCTGTTCGGGTGTGAATCCGTTCTTCACAGGCAGTGGTTTCTCTTTGGTGGCATTCTTGAAGGCTGTATAGGCGAACTTCAAACCTCCGTGGTCACCAAGGTTCTCACCACAGCAAAGGTCACCATTGGCATTGAGGTCGGGCAGCACCTTGATGGCAGAGAAGAAATCCTTGATGACTTGTGCCCGTTCTTTGTACTGATCGCCATCACCTTCAGCCCACCAGTCACGGAAATTGCCGTCCTTATCGAACTGGCGACCTTGGTCGTCGAAACCGTGCGACATCTCATGCCCTATGACCACACCAATGGCTCCATAGTTGAAAGCATCGTCTGCCTCCATGTCGAAGAACGGATATTGCAGTATGCCTGCAGGGAAACAGATTTCGTTGGTGGTGGGGTTGTAGTAGGCATTCACCGTTTGCGGATCCATATACCATTCGTCACGGTCAACCGGTTTCTTCCATTTGCGGCTGAGCATGTCGGCATGTGACCACTTCGACACCTCCTTCATATTCTCATAGAGTGTCTTTGCCGGATCAATGTTCATCTTTGAGTAGTCGCGCCACTTGTTCGGATAGCCCACTTTCACATAGAAAGAATCCAATTTCTCATGGGCTGCCTTCTTGGTAGATTCGCTCATCCACTCCTGTGCATCGATGCGTTGACCAAGTGCAATCTGGAGGTTCTTGATGAGTTGCTCCATACGAGCCTTGTTAGCTGGCGGAAAATATTTCTCCACATAAAGTTGACCTACCGCTTCGCCCAGCACGCTATTGACAATGCTGACACTACGTTTCCAACGTGGACGGGGTTCCTTGGCTCCCGTCATGATACGTCCATTAAAGTCGAACACTTCTTCATATACCGTGTCGCCCAACATCGAACCTGCCGAATCCAATATCTGCCACTGCATCCAGTCTTTCAGCACTTCCACAGGGGTGTCTTTCAACACCGCCAAGGCTTCCTTCACCGCTTCGGGTTGTCCCACTGAGAGGGAATCAATCTCGGTGAGACCTTGCACATCGAAATAGGTTTTCCAATCGAAGCCTGCATATTCCTTTGTAAAGTCTGCAAAGGACATCTTGTGATAGTTGGAGGCCGGATCACGCAATGCCACCTTGTCACGTCCCGCCTTTGCCATGCGAGTCTCCAATGCCAAGATGTTCTCCATCTTCTTTTGAGCCGCCTCCGGCGTTTCACCCACAAACTGGAACATCTTCACGATATGTTTCTTGTAGGCCTCCAATATCTTCTTGTGTGCCTCATCATCCTTCACATAGTAGTCACGTTCCAGAGAGTAACCGCCCTGCGAGAGTTCCAGAAGGTTCTGGGTGGATTCCATCATGTCGGCACCCACATAGCTGCCCCACAATTCACCGAATGCCACACCTTCTGTGTTCATCTGATTGATCAAGGCAATCAGTTCCTCTGTCGTCTTCACCTCCGCCACACGCTTCAGGTCAACCATAACGGGTGTTACACCATCTTTGTTTTGACGCACAGAGTCCATGCGCAAAGCATAAAGGTCACCGATCTTCTGACCTAACGAGCCTTTTTCCTGTGGTAGGGAGGCAAGCCCCTCGATAATCTCACGGATGCGCTTCTCATTCTCCTCTGCCACCACATCGAAACTGCCATATCTTGAAAACTCTGGCCTCAACGGATTGTTCTTAATCCAACCACCACAAGCATATTGATAGAAATCTGTGCCAGGTTTAACGGTGGTGTCCATATTCTCCAACTTGATGCCCATCGTCTGAGCATTTCCAGCTAAATTTGATGCTGCTATAGTCATCATCAGTAAAGTGTTTTTAATATTCATAATATTTTATCTATGTTTATCCGTAGTACCCTCGAAGTACATTCGTAGTACATTCGAAGTACAAAGGTAACACTTTCGTTCGAGAATAATAGTAAAAACTTTTGTTTTTCCTTTGAATTATGCTCACTTAATCGTATCTTTGCACCCAAACACCAAAAATCAATCCCTACTATGGAACAAAAAACACAACTTGATCAATTGGAACGGCTTGTCCAGCTCATCGCTGACGACAACGAGCTTCTGAATCGTGCCAACGACTTCATGCAACATCTTGTAAACACGAAGTTTGACTATCGTGGCAAACATGATCTTGCCGCAGAATTGGCAGACAAAGATAAAAAGAAGGAAGAAAAGCATCAATGAATGGAATGATGACCAAATGGATGACGACCCTGCTTGCCTTGACTTTCATCTTAGGCATGCAGGCACAAAACGTGGAGTACACCAAGGCGGACAGCGCTTTGGTGGTGAAGCTGTTGACAGATGCCCAAACACAACGTGGCAAGGAGAACCGCGTGTTCTATTTCGGCAAGAAGTTCTTGGGATTGCCGTATGTGGCACACACGTTGGAACTCGGTGACACGGAACATCTCATCGTGAACTTGCACGGACTGGACTGCACCACATTCGTGGAGACGGTGGTGGCGTTGTCCATGTGTGACATGCAGAACCAGCGGACATTTGACGATTTCTGCAAGAACCTGACAAAGATTCGTTTCCGTGATGGCAAGATGACGGACTACACATCGCGACTGCACTATTTCACATGGTGGGCAGAGGACAACGAACGGAAGGGCATCGTGAAGGACATCAGCATCGACGACGCCCCATTCTTTGGGACACAAACCGTCCACATCAACTACATGTCGCAACACCCCACATTGTACAAGCAGTTAAAGAATCACCCAGAGTTTGTGCCCGTCATCAAAGGTTATGAGCAAGCCACTGAAGGCAAACAGTTCCACTATATCCTCAAGCAAGATTTGTCTTGGCAAGCAGGAACCCCATTGAGTATGGTGAAAGACGGTGACATCGTTGCCATGCTCACCGACAGTGACGGATTGGACACTCGCCATATCGGCATCGCTTTTTGGAAGAACGGGAAGCTCCATCTGCTCCATGCTTCCAGCCTCTACAAAAAGGTGCTCATGAGCCAAGAGACCTTCTATGAGTATGAGAAGAAACAGGCTAAACACACGGGCATCAGGGTGTTCCGTTTGGTGGAACCGTAATCATCAATTATCACACTGTGTTTTATTGCTTTTCAGGAACAGGCAACAGCCAATGGGTGGCAGACAAGCTGCAAGGGCTGATGGAGGATGAGGCTGACGTGTTCGGCATGGTCTTCCCTGTGTATGCGTGGGGCATTCCCAAAGTGGTGAAGGAATACATAGAGACACATCAAGAAGACATCAAATCTGCAAAGTATGTATGGGCTGTGATGACTTGTGGCGACGACATTGGCTATGCGGACAAGGTGCTCAATCAGGTGATGAACCGTGAGGTGGATGCCGTATTCTCCGTTCATATGCCCAACACTTATGTCTGTCTGCCTGGGTTTGATGTGGACAAAGATGAGGTGGCACAAGCCAAGGTGCAAGAGACACTGCAACGCATTCCTTCCATCGCAGAAAGCATCAAGAACCGAGAAAAAAAGACGGAAGTGATGAGGGGAGCATGTGCCTGGCTGAAGACATCTGTGCTGCGCCCCCTGTTCAACCGTTTTCTCGTTACCGATAAATACTTCCACACCACCAAAAAGTGCACCCAGTGCAAACGCTGTTTGAGAGGATGTCCGTTGGACAACATCACAACAGACGACAAGGGAAAGATTGTGTGGAAACATGAGAACTGCACAGGCTGTTTGAGATGCTACCATCGATGCCCTGTCAATGCAGTGCAGTTCGGAAGATTCACCAAAAACAAAGGACAAAAAGTACATGATTTCGATTGATAAGTTAGGTGTTGAGTTTTCTGCAACACCACTATTCTTGGATGCAAGTTTCGTGGTCAACCCGAAAGACCGCATTGCCCTCGTAGGCAAGAACGGAGCGGGCAAGAGCACCATGCTGAAAATTATTGCAGGCATGCAGGAACCGACGTACGGACAGGTGGCACGACAGAAGGACATCACCATCGGGTATCTGCCGCAGGTGATGGTGCTCTCCGACAGCCGCACGGTGATGGAAGAGGCAGAGACCGCATTTGCCCACATCAGCGAGATGCAGGAACGCCTCAACAAGATGAATGAGGAGATTGCCCGACGAACGGACTATGAGAGTGATTCATACATGGCTCTTATTGAAAAGTTCACTCATGAGAATGACCGCTTCACCATGATGGGGGGCACGAACTATCATGCAGAGTTGGAACGCACTCTGCAAGGTTTGGGTTTCCAACGCACGGATTTTGACCGCCCCACAGCTGAGTTTTCTGGTGGTTGGCGCATGCGTATCGAATTAGCGAAGCTCCTTTTGCAGAAACCAGACCTCCTGCTGCTCGACGAGCCAACCAACCACCTCGACATAGGCTCCATCCAGTGGTTGGAGCAGTTCTTGGCAACACGTGCCAATGCTGTCATGCTGGTCAGCCATGACCGCGCATTCATCAATAACGTGACGAACCGCACCATCGAAATCACCTGCCACCGCATCAATGATTACAAGGTGAAGTATGATGAATATGTGAAATTGCGCGACGAACGGCGTGAACAACAGATTCGTGCCTACGAAAATCAGCAAAAGGAGATTGCGGACATCAAGCAGTTCATCGAGACCTTCCGTTACAAGCCCACCAAAAGCAACCAAGTGCAGTCGCGCATCAAAATGCTGGAGAAAATCGTACCTATCGAGATTGACGAAGTCGACACCTCTTCACTCCACCTCAAGTTTCCTCCATGTCTCCGAAGTGGCGACTACCCTATCATCTGCGAGGATGTGGCGAAAAGCTATTCAAAGCCCGTCTTCTCCGATGTCAACCTGACCATCAAACGAGGCGAGAAGGTGGCATTCGTCGGCAACAACGGTGAGGGTAAATCTACGCTCGTCAAGTGCATCATGGGGCAGATTCCCTTTGAGGGCAATCTCAAAATCGGGCACAATGTACAGATTGGTTATTTCGCACAGAACCAAGCCCAACTGCTGGACGAAAACATCACTGTATTCGACACCATTGACCGTGTGGCAAGGGGCGATATCCGTCTGAAGATTCGCGACATCTTGGGAGCCTTCATGTTTGGTGGCGAAGCATCTGACAAGTACGTGAAAGTGCTCTCAGGTGGTGAACGTAGCCGACTTGCCATGATCCGTCTGCTTCTTGAGCCTGTCAACCTGCTCATCCTTGACGAGCCTACCAACCACCTCGACATGCAGTCGAAAGATGTACTCAAACAAGCCATCAAGGACTTTGACGGCACCGCCATCGTCGTGAGCCATGACCGCGACTTCCTGGATGGCTTGGTGGACAAAGTCTATGAGTTTGGTGGAGGAAAAGTGCGTGAACACTTAGGAGGCATCTACGATTTCCTCCAAAAGAAGCAAATTGAAAGCCTGAACCAACTCGGACAGAACCTGAATAGCGCTAGAAGCCCTTCTGTTGCGAAAGATAACGGGAAACAGGCCATTGTCAATTCTCAACCGTCAACTGTCAACATCCAACTGTCAACACCCAAAGACTTGGGAAACAAGGTGCAGTCACTACTTTCTTATGCCGAACTGAAAGAACGTAACAAAACCATCAAGAAAGCAGAAAAGGCTGTGGAACAAGCCGAACAGAAGATTGCTAAATTGGAAAAAGAAATCGCAGAGATAGAAGCAAAACTTGCCACACCTGAAGGCGCCACGGACACTACCCTATTCACACAATACGGAGAACTGAAAAATCAACTCTCTGCTGCAGAAGATGAATGGACTGAAGCCAGTATGGAACTTGAAGAACTGAAAGGTTAGTTTTTAGGTTCAACCACCCACAATTCAACTGGCACCACGCCATCACTCAACATGCCCAAGAGCTCAGCTGCTTTATTACTGAGGTCTATCACACGTCCTTTTGCAAAAGGTCCACGGTCTCTCACATCTACAATCACTTCCTTCCCGTTTTTCTTGTTCACAACACGAACTCGAGTTCCAAACGGAAGTTTCTTATGTGCACAGAACAGTTGATTCTTATCATATCGTGTACCATTTGCCATCATCCTCCCATGTGTCTTGGCTGAATAGAAAGTCGCCATACCAGTTTCATACAATGCACCCGTTTCCTCCGTCACCTGCTTCGTATCCAAATTCTCGGAAGGAATGACAGGTTCTTTCAGCATCACATCTTTCTCTTTTTGTGCATCCTCTGGAGAAACAGGCAACGCACCCACCCATCCATTGGGATTGGTAGAGGAATGCAAGCCTTCTCCCACACCCCACTTCACAGAATGGGAAGGGTCTTGCGATGAATGCAGCACCTGTCCCCTACACCATCCGAAGGGCAACGAGAAGCAGAGCATCATCAAACAGAAACGAGCACGAACAATATTCATCAAATGGCTGATTTAGGTGGTATTGTGCTTGCAAAGTAAAGAAAAAAACCGCACACCCACAACTTTTTCCTCAAAAAATCCCCGTTTCGTTTTGTAATGTCCGAAAAAAGCACTAACTTTGCACCCGCAAACAAAAAAGAGACGCTCTTTTTATGTTGCACAACATAACATCGCGGGGTGGAGCAGTTGGTAGCTCGCCAGGCTCATAACCTGGAGGTCGCATGTTCGAGTCCTGCCCCCGCAACCAATTCAATTGAAGATTGACAATTGAAAATTGATAATTGCCATCCGGCTTGTGAACATAGCATCAGCTTAATTATCAATTATCAATTGTCAATTATCAATTAAAACGACACCGTGCCGGAATGGTGGAATGGTAGACACGAGGGACTTAAAATCCCTTGGGCATTGCGCCCGTGCGGGTTCGAGCCCCGCTTCCGGTACTTTGACAT
>Ga0310697_10001403_pt1 | contig 28353 bp, 25 predicted proteins | sample 172DNAGHGlowgp2_FD_203883 | JGI IMG/M metagenome (GOLD analysis project Ga0310697, IMG submission 203883) | Sheep rumen microbial communities from Palmerston North, Manawatu-Wanganui, New Zealand - 1728 DNA GHGlow gp2 (v2) (version 2) | ecosystem: Host-associated > Mammals > Digestive system >...
TGGCGGCTTCCTTGTCCTTCTTCATCTGTTCGTACTGCGGCTGGAGGCTGCGGGACTTTTCGATGAGGGCCTGGGTACCCGGCTGGTTAGCGAGGTAGAAGGCTGCAACGGCGGTGATACCGAAACCAAGAGCAACGATAACGCTGTAAGCGATACCGGCGATGTCGATAATCGGGGTCCACTTCTGGTGGGCAATGCCCATGGTCTGGAAGGCCGAAGAAATAGCGTGGAAAAGGTGCATACCGATCACGAACATGCTGACCACGTAGAATGCAGCCCAAGCCGGGTTAGCAAACATCTGGATGGTGGTGAGCCACATGTCGCGGACGATTTCGCCTTCGGCATTCACGTAGAGGTAGTGTTCGCCGAACTTGAGCATCATGAGGTGCTGCACGAGGAAGCCGAGAATGAAGAGACCGGACCAGATCATGGTGAAGGTCGCGAAAGTCTTCTTGCCCTTGCGAGCGTTGACTTCGTAGTCGATGCCACCGCGAGCCTTCTTGTTCTCGATCTTCAGCGTAACGGCGAGGAAGATGTGGAGAGCGAAGGCAGCCACCAGCACCAGTTCGACGAGGTAAATCATCTTGATCGGGAAGTGGAGCGGGTTGAATCCGGTCAGGAATTCGGTGTAAGCGTTGTAAGACGCCTGGGCCGAAGCCTGATCGAAATTCAGAAGCTGGAAGTTACCACACATGTGGCCGAAGATGAACAGGGCGAGGAACGCGCCTGTGCATCCCATGATCTGCTTCTTACCGATGGAGGAGGTAAGATACTTGATGATCCATTGCATTGAGTTGTGTCTCCTTGAGGGTTTTTTGTTTTAAACTTAGAGGACGCAGCAAGCCTTGAGGCAGGGCATTTCGTAAGCGTAGCGTTCGTCTTCCTTGAACCAGAAGTCCAGTTCGCGCTTGGCGGATTCAGGACTGTCGGAGCTATGCACGACGTTTTCGGTCATGGAAGGGGCAAAGTCGTAGCGGAGGGTACCGGGTTCCGCCTTGGCCGGATTGGTTGCACCGTTGATGGCGCGGACCTTGGCAATGGCATTTTCGCCGCCGAGGGCGAGCATCACGGACGGGCCCTTGGTCATGTAGGCTTCGAGTTCCGGGAAGAACGGCTTTTCCACGTGTTCGGCGTAGAAACCGCGGGCATCTTCAGAGGTCATCTGGTGCATCTTCACGGCGCAGACGGAGAGGCCTGCAGCGATGTAACGGTCGATAATGCGCCCAATGAGGCCGGACTTTACGGCGTTGGGCTTGATCATTGCGAATGTCATTTCCATAGTAGGTACCTTTTAGTTTAAGATGTGAGAAATATAGTTTTTAGACGAGAGACGAGAGACGAGAGACGAGAGAAAAACTTGTTTTTAGACGAAGGTTTTCTGAGATTCTTTTTTAGTTTCGCGAAGCGACATTATTTAATCTCTCGTCTTTCGTCTGTAGCCCGCGATAGCGGGCGTTCTTTCGTCTATTCTTCCGCCTCTATCTTCTTCATCAAATCATCGGCGAGTTTTCCGCCAGACTTGATGTTGTTGACGAGCCAATCCACGGATTCCTTCAGCTCGCTGTTCGGGTAAAGCTTCTGGAAGCCTTCCAAGACCTCGAGTGCGAGAGAATCCCTCTTCAGGTTCTCGTCGAGGATAAATCCGCGCGTAAACATGGCCTTTTCGGCATTGGGGTTCTGGGGCCACATGCTATAGAAGGCGTAGAACTCGGCTTCGGCGTCGTCGAACTCCTCATTGTCGTTCTGGACCTGTGCAATCTCGTAGGCGGCCACCTGGTACAGGGAGTCGTTGTCCGCATAGGCATTCATCACCTTGCGGTAGGTGTTGTACGCAGCAGTACGGTTTCCCGCCTTATACAGCGAATCGGCCTTCGCCATGAGCAACGCAGGGTCGTATTCCTGTTCGTGTTCCTTCACGGAGGAATCGTAGATGTGGCGAACAGCCGAGGCGTAGGCCTCATCCATCCAACGCATCTTCATCCACGTCCTGTACTCGTTGGCACGCTTGGCAAAGGTGCTGGGAATGGATTCGTCGAAAGTCTTCCCGGCATACGTAACGCGGTAACCCATGTAGTATTCGTGTTTGTACAAATTCATCGGGTAAGAAAGAATATGGAGAAGGTCGCTCTTGGCCTGTTCGTATGTCAAGTTGTAGCGGATCGGGCTACCAATGCGGTCGAACAGGGCCTTGAGGGTATCTTCATCCGCCGTAACGGCAATCTTCTTGTCAAGATACTTTTCGATGATGAAATCGGCCCTCGTATCGCGAACAAGGGCGCGGTATTCCCACAGGTGGTCCAGCTTGTGCGCCTTGGCGGCGACCGCAAAGCGGTAGCTCTCCGCAAAGTTGTCCACAACGTACTGGTAGGCCCTCATGTTCTTGGGAGCGCGGAAATACTTTTCATTGAAGCGGAGATAGTCCCCAAAAGTGAATACAGGCTTGCCGGCATACGTAACGAGAACGTACGAGGAATCGACATCCGGGAGTTCGCCGCTTGAAGCAAGCATCTTGGCATCCTGCTCGGCACGTTCGTACGACTTCTGTTCAGCAGGCACCTGACGCACCAGGTAGAAACGGTGGAACGTCCCCTGCGCCGCCGAACGAATCACGGGGGTCACGAATCCGGGCTGCTTGTCCTTGAGAACTTCGTCAAGTTCGCTCATCACACCAAGACCGTAAGGCAGCGAGTAACCTTCCTTGACCACGCCCACGCGGCCACTGTCCTTGGCCGTAAACTCGTTCTTGTCCATCTTCGCGGCAATAGCCTTGAACTCATCCAGCGAAACGCTGTCCTTGATAAGGCGAGCAAGCTTCGCGGAATCGGCCATCTGCACCTGGTACAGTTCGTATCCGGGAGCCGTCTTAAAGGCACCCTTGTGCTTGTCGTAGTAGAATCTGGACGGGACTTCCGGAAGAGGGTTCACAACGACCTGAGAATCGCTCAAAACGTTCGCCGTCTCCAATTCGCGAAGCTCGTTACGACGCTGGTCGGCAAAGCTCACCTTCAAGGCAGCAGTGTCCAGGCTAGCGGTGTCTTCGGGATTCGCAGACTTGGCCAGGTATTCCTTCCACTGTTCCGGGTTCTTGTACACGTAGTATTCGTTAGAAATGGGAGTGCGGTCGTAAGCGACGACGGAATCCTTCGCAAACAGGTCGCGGTTCGCCTCGTAGAACGCCTTCAATTCCTCGTCGGTATACGTGAGGCATTCCATCACGTATACACGCTGGAACAGCATCATCAAAATCCTGACGTCGATATCCTTGTAGTACTGATCCCACTCGGCTTCCAGTTCGGGGAATTCCGAGAGTGCGCGCGACACGAGAGCAGCCTTGCCCAGCACATGTTCGTACAGAAGGGCTTTGCGCGTCATGTTCTTCGCTCCCTGCATCGACTTGAGCAGGATGTTCTCGTCTTCCTGGTATACTTTCTCGTCATTGATGCGGGCCAGGAGCGTATCCTTATCCCCAACACCGTTACACCCGCACAGCATCATAAAACTGCACAGGAACGGAAGTGCAATGAGTCTCTTCATGAAAACCTCTGTGTCGTCATTGATATGCGAATATTAGAAAATTTCCCATGCGCAAAACCAACCTTCCCGGCAAAGCCTTTTCCCTTCCAAATTGTAACCAAATGTTTACAAACATACACAATAAAGACACCAGATTGACATCAATTTGTAAGGATACATGTAAGTCGTTGAATATCAACGAGATACGACGGTGTATCGTAAAAAAAACAAGACAGCGGAAAGCGCGATTTCTATAATTTTGGGCAAGTTGAAGAGAATAACTTCGACATTCGTCGGAACCGCCGTGATAGCCACGGCGATCGTGGGTGCACTTGCCCTGTGCGCCTGGTTCTCCTATGTGATGTTCAAGACATACCTCGAGACCCCGCACACCTACGGGGACACCAAGGTAACACCCTTCGGGCACCACATGGACGGCCCCGTCACCCACTCCTGGGACTCCCTGCAAATCGAGAACAACGGCACCGTCGTAACGCTGAGGAATGTCGCATTCGACCTGAGCATCCTGGGCGACGACAAGGGACTCAAACTGGGCACGAACGAAGTGGATGTCAACCTCAACATGGAAGGGCCCGAAAAGCCAAAGACGCCGCCCGCGAACGGACCGCCCACGTTCCCCTCCAAGGCCAAGTTCTACCTACCCGTAAATGCCGATGTCGGAAAGGTATCCGTCACGGCCGGTGACAAGCACTGGGAAGTCGAGGGACTCTCGCTACGCAGCGAGGGCCTGCAGCAGGCTAGTCTCGGTACAAAGAAGATTAGCGGAACGAACGTCCCGCAAAGTGCATCCCTGCGTCTCAAGGCCGACTTCTCGGGCGACAACGTATCGCTCGACGCGACCGTCGCGACCGCCACCGATTCCGTGAGCGTCCAGGGCGACCTGCCCAAGGACAACCTCACCGCGGTCAGCACCAAGTTCAACATGGAAGTCAAGGACCCGACCGTCTGGATTCCCGTGGAGCTGCCGCCCAGCGTACCGGAACTCGGCAAGCTGCAAGTAAGCGGCGAAGCAAGCCTAGACCCGGCAACGGGCAAGCCCCGCTACAAGACTACCATCAAAACGCGCATAGGCGAATTCTGGCCGTTGCTCGCACTGAACGCGACCGTCCACTTCAGCGGTGACGACGAGAGGTTCCACACCGAAATCCACATGGAAAACGACGACGGCGGAACCATCGACCTGGAAGCCGACTTTGACAAGAACCTGAACGGTACCGCCAGCGGCAAGGTGGAACGCATGAACGCGAAGTTCGGCCCGCAGATAATGCCGCTCGACCTCACGATCCATTCCGCCGAGAAAGAAGGCAACAAGATGAACGTTATCGCGGAAACGCGGCAAGGTTCCGTCGTGGAAACCACCATGAACTTCGAGGACAAGTTCAGCCTCACCTACTTTGGCGACATGTCGCCCTACGAACCTTGGGCGCTGGACTGGAGCATGGGACAGTTCGAGCTGCAGGAACGATTCAAGATTTACGGTTCGTTCTCCGACGGACACATGAAGGCGCTAGTCAAGATCGACACAATCCCGTACGTTTGGCACGTAACGGCCGACTCGTTACAAATCATGCTCGACCTCACCCGGAACGGTATCAAGTTCTCCAACGGCATCATCTACACGCCCAAGGAAACCTTCGACGTCACGGGCGACGTGGTATGGAACGGCGAAAAGCCGCACACGTCGTGGAGAGTAAGCCAGCGGCACGGCGGTGTATGCGAGGCCTACATTTCCATCATAGATTCAACGGCAATAGACATCAAGTCCGACAGCGTAGAAATATCGACCATTCCGTTCGCAAAAATCAAGCTCAGCGAGAATCTCAACGGGCGCGTCACCGGCACGTGGAAGCAGAACTTCGACACGAAGATTGGCGAACTTGAGGCGGCCATCTCGGGCAACGTACAGCCATTCAACCTGGAGGGCCAGATCAAGGCACACCAGAACGGCGACACGGTATTCATCGAGAACGCGCAGGCCTCGCACAGCAAGAACCGTGTCGAGGCCGAAGCCATATTCATCTTGCCAAACGATTCGAACCCGAACTTCACCCCCACGGGAACGCTCCCAGTACAGATTGTCCACGCCTGGACACAAGCGCGAGATTTCAGCATTCCGTTACTGCTGGAACCTCTCGGCGACACCACCTTCGCGTCGGGATTCATCAGCGGCGACCTCTCGTACAACGAGAACATCGGCTTGCAGGGCAACGTAAACTTCAGCGACGTAGAATTCAACACCATTTCGCCCTTGCTTTTCAATGTCAAGCGTATGAACATGTTCGCCGAAGCGAACAAGGTAGAACTGAACGCCTACCTGGGAATCGGAGGCGGCGGATGGACAGGCAACACGCAGATTATCTTGGACGACGTATTCAAGTCCAACCGCCATGTAAGCATTTCGCACAGCAGCGACAACGGCGGCGACCTGTATGCCGAGGGATTCATCGACTCTACGCTCACGTTCAACGGCAAGCTCAATTTAAACGGCTCGTGGTTCATTCCGGGCACAGTCAGCGAAGTCAAGAAAACCGACCTCGAGATTGACGTTTCGGCAAGAATCAAGGAAGGCCTCATGGGCATCACGGCAGACATCCGTTCGGATTCAACGCTGTACCAGCCTCCGAAATTCAACTACATCTTCCCCATCAGGTTGCGCGGCCACCTCGAAAACGGCATCTTGAACATGAGCGAAATCTCGACGCAGAACGACAGCGGAGAAACAGTCTCCGGAACGTTGCGGTACAACCTCGACAGCTTGAGAATCATGGACATCGAATTCCAGTCCGACCGCTACACGCTAGTCAAGGGCCCCCACAAGCTTGTCGCCGAAAACATCATCGGCCGCATGGAAGAAAACGAAGACGAGCTTGTCATTTCGGGTTCCATAGGAGACATCCATTACAACTTCACCGACGAATCGTTCGGCGAAGCCGAAGCCATTGGCCGAAGCGAGCTGAGCCTCACGATACCGCATTCGCACGACGGCATTCTGCAGAACAAGACCATCAGTGGAAACGTATCGGTCGACAAGCTCGTATACCACAAGGATCTTGAAATCGAAGTCACACCGGCGACTATCGACAAGTTCATTACGCTATTCAACAACGCTCTCGCAAGACTCCGCCACCAGGAAGCCGAGGTCAAGTACTCATCTGCCGAACCGATTAACTTATCCATACACATCAACGATTCGCAGACCGACTCCATCCAGATTGTCACGCCGTTCGCCACCTTCCCGCTTACCTTCGACGTATGGGTACTCGGCAACACGAACAGGCCGCTGCTCCGTGGCGACGTGATGAACGCCAACACCGGTTTCATTGGTATGCAGGAAGTCTACGAATTCGAGCTCAACTCCTTCAGAATTTCCTGGACCGACGTACCGTGGCAACACGGCGTCGTAGACGTGTCGAGTTCCCAGGAACTTCCCTACTGCGACGAAATCGAGAATGCCGAAAAAGAAACGTGCCCTGTGAACCTGGACTTCCAGGGAACTATCACGAACCTGCAGCCTACGCCTAGCAGTAACTGCGGCAACGAATCGAGTGCGGCATCCATCTACTACAACATCATCCTCGGCTGTATCGCTAACCAGGACAACGAAGCGACCGACTGGAACAAGGTTGCCGGCAAGGCCATCGGCAAGATGATTTCGACAACAGCGAACAAGACGCTAGGTGGCGACTACATCGGCAACATCGACATGAAGGTGATGCTGTTCGAAAACAACACGACAAACGAAAGGGATTCAAGTTACTTCAAGTTACCCATCTCGTTGGACCGCTGGGTCAAGGACTTGAGCCTTATCTTTGGCTACACGCAAGACCAGAGTGAAAACCCGACTTACGACCAGTCGCTACAATTCGGGCTCAACTACACGCTCCCTGTATTCAAGGACAAGAGCTACTCGCACAAGAACCACATCTCGCCCACCACGTCGCTCTATGCGCAGCTGGTCTCCAAGCAGTACCTGACCAACACGGGTACCGAAGGCAACGAGAACCGCGTTGAAAAGAACATCGGTATAAACTATGTTTACCGCTACTGGAACCCGTGCCTGCTTGGAATCGGTAAATGCGAGACCATACAGAACCCGTATGAGAAAAAAGACGAAACAAAGCCACCCTTAAAGAAGTCGGAGACGAACAAATGAGATATCTGATCGCTCTCCTTCTTTTGGCTTTCGCACTGGTTCATGCCGAGGACAACGTAAAGCATCCCTGGTACACCGACTTCTACGGGAACGAGGTTTTCTCCAGGTCCGTACTCGAAGAGCAACTCGACATCCCCGAAGAATTCGGACAGCTCGATACGACCAAGCAAGACTTCATGATGCGCCTCTCGTCGGAGAACATCAAGTCGCTGTACTACGCCCGCGGTTATTTCAGCCTCGACCTGAAAATGGAAATCAGGCGAGAGTACTTCTCCATCGACAGCATGCAGCGCGGATTCCTATTCACCATCAACGAAGGTGAGCGCTACCGTTTTAACGGAGTGAGCATCACCGGGACAACTACCGACGACGTTGAAATCAAGCTGAACGCCCTGAACACGAACCAAGACCGATTCTTTGAACAGGAAGATATCGCCGAAGATATTCAGTACATACAGTCGGCCTACCGCCGCCAGGGATACCTGCACGTGTACGTGACCGCCACGGAACTTCTCGATACCGTCCAGAAAAAGATTAACGTATTGATCAATGTGGAAGCCGGCCCCAAGGTTATCATGGGCAACATCATCAGCAGCACGCAGCAAGTCGGCGACCGAAACAACAAGAGCGGCGAAGAAGGCCTGACCGACACGGCGTGGCTCTCGAGCCTATGGCGCATTCCCAAGGGCGAAATCGTCGACGGTAACCAGTACAACTCCTTCAAGAACAAGCTTCTTTCCACTCAATTGTTCACGCAGATCAAGCTCAACGACTCCCTGCGTGCCGACGGGCTTTCTGACGTTCACCTCGACGTGGTGGAACGTGTTCCCGGCGAAGCGCGCTACGGATTCTTCTACGAAGAAATTTACGGATTCGGCGCCCAGGCCTACGCAAAGCACAAGAACTTCTTCGGAAAGTTCAATGAATTTTCGACAAACTTCCAGATAGCCCAGCACAAGCAAGAAGTCTCCGTAGGCTACGCGAACCCGCTCTTGTTCGGAACCTCGTTCACGTTCATTCCCACCGCCATCCGTTTTGAAGACCGCCTAACATTCAAGCACGAAAAAATCAACCCGCCAGCCTACCCCGACAGCATCGAAGAGCGCTACGAACTCATCAACCGCGGTGACCTTACCTTCGGCATTACGCAGCACATTCGCTTCCGCGGTACGGTCGATTCCCGTTACGTGAACAAGAACGACGACCAGATGTTCAAATTCAAGGGAGAAGTCGCTCTCACCTTCGACTTCACCGACGACTACTTCAATCCGACAAAGGGTATCCGCCTCGCGCCTACGGCCGGTGCGGGCACCAACCTTACCGCATCCCTCGACAATCCCAAGATGATCGGAAACCCCTACACCTACAGCGAGGGAACCGTCAACCTTTATTTCCCGCTGTTCTGGACGTTCTACGGAGCGCTCAGCGGCAGTGCGGGTAAATTCTTCAACTCGGCGATCGAAGACGACGCCCGCGTGTTCTACCAGGGTGGTTCCCGTTCCGTGCGCGGCTACCGCTTCCGCAGTATATACGCGAGCTACGAATCGCAGGACGAAGACGGCGAAACCATCATCAACACGGGCCTTACGCCGATGTACTATCGCTTTAACCAGGAAATCCGCTGGACGCTCCCGTGGAAGTCGGCAAGGCGCTGGCAGATTGTGCAGTTCTTTGACTGGGCGAAGGTGATGGACGAAGAGGCTGACCTCTACGAAGAAGAAGCCGACGCGAGCCTTGGCCTTGGCCTGCGCTACCACTGGCAATTCCTCACGTTCCGCCTGGATTACGCGTTCAAGAAGACGTTCCTCAACTGGGACGGCATGGAATCGTTCGCATGGGGACGTTTCGCGTTTGACTTGTCGCACGCGTTCTAGTAATTGGTCAATGGCCATTAGTCATTGGTCATTAGAGGATGCGGGAAGCGGGATGTCTATGCTTATCGAACAGTCTTTTTGTAAAGTGCCGAAAGGCCTGTACTGGCGCGGCTCACGCAGGCATCGATTCCGGCGGCGGAGAGAGCCTCGCGCACCTGTTCCAGGGACACGCCCGCCTCTATCTTGAACGATGCAGATTCGCCCGCAAAGTCGGCGACACGCCCGCTTTTCAGCACAATCCCGCGGTCTATAATCGCGAAGTCGGTCGCTTCCTCTTCCATCTCGGCGAGGATATGCGAACACACGACAGCCGTACCGCCTTCCTGCTTGCGCCATTCGGCAAGCAGCGCCCACACCGCCTCGCGCGACATCGGGTCAAGATTCGCCACAGGCTCGTCCAGAATCAACAGGCGCGGTGCCGGAGCCATTGCGCGCAGCAACTGCACCTTCTGGCGGTTTCCGAGCGAAAGATTCGCCATGCGGGTCGCAAACGGCGGGAGTTCCAGTTTTTTTGCAATGCGGGCAATTCGTTCACGCGCCTCGGTTGCGTTCCACGTCGGTATACGCGCCGCATAGAAACCCACAAAGTAATTCACGTACTCTTCTATCGAAAGTTTCGGGTAGATGCCAGGATTCTCGAGCAACACGCCGCAGGCGAGCATGTCCAAAAAACCGTTAGAACCGCGCACGTCGTCTGCAAGGTCAATCGTCCCCGAGAATTTCGCGAAACGCCCGCACAGAAGGCGCAACAGCGTAGTCTTCCCTGCCCCGTTCGGGCCTAGCAAAGCAAAAAAGCTCCCCCGCGGGATTTCGAGCGACACGCCCGACAGCGCATCCGCCGCCGATTTCGGATAGCGGAACGAGACGTTTTCGATTCTTGCGAGCGCGTTATTTTCCATCGCGAGGCCCCGCGCAGGTTACTTGCAGAATTCCTTGACCGCCTCGGCGGGATTCTTGATGAGCGCGAAAGCGTCCTTCGTCTGGCGCACCGCTTCCATCTGAACCTTCTCGGGAGCACGCTGCAGGTACTGGATGCAGCGCCAATCCGTACGGACGGCAGCCATCTGCATCGGTTCGGTACGGTGCTTGATACTCACGTATTCAAAGGCGTGGAAATCCTGTTTTACGGCAGCGACTACGACGGCAACCGACGGGTACTCGATATCCTGCAAGGCATGCCAGTCGCGTTCCACCATGGCTTCCTGGATTTTTTCGCTCACGTCCGGCACATACTTGAGGGCGTCGGCGCTCACGCGCACCGCTTCGGCCCACAAATCGTCACTGGCGTTTTCGATTTTGCGCACAATTTTCCAGTCACTGCGAACCGCCGCCTTGAGCAAGTCGGGATTCGTCACAAACTTCAAAATGTTCGGGTCGGCGTTCACCGCGGCAAGGATTGCCGTCTCGTCGAGAACGTTGAGAGCCACCTTCAAATCTTCGCAAAGTCCGTTCTTGATGTAGAGTATCGCCTGCACGTTCTGTTCGAACGCGGCCTTCTGTGCGGCAGGCGACGGATTCTCGATCAGGCTAATGGCGTACCAATTGAGCTTGACCGCTTCCAACTGCTGTTCTTCAGTCGGGTTTTCGATTTTCTTGATTTCAGTCCAAGACTGCATAACACCTCTTGTTTATGCGGTAAAGATAAAAAAAGCGGTCCGCCAAACGCGAACCACTTTCCTTAATTTTTCGCACCGAAGGCGCTAATTACTTATACAGCGGGTGCTTCTTGCAGAGAGCCACGATTTCTTCGCGGATCTTGGCGAGAGCGGCATCGTCGTCCTTGGCCTTGATGCAGCGGTCGATGATGCGGGTCACTTCGCGGGTATCTTCTTCGTCGAAGCCACGGGTCGTGATAGCGGCAGTACCGAGACGCACTCCGGACGGATCCATCGGCTTGCGCGGATCGAACGGGATGGTAGAACGGCTGCAGGAGATGCCGACCTTTTCCATCGCGACTTCGGCTTCCTTACCGGAAACGCCCTTAGAGGTCATGTCCACCACGATGAGGTGGTTGTCGGTACCGTCGCTGATGACCTTGTAGCCCAGCTTCATCATTTCATCGGCCATGGCCTGAGCGTTCTTGATAACGTTCTTTGCATAGACCTGGAATTCCGGCTGGAGAGCTTCGAGGAATGCAACGGCCTTACCGGCGTTGATGTGGTCGTGCGGACCACCCTGCATACCCGGGAACACGCCCTTGTCGATTTCCTTGGCGAGGGAAACTTCCTTGAGTTCACCCTTCACCATCTTCTGGATGGTGCGGTCCTTGCACATGATGATAGCAGAACGCGGGCCACGGAGAGTCTTGTGGGTCGTGGTGGTCACGATGTCGAAGTACGGCACCGGAGAATCGATTGCCTTACCGGCAATGAGGCCAGCGACGTGAGAAATGTCAGCCATCGTAAGGGCGCCGACTTCGTCGGCGATTTCCTTGAAGCGCTTCCAGTCGAGGTTACGGCTGTAGGCAGAGAAACCGGCGAGGATCATCTTCGGCTTTTCGCGGAGAGCGATTTCGCGAACCTTGTCCATGTCGATGCGGCCCGTTTCCTTGTCGACTTCGTACTGCACGAAGTTGTAGAGCATGCCGGAGAAGTTCACCGGATGGCCGTGAGAAAGGTGTCCACCATGGTCGAGCTTGAGGCCGAGGACCTTGTCGCCCGGTTTGAGGACGGCGAAATAGACCGCGGCGTTGGCCGGAGAACCGGACAGCGGCTGGATGTTCACGTGGTCGCAACCAAAGAGCTTCTTGCAACGTTCGATGGCCAATGCTTCCATCTTGTCAATCACTTCGTTACCACCGTAGTAGCGCTTGCCCACATAGCCTTCGCTGTACTTGTTGGTCAGCACGGAGCCCATGGCTTCCATGACGGCCTTGGAGGTGTAGTTCTCGGAAGCGATGAGCTCGATGCCATATTCCTGGCGTTCGGCTTCTTCCTGAATGATGTTGTAGATTTCCGGATCGGTCTGTTGCAGTGTAGATTTGAGCATTTAGCTACTCCTTGATTTTCGTACAGCCCAAATTTAGTAATATGCGCGAATTTTACGATACTTCATGGACTCTTTTTTCGTGACGAACCTACCCCGCCCCGCCCGTTTGTGTAAAGTTTTAGTTACATTCAAATGCGTACAAATCACACCCGTCATCGCGAAAACCACATTTTAAGCCCGCGTAATAAGAAAATATGTATATATTAGACGCATAAGAAGACTGACCGCACCTTGAAGGAGAATCAAAGAATGAGTCAAGCTCTATTTTCGCTCTACAAATGTCCCAATTGCGGAGAACAGAACCCTCCCGAAAGCATCTATTGCGGAGAATGCGGAACAAAGCTGATCAAGACATGTTTCCATTGTTCATCCAAGATTCCGGTACAATCAAAGTTCTGTAACATTTGCGGGGCCCGCTACGAAGAGGTCAAGCACGAATTCAAGCAAGATACGCCGGTACACGTCTACACGATGCCTTCCCCCACCGAAGAAGGCGATATCCTTACGGATGCACGCGACCAGCAGAAATACAAGATGGTAAAGATCGGCAACCAGGTGTGGCTTGCCGAGAACTTCAGGTTCATGACACAAGGTTCGTTCACCTACGACGGGAACAACGATCGCGCCGATACCTACGGGCGCCTGTACACTTGGGAAGCTGCCCAGAAGGTCGCTCCCCCGGGCTGGCATGTAGCCACCCGCAAGGACTTCCTGGAACTCGCACGCTTCTGCAAGAGCCAAGGCAAAGGCGAAGTGGGAACGATGCTCAAGTCCCGCGACCTGTGGAAAGACCAGGGCGTATTCGGGCCTGGCAAACCGGGAGCCGACGCCGTGGGATTCGCTGCCAAGCCGGCCGGCAACAGGACAAGCGCAGGCGTTTTCGGATACATGGGTTCCTTTGCGTACTTCTGGTGTGTCGACGAGGAGAACGAGACTCGCGCCTACTACAGGCACCTGAGCTACTTTACCGGAGCTTTCCAGGAACTGACGAGCAAAAAGCAGTGCGCCTTCAGCGTAAGGCTCGTCAAGAATCCGTAGACTTTAACAATAAAAGAAGGTGAAACCATGCAGATTACAAGAAAAGAAAACAAGAGCGCCCTAATTCTTTCTATCGAGGGCATCATCGATTCCGCTACGGCGCCCCAGTTCGAGGAAGCCCTTTACGAAGCCAGCAGGGAAACCAAGTCCCTGACACTGGACTTCGCCGAAGTCGGCTTCATTTCGTCGGCAGGATTGCGCGTATTGCTTTTCACCCAAAAGAAGATGAACGCCTCGCAGGGCACCATGACGCTCATCAACGTGAGCGAATCCGTTCGCGAAGTATTCGAACTGACTGGATTCGTAAGCGTTCTCAATATCGCATAGCGAAAGAAACGCTACAGACAAGGGAAGTTATCCCGGACAAAAGGACGTCTAGACTACACGTCCTTTTTTTCGTCTTCTTTTGCAGCCTTAGCCGCAGCGGCCTTGTCGGCGGCACGTTCCAGGCGCGCAGGTTTCCCGGCAAGGTTACGGATCAGGCCGAACAAGGCCGAAAGCTCGTTGCGCGTCGGATGGATGCGCTGCACGAGAGTATTGAGGAAGTTGTCCCGCCAGGCCTGGTCGTGGTATTGTCCGGTCAAGTAACGGTCGAGGAACTTCTTGAAGCTATCAATCTGGTCGATGGTCGCCGGGGCCGTCTCGCAAGCGCCCTTCGTCCCGCGCTTCGCGCGCCCTTCGCCGTTCGCAAGCGCACCGCTGCGGCAAAGTTCGTACAGGCCCACCGTCACCGCCTGCGCCAAGTTGAGGCTCATGAGTCCCGGCACCGGGATTTCGCACTGGTACGTGCAAGCATTCACCTCTTCGGTTTCGAGCCCGCAGGATTCGCGACCGAACACGAGCGCAATCGTCCCGTTTTCGGGAAGGAGTTCCGAGAGCCCGGGCATCATCGTGTGCTTGATGGCAGACCCGTAAATACGGCGGCTGAAAGCGACAGCACAAGCACAATCGCCAATGGCGTCTTCGAACTTGTGCACAATAGTCGCCTTGTCCAACACCTCGTGACTGTTGGGCGCCGTGTGGTAAGAATTCTCGATGACCTTGTCGCGCCTCGGGTACACGATATACAGTTCGTCGAGGGCGTAGCAGTGCATGGCGCGGGCCACGAAGCCTACGTTATGAGGATGTTCCGGTTCAACAAGGACTACTCTGAATTTTCTCATAGTTATTAGTCATTAGTTATTGGCTGTGTCATCCTGAGCGAAACGCCGCTAGGCGTGAAGTCGAAGGATCTCAGTCAGCCATAAGATTTTTCCATTCAGGATTTACCTGATTGACAAGCGCATCCTTTTTTGCTCTTTTCCATCCCTTTAATTGTTTTTCACGACGAATAGCATCAGTTATCTCTGTATAACGTTCAAAATAGACAAGTTTATTAATCTTATATTTCGATGTAAAAGCAGCTCCAGCACCCGAAATATGTTCAAGCGAACGACGTTCAATATTATTCGTAACCCCAATATATAGGGTAGAGTTACTTTGATTCGTCATCACGTATGTGTAATAACTATTCGGCATTTTAGATCCTTCGACTACGAACCTTCGGTTCTCCGCTCAGGATGACACGGAATCATCCACTTAAATCCGCGGCCGCGGATTTCGTTTTCAATTACTTCGCCGGGTTGAATTTCGGCGCCGGCATAAATCACGGAATGCTTGAGGGATACGCCGGCAGGAATCTCGACGCCGGGTTCAACGACAGCTTCGTCCGCGCTGCGGCCCAATTCCTTGAGGCGGGCCTCCACCGCTGCCATCAAGCCTTCGGGCGAGCCCATATCAATCCAGGTTGCATGCAACTGCGTCATGTCCACGAAGGGCGCGCAGCCCGAAGCAATCTCCTGCTTCCAGAATTCACGGATATCGAATTCGCCTTCACGGATGCGCGAAAGGGCTTTGTCGCTGTACCACGAGACTCCCGAGAACGTCGCGGGCGTCCCCTCTTCGCTCCCGAAGCGCCCGGCAACACCGGCCAAGCGGCCGTCCGCACCGACACGGAACGTATTCACCTTCGGGAAATCCACCGCCAAGAGCGCCACCTGCGGGCCGTTTTCTGCCGCAGCCATGCGTTGCGCATTTTCCACGAACGCCTTCAGATCGAAACCGCAATAGGCGTCGCCGTTCATCACGAGGAGTCCTCCGCGGTACCCTTCGGCATAAATGCGGCGCAGCGGACCCGCCGTTCCAAGAATCTCGGGCAGTTCCACCCACACCTTCTCGAATCCGAGAGTCTTGCCAGCGGCAACGACCTGCTCGGCAAGGTAATGGGCGTTCGCATGCAGGCGCACATCGCCAATCGCACGTGCCTTTCGGGCCTGCAAATCGAGAATCGATGCATCCACAACGGGTACGAGCGGCTTGGGCACGTCGTTCGTGAGCGGGCGGAGTCGCGTTCCGAGACCCGCCGCCAGAATCAGGACATTCAGCGAATCCTTTTCCATCGCAGAAATTAGACCATGACGGCACTAAAGTCGGCTTCGCAGACGAGAGTCTCGCCCTGGTAAATCTTGCCGCTGTACTTGTAGATAGAGCGGCGGCACATCGTCATCTCGGCCTTGAGCGTCAAATCCACAGGCGGAATGGCGGCAGCACGGAAGCGGCAATTTTCAACACCGGCAAAAGCGGGGCGCTTGCCAGCTACCTGGTCCTTTTTGACAATCATCGTGAGGAGCGTTGCGGCCTGGGCCATCGCCTCGATCTGGAGGACGCCCGGCAAAACAGGATTGCCCGGGAAGTGACCGTCAAAGAACTTTTCCTTGCCCGACAGATGCCACACGGCCGTAATCTTCGGGTTGTTGGGAGTACCGTCGGCAGCGGGTTCGCCGCCTTCCTGCAGGTCGATGATTTCGTCCACAAAGGCAAACGGAGCCTTCTGCGGAAGGAGGTTATGGACAAATTCGGAATCGTATTGCATAGTTTATCACCTTTTCTATGATTTGACGATGGGCCGCGTGGCCTCCATTCAGGATTTCCACGCGAATCTTGGGCAGGGCGGGCCTCACGAACGCAAGGTCCCCCAACAAATCTAAAATCTTATGGAGCGCCGGTTCCTCGCGGACGCGGAACTTTTGCTTCAAAGAAGGCTTCCCGCCCCCTATCAGGAGGCCGCAGCTTTCGTCTACGCCGGCAAGCAGGCCCGCGCGGAGGGCTTTTTCGTAATCCTGTTCCAATATGAACGTGCGCGCCTCGAAAATGTTGTATAAATCCTCGGCAGAATAAATGGATACGTCCGCTTCCGAATGGAACGATTGATCGGGACGGTCCAAGATGTAGGAAACCTCGAAGGCATCGCTGGGAGCAATGCGCACGCAGCCGTAAGCGATACCGTCGCCCGGACGGCGCAACTCCCAGGCAGCCTGTATGGGGGCATCATAGAAAGCGAGTTCGCCAGGGACGCCAGCCTGGTTGCGGAGGGCATTGAAAAACTCGATAGCGCTGCCGTCCATCATGGGGACCTCGGCGCGGGAACATCCTTCGGGGCAGTCCACTTCCACGTTGAAACTGCGTTCCGGCCACATCAGGAATACGGGCGCCAGATGCTCCGTGCAGGCAAGGGAACGCACCGTGGCAGATGCCTCGCCCACCGTATAGAGCGAAGTCCTCTCGGCAGCATAGCCAAGTTCCATAAAGCACTTGGCCGCATCCGTCGAATAGAATACATGGCCACCGATACGCCATGACACGCGCGGTTCATGCTGCGAATTTTTTTCGCAGACCTCCACACGCACGCAGGCGCTCTTGTAAGAAAGGGAACGCGAACGGAATTCTTTCACCTTAAGCCCTTTTCGCCAAGGCGCTTCAGGTTCACCATGGCCTTGCGCCATATGTTAATCTCGATAGCGGGGAATCCGGAGACCATGCGGCCCGCGGGAATACTCTTGGTCACCCCGGCCTTGGCCGCAATGCGGCAGCCCTTGCCAAGAGTCAAATGCCCGGCGACCTGCGCGCCACCAGCGAGTTCCACATCGTCTTCGACAACCACGGTCCCGGCAAGCCCCGACTGGGACGCCATGAAGATATTGTTCCCGAGAATGCAGTTGTGCCCAATCTGGACAAAGGAATCGAAATGGCAGTCGTTACCGATTGTAGTCGGCGAAACAAAGCCCGCCGCCACGACGGTGTTCGCACCGAAACTGCAACGCTTTCCAATACGGACGCCTGCATAATGCGGCACCATGCGGCGCTTGCCCGCATATTCGTAAAAGCCAAAACCGCGGGAACCCACGACGACTCCCGCCTGGAAAATGCACCCTTCGCCGATTTCCACGTTCGGATACACGGTGACGTTCGCCTCCAGCACGCAGCCCGCGCCGACCTTCGCCCCACGCATCACGACGCATCCGGGGCCAATCACGCAGTTTTCGCCGACGAGGCCCTCTACCACCGCACCCGGGTGCACTTGCGCCGTAGCGCTACAGCCCACAGCCGCATCGGAAGAATCCGAAGCGAACCGATTCAAGAATTCCACCATCGCATGGTACGGGTTCTCGACAACGGCAAGGCAGCGGACTCCGGGGAGCCTGTCCGCAAAACCAGCGCATTCCGGCGGGGCAAAGAGTAGCCCTGCATGCACATTTTCAAATACGGAAGAAGCGTAGCCGTTCGCATGGGTATCACTCGAAGCAGTTCCGCCAAGCCAGAACGTCACATCAGAAGCCCCGGCGCGGTCCACCGCGGCAAAGCCCGTCAATTCAAGATTGCCATCGACATCGGGAAGAGAAGCCCCGTCAGCAAGCAGCCCGCTAGAACGCAGCCACGACAAGACATCGGAAAGGGCTACTGGGCGCATCAATCCTCCAAGGCGAGCATCTGCACCTGGCAGGCGTATTCAATCGAAATCTCCGTCCCGACCTTACCGCTCAAGTCTTCGCCGTCGAGTTGCAAGAACTCGTCGCCGGCCATGACCATCTTGAGCGAGCGCACCTTCCTGGACTTAAGGAAATACTTCTTGTAGATACCGCCAATTACGGGAATGTTTCCAATGGCAATCGCCATCAGGAACCTCGACATGTCGGGAACGTCGACGACTTCCAAGAGCCCGTCGGCCATGTTCGACTTGTAGAACGGATTCGCACCGCTTGCAAAGCTCGGGATGTTACCGACAATCACGGTACGGTGGCCAGAAACGTCAATTGATTCGCAAACGCCATCGCGGTCACAAAAGCCAAGCGTTCCGCGCTTGAGCACGTAGTTCCTGTCGGCAAAAAAGCGGCGCACGTAATGCAGCTTGTTCGCGATTACGGAATTGCTCGCGATAACGCCGTTCGCGCGGTCGCTGTTGAAATCGTGCGCAATGCGGGCATCGATTCCGCCCGAAAAATAATTGGCCATGGCGAACTTGCCGTTCACCTTCCAAATGTCAAACGGCCTGGACTTCGCTCGCAAAAGCCTGCGCACCAAGAAAAGCAGGCCGCGGTCCACAAACGGCTTGTACAAGCGGAGCACTCGCGCAAGGTCGTTGCCCGTCCCGAGCGGGATAAGGCCAATCTTCACGCGATCCGCATAACTGCCCGAAAGCATCGCCGAGAGCACGGCAGAAACAGTCCCGTCACCGCCGACAGCGATAAGCGTCTCCGTAGAATCAAGCGCATCGCGAATCTGCTGTTCCATATCCGCCGCGCGCGTAAATTCGGCTTTCCAGTCGGCGTCGGCAAAATCCATCGACTTCATGATTTCGGGCAAGAACTGGAATATCACCTTGCCCTGGCCGCCACCGCTAACGGGATTTATGAGAAAGACAAACTTATACATGCTTCAGCAGTTCGTCCTTCGCATCGAGATAGTGAAGCACGCCCTCGCGCGCCTTGCGGATTTCATCATCGGTAAGTTCACGCACCACGCGGGCGGGTGAACCGACAACCAGCGAGTTCTCCGGGAATTCCTTACCCTGCGTAACGATGGCTCCGGCACCAACGACACAATTCTTCTTGATATGCGCGCCGTCCATCACGATAGCGCCCATGCCGATAAGCACGTTGTCGTCTATCGTGCAGGCATGCAAAATTGCATTGTGGCCTACCGTCACCTCGTTGCCGATAACGACGCCTTGGTCAAGCGACAGGTGTACCGAGACATTGTCCTGAATGTTGGTGCGTTCGCCAACGACAATGCTCGAAAGGTCGGCACGCAGAACGGCGTTGTAGAATACCGACGAATCGTTACCGATGGTAACGTCGCCTATCAGGCACGCCCCTTCGGCCAAGAAAACCCTCTCGCCGACAACCGGACGCTTGCCCTTGTATTCTACAATCGTACCCATATTACTTATTCAAGCCCGAAATGGCCTTCCATTCATCCTGTTCGTCCTGGCGCAAGAGCACATAGCCCTTGTTTTCGCCGAGAATGCCGACGGCCTTTGCCGTATCGCCCAAGGCAATCGCGTCCTTCGCATCTTCGAGCAGGTCCTTCATGGCGTTGCGCTTGTCGCTGATTTCGCCAAGGCGGTTCTGGCGGAGCACTTCCATGCTGTCGCTCACAAAACCCAAATCCCACGTGCTGTCGTAGCAGGCTTCGGCGGCGGGCAGGCCAGCGATATCCGCTTCCGCGGCAACGTAGAGCGTATCGCAGCTCGCGAACATCGCAGCGCTCTTTTCCTTAGTGTACTTGTAGTAGTGGTATCCGCCGACAATCAGGCCGATAATGACAAGAAGGAACACTCCGTCCTGCCAGCCCATGACCGGAGCCGAAGGCAGCTTGGGCCTCCCGTTGACAGTCTCGCCAGCTTCTAGTTTTTCTTCAGCCTCGTCGAAGGGGCTCTTTCCATTCAAAAAACTGAACATATTATTCCCTATTTTTTTGAAAATGCGTCAAAGACGCGTGCATACAAGTAAATCTGTTTGAGCAGGCTCGCAAAGCCGTTGGAGCGCGTAGGCGAAAGGCCAACGTTCAATCCGATCTGCTGGAAAAACGCCGGATCCACCGAAAGGATATCGGACGGAGCCATGTCGTTGTAAATCTTCAGGGCAAGCGCTCCGAGCCCGCGGCTTATAAGCGGGTTCGTCGTTCCCCCTTCCACGTCCATCTCGAAATGGATCTTGCCGTCGGCAAAGCGCGGCACGAGGTACATCGTAGACGCACATCCCTGGATAATGAACTTTTCCGCCTTGAGGCTAGCGTCCATTCCCGGATGCGCCTTAGCGAGGTCAAGCAAAAATTTCCACTTGTCGTCGGGATCTGCGAACCCGGCGAACTTGCTACGGACTTCCTCGAGGCGTTCTTGTATAGTTTCGGACATTCCTAAACCCCGGCTCTAGTGCAAGAAGGAGCGCATCTTCCAGATAAGGGAGGGACACGCCCAGAGTACATTGAAGAAAATACGGAACAGAGTCTGCTTTTCGCGCGGCATGGCCGAGAGGCGCTTTGCAGCACGGTCGAACTGGCTGTCGCGAATGCTGTTGAACACATCCTTCGCGCGCGCAAGCTGCACATGGGACTTGCCGAGGGATTCCATCCAGCGGACAAGCGCCTTGGCTTCCGCACGTTCGCGGCCGGCCTGCGAATCCGCATCAAGCCAATCCTTGACGCTTTCCGCGACAATCTTTCCGCACAACAGGCTTTCCACGATTCCCGAACGGCTGATGGGATTCACGCAGCTTGCGGCATCGCCCGCCTTGAATAGCCCACCCTTCGCAAACGGCTTGGGATTCGCGCCGGTACAGGCAATCATACCGCCATATACGGCCTTCACCTTGGCCTGCGGATAGTCGCGGGCGATAAAGTCCAAAAGCTTCTGGCGCAGGGAACCTTCGTGCACGGCGTCCTTGCCCAGCACAAAGCCGATATTCACCTCGACACCGTCACGCGGGAAAATCCAGCCGTAGCCGGACTCGAATTCCGAACCGAAGAACAGCTCGATGTGTTCCCTGCTGTGTTCGATACCTTCCGCGACGGCGAAGATAGCCGGTTCGAGGTCGGCATCGCCCGACTCGATTCCCTGGAGGCACTCGATACTGCGTGTAAGGCGGCACCCCGGGCCAGTAGCGTCGATGACTACAGCGGCAGAAATCTGTTCTGTCTGCCCGCCGGCCTGTACGCTCAGCTGCCAGCGGTCGCCCGTGCGTTCAAGTTTCTTGATCAGGGCGTCGTAATGGCATTCCACGCCGGCGGCGGCACAGCCGTCCGAAATCGAGCGGTGGAAGCGGGCGCGGTCAAGGATAAGACCGCAGTCCTTGCTGTAGAATTCAGCGCGGTAGCGCTTGGGAGATGTAAAGTATATACCCGACAGGGGTCCGCGGACAAAGGACGGATCGACGGGCCAAAGGGCGCTCAAGCGGTCCCTGGACACAGCTTCCGCACAGAAAATCGGTTCTTTCCAGGGCTCCTTCTTGTCCAAAAGGAGAATCCGTCTGGCACCGGCGGTCATTCGGCCGAGGGTACAGGCGGCCATTAGACCGGCAGGACCGGCCCCGCAGACTACGGCGTCGTACTCTTTTGATGCAAAAAAAGCCATTTCAGAGTCAAAATTAGCATTTATTTGTTTAGTTTTTTGTTTTATTTTGTAGTTTTGCAATTTTTTTAGTTATTTTAGGGCTATCCGTTACTCAAGTTTTCCATAAAGGGAATGTTATATATGAAAATGATGAAAGCTTCGAAATTTGGTCTTTGCCTCCTGAGTGCGCTCGCTATCAGCAGCTTTGCGCAAGACAACTGGAATGGCAAGGACCTGAACGTATCCTTCCGCGACAAGCGTATTGACGGTTTTGATTTCCGCGATGCCAGGGCGGTCAAGAATGTGACCGACTTCCAGCGCGCAGCCGGTGAAGGCCCCCGCTTCGACGGTGCCGACCTCCACGAAGTTTCTTTCCAGAACGCGGTGATTAGCGGCGCGAACTTCAAGAACGCGAACCTCACCAAGGCGACCATCAGCGGTGCGGACATCCGTTCTTCCTCCTTCAAGGGGGCCAACATGGAAGGCGCAAACCTTTACCGTGCAACGCTCCTCGACAGCGAGTTCCCGTCTACCAACCTGAAGAGTGCCCGTCTTGACGCCATGAAGGTGTCCGACAACGCCGACTTCAGCAAGTCCGACCTCACCCAGGCGTCCGTGATGGACGTCGACCTGACCGGCGCCGACTTCAGCAAGGCAAACCTCACGAACGCGAACTTCTCCCGTTCCTTGATGGCTAACTCCAACCTCAAGAAGGCGACCCTCGTCAAGACGGACTTTACCGCCTGTAACCTGATTGCCGCCAACTTCAAGGGCACGGACCTCATCAACGTGAACTTCGCCAAGGCCGGTCTTTCCCAGGCCGAATTCGGCGGTGCAGAATTCCAGAACGTGAACCTGCAGGAAGCTGACCTTTCCCTGACGACGTTCAATGACGTCGACCTCTCCAAGACCCAGCTCCAGAAGGCCAAGTTCGCCCAGTCCCTCGTGAAGAACATGGACTTCAAGGGCCAGGACCTCACCGGCGTCATCTTCGACAAGGGCACGGTCTCCAAGAACGAATTCGAAAGGGCCAAGCTGAACAAGACCTCTTACTTCGACGCCGCCGTCGAAAAGAACGTGTTCAAGGAAGCCGAACTCATGAAGGCCGTCTTCGACGGTGCCTACGTGTTCAAGGACATCTTCGACAAGGCCGACCTGACCAAGGCCAACTTTGCGAACTCCACCATCGAACGTTCCGACTTCAACCTCGCCCAGCTGTCCGGTGCTAGCTTCGCCGGTGCCAAGATCATCAAGGTGAGCTTCCTCAACGCGAACATGCAGGGCATCAAGATCGACGCCGATACCAAGATGGATGACGTCGACTTCTCCGGTGCCGACCTGAGCAACGCCAAGATCGAAAAGTTCACCGCCAAGAAGGTGATCTACGATAACAAGACGAAGTTCCCGAGCGGCTTCGACCCGCGCCAGTACGGCTTTACCAAGCGCGGTGAAAAGGCTGCCGACATCAAGGTGGAAGGCAAGAAGAAGAAGCCGGCCGCCGATGACGGTGACGAAGACCAGCCGAAGAAGAAAAAGAAGAAAAAGCGCCGTTCTTCCGATGACGACGACGAATAATCTTCCCTGACTAACGGATTTGAAAAGGCGCCCCTGCGGGCGCCTTTTCTTTTACTTCTTGTCCATGAGCCAGGACACCGCTTCCGAGAGAGTCTTCACCCGCACGATGCGGATTCCCGAGATGGAGTCCGGGAGCTTGCCTACGGCGGGGACAATCGCCTCGTCCATGCCGAGCCTCTTCGCCTCCTTGAGGCGCTGTTCCAGGAGGCTCACGCTCCGGACCTCGCCCGAGAGTCCTAGCTCCCCTATTGCGACGGTCTGGCGGCGGAGCGGGATACCAAGGTGGTTGCTCGCGATGGCAAGAGCGAGCGCCAGGTCCGACGAACCGTCGTTCACCTTCATGCCGCCCGCGATATTGACGAACACGTCGGACATGCCCACCGCGACGCCGCCAAACTTCTCGAGCAGCGCGAGAATGATGGTGAGGCGCTTGGGGTCGATGCCCACGGCCACGCGCTGCGGCACGGCATAACCCGTCTGGCTCACCAGCGCCTGGCATTCGAACAGCATCGCGCGGGAGCCCTCGAGCGTGCAGCACACGACGCTCCCGGGAGCCGGTTCCGCGTCTTCTTGCAGAAAGACCTTGCTCGGGTTTTCCACCGATTCGAGGCCGTGGCCCGTCATCTCGAAAACGCCAATCTCGTCGGTGGCGCCAAAGCGGTTCTTGATGGTGCGCAACAGGCGGTACTGGTGGTTGCGGTCGCCCTCGAAGTACACGACCGTATCGACCATGTGCTCCAGAATGCGCGGCCCCGCAATCTGGCCGTCCTTGGTAACGTGCCCGATGAGGATGGTGATGCAGCCGGAGTTTTTGGCAAAGACCATCAGGTCGAGCGTACATTCGCGTAACTGGCTCGCGCTGCCGGGAGTGCCGGGCAAATCGGGCTTGTACATCGTTTGGATGGAGTCGATGACCAGCACCTGCGGCTTGGTCTCTTCGGCCTGACGGATGACCTTCTCGAGACTCGTTTCGCAGAGCAAGAGCATGTCGGAGCCCGAGACGTTCAGGCGCTCGCTGCGCAGCTTCACCTGGCAGGCGCTCTCCTCGCCCGACACATAAAGGCTCTTGACTCCGGCGGCTGTCATGGTGGCGAGCGTCGTCAACACCAGTGTGGACTTGCCGATTCCCGGGTCGCCACCAATGAGCACCAGGGAACCTGGTGCGAGCCCGCCACCAAGCACGCGGTCGAACTCGCTGTTGGCGGTGCTCAGCCGCCGGGTATCTTCGGTAGCAACCTCCTTGAGCGGGACTACGCGATGCACGGGGCCGCCGAGGCCCCTTCCGCTGCCACCGGCATCGACAACGCGCTCTACCGCATGTTCCTTGAGAGTGTTCCACGCCCCACAGAAAGGGCACTTGCCCACCCACTTCGGGGTGGTGTTGCCGCAATCCGTACACAAGAATTCAATTTCTTTTTTCGCTTTCGTTCCCATGCCAATTAATATAGCAATAGGATAGTGACAATTTGTGTCGCAGTGCTCAAATTTTCACTATTTTACGGAAATTCCGTACGAACGAAGAATTCCACGCGGTGTCCCGTCTCGAAACCGAATAGGTAACCGCGGTTCATCTCATAGCCAAGCCCCATGCCGAGGGGGAACGGGAGCCCGCCAAAATACCGGGCGACATCGCCGCGCATTCTGAATCCGCGGTACATGTCGTCCATCTTGCGGTAGGGCTTGCGCATATTCATGTTTTCGCTTTCCTCGATGCGCCAGCGGAAAAGGTAAGCATACGAGACGCGCCATCCAGAACGGTCACTGCGGTTCCAGAAGACATCCCACACGAAAGAAGCCTTGACGCCAAGTTCGTCACCGGGCTGAAAATTGTCGTCTTCGACGAACGTGTAGTACTGGCCGCTTAAGCCGAGCAGCATGGCCTTGCTGAACCTGTACAAGAACATCGGTTCCACGCCAAGCCTGTTGAAGCGGTTGACTCGGCTCCCCTCGCCCGGCTGGTCCAGCCAATTCAGGGCCACGCCAAAAAAGTCAACCGGGAAGTACTTCGCCCCCACATAGGATTCGTTCAGGCCGTTCACCTGGAGGTTCACGTACTCGTGCAGTTGATCGTGCCACATCGTTTCCCACTGGTAGCTCACGAACCGGTACGACATGTCGGCATAGAAACTGAAGCAACTGCACGGGGCAACCTCCACCGACCACCCTGCATCAAAACTATACACGTCGTCTCGGAGTTCCGCCGTACCGCCAACCTCGATGGCATTGCGTGGCGGCAGCACCGGACGGAGCACTTCCGTAGCGCCCGACAGCCCAAAAAGCATAAATGCAATCAATATAACCAGCCGCTTGACCACGAAACAAAAGATAGAATTATATATTTTGCTTGAAAAAGTCCTAAACGACATCCAAGGTTCTATTATGAAGAATATCGTCATCACCGGTGGTGCAGGTTTTATCGGGAGTCACGTAGTCCGTCTGTTCGTGAACAAGTATCCGGAATACAAGATTATCAACCTCGACAAGCTCACCTACGCCGGCAACCTCGCGAACCTCAAGGATATCGAAGACAAGCCGAACTACAAGTTCGTGAAGATGGACATCTGCGACTTCGACGCGTTCTACAAGCTCATGCAGGACGAAAAGATTGACGGCATCATCCACCTCGCTGCCGAAAGCCATGTGGACCGTTCCATCAAGGACCCGTTCACCTTCGCGAAGACGAACGTGATGGGCACTCTTTCGCTATTGCAGGCTGCCAAGCTCTACTGGGAATCCTTGCCCGAGAAGTACGAGGGCAAGCGTTTCTACCACATCTCTACCGACGAAGTTTACGGTGCCTTGACAATGAACCACCCGGAAGGCATCACACCCCCGTTCACCACGACGGCATCGAGCTCCGAGCATCACCTGGCCTACGGTGACGATTTCTTCTACGAGACCACCAAGTACACGCCGCACTCTCCGTATTCCGCCTCCAAGGCGGGTTCCGACCACTTTGTGCGCGCCTTCCACGACACCTACGGCATGCCGACCATCGTGACGAACTGCAGTAACAACTACGGGCCTTACCAATTCCCCGAAAAATTGATTCCGCTGTTCATCAACAACATCCGCCACAAAAAGCCACTTCCGGTTTACGGCAAGGGCGAAAACGTGCGTGACTGGCTCTTCGTGGAAGACCATGCCCGCGCTATCGACGTGATTTTCCATAACGGGAAGATTGCCGAGACGTACAACATCGGCGGTTTCAACGAATGGAAGAATATCGACATCATCAAGGTCGTGATTAAAACTGTCGACAAGTTGCTCGGACGTGCCGAAGGCGAGGACATGAACCTCATCACCTATGTGACCGACCGTCTGGGCCACGACGCGCGCTACGCCATCGATTCCACCAAGCTCCAGAAGGAGTTGGGTTGGGAACCTTCGCTTCAATTTGAAGAAGGCATAGAGAAGACGGTGCGCTGGTACCTGGACAACCAGGAATGGCTCGACAACATCACGAGCGGCGACTACGAAAAATATTACGAGACGATGTACAAGAACCGCTAGGCGGTTTGCGCAATAGTTACTTGGCCAAGTCAAGTTCTACAAGGACTTTGTAGAGCGAGTCCGTTTTCACCTGCAACGAATCAAGCGTTTTCTGGAGCGTCTGAATCTGGCTGTCCAGTTGGGCGTTCCTCGCGGTGAGCTGTGCAATCTGCGCTTCGGCTGCGGGATCGCCGCACGCAACTATAGTTGACATCGCCAAAGCAAAAATGCAAACAGTTGTTGACAAAATAAGTTTTTTCGCGTTCATACCCGCAATAGTAGATATTTTCAACGAAAAAAACTATATATTAGGGAGGAAAAGTCTTGTTATTATAGGTTATTATGCTCGACGAACTTTGGAATCGATTCAAAGGGTCCGGCTATTCGGGGTCTGTATCAACTAGGTCGGGAGCCGACCTGGACAAGCCCCGTTTTACAGAAAAAAGTGACTCGGGCGAAGACGATTCCTTTATCCACGAAGCCATCTACGAGATGGATCCCGATTACGTGGCTGTATGCATCATCCGTTCAGGCTTTACAGGCGACAAGGATTCTCTGCCGACCATTGATGTAGAAGGTTGGCAATCCGACAAGGAACTCGCTTCCGAATCGCTCGACAAGGCTATTCTCGAAGGGCTTGCACACAAGAAGGCATTTGTAATCAAGGGTTCCGGCGCGGTCGTAAAGTTCGGATACGAAGGCGATACCATCGTCTAATTTGCTATTATTCCCGTCGTGAAATCTCCGGAACTGCTTTTACCCGTAGGGACGCGCGAAATGCTCGAGGCCGCCGTACAAAACGGCGCCGACGCCGTGTACTTTGGCGTGCCGCACTGGAACGCGCGCGGTCGAACGGAAGACTTCTCGTTCGACGATGTCTACGACATGATCCGCTACGCAAGGCTTCGCGGAGTGCGCACGTTCCTCGCGATGAACGTCCTCGTGTTCGAGCGCGAGCTGCGGGAATTGCCCGAGTTCCTTGAAAAAATCATCTCGCTGGAACCGGATGCCTTTATCATTCAAGACATCGGGCTTGCGCGCCTGATACGCGCCATCGCGCCCACGCAAGAGATTCACGCGAGCACGCAGATGACGCTTGCAAGCGCGGAGGCCGTCAACCTGGTCGCCGGAATCGGGTTCAACCGCGCCGTACTCGCACGAGAACTCTCGCTCAAGGAAATCGCACGCATCAAGGAAGCGACCCCGCTCGAACTCGAAGTATTTATACACGGGGCGCTCTGCGTGAGCTATTCGGGGCAGTGCCTCACCAGCGA
>Ga0310697_10001404_pt1 | contig 28343 bp, 15 predicted proteins | sample 172DNAGHGlowgp2_FD_203883 | JGI IMG/M metagenome (GOLD analysis project Ga0310697, IMG submission 203883) | Sheep rumen microbial communities from Palmerston North, Manawatu-Wanganui, New Zealand - 1728 DNA GHGlow gp2 (v2) (version 2) | ecosystem: Host-associated > Mammals > Digestive system >...
GGCAATGACAGCCTGTCACTCGTAGCCTCTTTAAAAAAAGCGGGGAACCCATACAGTCTTGAACTTGTTAAGAATGAAGAAGGCAAATATGGCGTCAGTTATGTCGCCGATGACAATAAGCCAAAAACCGATAAAAAAGAACCACCAAAAATAATGGCATATACTCTGATTCTTGACACAGTTTTGCTCCTGGCATTTGCTCTTGCATATTATTTCAGGTTAAGACAAAGAAAGCAATTGGAGCAGGATTTCAACGACAGTATAGAAAGGCTTGGAATTGAAATAAGCAATCTTGAAAAAGAGAGGGATACGGCTAAAGTAAGATTCTACATATCAGGTTTTATCCTTTCTAAACTTTTTGAATTGGGCGATACATTGTCTGAGAGATATTCTGTTATGAAGTCATTCCACAACAATTTGGTTACCTGGCACGAACAGTTGTTAAATGATGGCACAGACAAGGACAGGGGCTCTCATCCGACTTCTGTGATGCTACTATCGCCTCAAGTGCTGGACTCATACTTTGAATCCAACAAGGAAAAGATAACAGAAGGGCTGAAGCTATCTGACTTCCTCAAGAGCTACCAGTTGAGCGAAGATGGTATCTTGAAGTTTAAGATATCTTTGGAGAAAGCCGTGATTGACAAAATCACAACTGCTTTAGACGGATTCAGTATTTACAGATATTTTGCCAAAGAGCAAGAATATCCTTATCTGCCGCCTATTACAAACTCGCACTTGATTAATTCAAAACTGGATGAACTCGGGAGAAAAGCCAGTCTGTTCCAACAATTCAAGACAACTTCTGGAGCTATAAATCCGCTTGGTTCTATCTTTATACATTTGGAAGATTCAGAGTTAAATAAGTGGAATACCATTTATCCAAGTTCATTCTCGATACGTCCTAATACTTGCATTATAGAATCTGGTACTAAGATAGCCCTGACATATATGGCGCAAATGGATCTTAAGGATTTATTGTTCTATTCAGAAAAGTAGTTAAGATTGTTTTATGAGTGAATCTAATAGTTTTGTTAAGGGATCTTGGGAAAGATTCCGACAGACTTCTTTTTACAAAATAGCCAGATTCATTACCAATTCTGCATCTGTTGCTCTTTTGATTACCGCTGCGTTGTTTCTTTATCAGGAGTATGAGGAAAGAGATAGAGCTGATAAAATTATTAACAACCTTCAGGATATATCTAAAGATATGGTAAAAGTTCAGAGTGGAATTTCCACTCGCTATTTAGGTATTTTCCCTAATTATATTGAGGAGGCTAATCATTTATTGAAAGGCTGTAAGGTTCGTGATTCTATAATAATTTTCGAGGACGTACTATATTATGGTTTTTTGTCTCGTCCAGAAGCATTTGTAGAGATGAACAAACTGCTGCTTTCTCATGCTGATGGTGGGGGTAAAGTAACGATAGTTTATTATGATGAAGACGGCAGGACTTTTCATCGTATGATTAGAGAAGAGTTCATATCGCCTTCATTATATGCTACAATGGAACGGGATAGAAGAACAAGTTCTGTGTCCCAAGATAATGGGGTGTCACTTAAAATACGTATGGCGGAGGATAGTTTAAGGTGCAAAAAATATTTCTCAATAACTCAGAAAAGTGATACATCTTCTTTCCGAAAGACTATTGAGCGTTATCAAGCTTCTCTTGTATCAGTATGTGATAGCTCACTAAGTCCTGATGTAATAGAAACTTGCAGACAAATTGACTCAGTCAAGAATTATTGGCTTGGCGGTAAAACTCCATCTAAAGTGGATTTCTTCGATATTGAAGATATGTATCGCGCTATTTCAAAAATAATGGTGACCCTTTATCATGCTCATGGCATAGAACTTCTTCCTTTGGATGAGTATCTGACAATGTGTTGCTGGTTAGCTGGAGATTGTGCTGTTTTAGCATTCCCGTCAAAATGGGCTTCAGATGAAATAGGTTTTTTCTCGCAAGATCCAGCCTTTACCAGCTATATTACGGCAATGCTTGCTGGTGCGCGTGGTTCTGTCTATGAAGATTGATGGTCCTAATTAAATATTTTTTGATAACTAATAGAATTACTTTTTTAAATAATTTTCATATGAACTTGATTGATATTGTTGTTATAGCACTTTTGATAATTGCTGCCATCTGGGGAATTTGGAAAGGATTCATTTCTCAGCTGATTTCAATAGTAGGTGTTTTATTGGGGATATGGGGGGCTTCAAAATTGACTCCTTTTGTATATAGTATGCTTATAGGGTCTGCCGATAATCCTAATTCTGCAAATACAGTTAAAATCATAACATTTGCCGTACTTGTCATTCTGATTATCATTATTTGTCATCTTATTGGAAAACTTCTTGATAAAGTGACAAATATGACAATTCTGGGTGGAGTTAATAGAGTTCTGGGTGCGCTGTTCAGCGTGCTAAAAGTAATGTTGATATTAATAGTAATTGTGTCGCTGATAAACAACGGATTGCTGTCGACAGAATTTGAAGTGCCAGATATTGTTAAAAGCAGTTACTCATATCAGTATCTTAACCAAGCGGCTGATATTATTATTCCTTTTGTAAAAGATATATTCAGTGGTTTACAACAATAAATATGTTATTGTGAGGCGATTTCTCAGGGAACCACAATCATTGACCTTATAATTGTCAAAATGATTTCCAATACGGACCTTCAGACACACTTGTTGAAACTCAACCATTATTAGTAGAATGAATAGATATTTATCTGTTGTGGCATTTGTTGCTTTATTGGTATCTTGTAATTCTCCGGAACGGCAAGGAAAGGATTTTGCTTTACAAGCCAATAGAATAGATGCGGAATACGTACAAAAACAAGCTAAAGTCTTGGAAGATTTTGCAAGGTCCTTCAATCCGGACAATTATACTTACAGGAGAGAAGTAGGGGATGCTGTTCTAGCTCTGCTGGAGCCATTGGTTATAGATTATCAGAGTAAAGTATCAGATATGAAGAGTAGTTATGAAGTTTCCAGAGCCAAGCTTTTAGAAAGTGTAGAAAAAGAAAAAGTTAGAGCATTTGACGGTTCTTTTGAGCAGCACAGGGTAGAGTCTGACATTAAGTTTTTTAACCAGGATTCTTTGCCGGATATAATTTCTTCTCTTGTAAGGAGAATTATTCCTCCTTTGCCAGACCAGGCTAGAATCTGTGAGGATTTAGTTGGTCACGAACTCTCAGAGGGGCTTGAGAATGGCTATCACACTAAGGATTGGGTATGGAAAATAGAAAAAGGCCAGATATCAGGTTTTTGTATTACGAGCGTAGAAGAACAAACTGCTTCCAAATATAGAGTTCTAGCCTCAATGCGTCTTACAGAAGGTTACTCTTCTTACGATACAGATGTTTCTATTAGTTATGTGCTCCCGCCTGAAGATGACTGGACGATAGATTATGTGGCTTCTCGCGGAATGAACTATGTTGTAACACACGAATACGACGATTACATTACAGCGTCTATTACCAGAGATGGAGCTTTTGATTCCGAATGCGTAACCTTCTTGAATTCGTCAGAGCTAAGTCTTGTGGTTTGCGGAGATATTCTGACAGATAAAGGATGGGTAAGATATTCAAAGCTTGTACCTCCACATTCCTCAGCGAAAGTGGGTGGTTTGTTCTGTGGTGGCTGGGTAAAAGATTACAAAGTGAATTTCATTGTAAGACAATAATAATGAAGCATATTTTCCGATCAGAAGAGGAGGTCAAGAATAGGGAACGCAGCACACCTGCGGAATATTTTATCTACGGTATTATTATACTCAATGCCGTGGTTATTTTCCTTCAGGAAGGTGGTGTTAGATCCTATCTTCTGGATGCTCTGGATATCTTTTGCCTCGTATGCTTTATTGTCGAGATGATAATAAAACTCAAGGAGCAAGGTTTTGTTGAGTACTGGAGGCACAAGTGGAATTGTTTGGATGGTATTCTTGTTGTTGTTTCAATTCCTTCCCTTATTCTCTATTTTTTCCCCAATAATTCTTTAGGACTATCGATTCTGCTTATTATTAGGCTTTTCCGTGCTTTCAGATTTGCCCGTTTGTTAGAATTTTTCAAGAACGTCCGCAGTACGAAGCTCGGTATAAAGACGGGATTTCAGTTCTCAATGCCTGTTATGCTGGCATTTTTGCTGCTGATTGTCATTGTCTCATTGTTCAACTGTGCATTGCTCAAGACCGTAGCTCCCGCACACTTTGGAACTCCTTGGGATTCTCTATATTCTACATTTAGGATGTTTACAGTTGAGGGTTGGTATGAAATTCCAGATTCAATGGCTTCTGCTTTGACTCCTGGCCAGATTGTTGGAGTGCGTATTTATTTTATTTTTCTCTTAATGGTCGGAGGTATTTTCGGTCTTTCGGTGGTCAATTCAATATTCGTTGATGCAATGGGAGCAGAAAAGCACGGTGAACTTGAAAGGAAGATACAAAGCCAAAAATTGGAAATAAATAATCTAAGCAAAAAAATTGATGCTTTAATAGAAGAGTTCAGGAGGATGAACAATATGAAGATGAACTAAAAATTCTTTTGCTTATGGAATGTTACGACAACTACGTCAGCCAACTCGAATCTTTGTCTGAGCAACTTGCTGAGATGAATAGCGGCCTGTCTGTAGATTTGCTTTCTGACGAGGTAACAGAACAGTATTTTGATAAAGTCGATTTTGCTTCGTCAATGTTGCTGTCATTTTATGAAAAGCATTTGAAGAACAGGCTGGTGCTCAATTCTATTCAAGGTTTGCTATACTCAAGGCAGTTGGATGATTATGATGGTGTTCGGTTATGTTTGCTGATAGATGTGTTCCGCTGCTATGTGGAATTGGGGCATACTACAAGGCTCAATTCCCCGGAAGGTGTTGCATTGCTTGTGGTTCTTGTTAAGTTCCTTGTTCCAGATTACACTATGACCTATCAGGATTTGAAATCAGTTCCTTCTGAGGTCGTGAACATTGATGGTATAGTGCCTTATTTAGAGGCTTGTTCTCACGACATTAAGGTTCCTCTAGGGGAGTGTGTAGTATCAAATATTCTGCAGAATATTTCTCCTAGAAATGAACGCAGATACAGGATTATTTTGTATCGATTCTGCTCTGCTGTTGCGGAAGTAGACGGGATTATTACTGAGGTTGAAGAAGATTGCATTAAGACTCTTCTCCGATTGGATGACGATGATCCTGATAATGACATTGTAGTTGACTAATCGTTGTTCTTGGTTGCTATTGTTTTTAGAAGAATATGAAGCTATTCCTATATATATCATTTCTTCTGTCATTATTGTTCGCTCCTTTTATAAGACCGCATTATCTTGTTCCAGACGAGCCAGGTTCGGTTAGATCCACATGGGCGAAACTGGTTAAGGATAATGGCCCTACAATAAAGTATGAGGGCTATGAGGTCTCTTTTGACGAGAACATGCACATTCCTAGATATGTAGCCTATTGCCTAAAGGCGGAAGAGGTGGTGGATGGGCCTCGTCCTTCCGGTTTCCAATTCCAGATGGATGTGGATTGCGGTTTAGTTCAGGCAGATGTCTGGGATTACAAAGGCACTGGATGGTCTAGGGGGCACATGGCGCCAGCGGCTGACTTTAAGTGGAGTCTGAAGGCATACGGAGATACATTCTATTACACCAACTGTTGCCCTCAGGACCAGGCTATGAATAACGGCAGCTGGAACGTGCTGGAAAACCATGTGCGCAGGCTTGCCAGGAAGTATGGCCAGATCTACATGGTAACGGGACCTGTGGTTGGAACCAACAGGTTCGGCAAAATAGGGGAGCATCAGGTGGTGGTTCCCGACGGTTTTTTCAAAGCTTTGCTTGTTCATCGTGATAACAGATTTTATGCGATAGGTTTTTATATGGATAATGTTCCTGATAAGCAGTCGCTGAGGAACTCATATTTGACTATAGACAATTTGGAAAGGCTTACAGGATATGATTTCTTTCCGTTTCTTGAGGATTCGGTAGAGAATACCGTTGAGGTTGATGTTGATACAAGTGTCTGGTTCTGACTTGGATATCGTCTAAAACCTGTTATAGAAGGTTTTCGCAATTGGTCGCAAATTGCGGTCAGTTGTTTTTTCTGTGTTATTTTGTTTGTTATCTTAGTGTGTTTTCATATATTTGTAACGCAAATGTATAACATATGATATAACAGAGAGTATAACGCAAGTAGAATGGATAGGACTTCAACAAACAGAAATGCTAAGATTCAGACCGCTTTCAGGTTTGAGCCGCTGTTGCTCGAACGAGTTAAGGAAGCAGCAAAACAAGGTGGAGTTAGTGTCAACGAATATGTGAGCAATGTACTCGCTGATGCTACAAAAGACATTTTAACGCAGGAAGAAATGGAAGAGAGACGTAGAGAAACCGATGAGTTCCTGGCGGCTGTTGCCGGGAAATGGGTGGACGAAGGGACCACCGAAGAGATTATGAAGAGAATAAGGGAGGACAGGAAGCCATGGAAGATAAGAGAGTGGTAGCCAAGTATCTTCTTGATACCGATATGGTTATAGACCTTTTAAGGTCATCTTCATCTGTAGTTGCCAAGAAAATGAGGGAAGTCACGATGGCTATGTGTGCTATCGCTGACATTACTTTATATGAACTTTATTGCGGTGCGGTTGCCAGCAAAGATTCTTCTGCTAATATTGCTATCGTTGATTTTATTAAGTCCAAGTTTACTGTACTAAATAGTTCTGATGCTTATTTGGAGGCAGCACGGCAGAAGGAAAGGCTCAAAAAACAGGGAAAGGCAATTGAGGACAAGGATCTTCTGATTGGCTGCACGGCAAAAGTCAACGGCCTTGTGGCAGTTACCGGAAACGAAAAACATCTAGGCCGGATTGACGGGCTGGAGGTTTGCTGCTGGCGTTGAGAAGATCCTTTATTGCTTGTAATTATGGTTTCCTGAAGAGAAACTGCTCGTAAGCTCTTATGGATGCAGAATCTATGTCGATATATCTTATAATGCCCAAGTATTTGTCGTTCTGATAAATGGTCATGTAACGCTCCTTTTCTGGAGTCACGTTCTGCTTGTCGTCCAAAGATTCCCAGCGCTCTTTGATGTTGCATCTTAATAAGGTGTCTCTGCTGCTGTTATAGTTGATAAAGATATGCTCGCCGTTGACTTCCGAGAATATGTACTTTATGTCCGGAACATTAACTGTATATTCCCCGATGTCTGTTTCTTGGTAATTCCTGATCCAAGCTTTAGACGAGTGATATGTTTTGTTGCTCCGGTCCGGGAGGTCAGACATCTCGGCTAGTACATTGTTTAAATGGATTTGCCATTTGTCAAATTTAAAGACTCCATAATCTCCATATTTTTCATTGAAGTCTTTGTTATCCATATTCTCTTTCAGGTAGTCGTAGGTGTCTTTTGCTTTTATATAGTTTTCCGCGAAAGCTTTGTCCTTTTCCAGTTCCTCATAGTTGATACTTGACGGGAACTGATTGTCTACAAGGATTTCCGGCAGCATTTTATCCAGTCTTGCCATCTGGCTGCGGATGCCGAAGTCCTTGGCCGTGATGCCCGGGATGAAAGTGAAAACAGCCAATACCACACCCAGCATAATTACCATCCACTGGGCTTTGCGGGTTTTTCTGAAGGCTGTCATCGCGATGAAAACGGTGAGTAGTATGGCGAAGATGACAAGATAAGCCCTGACTGTGGTAACTCCGTATTCAGACAGTCTTCTTGTTATTCCAATCCATAGAAGTATGATTGGAGGAATGGCTATTGCCGGAAAGAATCTGTAAAACCAGTTGAAAGTCTTCTTTTCCAGGGCGGGCCTGACTAGCATGCACAACAGGGCAAGCGTGCAGAAAGTGCCTACCATATATGCCACGCCGCCTTGCGGAAGCTCCCAGTTGATCAGAATCTTGAATATGTATATATACAGTATTATGGCGTAGACTATAAGGGCAGGGGTAAAGATATAGTTTACGCAAGTGTTTACAAATCTCTTGAGTTTCAGCTCGCTGTCTTGTTCTGAAAAGAAATTAAGGCACATCATCGGTATCACGATATATGTGACGAGATGCATCGGGATTAAATAAAGACGGCTGCTGTTAGACTTGAGAAGCAGAAGATCCAGAGATACTATGATAAGCTCCAGTATACCCAACACCAGATAGCCGATAATGTAGGTAAAAACAAACTTGACGGCAGTGTTGGAAGTATATACGGCGAACGGCTTGTTGTCCATAATTCTGTCGCCGGCAAACAGAAAGACAAAAGCAATTACAAAGCAGACATAAATCCAAGTAGAGGGCAGGCCCCAGCTGTGCGTGATTATATTGCGGGGGATAAGCAAGGTTGCCCATACGAGCAGGTAGCTGGCAACATACAGTTCATACCAGATGGTCTTGTTCCTGGATGATTTGAGGGCAAATCTGTGAATGCAGAAAGACACCAGCAGAACAGGGAAAAAAAGAATTGGCAAATGAATAGCAGAGTCGTTCGGGTTCGCCTCGAGGGCATCTAAAAAGTTGTTTCTGGGGTCAACGAAGGCATAAAAAACGAAATAGGTCAGGCAAATCAAGGCTTCAACCGGAAACCTTTTGAAGCTGCTTGAGAATCCTTTCCATAGGCGTTTGAAAAAGCCTTCCTTCTTAATTGCGGTTACAGTTTGCTCGTCCATGTTCTGCTGGTATTATGGCTGTTGCGTTATAGCTTCTTGCCGGCAAGTTCGCTCAGGCGGCTTCTTTCTCCCATAATCAGGTTCACGTGCTCAAAGAGTTTTTCTCCGTAGAGCTTGTCGCTGATGTGGGTCAGGCCGTTGGAGTATTTGTCCAGGTATGGCTGGTCTATCTGCTGGACGTCTCCGGTAAAGACTATCTTGGTGCCTTCTCCTGCACGGGTGATGATGGTCTTCACTTCGTGAGGTGTCAGGTTTTGTGCCTCATCGATGATGAAGAAAGTATTCTGGAGGCTTCTTCCTCTTATATACGCCAGAGGGGCGATCTCCAGTTTCTTGGTTCTGAGCATCTCCTCGATCTTGATGTTCTCCTTGGATGAGATGCCGAAGTTTTTCTTGATGACGGCTATGTTGTCGTAAAGTGGCTGCATGAAAGGTGCAAGCTTGTCTTCCACGGTTCCTGGAATGAAACCGAGTTCCTCGTTCTGCAGGGTGATGACAGGTCTTGCCACCAGGATCTGTTCATAATAGTCTGCCTGGGCAAGGGCTCCGGCTACGGCTATGAGTGTCTTTCCGGTTCCGGCAGTTCCTGTCAGGGAAACCAGCTCAACGTCTTTGTTCATTACGGCATCCATCGCAAACACCTGCTCCTCGTTTCTTGGAGAAACTCCGTACTGGGTCTGCGGAAGCACTCTTACGACTTTGCCTGTAGTGGCATCGAATCTTGCAAGAATGATGTTGTCGCGTATAGGATCGCGGTCAGCTCCTCCCATCTGCAGGAACTCGTTTTCTCCCTCGCTGGTGTCAACATCAACATGCTTGGTCGGGATTCTGTAGAGCTGGTTGTATGCAGGTTTTGTCTTTATTATAAGGTCTTTGTAATCAACCTCCTCTCCGTCAACAAGAGCGTTGATGGTTTTCAGAGGAACATTGGCAAGCTGTATTACACGGTCATAGTCCTGGGTGAATTTCTCCTCTCTGATATGGTCGCTCAGATAATCCTGGGTGAACATTCCCAGAGCTTTGGCCTTTAGCCTGAGGTTCACGTCTTTTGTAACCAGGCATACAGTGCGGTCAGGATACTGTTTCTTGTACCAGATGGCTGTTGCAAGTATCCTATGGTCAGGAACATCGCTTGTGAAACAATCTTTGAGTTCATCCGGGAACGGGCGGTTAAGAGAAACCTTTATGGTGCCCAATCCCGGCCCCAGCGGGTAGCCTTTTTCCGGATCATAGAGCCTCTGCTCTGAAATCTCGTCAGCTTTGCGCACAAACTCCCTGGCGTTGTAGTTGATGGTTCCGTCTCCTTTCTTGAATTTGTCCAGCTCTTCTACAACAGCCAGCGGAATGACAAGGTCATTCTCCTGGAACTTGAAGATGCATCTCCAGTCGTGGAGCAATACGTTGGTGTCGAGTACAAAAATCTTGGGTTGGCGTGTCTTGACTTTGATAACTTCTTCCAGTCCGCCGAGGCTTTTCTTTGACCTGCTTCTCGTGGTTTTAGTTGCAGTGATCCTTTTCTTTTCTGTCTTTTTTTCTCTCATATCTTGTTTGATGTTTTTTTCTCAGCGATTCAGTTGCTTCAAATACTGTTCCCCGATTACTGTTTTCTGTTCTCCTTGCACCAGCTAAGGCCTGATGTGAACATCTTTATCCAAGGGGTTACCTGGTCAATGTCCTTTCTTGTAGCGGGGTAATGAGCCCAGTTCCAAGGTCTTATGCATCTTTCAGGGTGAGGCATCATGGCAAGGTGCCTTCCGTCCGGAGAACATACTCCAGCTATTGCAAATGGCGAGCCGTTAGGGTTGGCCGGATACTGGTCGTATGAATAACGCAGAGCAACTTCCATATCCGTGGTCTTTCCGTCAGAAGTGATTGCAAGGCACCCGTTGGTTTTCTTTATGGCTTTTGATATGTCTGAAGGTGATGTCAGGTGCTGGGCCGGGAACGAGAATCTTCCTTCTCCGTGTGCCACCCAGATACCCAGGCTGCTGCCCTGTAGGCCCTTGAGGAGGATGGAACTGCTCTTGGGAACTTCTACGCCAACGAATCCGCTCTCGAACTTGCGTGAGGTGTTGTGCAGCATCTTCGGCGATTTCTCCGGATTCTCAGGAGTAACCAGCCCGAGTTCCGCCATAAGCTGGCATCCGTTGCAGATGCCAAGAGAAAGGGTGTCTTTCCTTGCATAGAAGTCTTTGAGAGCCTTGTTGGCCTTTTCGTTGTATAGGAACGCTCCGGCCCATCCCTTGGCGCTTCCGAGCGTGTCCGCGTTGGAGAAACCGCCCACGAAGACAATCATCTGCACATCTTTGAGGTTTTCTCTTCCGCTGGTAAGGTCTGTCATGTGGACATCCTTTACCCTGAATCCGGCCATATAGAGGCACCAGGCCATCTCGCGGTCTCCGTTGCTGCCTTTTTCGCGGATGATTGCAGCTACGGGAGCCTTCTTCCTTTCAGCTTCAGTTATGGAAGAAGGAGCCTTTCCGTCAAATCCCTTAGGGAATTTGAACTCCAGAGGCTGTTTCTTGAAGTTGGCGGCTCTCTGGCGGGCGCTCCTGGCGTTTGTCTGGCGGAGTTCCATCAGATACGAGGTAGAGTACCATACGTCTCTTGCCTTGTCTATATCTATCTTTATGGAATTCAGTATGTTGATATATCTCTTCCTGCCTGGTTGAGTCTTGGCGTAGTGGCCGATGACCATCATGCCAACTCCTTCTGGATGAGATTCGTCAGCAAAGCTTTCCAGTATCTTGTCAACGGCTTTGAGCTTGCTGTCTGCAACCTGGATCAGGACTCCAGGCTTTTCGCTGAAGAAGAATTCTGTCATCGGCAGGCTTATGCCCTTGATGTCGATTCCGCCTGAGCGGTTCGCAAAGCACATTTCAAGAAGGGAGGTAATCATTCCTCCTGAAGATATGTCGTGGCCTGAAAGGATGAGTTTATCCTTGACAAGCCTTTGCAGGGCATTGAAGCAGAGCTTGAAATAAGCTGCGTCTTCCACGTCAGGTGCCTTGTCGCCGATTTGGCCGAGGACCTGGGCAAAGGCACTTCCGCCAAGTTCCGGGGCACTCTGGCTGAACGGTATGAACACGATGGAACTCTTCTCCACTGGCTTCAGGGCAGGGGAGACTGTATTGTTTACATCTTCCACAGGTGCTGCAGCTGAAATGATCACCGTACCCGGTGCCAGGACTTTCTCGCCGTCCGGATAGGCCTGTGTCATACTCATCGAGTCTTTGCCGGTAGGAACGTTGATTCCCAGGTCAATAGCGAAGTCGCTGACCGCCTTGACCGCCTTGTAGAGCCTTGCGTCTTCTCCTTTGTTACGGCTTGGCCACATCCAGTTTGCAGACAGGGAAACTCCCTTGAGGCCATCCTTGATAGGTGCCCATACTATATTTGTGAGAGCCTCGGCGATGGCCAGACGGCTGCCTGCCGCTGAATCTATAAGCCCGGCTACAGGTGCATGGCCCAGTGATGTGGCGATGCCTTCCTTGTTGTCATATCCGATGGCTGTAACCGCCAGGTTATTAAGCGGAAGCTGGATTTCTCCGCAGCACTGCTGCAACGCAATCAGTCCGGTAACCGAACGGTCCACCTTGTCCGTGAGCCAGTCTTTGCAGGCCACGCTTTCAAGGCGTAGAACCTGGCTTAGATAATCGGAGAACTTCTCTGTGCTGAATTTCAGAGGATTGAATTTGTACTCGCAGGTAGTACCTTCCATTATCGTCTTGGGAGCGCTGCCGAACATATCTTTCATTTCCAGGTCTATGGCGCTCTCTCCTTTCTTTTCGTCGCGGAGGACGAACCTGTGGTCTTCTGTTACCTCACCAATCTCATAGAAAGGTGCTCTTTCTCTCTCGGCGATTGTCTTAAGAAGGGCCACGTCCTTGTCTTTGAGTGCCAGCCCCATTCTCTCCTGGCTCTCGTTGCCGATGATTTCCTTAAGGCTGAGGGTAGGGTCGCCAACCGGGAGTTTGCTGATGTCCACCTTTCCTCCAGTCTCTTCCACAAGCTCGGAAAGGCAGTTCAGATGTCCTCCGGCACCGTGGTCGTGAACGGAGATGATAGGGTTGTGGTCCATCTCACTGAGGGCACGGATGGCGTTGTAGTCTCTTTTCTGCATCTCGGCGTTTGCTCTCTGGATGGCATTGAGTTCGATCTCGTTGCCGTACTGGCCTGTGTTGACCGAACTTACGGCTCCGCCACCCATTCCGATGCGGTAGTTGTCTCCGCCTAGCAGAACAAGCTTGTCTCCTTTTTCAGGCACTTCCTTGGCGGCATCGGCCTTCTTTGCGAAACCAACTCCGCCGGCCAGCATTATGACTTTGTCGTAGCCGAACTTAGGGTTGTCTTTCTCTACGCCTTTCTGCTTTGCCGCATGCTCAAATGTAAGAAGCGAGCCGCAGATTATAGTCTGGCCGAACTTGTTGCCAAAGTCGCTGGCACCGTTGGAAGCTTTTGTAAGAATTTCTTCCGGACTCTGGTACAGCCATTTGCGTGGCTTGTCCTTCTGCCAAGGCCTTAGAGTAGATCTTTCCGCCTTTTCCTTGTCAGCTTTTGCATTTGAAATGCTCTTCCCAGCAGCTTTTGTGTTTTCAGCCCCTTCTTCCCTGAATCTCGGGTAGCTGGTCATATAGACAGCAGTTCCGGCAATCGGGAAACTGCCCTTGCCGCCTGCCATACGGTCGCGGATTTCTCCCCCAGTTCCGGTTGCCGCTCCGTTGAACGGCTCAACTGTGGTCGGGAAGTTGTGAGTTTCGGCCTTCAGGCTGATGACGGTCTCTCTCTCCTTGGTCTTGAAGAAAGACGGCTTTTCCGGCTTTTCCGGATAGAACATCTTGACCTTTGGCCCCTGGAGGAAGGCGCAGTTGTCTTTATATGCACTTATTATGAGGTTCGGATTGGTCTTGGACGTCTTCTTTATCATCTGGAACAAAGACGATTCCATCTGTTTCCCGTCTATGATGAAAGTTCCGTTGAAAATCTTGTGGCGGCAATGCTCACTGTTGACCTGGCTGAAGCCGAACACTTCGCTGTCTGTCAGCGGACGGCCTATCTTCTTTGCGATTCCGTTCAGATACTCTATCTCGTCTTTGCTCAGAGCCAGTCCCTCTTTCTTGTTGTATGATGCCAGATTCTTGATGTAAACCACCTTGTCCGGTTTCTTGTTCACAGTGAAAATATCCTGGTCAAGCCCCTCGTAGAGCCTCTGGAGCATCTTGTCATATACAGGAATCCGCCTGGATTTGTCCTCCCCGTATTGAGTAGGGAAGTATTCCTCCATCCTCTCTATGCCTGAGATGTTCATGTTCTGGGTAATTTCCACGGCCGTTGTGCTCCAAGGAGTTATCATTTCCCTTCTCGGGCCGGTGAAATTGCCGGAAACGCTGTCTCCTTTGAGGAGAGTTGCGTCGCCGAGAAGCCATTTTAGTGCATTGATATTATCGTCAGAGAGTTGCTTTGAACTCTTTACGGCAACGATGCTGCCAACTTTAGATTTGAAGAAAAGAATCATCTTTCTCTAAACTTAATATTCGTAATTAGAATATAAACAATATCCTTGCGAATTTACGCATAAAACTTGTTAGTTGTGCATACGGATAACCTTCAGGGAAGGTTAATTTATCAACCGACGGGTGTTGAAAAATATTCGGCAGCTTTTGACTAAATTGTTTAAATTTGGATGTGTTTAGTTATTCTCACCGATATGACTGAAAAAGAATACAATCAGATGCTGGAGGAAATCTACCAGAGGTTTCCGTCTTTCCAGGTGGTAGGTGACAGGGCTTTCAAGCCTGGCCTTGGCAATATGATGGCTCTGGAAGAGGCTCTTGGCCATCCGTCCAGGGACTTCCGGGCTGTACACATAGCCGGAACCAACGGCAAAGGCTCTGTCAGCCATATGATTGCCTCGGCGCTGATGTCTTTTCCCGGCCAGTCAGGAAATATGCGGGTAGGGCTTTACACTTCGCCTCATCTGGTGGATTTCAGGGAGAGGATCAAGGTGGACGGCCAGATGGTGGAAAAGGAATGGGTGTTCAACTTCCTCAAAGACCACAAGGACCTGTTCGAGAAGACCGACGCTTCTTTCTTTGAGATTACCACCGCAATGGCTTTCAGCTACTTCTCATACCGTAAAGTTGATGTGGCAGTTATAGAGTGCGGACTCGGCGGAAGGCTGGATTCCACCAACATCATCAATCCTTTGGCCAGCGTCATAACCAACATCGGCTTCGACCACATGCAGTATCTGGGCAACAGCCTGGAGGAAATCGCAGCGGAAAAGGCCGGCATCATCAAGCCTGGCATCCCGGCCATCATCGGGGAAACTTCTGGTGTGGAGAGAGTCTTCATAGACAAGGCATCTGACTGCTGTACAGATATATACTTCGCCGAGAAGCTCAATCCTTACAATCTCAGCCCGGACGGGGCCTTCCGCAGCTTTTCCCATCGCGAGACAGATTCAAGGGAAGAAGCTCTGAAATCCATTCTAAGCCTCGCCACCTGCCTTCTGGCAAGCGTGGACCCAGGCCGGATGGACCTCAAGGGAGACTGCCAGAAAAAGAACATCAAGACCGTCTGCACTGCCCTGTCTGTCATCCTTCGCAAGATGCTGGCCGAAAGCCAGAAAGACCTCTCTGAAAGCACCCTCGCCGATATGGTGGAGGCCATAGAGAACGCCGCTCATATAACCGGTCTGAGGGGCAGATGGGAGAAACTCGGTGACGCTCCTCTTGTCATCTGTGATATCGGTCACAATTCCCACGGGATGAAGGTCCTGATGCCTCAGGTAGAGCGCACTTTTCGGGAACGAGTGGAGAGATATACTGCGTCAATAGGATATACAACGTCAGAAGCTGATACAGAAACGCTATCCGTTCTTGATTCCACAGAATATTCCAAAGAACCCGCTGATTTAATGCCAAGACCTCGTCTTATAATGTTTTTCGGGGTAATGAAAGACAAGGATCTGGCATCTGAAGTGGAGTATCTTCCAAAGGATGCGTATTACCTGTATGTTAACGCTTCCACGCCGAGAGCCTTGCCTGCCACCGACCTTAAGGAAAAGATGCAGGCGTACGGGTTCAACGGAGAAGTTGCAGAGGAGGGTGGAAGCATTCAGGCAGGCCTGCAGTGGATTAAGGATAATGCACGTCCTCAGGACTTTGTCTTCATCGGAGGCAGTTCATACGTAGTGGCAGAGGTCCTGGCAAATTATTAGACAACAGATAAATGAAAAAGCTCTTTCTCCTTATACTGGCATTGTTTTTTTTCGGCTTTTCGTCTGAAGCCGGAGGCCTTTGTTATGCCCAGTTTTCAGGTGCCGGAGACGATAGCCTCAATTCCATAGGAGCGGGAGACGATACCCTCAAGCAGAATCTGGAGAGAGCCTTCCTGAATCCCCCGTATCCTTCTGCCGGCAAGCGGAAATCTCAGAGTAAAGCGCTGGAGAAGCTTTTTGACAAGTATGATGATGCTGACACTGATGAAGATGAAATAGCCGCACTCAAGAAAATCATTAATTACTCTGTAAAGCATCGGCAGGACAGTGCCTTGTTCTATGCCTTGGATGAGTTATTTGATTGCTACATTTCAATAAACTACAAGACTGCAGACAGCATCTACCTTGAACTATATGGCATCGTTGAGGAATATGGAAACCCGATGATGACATTTCTTATGGGGAAAGATCTTGGGCGACATGATATACCTCGATTTTATTCCAGGAAACAAAAGCGGGATTTCCTGATTTCCAACAGGGAAAAGCTGCAGCAAAGACGCTCTGATGGCCTTTATGACTATTTGCTGGGAATTTGCGGATATCATATTTGTATTCCGGTAGTTGAGTTCTGCACCGATGACTATGAATATCTGCTTTGGTATCAGTTCTTTGAAGAGGAGGATGACAAGCTTCTGAAGGAATATGTCAAGGGCCGGCACCCTCAAGAGGAGATTCTGGAAGTTGCCTCGGCGATTTCTGTTTTCCAGCATTATGCTTCTCCGGAAAAGAAACTTCAGCAAAAACTGGCTTTGAAAGGTCTTCTGCGGAAATATGAAGGCACTTTCCTGGAGTTTTTCCTAAGAGATGCCCTTCTCGTCACAAGGAACTCGGAAGAGAGTTCACAGGATAGGCAGGAACAATACAATAACTGCGTCAAGTTCCTGGAAGACATTACGTTGGCCAAGAAAAAACACAAGAGTCTTTCATCATATCTCCAACGGCTGGAAGTTGATGTTATGGGAGAAAAATCCAGGCTTGAGAAGAAGGAAGTCAAATTCCTGGTGGAAAGAGGAAAGATTCGGGTTGCCCTTAACAATGTCAATAAATTGGATTTTTCCATCCTCAAGCCAGGTGCTAAGGTTGACGACAAACCTGAAACCGTTTTCAGGAAGCACCTGAAATCAGATAAGGATTCTTTTTGTCTGTATGACACCTTAGTGCTTGATTTACCAAAACTTGAAGATGGACGCTACATTTTTCAGGGAAAAGCCGGAGATAAGGTTCTTGGAGAAAAGAATTATACCCAACAGTCAATTTCCATAGTTTTGCTTAGCACTCGCGACGGTTATCGTCTGCTGGCGTCTGATGTCCTGACTGGTAAACCACTGAAAGAATACTCTTTGAGAATATTTGAGACTAATCTCAGAGATGTTGAGAGCGAGGCAATGGGCGTACATTCCTATAATTTGCGGAAGAGGCTGTTTTCTACAACAATAACAGCGGATACTCTGGATGCCGTGCTTCTGGACGGTGAAGCAGGTAAAGTGATTGCCGATTTTGAAAAGTCTGTGGAATCACTTTATGACAAGGCCCGTGATGAGACACTTGCACTAATGGTCTCATATACAGATAAAGACGGTTACTACCGCTGCAGTCCGCTAGTGCCGATAGGCCGTTTCCTTCCTCCAAAGTCAGAAACGGATATTGATATCGAAGCCCTTCTTATGACGGACAATGTCCTTTATCATCCGAAGGATTCTCTGCGGTTCAAGGTTGTGGCTTATAGAGGCAATGCTTATTCGTCTTTCAATACTTTAGAAGAAGGCAGAATAATAAAGGCGATTTTGAAAGACGCCGAAGGCAACCTTGTAGACAGTAAGGAGTTAAGGCTTGGTGCTTTTGGTTCTGCATCATCTTCCTTCTTCATTCCTGAGGGCAAGAAAAACGGGCGGTGGATGATGGAGGTTTCGTATCCGGTTGGGTCGGGGTGGTCTTTATTGACGAGGCATGTCAGGGTGGATGATTACTCCCTTCCGACCTACTTTATGGAAATAGATCCTTGCAACACAATGTTCAAGGTAGGGGATACCATTACCGTTACCGGCAAGATTGAGGGATATTCAGGCCATCCTTTAACGGATGCTGACGTGAAAATGATAGTGGAGATAAAGGACGAAGATGATCAAGAATACAAGTTGGTGCTGCAAAGAAAGGTTCAGGCCTTGGCTGGCGGTCTGGTTTCAGAATGGTTCGTGCCCGAGAAATCAGGCAGATATATCATATCGTTTGCGATAACGGACCAGAGTGGAGAAACCCTTGGTTTCTGGACCGACCGTTTTGTAGACTTAGATGCCTGGTGCAGCCACAAGATTTTAAACCACATAAAAGGAGGCAAGTATTTCCTTGATTACAAGATTTATGACCGTGACCGTTATATAATCAATTCGGATACGTTGCTCCTGTCCGTTGATATACACCCCGCATCCTATGGACGTGGTATTTCCTGGAATATTCCGTATAAATTTTCTATTTGGGATATAAATGGCAATGAGGTTATTCAACACGATAATCTTTATGGAAACAGCTTATCTGTGGACTTGTCCTCCCTTGAGGATGGCCTGTACGATGTTGAAGCATACTTCGATGAGCCTAGAGGTGACAAATGGGACAAGACAAGATTCCTTCTTATGAGGGAAAGTTTGCCGGACGGTGTTGAATCCGTTTTCATTCCGAATGATACTGATGACCCTGAGGCTTCGGGAATAGATGTGCTTGTGGGAGTATCCACAGATGTTTATCTCACGGCTGCTGTCTCTTGCGGAGGAACTGTAATGGAACACAGGATGATACATCTTGACGGAGACAGGAGGCTGCATAGAATCAGTTTTGATTATCCTGTCGTTGACTTCGAAGAGGCAACGGTTGGTATCGTATACGCCAGAGATGGAAGACTCGGCAATTTCAAAAGGCTTTACCCCAAGAAATCCAGAACCCTGGACTTGTCTGTCCAGGCTGTTGAGTTCAAGGACGAATTATCGCCGGGCAAGGTATACCGTTTTTCCTTTAAGGCTGATAATCCTGAAGATATGGAAGCCGTTGTTTCCGCATACGATGCATCTGCCGATGCCATTTTGAGGGGGTATGAGGCCGAAGAGGCAAAGTGGAAAACCGTGTCTCTGAAAGAGCCTTCTCCCAACCAGGCGTTTTCCGTCTATGCCGGTGCCGGAGACTTCAATAACGGTGTTTTGGATTTTGTGGATGATGTTTTAGTTATGGGGGTATCCAGATCGGTTGGCTCTGCAACTGAGTATGTTGGAGGAGCTTTAAGGAGCGATTTCAATGATGTCCTGTGCTTCATTCCGCACATCGTGAGCAAAGACAGCACGATATCCTTTACGGTCAAGACTTCGGACAAGCTCTCCACTTACCACCTGAATCTGTTTGCCCACACCAGGGATATGCACAATACCTTCCTTCAGAAGGACTTCAAGGTAACCATTCCGGTTAAGGTTTCCATTTCCCAGCCGAGTTATCTTTATCGCGGAGACAAATACGACATTTCAGCCACCGTGAGTGCAAAAGAGGAGAATGCGGAAGGTGCTAAGGACGGCAAGGTAGTTGAGGTTTATAACGGGCAGGCGGCTATTCAGGCTTATTGCAGAGACAGTCTGCTGCTTTCATATACGGATAATTTGAAGTTGAGTTCAGGAACTTCATCTTCTTTCAACGATGTTGTGGCAGTTGGGAGCGGGGTTGACACAATAGGACTGAAAGTTTCGTATCTGTCTGACAAACACTCAGATGCGGTGTTGGTGAAGATACCGGTATTTGACAATACTCAGAAGATAACAGAGGCCCATTCTGCGGTATTGCTGCACAATTCAGACAGGACTGCTTCGGTTGCCCATCTGAAAGACCGTTTTACTGCGATGAATCCGGATGGGGCATCGGAAAAGGAAGAGACATATTCGGATATTCTTGCTGGATTATTGGACAAGCATTCCACGGCAAAAGACCTGGATGTCATTTCCGTTATGGATGCCTTCTGCTTTAGCAAGATGGCTTCTTCAGACCTTAAGGGAATGGATCTTCCGGATACTCTCTGGAACAATTTGCTGTCATTCCGGAATTTGGATGGAGGATTTGGGTGGTTCAAGCAGATGCGCTCCAGCCAGGCCATTACCGCTGCCGTGCTTGAGAGATTTGCTCTTCTCCGCGACTCTGGATACGAGATTCCGGATCTGACTCAAACATTGAAGTATTTGGATTCCACTCAGTTTGAAATAGAATGGCCTTGGTGGTTTGGATTGGTAAACAGCCAGTATGTTTATGTGAGGTCGCTTTATCCGGAAGTTCCGTTTAAAGCCGGCAGAACAGCGTCATCCGTCAACAATTACGGCCGATTCAGGACGTGGATCCGCAACTACCTCAATCCGCCAAAAGATAACGGCAAGCGAGCAGTATCTCGTAAAGCAGGAAAGCAAGCCGGATTTATAGACTTTGACAAGTCAAATGTCTTAGAAAAAGCTAGCCGAACCGTTGTTTTGAGAAATCTGATGAGTTCAGAAGCAGGCAGGTCGCTGATAAAATCCTGGGCCGGAAAGAGTTACTCTCAGAAGGCTTTGCAGAATACCATAGACAAGGATGTTTTCCAGATAACGGATTATGCGGTCCATCATCCAGACGGAGGAACATATTATCCTAATGCTGCAATGCCTTTCAAGGGCAAGATTGAGAACGAAGCGTATACCCATTCCATGATCTCGGATGCCCTTTCTGGCTATGCCGGCGCTAATAATTCAGACCTTGGCCAAACGGCTTCACGGATAGCGGACCAAGTTCGTCTATGGCTTATGCTTCAAGCCCAGACTCAGGACTGGGACAAGAATTTCTATTTCATAAATGCCGTAAGGAGTATGTCGATGGCCTCTGACAGCATAAGGAAAACGTCAGTGCTAACCCTTTCCAAGACAGAGGAGATGCCTTTCAGCCAGATTAAGGCCAGCCAGAACGGTATGACAGTCGAGAGAGTCTTTTATCGTGACAATGAAATCCTCAAGCCTGGAGATACCCTTCGTCGAGGAGACAGAATCAGGGCTGAATACAGAATCTGGAACAAGGAAAACCGGAGCTTCGTGAAACTGACAGCCCCACGGGAAGCCTGCCTGATGCCGGTAAATCAGCTTTCCGGGCAGTCATACGGCCTGAAGAGCCTTATGGTAAACAACTGGTTCGAGTTTGCCCCGAGCCTCTACCGCAATGTCAAAAAAGACCGCACCGAGTATTTCTTTGACGTGCTCAGCGAAGAGAAAACGGTCCTCAAAGAGGACTTCTATGTAGTCCAGGACGGGGTCTTTTCCGCCCCTGTTGTTGAGATAGAGAGCCTGTACGCTCCTGCATACAGGGCCAATGACTCTTTCAAGGGTTCTTTGCCAGTAGAAAGGGAATAGAAAATTTTTTTCAAAAAGATTTGCATTTTTGGAATAAAGCACTACCTTTGCAGTCCCAAAACAATTCGGCCGTAGTGGCCACGATTCGGGAGCATAGCTCAGTTGGTTTAGAGCATCTGCCTTACAAGCAGAGGGTCATAGGTTCGACTCCTATTGCTCCCACTAAAAAAGCCTTTCAGATACTTCTGAGAGGCTTTTTCTTTTATACTTCGATTACCGTAGGGGTGTGGCCGGAAAGCTGGGGAATCTTCAGCAGAATATCCTTTGGAACCTTCATATAGCAGGTCAAGGTGCCGTCAGGGCAGCCGATGCTGTCCAGGTTGTCCAGCACATCTTTGTCAATGATGTATCTGACCTTGTGCTCCGTATCCATCAGAAGGCAGAAAACTGTGGCGGCTCCGTGTTCTGCCCCGAGCATCTCCATGAGCTTGTCCGCTGGGGCAAATGACACTCTCGATATCTGGAGTGCCTTTCCGAAGTCCTTTGTACTGAAAGGCTTGTCGCTTCTTGTGATGAACAGGTAAAAGACCGTCTGCTGGCGGTTGCACAGGAAGATGTTCTTTACAACCTCACAGCCCAGCTTTTCTCCGATGGCGATGCAGTCTTCCATGCTGGCGGCAGGGGAGTTGTCCACTCTCTCGAGCCCGATCCCAAGTTTGTCCAGGGCTTCGTACGCCTTTTCCTGAAGCGGATTTTGCATTTCTGCGGGCTTTGTCTTGATTATATCGCTGACCTGAATCATTATAATGCGCCTATGAATTGTTCTAGGTTTCAAAAATAGTAACATTTTCAGTACATTTGTTAAAATGAATATATCTTGGGTTATGAGAATTAAATGTTTCTTGTTACTGGTAATGTGTTTATGCGGGCTGTCATTGGAGGCTGCGCCGTTGAAAGACACTTTGCGCCGGGAAGTTGTTGCAATTCCTTACAAAAAGGGTTGGGATCCGTTGCTGAACGATTTGTGGCGCTCATACAGAAGGACAAAGAGAGATTCGAAGAAGGAAGCCATTTTAAAGCAGATAAGGCTATTTGCCATTTCCAAAGGCTTGCCGGACCAGGTGTTTCAAGCAGACCTTGACCTTTACAGGCTGACCAGGAATAAAAACTATAAGCTGAGGTCAACTGAATTTGTAGAGACTCTGATGGATTTGGAGGAGAATGCAGACCGTTTTTATTCAGTTCTGTTTGTTGAGTATTTCAATTATGATAATGAGAGCGTAAGCCTTAAGTCATATTTGCTTGACAATCGCGATGAATTGTCAAGGACAAGCCATAAGAGTTATCTGGAGGCTGTACGACCGAGTGACTGGTTCTATCTGTCATATCCTCGCGAGTTGATATCAAACGATTATGAGTATTTTTTGTGGTGTTATACAAGGGGAAACACTGGGATTGGCGAGCTGCTGGAGGATTATGTCAAGGGCAAATATCCGCAGGAAGATTATATAAGATGCCGAATGGCAGACAAGGATCAGCTTTTGGATTTGGTGAAAGAACTGAAAGGCTCTCCGCTGGAATTCTTCCCCAAAGGCCGTCTGATGGCAATGAGAATTGACAGCCTGAAAAAAGCCAAGGCCTCATCCGGCGAATATCGGAAACTGTATGAAGAGCTGGGGACGTTTTTAACCGATGTTGAAAAGCAATGTGAAAGTGATAATGTACTCAAGTATTTGAGAGCCAGTGCTACCAGCGATGCTAAGCGTGCGTATGAAAGTCTTGAGGCAAGAAACATTTATTCTTTTCTGGGGGAAGACCATTTCTATGTTGTTTGCAGAAACATATCTTCCGATATTGATGTGGAAGTTACTGGTTTAAATTCCAAGGTTGTACATAGAGACCGTATAAAAAAGGGGCCGGGAAAGTTCTACGTTCCAGATACTTTAAGGTGGAAGGTGCCAGAACTTGATGATGGTTCTTATTTTGTGAAATTCTCAAATGGAAAGAATAAAACGGAGGTTTCCTATGACCAGTATTGTTTGTCTTCTGCCATAGTCAAGACCTTGGACGGCAACGAGATTTTTGCCACTGATTACGTTACCGGCCGTCCTGTGGACAATCTTGGTCTTCAGACTGTCAGATACAAGAGGCACATAGACGTTAAGGACAAAGATCTGGTGCCCGCCCAGAGGCAATCTGACGGCTTTTTCAAGATTCCGGAAAATTTCAAGGGACCGCGCAAAGGCTATGTCTATGCTGTATCCAAGTGCAGTGACGGCAAATCTCGAAGAACATCTAAATTCGACTTGTTCGGAGATAGCAAGAAAAAGCATGAGACAGAGACTCTAGGCACTCAGGTAATGTTCTTCACCGACAAGGGGGCATACCGCCCGAAAGACTCCCTGAAGTTCAAGATAATTGCTCTGGACGGCAACCCTTACGAGTATTACAGAGTTTGTCCTTCAGGCAAGAATATAGTTGTGGTGCTGCTCGATGCAGACAATGAAGAGGTTGAGCGGATAGATCTGGCAACCAACAATTTTGGTTCGGCTTCCGGGGCTTTCCTGTTGCCGGAAGACCGCAAGACGGGCTCTTGGATTGTTGAGTTTAGGGAAGACGGGAAAAAGATATCCTCAAGCCGTGTCCGCGTGGATGAATTCAGTCTTCCGTCGTTTGAAATGACATTTGACACAGACCGGAAACTGTATTTTCCGGGTGATACTTTAATTGTCCGCGGAAAGCTTTTGACTTATTCAGGCCTTCCTGTTACTGATGCTGACATATCTGCAACAATTATAGTGTCAGATTGGGCTAACGATACTCTTGGAGTTAGGAATGTCACCCTTATGGACGGAGGCGCTTTCTGCATCCAGTATCCGACGGATGATGATGATAAAGGTCGTTTCGATTTCTGCTTCAAAGTGACTGCGGGAAATGGTGAAACCAGGGAATTCAGGACAACGGTTCCTGTGTTCGCCCGGTTCAGGCTCAAAGTTTCTTTGGAAGAAAAAGGCCAGGCAGATTTTCGTCTATTTAATTCATTTGACGGCCAAAGTTTTGACAGCTATACAGTTCCACGTGGAGTCATCTCAACAGATACCGCAACGTTTCTTGTAGAAGCCGTAGGCGCGGATGGCAAAAAGGTTGAAATGCCTTATACTTATTCTCTGATGACCATCGCAGGAGACACTCTGGCCTCCGGAAAGGACAGTTGCGGGCTCAGGAAGGTTCTGGACTTGGCTCCTTATCCCGATGGCTTGTATGTCTTTTCTGTAACGGCTATGAGACTGTCTGAGATATGGGAGGGAGAAGAGGTATTCATTTCAGACCACATAGAGTATCATATCCTCAAGATGAAGGATAGTTCAACTCTTGCTTCGGGAGTGGAATCTTTCTTCGATCCGGGGCAAAATGAAATCGCTGAGGGACATGACATAAAGATTCGTTTGGGAGCCTCTGGCGGTCAGATTTGGATAGCCGCAATGCTTTTTGACAACCAGTCTTCTCTCAGCCGCCAGATTATCAGCCTGGAAGGGCTGGGAACTTCTTCCGTGAAGGAAATTACGATTCCTTATCCTGCTGATTATCCCGATGTGGTGAAGCTGCACCTCCTTTATTTCAGGGGAGGGAAAAGTATGGAGTATGTTCAGAACTACAGAAGGCCCAAAAACACATTGGCCCTGAAAATAGAGTCGTGTGAGTTCAAAGAATATAATTATCCCGCAAAGAAAAAAAAAAAAAAATTTAACATTACGTCAAATCAGGCGGCCGAGGCTCTCGTTTCAGTGTTTGACCGTTCTGTTGATGTGTTCGGAATGAACTCCTGGAGCACGCTGTCTCTTTTGACGCGCTATCCTCAATCATTCGTCCATATTAGAGAGGGAAGGGGAGCGTTTACTCCTGCTTCAGTGTTGAATGACGTGGTCGTTGTTGGATATGGAACTGCCAGGAAAACCGATTATAATCACGGCCGCGACTCTTTTGTCAAGGCTCTTCAGGGACGGGTTGCCGGCATAAGTGTGGGCTCAGCGGAGGTAAAGCGAATTAGGGGAGTTGGCAGCGTTTCCGACAGCAGCGAGCCGTTGTATGTAATTGACGGCGTGCCGGTCAGCTCTCTTGAATTTGCAAAGCTGGCGCCTGCCCAGATTCAGTCAGTAAGCATAGTGAAGGACGCTTCGTCAACGGCTATTTATGGTTCCAGAGCCGCAAACGGGGTTGTTTACATAACCACCGGCAAGATGGGCTTGTCAGGCATACCGGCGGAGAGTCTGCCGGATTTCAGCAAGATTTCCCAGCGATCAGATTTCAAGGATGTGCTCACCTTCCAGCCGCACATAGAAAGCCGGAACGGGGAGATCTCGTTCAGCTTCAATACGTCAGACAAGCTCTCGTCCTATCATCTTTACCTGTTCGCCCACACCAAGGATATGCACAACGGCTTTTTCAGCAGAGACCTTACGGTTTCAATTCCGCTGCAGGTTTCTATGCAGGCGCCTCGTTATCTGTATCGCTCAGACCAGTACTGCATGTCGGCCACAGCATCGGCAAAACCTTCTGCCGATAGCGCATCCTATACCGGAAAGGCCTATTTGCTCTCATACAAAGGTTCCGTTTCAAAACTGTCTAATGCTGATCCAATAACCTCATATTCAGAAGAATTGAACCTGAAAGCCGGCACTTCCGAGTCATTTGCCAGCCAGATGATTGATATTCCTTCCGGAGTGGATACGCTTGGAATTAAGGCAGTGTTCCAGTCAGACGATTTCTCGGACGCATATCTTGCAAACATTCCTGTTCTTGATAATGCTCAGACAATTACAGAAGCTCATTCGGCCGTGCTGCTTTCCGGAGCAGATAATCAAGAGGCCATCAGGCGCCTCCGCTACAGCTTCAGTACCGTATCAAGCGAAGGAGCTGAAATAAAGCAGGAAACCGTTTCCGACATTCTCCAAAGGTATGTCAAAGCCGGAATGGAATCCCGTGGCGAGGATGTGATAAGCAAACTAGACGCGCTCTGTTTTGCTAAGATGTCAAGATCTCCAGAGGCTGATTCTTCAATCCTGAATACGGATTCTGATACGCTTTGGAATGAGGTTATGGCATTCAGAGACTCTACAGGAGGTTTCTCGTGGATGAAGGAGATGAATACAAACCAGACCATAACTGCAGCGGTGCTGGAGAGATTTGCATACCTAAGGAGCATAGGATGCGATATCCCGGATATGAGCCCTACAGTCAGGTATTTGGACTCCAACCAGTTTGCCGTGGCCTGGCCGTGGTGGTGCGGTGGCTTGTCAGAGGAGCAGTATATGTATGTGAGGTCTTTCTATTCTGAAATTATGTTCAGCGACGGCTTCGGGAAAAACGACCGCAGTGAACGCAAGACTTTCAGATCTAATCTTTCCGCTTTCCGCAAGTTCGCCCGCTCATATCTTTCCCCGTCATATAAGGACGATTTCCCTAACTACCTGACATTTGAAAAAGCCCGCAGAATCAGGACCGTGCAGAATCTGCTCTCCAGCGATAAGGGAATGGCTCTTGGAAAATCCTGGGGCGAGAATCTGTTTGCCACGGCAAAGTTCAACAAGTCTGTGGAGGACGATGTTCTGGATCTGATAGACTACGCCCAGCATCATCAGGATGGTGGAATGTATTACCCTAACGCCGTGATGCCGTTTAAGGGAATGCTGGAAAACGAGGCTTTTGCCCACTCTCTGATATCAGATGTGCTCTCTGCTTATTCTTCACAGGATAAAAAGCGCAAAGAAACAGCCCGTGCCGCCGAAATTGCAGACCAGGTAAGGCTTTGGCTTCTGCTTCAGGCCCAGACTCAGAAGTGGAGCGATAACATCTACTTCCTCAATGCCGTCCGCAGCATAAATGACGCCTCAGACAGCATCCGCCAGACTTCAGTGCTTACTCTTTCAAAGACGGAGAAACTCCCGTTTGCCGATATAAAGTCCAGCGGCAACGGCTTCACGATTGAAAGAGTTTTTCTCCGCGACGGCGTTGAACTCAAGGACGGCGACGCAATCCATCGCGGAGAAAAGATTTGTGCCGAATACCGCATCTGGAGTAAGGAAAACCGCAGTTTCGTGAAGGTCACGGCTCCAAGAGAAGCCTGCCTGATGCCTGTGGAGCAGCTCTCCGGCAAGTACTATGGCCTCAAGCCGCTTGTCCTGGACAACTGGTACCGGTTCACTCCGTCGGCATACCGCTGCGTCAGGAAAGACCGCACCGAATATTACTTCGACGTGTTCGCAGAGGAATCCTGCACCATCCGTGAAGAGTTCTATGTGGTCCAGAACGGAAGGTTCTCGGCCCCGGTTGTGGAAGTGGAATCTTCCTACGTTCCCGCATACCGCGCCAACGGCAAGTTTACTGGCAGCCTGTCTGTTGAAACCGAATAGGCCTTATTTATTCTTTGTGGTAGTGGTGGACTTTGTGGCAGGCCTCTTGTAACCGTCTTTCTCAGCGCGGGCGGTCATCCTGGCAATTCTCTTGGCGGTATCCGGGTGTGAGGAGAAGAGGTTGTTCACGGCGCTGGAGGTGTTGGAAGAGCTGTTAAGGCTTTCCAGCTTCTCGAATGCCATTGCCATGAAGTACGGGTTCTTGCCGTTCTTGACCAGGAATTCATAGCCATAGTCGTCTGCCTCGCTCTCCTGTTTGCGGGAGAAGGAACTGCTGGCAAGCGTCTGTCCGAGGTCTCCAAGTTGTGAGGCTGAGAGGCTTGCTATTGTTCCGCCTGCTGCTATCAGCCCGTAACGTGCTGCAGTGGTGAGCATTGCCTGCTGGAACTGTTTCTTTGTGTGCTTGAGGCCTACGTGACCTATCTCGTGGCCGATTACACCCAGAACCTCGTCGTCTGTCATTAGGTCCATAAGTCCTGTATAAACTCTTACGCTTCCGTCTGCGCAGGCAAAAGCGTTAACCTGATTGGTCTTGTAAACCTTGAAATTTAGTGGTGTCCCGTCAACTTCTGTGATGCCAGCAGTCAGTTTCCTCAGGCGTTTGGTGTAAGGGTCTGATTCCGGAAGAACGTTGCTTTCCTTGTCAAGGTTGGCGA
>Ga0310697_10001405_pt1 | contig 28325 bp, 25 predicted proteins | sample 172DNAGHGlowgp2_FD_203883 | JGI IMG/M metagenome (GOLD analysis project Ga0310697, IMG submission 203883) | Sheep rumen microbial communities from Palmerston North, Manawatu-Wanganui, New Zealand - 1728 DNA GHGlow gp2 (v2) (version 2) | ecosystem: Host-associated > Mammals > Digestive system >...
TCTTCGGTGTAAAAAGACACTTAAAATGAGAAAAAACGTTAATAAATGATTGTGGTTCAAAATATTTTACCTACCTTTGCACCCGAAAAGTGGAGTAGAACTAACTTTATTAACGAAAACGACACGTAAAGTATAATATGGAAACTACGCTCGTTTTGCTCAAGCCAAGCTGTGTACAGCGCCAACTGATTGGTGAAATCGTGCATCGCTTTGAGCGTCGAGGTCTGCGCATCGCAGGCATGAAAATGATGCAGCTGGACGAAGCCATCTTGCGTGAACACTACGCACACTTGGTTGACCGTCCCTTCTTCCCCCTTCTCGCAAAATCCATGATGGCATCGCCCATCGTGGCCATGGCTATTAGCGGTGTGGAGGCTGTACAGGTAGTGCGTGCCATGACAGGCTTTACCAACGGTCGTGCCGCCGATCCCGGCACTATCCGCGGTGACTACGCCATGAGCAACCAGCAAAACATCGTCCATGCCTCCGACTCCGTGGAGAACGCCGCCATCGAGCTGGCACGCTTCTTCCGTCCGGAAGAGATCTTCGAGTACCGCAGCGGTGCGCACGACTTCATCTACGCCACCAACGAGCAGTAATCCATTAACTTGTACGACTACCTTAACACATGATTTTACAACTCATTCAACGAACAGCAGCTTCCATCGCATTAGCCATGTGCTTGATGCCGGCCATGGGACAAGACCTTATCGCCCGCCAAGCACCCATCGACAGGAAGATGCGCGCCGTAGATAGCGTAGAAATCCAGCGCCTGTTCCAGCAGGAAGACATCGCGGCCCCCTGTGCAGACCTCTATCCCAGTTGGGACGACTCCTATATTAATATGTACGGGGGCGTGCAGCTGCCCAGCGAGTACAAGATTGACCTGCGCGGCTTCTATATGCCCACCTCCAACCGCATCGTCACTTCCGGCTACGGCTATCGTCCGCGCTTCCGCCGCCAGCATAAAGGTATCGACATCAATGCCTACAAGGGCGACACCATCCGCGCAGCCTTCGATGGCAAGGTACGTGTGGTGACCTTCCAACCTAGCGGCTACGGCAACGTCGTCGTCATCCGCCACCCCAACGGCTTGGAGACCATCTACGGCCACCTCTCCAAACACCTGACCAAGAAGGATAAGGTCGTCAAGGCTGGTGAGCCCATCGGTCTGGCAGGCCGTACGGGTCGCAGCACAGGCACACACCTGCACTTCGAGACCCGCTTCCTGGGCGAATACATCGACCCCGCGAAGCTCTTCGACTTCGAGCATCAGGATGTGAAGGCTGACTACTATGTCTTCAAGGGTCGCGGCCGCGGCACTCTGCTCGGCATGCATGAGAGCGACCAGACCGCTGGCGGCGCCCTGGCACAGGCCGAGACCGAGGAGGAGGTGACCTACAACTCTTCCGAGACCGTAGCCCGCAGGCACAACAGCCGCGCTGCACAGAACACACGCATCCACAAGGTGCGCAAGGGTGAGACCCTGGGCAGCATCGCCCGAAAGCACCACACCACCGTGGCCAAGCTCTGCCGCGCCAATGGTATCAGCACGAAAACCACATTGCGCGTAGGTCAGATCCTCAAGTACTCTTAACCCTCCCCTATCATTGAGCGATGAACACTGAAGCTCAGTTTCGGGCGGTCATGAAAGAATGCCGCGAAGTATTCGTCAAGAAATTGCACGACTACGGCGCGGCATGGCGCATTTTGCGCATACCCTCTCTCACCGACCAGCTCTACATCAAGGCCAACCGCATCCGCTCTTTAGAGATGAAAGGCGAGTCGAAGGTGAACGAGGGCATACGCCCCGAATTCATCGCCATCGTCAACTACTCCATCATCGGGCTCATCCAGTTGGAACACGGCATCGCCGAGAAGCCCGATGACATGACCACCGAGGAGGCCATCGCCGAGTACGACCGCCTGGCTGAAGACTCCCTCCAGCTGATGCTGCGCAAGAACCACGACTACGATGAGGCGTGGCGCGGCATGCGCGTGAGCAGCTACACCGACATCATCCTCCAGAAGATATTCCGTACAAAGCAAATCGAGGAGCTCGGCGGCGCCACGCTCATCAGCGAGGGCATCGATGCCAATTACATGGATATGATGAACTACGCAGTCTTCGGCCTCATCAAACTGACCTCTTTCTAATGTATAATGCATAATACATTACGCATTCTACAATATTCCCTCATCCTTATCTGCCGCTTGGCAGTGTCTGCCACGTTTGTCTTCTCCGGCTTCGTCAAGCTGGTGGACCCCTATGGCACAGCCTATAAGATTCATGACTATCTAGTAGCCATGGACCTGCCGTGGCTCCTCGAGCGTCCCCTCCTCCCCATCGCGCTCTCCGTGCTCCAGGCCGTGCTGGAGTTCTGCCTCGGCGTGTGCCTGTTCTTCAGCATCCGTCGCCGCACGACCCTCACGCTGATGATTGCCATGCTCCTGATCTATACGCCCCTCACGCTGTGGCTGGCCATCTCCGATGCCGTCACGGACTGCGGCTGCTTTGGCGACGCCCTCCACCTCACCAACTGGCAGACCTTCGGCAAGAACATGCTCCTGCTCGTGCTGCTGGCCATCCTCTGGTGGCAACGGAAACAGCTGACGCGTTTCATTCCCGAATCCGTGCAATGGGTCATCTCCCTCAGCGCCATCCTTGCTTCGCTGTTCCTGGCGGGCGTCTGCATCTATGGGGAACCCATCATCGACTTCCGCCCCTTCCACGTCGGCCAGCATATCCCCTCGGCGATGCAATGGCCCGAGGACCCCGCGCAGACACCTGAGATCCTGGACTTCAATATCGAAGCATATACCGAGGATGCCGGCATCAACACCGACGCCATCCTCGCCGACACCTCCTACACCTTCCTCCTGATTTCCCCGTATCTGGAGCAAGCCGACGACAGCAATATTGAGCACATCAACGCCCTCTGCGACTACGCCCAGGAGTATGGCTACCGCTTCCTCTGCCTGACAGCCTCCGGCGACAGCGCCATCCACCGCTGGCAGGACCTCACCGGAGCGGAATACCCCTTCGCCTTCATGGACGAGCTGACGCTGAAGACCATCGCACGCAGCAACCCCGCCCTCCTGCTCCTGCACGACGGCACCATCGTAGGCAAGTGGAGCCACCACACCATGCCCGACGAGAACACCCTGACAGGGCCTTTGCATACACTCCCCATCACACACCCCAGCTACCGATGGTGGCAAAAAAACTCTTAAACATGCGAAAAACTTGTCAAGCTTTGAACTTCGCACGCTAAAAAGCACTATCTTTGCACCCGAATTAAGACATCAAACCAATCAATACAAAGAACTATGAGAAAGAAGATTGTAGCAGGCAACTGGAAAATGAACCTGAACCTGCAGGAAGGCCTGGCACTGGCCGGCGAACTCAAGGAAGCCCTCGCAGCTGACAAACCCAACTGCGACGTCGTCATCTGCACTCCCTTCATCCACCTGGCAAAGGTGGCCGACGTAGTCGCCGGCACCGTCATCGGCCTCGGCGCTGAGAACTGCGCGGACAAGGAGAAGGGCGCTTACACCGGCGAGGTGAGCGCTGCCCAGGTGAAGAGCACGGGCGCACAGTATGTCATCCTCGGCCACAGCGAGCGTCGCGCCTACTATGGCGAGACCGCTGAGATCCTGAAGGAGAAGGTGAACCTCGCTCTGGCCAACGGCCTGAAGGTTATCTTCTGCATCGGCGAAGTGCTGGAGGAGCGCGAGGCCGGCAAGCAGAACGAAGTCGTGGGCGGCCAGCTCGCTGACAGCCTCTTCGACCTCACCGAGGAGCAGCTCGCTAACATCATCCTCGCCTACGAGCCCGTGTGGGCCATCGGCACCGGCAAGACCGCTACCGCCGAGCAGGCTGAGGACATGCACGCCTTCATCCGTGGCGTCATCGCAGGTCGCTTCGGCGAGGCTGCTGCTGAGAACATCAGCATCCTCTACGGTGGCAGCTGCAAGCCCAGCAACGCTAAGGAGATCTTCTCGAAGCCCGACGTGGACGGCGGCCTCATCGGCGGCGCTGCCCTCAAGTGCGCTGACTTCAAGGGCATCATCGATGCTTGGAAGTAATCACATGCGTTTCTGTACAATCATACTCTTTTGTATATGTTTCCTGGGTGCTAAAGCCCAGGAAACATTCACCCAACACCTCACCCGCTACGTGGCGGGTGAGGGCACGGTGGTTCTTCACCAGGATGCCGAGATTGAGGCCCTGGTGAACAACCCCTCGAAGTATGCCTCACAGCATCGCTTCACACCCATCGGCAAGAGCACCGCTGCCACAGACAGCACCGCCACTGCCGACCCCTCAAAGCACATCACCAGCGGCCATCGCGCCCACGTCATCGGCTATCGCATACAAGTGTATGCCGGCGGCAACAACCGCCAGTCCAAGGCCGAGGCCCATCGCATGGCAAGCCTTGTGCGCGCCACCTTCAGTGACGTACCCGTCTATACCAGCTTCAAGTCACCCCGTTGGGTGTGTCAGGTAGGCGATTTCAGGACGCGCGAGGAGGCCCACGAGCAGCTGCAGAAGATGCGTGCAACACAGCAATTCGGCGAGGCGAGCATCGTCAAGAGCAAGATTGCAGTTTATTATTAAGCTCGCCACCCACATTGACATGAAAGAAGAAGTCGTAAAGCTCCCCCGTCAAGACCGCCAGGACGCACTCGCCGCCCACTACGAAGAAATCCTTTCCATCCTCGGCGAAGACCCGCAGCGCGAAGGCCTCCTGAAGACCCCAATCCGCGTGGCACGCGCATGGCTGGAGCTCACCCGCGGCTACGATGAAGACCCCATCGCCATCCTGCGCTCAGCCCTCTTCAAGGAGAGCTACCATAACATGGTCGCCGTGCGTGACATCGAGTTCTACTCCCTCTGCGAGCACCACCTCCTACCTTTCTTCGGCCACGTACACATCGCCTATATCCCCAACGGCGAGATCACGGGGCTCTCGAAGCTCGCGCGCATCGTCAACACCTTCAGCCACCGCCTGCAAGTGCAGGAACGCATGACCGAAGAAATTGCACATTGCATCCAGGAAGCCCTGAACCCGCAAGGTGTCATGGTGGTCGTCGAAGCCCGTCACCTCTGCATGCAGATGCGCGGCGTAGCCAAACAAGACGCCAACACCACCACCATGCACTACATCGGCGCCTTCGAGCACGCCGAGACCCGTCAGGAGTTCCTCAACCAGCTCTTCAAAGAGTAAGCTCCCCCATCAGCGCCTCAATCACCTGTATATCCGCTGGCAGCCACTTGACGCTGTCCAGCTCATCCTTCGTGAGCCACCTCGCCGCCTCGTGTTCATTCAGGTGTAGCGCCTCCGTCACCAGCGAGCAGAGGTAGCAATGCATCGTCAGGTGGAACTTCGGATAGTCCCATTCCACCGTATAAAACAGCTTCCCCACGCTGATCTCCGCCGACAGTTCCTCGCGAATCTCCCTCACGAGAGCCTCCTCCGGCGTCTCCCCAGCCTCCATCTTCCCGCCAGGAAACTCCCACCAGTCCTTCCACTCCCCATATCCCCGCTGCGTCGCGAAGATCTTATCTCCCTTGCGAATTATCGCTGCAACAACTTCTATCTGTTTCATCTTTTCCTACGAATTTAATGATTCTCTTTCCCTCCCTTTGCGACTCTGTGGGTCTCTTTGCGCGCTTCTTTCCACGTGGGAAAGAAGTTATCCATGAGTGCATGGAAGCGGGCATTATGACTAGGCTCTAACAGATGACATAGTTCATGGACCACAATATGCTCTACACACCACTCGGGTAACAATAACACATAGGTAGAGATGCATATAGAACGCTCCTTCACCTTACACATACCCCATCGTGATATCATCGGTTTGTAATAGACAACAGAAGGACTCACTCCCATCTCCTTGGCATGACGTGCAACCAGAGGCTCCACCAATGCTTTCAGTCTCATAAGAGCCTCTTCCTTTTGTGTACGAGTCGTAAGAGGCAACTGGTTGTAAAACGCTGCCCGCTGCTTCTGATGTTCAGCCGTTTTCTTTCTTGCCTCCGCAATCCATTCACTATGTTGCGCGATGAATGCCTCCACCTCCTTCCTCGACATACCAATAGGAGCCGACACATGTACATCGCCGTTCTTCACGATGCGCATCGCCAGCCTGCTGGTTCTTCTATATGTCACCTGTATCGCCATTCTTCGCCATTATCTGGTTTGTCTTACCGTTCGTTTTGCAGCCGCAAAGATAACGCGTTTTTACGGAACAACCACTAAAAATAAAATATTTCTTAACAAAAACAGTCCGCACACCGCACGAGCTATATTGCCAAAACCCACAAGGATGCAAAGAGCTGTTGCTATTCGACCATTTTGCTGACGTCAGCAAAATGATCTGTCGAAGACTATCCATCTTCCATGTTTTCCGCAGCCATCGGCAACGGAAGGTCTCCATCCTCATATATATAATAAGGTGTAACCTGAGGCTCCGTCGCACCTTGCATCCGTGCCCGGTCCTGCAGCCAGATATGGTTCAGCGTGAACGCTATCGAGTCCAGCGTCTCCTCACGCCTTGATGGCTTCAGCTCACACTCCCACACCGTGATGCAATGCCATCCCATCTCCGCCAACTTGCGCAGCTCCTCCCTGTCCCGTTCCTGATTCCTCCGTATCTTCGCCACCCAAAACTCCCTATTCGTCCTCGGTATCTTACAACACTCCGAGTTCTCAATCACATCATCCTTCTTACATCTGACATCTTCCATCCGTGGCAACGCCACGTTGTGCCCGTGCCAGAAGCACCCATTCACAAAGATGCACGTGCGGTACTTCCTCAGCACCAAATCCGGATGCCCCGGCAGCCGCCTGTCGTTCAGACGATACCGGAATCCCCTCTTCCACAGCCCGCGCCGCACAACCATCTCCGGCTTCGTGTCTTTCGACCGTATCGCCGCCATATTCGCGTGCCGCTGTTGAGGAGAGAGCTTGTCCATAGACATCCTATTCTATTGTTATGGTTCCTCTATCTCCCAGTGACCGCTATATCCGCTTCCGACATATTTAATTTGGGGGAGTTTGGAAATGCGTCGTTTGATGGTTTTTGAGTTCCAACCGCTAAGACGCCCCAATTCTTTTGTCGTAATGTTACGATTCTCACGAATTTGTTCCACAATCCAATCGTCAAGTACATCTTGAGGGACACCTTGGGGGACATCTTGAGGGACATCTTGAGGGACACCTTGGGGGACATCTTGAGGGACACCTTGGGTGCCACCTTGAGTATCATTCAGTATCACCCTATCTTCACACCCCTCATGCACAGGAATAAATACATTGATAAAGCTGCGCTCGTCGTTAGTTTCTATCGTTGCACGAGGCGAACCGTTCTTCTGCATTTCCTCCTGAATGGTGGGAATGCCTGTTGAGCGGCCTTCCGTCAAGTCCAACTCCTTCAGGAAGTCACCCAAACGACGATTCCTATACCTGCGCGACTTCAGCCGCGCACCTTCCTCGATCGTCTCCTTCGAAATAGAGCGGTCGGGGCCGGGGAAACTCAAGATATAGATGCCCTCTGGCTCCACCGAGATCTCCACGGGCTCATACTGTTCGTAGCTGCGATGATACATCGAGTTGACGATGGCCTCCTCCAAAGCCGCAATGGGATAGTTCCAAAAGCGATTGGCCTCTTCCTTGTTGCTCACCTTGAACACATATTCACGCAGCACATTGGTCTTCAGATAGGTCAGCGCACCCTTTATTGTTTGGGGGATACTACCTCGAATTGTTGTCTCGCTGAAGTTGTTCGGCCCCTTGATGCGCCCCTCGGGGAAGATAACGATGTCTATCTGTGTGTACTTGAAGAACTTCTCCGGATGCTCGCAGAACATCATCGCTGCCACATTCTTAATCATACGATTTTCAGTCGGGCCAGCCATCAGTTCCATCTGCTCCAAGGTCTCCACCAAAGGCTGCGTGAACAGCGAAGACTCCAGTTTGCTGCCAATTGTAGCCAGATAGTCCCTAAGCAGCACCATCGAAATGTCGCTCATTGCGATGTCCGGATTGGGCCGTTCGTCAAAAGGTACACGGTTAGTCATGTCCCTCAACTCGTCCAACACCTCGCCCTTGGCAATGATGCTGCTCGACCCACTACGAACATAATACCTCATCTGCTTCACCTTGGCCTGCACGTCCATCGGTATTGCATACGGACGGTTCGCACCCGACGGTGCCCATATCACCAGCACCTGCTGACCATCCACCTCTTCCACCGACGTCCTCGGCAGATAGTACGGGTCGAACATATTGTTGAACCCCACCATCTGTTTCAAGATGCCGTCCACCGCCTCGATGTTGACACCTATGACAGGCCGCTTGGCAAGTCCGTTATCATGTTGCTCCACGCCAACAAGGAGGTAGCCGCCTCCGAGATTGTCGAAGTCGTTGGCAAACGCACAGATACTGTGATAGATGTCCGCAGGATTCCATCCCTTCTTGAACTCTATCCTGTTTCCTTCAATCTTCCGCTTGTTCAGCAGATCTTCTATGTTAATCGGTAGTGCCATATATTATATAACGTTTTCGATTTCCATTCTATTGCTCTTTTTCACATCTTATATCTTACATCGAATCAATCCCAGCCCTCTTCATCATCATTCTCCATATAGTGGTTCATGCCGTTATCATCCGTGTCATCCATCTTGATGCCAGGAACCCGTCCCCGAGGCACATGGTCATAAATAAATGAGAGAGCGTTTGCATTCGATGTCAGATCATTGCTGCTACGACTTCTATGTGTTTCATATGTCAAAATAGAGCGGTAAATCCTCAACATGAGGTTCTTCATTCTTCAGTAATATCCTTGATAAAATTTCCGCTGCCCTTTCACATCCTAGTTCAGCAGCTCTTTTGAAGTACTTGATAGCTTCTTCCTCATCCTCGTCAACTACATAACCATAGTAATAGTATTCACCTATCTTGCATACGGCAGCTGCACAATCATTTTGTGCTGCTCTTCTAAAATACTTCAACGCTTCCCTCTTGTTCTTCCTTACGCCGTTACCGAAATAGTAGCAAAGACCTAAAGCATAAACTGCAGGAATATAATCCTTGGAAGCCGACCGTTTGAACCACTTCAAGGCTTCTTTTTTGTCTTCGGCAACACCTTTGGCAAAATCATAGCAATCACCTATTTTGTATTGCGCTTGGTAATACCCTATTTCTGCAGCCTTTTTCCACCATCTGAAGGCCTCATGGATATCGACAGACAATCCTTTCTCGCCATATTGATACCATTCTCCCAAGAAACACATAGCCTCAGGATTTCCCATCTCTGCAGACTTCCTATATGACACCACGATATCCTCATTTCTGGCATTAGTCTCTTCAAGACACCTGCCTATATGAAGTTGTGCATCAGCATCACCCTGCTCCGAAGCCTTCTTGAACCAATGTACCGCTTGGATATAGTTTTTCTCAACGCCCTCACCCTTAAAGTAACTAAGACCAAGATTGAATTGTGACTTATCACAGCCTTGTTCAGCAGACTTCTCATACCAATAATTGGCAGCAACGATGTCTTTGTCAACCCCATGTCCATAACAATAACAAGTGCCCAAGTTACATTGCCATTGTCTGTATCCCTTTTCTGCGGCTTTCTTAATCCAACTGACTGGACGTCCATGCACTTTGTATTCTTCACCCATGAAACCACTGTTCCATTGTGTAGTAGCAACATTCCACGAAATACAGTTCAGTGCACCACCTTTGCGAACAGCTTCTAAAGCAGGTACTCCTAATACCTTGCAACGCGGCATAGCAGCCATTATTTGCTGCAACGCTTGTTCATCTTCTGGTATTCCTAATTGCGGCACTAAAACTAGATTGCCTATCTGCAAGAAGTTGATGTATGCCCAACTGCGTTCATGCTTTCGTTTCACATTGTACATTAGCGGAATCACTTCTACATATTTCTCCAATATCTTTAGGATCTTATTAGCTTTCGCAGCATCAAAGTCTGCATAGTTAGTCATCAACACTCGATTGTCGCCTGCATAATGTACTATGCCATCACTATGACCGAAAATCTCTTTTCTGTCCCATGGAAGGAATATAATGTCACATTCGAAAGCGTCCTCTAATAGTCGTTGAACGTCGTTGCGCGACTTATCCTTGTTCTCATAGAACACTTTTTCCGTCATCACAATCTTGTCGCCACATCTTACCACATTACCTCCATCAATGACCAAATCTAAATCAAAAACCTTTCCATCTTGCCGTAAGCAATCAATATTCCCGATGCGACTCACATCCGTTATGGTTCGCTGGTAATATTTCGTTTGCAGATAGTCAGGATTATATTTGTAAAAGACGAAACGTTTCTCGCTTGTCTGAATCGGCATATAATCACGACACCATATATCCTTTGTGTGACTCAGCAACCTGTGGTCGATATCATTTTCCTTCAAAATCTTATCAAGACTTTGATACATCGTAGGACACAGCTTTGGCAACAGGTCAGAAAAGAACACAGTATCCGTCAGGCTGTCAACCAAATGGTTGCCGTAATGGATTCCGTAGAGGATATTCCAGTTAGTTGTTGTCATTAAATCGGTCCTTTCTGTAATTTCTGGTTTGCCTCTTAAATACCCCACTTTTCTTATTCCATGCTATTCTTTCTGAGGTTTTATCCCAATTGAGTTTCTCACCATTCACATACGTTGCATAATAGCACAAAAACAGTTCGTTATCTTTTTCTTGGTTCTTATCAGAAGATATACCGAATCTTGTTGCAGATTCCAATGTGCATTGTTGACAATCCCTTTTTTGCAAAGTAGGCATATGCTCTTTACAGGCATTTAGCATCAGATTTGCACAAAACAATGGCCCTGCAAGAATCTTTTTTCCGTCACGAAGACTTCGAATAAGAATGCCTCCAAATTCTCCATACTCATTATTTTTATCTATGTCATCATAATGGCATTGAAAACAAATGTCCACTCCACTATAATGAAAAAAGAAATCACGAGCATTTTTATTGCGCGGATATGTTTCCCTATTCCAATCTTTGTCAAAATTGTTTTTACCAGATTCTTCCTTCCTGTAATAGTAGAACTCTATTTCTGCAAAGCGATAGATTTTGTCACCACATGCGATACAATAATTTTCAAATAGCGTTTTGGCAATTTTAAAACATCTGTTTTGAATGCCTGCAACGTCATCTTGCTTTAATCCGTCAAACGGACTCTTTAACCAATCATTCAGTTCTTTCATACTTCAACTCTTTCGTTTTCAGTTGCAAAAGTAAGAAGAATTATGTGTGTGAACAAAAATTTTAGGTTAAATCGCTGTTAAGATTTCCGAAATAGTTATTTGGTTATTTTTGAAAATACTATATCTCTTTTATTCCAGTCTTCATAATTACTATAGTTATTCTAAACTGTTATTCTTAACTTGCTCTTTATACAGTATAACATTTGCCAAACAAACGGCATATTCCACATTAGAGTCTTGAGGTTTCCATGCCAAAATATAGCTCACTTTTGCACTCGTAACTTCATAGCCCTTATCAGTCCACGCCTTTAGTTTGTCTTTTCCAGACGCAGATAGCGCAATGATGTTGATACTTTGCTCATTCAGCAAATATCCGTCTTTGTATTGCAGGTTGTCACCACTTCTGAGACGAAGCACAATATCCTTGCGTCCCTTAAAGAAATTAAGGATAACATCATGCATATTCAATGCTACATATATCGAAGAATACTCAGTAGGAGGATTGGTTACAAGGTATAGGTTCCGCTTTGCGCGAGTGAGTCCCACGTAATAAGCTCGCATATCGTTGATGTCTCTTCCATCAGGTATTGGCGAAAGAAGATAAACAGTATTAAACTCACGGCCCTTTGCTTTGTGGATGGTGCTTACAAACACTGACTTATCATCAGCTGCTATAAAATCTTCAATATTCGACTCGAAAATATATTCACGTAAGTCGCTGCGATAGTAGAATTGATGAGTAATCTCAAAGTCTGAGAAGAAATGCTGCATGACACTTAGACAGGTGCTTGACGCATAGGTTTCCAGTGTACTCTGTTTAGCCTCATTCCACTTTTCTTTCAAAATGGTCGCCTCATCTTTCTTTCCAAGTTGCTTTAGAAAGTAGCGAACTTCCGCAAGATTTCCAAAACGGAAGCCTCCCATTGATTGCGCGATTGTGGCATGTATACCTCGCTGTTCCAATTCGTAGGCTACCTGCATCGTTTCCTCATTGGTACGTGTAAGTATTGCGGTACTTCCTTCTACATTAATTTCAGCATCTAGAAGCGACTTCAAAGTCATCACTTTGCCATCTTCTCCTGTTGCAGACTTGATGGAAGTATGCTTCAGGCGACCAGGAATCCGCTGAACATAGCGGTTAGCACAATCAACTACCGCTTTCGCAGACCGGTAGTTATCTGTCATCTCGTACAGTTTCGCGCCATCCTGTTCAACGAGTGACTGCATATATTTTGAATCGGAGCCACGGAAACCATAGATATTTTGGTCATCATCACCAACAGCTATGACTCGCATTTCTTCATTCTGTTGCATCAGAGCCTGCACCAATCTGAAGTCGTCTTTACCCATATCTTGAGCCTCGTCAATGACAAGCACACTCTTGGCTATCTTAGATGCCTCGACCTCACCATTTTCCATCATCTCTGCCGCAAGGCGAACTACGTCTTTAGCCTCATTCAGGCTTCCTTGTTTTCCAACAAGGTCAAAACTATAAGAATGGAATGTCTTGATGTCCACATAGTGAGCTGCATTACCTACCAATTCTATAAGTCGTTTCTTGAACTCGGTTGCCGCAGCACGAGAGAACGTAAGCATCAACAATTGTTCATGTTTTACATCTTCAAGCAGAAGCAATGAAGCCAACTTATGCACTAATACACGTGTCTTACCGCTTCCAGGTCCTGCTGCCACCACAATATATTTCGACTCCTTATCATCAATAATCTCACATTGACGGTTAGAGAGTTCACCAAAGAGTTTATTGTATTTGGCAGGAGTGATATTTTGATCAATCTGAGCTTTGCGTTCTTCTTTGAAATACTGATTGATGAACTTGCGGAAGTCCATTGTAAAATAGTCATTCACGAAGCGAAGTGCCGCATTGTAGTCACGAACCATCAGGTTGGCATATTCACCTACGATGTGAATCTGGCGGATTCGCTGCTTATAGAATTCATCCAGCAAGCGGTATTGTTCCTTACCATATCGCGTACGTGTAGCAACGAGACGACCAATCTGCATGGTATTATAGATAACAAGGAATCCACCCTCTATCTTCATCAACTCAGTCTTGGTAAGATACAACAAAGCTTCTTCTATGTCGGCGATTGTGGGCTTTTCTTTGTCATCAAACACAGTTCCCTGGTGATTGGCAATGAATTGCTGAAGGAGTTCTACAACAGAAAAGTTTACGAGTGTCATATCCTTACTATCATCCTTCTGAGCACTCAAACGATCCACAACAAACCTGCTCATATCCATCCGTTGCTCGAATCGATTCATTGTTGCCTCTTTGGAAGACTGCAGTCGCACATTAACATACCCGGTAATACTGTGCTCCTGTTTGTAGATATATCCTTTCAGCGTCATGAAGTGGAGCAACATCCGCAGCCGTTTGACATTGGAATTTGTCATCCCGGCCTTTTGAGCTTCCTCATTCAGTTCCTTATAACTAAACCTACGTGACTCTTCTGAGAAATGCTGTAACATAAACTGCTCAAGTCGCAGCATGGCATCAAGGTTTCTCACAGTTGTACTCCTAGTAATCCATGCTTGCATGTCGCGGCTATCAGCCAACAAGCCATCTTGACGCATCAGATTGATATTCCGGATGACGGTTGACTTGTTCATCCCTAGAATATCAGCAAGATAGTCCACCCTACTCTCAGCCTCAGCTCCTCGACCTTCTGCAGTAGCACGAGCACTAATAAGTGATTTGATGATTCGAGCTGCTTCCTCACGCGAATGTTCATCAAAAAGAGGTGAAATCATTAGTTTGCGACGTGCCTCTTCCATATTTTTCACGGCTATTCCCGTTGCAAACACATGTGGCGAGTTGCTGCCGCGCTGTATAAACCCTGCATCCTCTAGTGCCGCTATTGCGGCCTTAACACGAGTCTCAATGTCGTCTATTTCATCTCCCCATCCAGCCTGACGTGCTATATCCAATGGCGAGCAACTTACCTTATCTCGTTTAGCCGTAAGTTCCTTGATGGCTTTCCAAACCTGCTGAATCTCACTGATGCTAAGTTTTGTCTGATTAAGGAGAATGAAATGCTTATCAAGGTCGCTGTCAGCATACAACACAAAGCACTCTGCCTGCATCTGTGGGTCTCGCCCCGCACGTCCAGCTTCTTGCACATAGTTCTCTAATGAGTCACTGATGTTATAGTGAACCACCAATCCCACATCTTTCTTGTCAACGCCCATACCAAAAGCAGATGTTGCTACAATCACCTGTGCTTCACCGCTCATGAAAGCATTCTGGTTTCTCACCTTCTCTGCAGCCTCCATTTTTCCATTGAATGGTAAGGCCCGTATGCCGTCGTTGACCAAGTGTTGTGCCAATTCACGCGTTCGTTTGGTACGTGACACATATACTATTGAGGGGCAATTGTGCCCAAGTATTAGCGAACGCAACAAGTTGTATTTCTCTTCAGCAGTATCGGCATGAAGTACGGAATAGCGCAGGTTCTTACGCTCTGCGTTGGCAGCAAACGCCTTCAACTCCAAACCTAATTTTGCTCTAAAATAGTCGCAGATGTCACTGATGACTTTTTGCTTTGCCGTCGCTGTGAAACAAGACACCGCAATAGGCTGTTCCAATTGTTTCTTTTCCTGCAACTGGCGAATGAAATCACCGATATACAGGTAGTCCACACGGAAATCATGGCCCCAAGCAGAGAAGCAATGTGCCTCATCAATCACAAAACGAACGACATGGCGCCCCATCAACAGCCGTTCTACAGTCTTACTGCGCAACATTTCTGGAGCGATATAAAGCAGATTGGCTGTTCCATCAGCGACCTGTTCAATGGCTGTTGCTCGTTCAATAGGGTCTAACAATCCATTGATAGTCACAGCGTCACTAATTCCACGGGCAGCTAGATTATCCACCTGATCTTTCATCAGGCTCTGCAGAGGCGAGATTACCACTGTCAGTCCATGTGTATTCCTTCCAGCCATCAGTGCAGGCAACTGAAAGGTAAGGCTCTTGCCGCCACCAGTTGGAAATATCGTCAGCAAGGATTCACCCCGGATGGCAGCCTCAACAGCCTGCTGCTGCATAGGAACGCCATCAAAGATGCGGAACTCATCATAGCCAAAGAACTCTTTCAATCCGTAATGAGCATCCAATCGCTGATGACAATACTCACAATCTCCACAAGACGTATTGCACAGCATATTCATCACATTCACCACCTGCGGGTAGTTCCGTATTACCCATGCTGGAGTAATAGAAAAGATGTCGTCAGCACCAATCACTGCCAAGCAATACGCCAACTCTATAGGATACTGCTTAACCAAGGTCTCGAAGTCTGCATGACTGCATACTTTCCCCTCATACTCCTTTAGAATCAATTGCTTCCAATCAGGTTTGAATGAAAATATTGATGATATCCAACTGACATTTGGCGAATATCCGATATACTTGAAAAAACCTCCAAACTCTTGTGTCTGATTCAGCAGGTAATAGTAGATTTCCTTTCTGTTTTCCGTTAACTGATTCCAGGCAGCCACTTCATCATTTAATAAGTCACGAGCCTTCATCGAGTCATTCACCGGATTGTTCAGTTCATCTACCTGTAGCTTATCATCCTTGACCAAATGATGATAAGGTCGTTTGGGGAAAAGTAAGGGTGATAGAAACAACGTATCAACTATCGCAGGATTTCTCCTCAACGAAGTATATTTCAAGTCGTGGTTGATGATATTGTGTCCACACACCGTATCGCATTTTGACACAAAGACATCGAAGTCTGCCTTGGAACTGGAGTGCAACACTGCACCATCCTCCCTGACAGCTCCATAATCCGCCACTTTTTTCGTCTGCGGATTCACTTCCGTATCAATAAATGCAATCATATCAATATATACTTTGTTATTGTCCTACGAAAACATGATTCTTATGATACACCAGAAACTCCCGGTTGGGACTATATTCTATCGGAAGTGTTAGTTTTCTTCCTGCTATGATACCAAAATGTTTATCATAGTATTCACGCGACTGATACTCACGCAAAGCAGAAGACAGAATAACAGTATAATCATCTGGGGAAATTGTAATGAGACCTTTGTCGAAAGCCTTGTCATAGAGTGCCGAGAGACAAATACCATTCTCAGGATTAAGGCGTTCTTTTGTGTGAGACTTATCAGACCAAGGTATGATGTGACTGGCCAATAGCAGTTGTGGTATATCAATACCTGATATGGCACAGCGGCAATCATAGTTGGTTAGTATCATACGACGAAAGTATTCTTGCCCCTTTCTTCGTTTGGTTATTGAGACTTTATCCTCTCCTTCCCTTGTAATATCAAAGTGGGAAATAAGCTTCCTTGAGATTATTCGTGGATTATCTTCCTGCGCCACAATCTTGTCTGCTTGTACTACCTCCTGCTCATATTGTGCATAATCCATCAAGCTTTTCAGGGCTGCAGAACAAAAATTATTTAACGGGTAACTTCTTTGATTAGGATTCCCGTAATCAAAGATGTTTGCCTGACCCGATCTCATCTTATCCACCTCGTCCTTGACAACTCGCAAGACCTCTTTAATAATGGCAATGTCACTTATATCGTAGAGTGATTGTCCTTGAAGGTCTATCTGTTGTTGATAAAGCAACACACTGTCGAGAATCGTGATAGCGCGAGCATAACTATCGGCTTTCCCCGAGTTTTCAGCAGAAAGTCTGGTGTTGAAATCTATAAAACCCTTTCTATCCATGACATTATTACATCGTTATTGCTGGATCAACGAACTTGCTGCGATTCCTCTGTTGTACGCTCTGAATGTTCTTCTTCGAACCATTGGATTTCTGCTGGCTGTAACAGCCAAATGAAAAGCAACACTGGCACGAGCGTTCTCTATAACTGCGACAGCCTGTCGCAGTAATTCCTTATATTCGTTTTCCTGGATTGGAAGCAATTCTTCTGCCATATTACTTCTATTGACTATAATATTGTCTTTTACTCTGATTGTCTCATTTCCTGACTAAACGAAGACCTATGCTACGATATTCCTTAGGAAGATTACATTCGCAAAGATAATGGTTTTCTTCCAATTTACGCCAGCATTCTCCAAAAAACAGCAAAAACGAGCGCTCATTTAAGCGAATTTTACGGAAAAAAGCGGAAACTCCACTTATAGCATCTTATTGACATCAATAATATGGTGCTGTTTACGACATTCTCCGTTTCGGCCAGCCAACGACAGCTATCTTATACATTAGCAACTAATTAGCGGAATATTCTCTAAATTCTTCGGTCAGGTTTCGGTCAGGTTTCGATCAGTTTTCGGTCAGGTTTTAGTCAGCGGGATATATGCATGACAAACGACGAAAAAGTGCGAAAATATTTGGTATTTCGATTGTTTACCGTTAACTTTGCGGGCAGATAAATAGATATAGGAAAAGAAATGAAGACAAAACATGTACAGTATGAGACACGGGGAACGTGCTCGAAGATGATTGACGTGACTGCTGACGAGAACGATGTGATCCAGCAGGTGTTCTTCCTGGGAGGATGCAACGGCAACCTGCAGGGCATCAGTAAGTTGGTGCAAGGCCAGAAGATTGACGATGTGATCCACAAGTTGCGAGGCATCAACTGTGGAACGAAGGGGACCTCGTGCCCAGACCAGCTGTCAATGGCCCTCGAACAGCTGAAAAACACGGCTGCCATAGAGGCATAATCAATTTCAAGACCAGCGGCAAATCGTTTTGCCATTCGTTGCAGTCGTTGTTCGGTCGCGAGCGAACGACGATTGCAATGCGTCGCAAATGGTTTTCTCACGCATGAGAAAAAGTTTTATCACGTGTGAGAAAATATTTTATCATGCATGAGAAAAGCGTGTCCCATGCATGGGACGGCCGTGTTCCACTGGTGGAACTCGCCAAAGGGACGCGTCGTGAAAGCAAGAAGGACGCGTCGTAACGGCGTGAGGGACGCGTCGTGATGAGGTGAGGGACGCGAGGTTATACAAAGAAGGACGCATCTGTTTGTAACAAAAGATGCGTCCTTTTTATGTTATCTCCACCTGATTTGTCAATTACCCACCTGTATAATGTTGTGTTTTACAAGGAAATAATATAAAGTAGGTGGAGATGTGAGCGATTTTTAATATGTGTGAAGATTTAGTTTTGCAGGTTTGAGGCCGGGGGCGGTGGCGGTGAGGGTGACGGTGGCGGGGGTGCGACCGGCACGGAGGATGGCGAGGCAACGGCCTTCGTAGAGGCGGCGGTGGTTCACAAGCTGGGTAAGTTCGTCGCTATAGTGGTCGCCGGAGGAAACAGCAGCCAGCCTCACCCCTAACCCCTCTCCCGTGGGCGAGGGGGACTTTGAGGGTTGGGACTCCACGGTGAAGGTAACGTCAAGGTCGGCGGTTGGGACAACGCGGCCTTTCTTGTCGATGGCCTCTACGCGGACGTGCTGGAGGTCAAGGCCGTCGGCCTTCCAGAAGGTGGCCCCCCATACGGCCCCCGAGGGGGCTTCTTTACCTTTGTGAACAGAGGATGAAGGCGTTGTGCCCCTCTTAGAGTTGAGGGTTGGGGGAAGGTCGGGGACAAGGCGCAATGCAACGGCTGGGCCAGCGGTTTCGGCGCGGTGGCGGGCGACGATCTTACCGTCGGTGCGGGCGATGGCCTCGATATAGCCGGGTTCATAGTTGAACTTATCCCAGCGGATCTGGTTGCGGGCCTTCGGGTTGCTGCGGTCGTTCTGCTTGCGGCCAAGACTCTTGCCGTTCATAATCAACTCTACTTCGTCGCAGTTGGTGTAGATAGTGAGGTTGAGTTCATCGCCGGGGGTGCGTGTCCAATGGTCGGTGAGACGACGGATGCGCTGCTTGACACCGTTCCAGTCGATGTCCTGACTCTGCTCCTGGAAACAAAGGTGTACGACGGGCTCATCGGAGAAGATGCTCTTGGCCAGGTAGGCGTTGGGCTTCGTGGTGAGGTCGATGTAGAAGACGCCCTGCGCCCAGCCCTTGGCGGGCCAGCCCTGGCTCTCGCCGAGGTAGTCGATGGCGCCCCAGTAGGCGAGGCCGATGACCTTTGAGAGGTCCATCTCGTAGTAGTTGGGCCCCATGGCAGCGGTGGTGGCCTCGCTCTGGTAGAACATCATCCATGGGAACTTCTGGCCGTCGCCGGGGAAGTACATATACCTATAATTATAGGCGGCGATGTCGGTCTCCATCACGAGGGGCGCCGGCAGCGAGTCGGTCTCGAGGGAACGGCCACGGGGGTGCATGGCGACGGTGATGAGACGCGTGTCGTCGTAGCGCTTCAGCAGCGGTTTCATCATGCGATAGGGCGTGACGCCCCAGTCGGCGTAGGGAATGTTCCAATAGGTCTGCAGCTCGTTGCCGAGGCTCCAGAAGACGATGCTGGGGTGGTTCCGGTCGCGCCGTATCCACTCTGGGATGTCGTGCTGCCAGAGGGCCGTCCACTCTGCACGGCCGCCGCAGTACTGCGTGAGCCATTTGTCATAGAGCTCATCGACGACAAGGATGCCGAGGGAGTCGCAAAGGTCGAGGAGACTCTCGCTGTAGGGGTTGTGGGAGGTGCGGATATGGTTGAAGCCGAACTCCTTCAGCAGTCGCAGGCGTTTCTCGATGGCGCGCGGGTAGGCGGCAGCGCCGAGGGCGCCGAGGGTGTGGTGGTTGGCGATGCCCTTGAGGATGACCTTGCGGCCGTTGAGTTTCATTCCGAAGTCAGGGGAGAACTCCAGCTGGCGGATGCCGAAGCGGGAGGTGACGCAGTCAGCTACGGTGCCATCGGGGTGTAAGAGGGAAACCTCAGCGGTATAGAGATAGGGGTCATCGATGTCCCAGAGATGGGCGTTGGGAATGGTGATGGGGGGCAGCGGGTATTCGCGCTGGCGCTGGTTGGCGCGGAAGGGCTCGGAGGTCTTCTGCTCGGCCACAACGCGGCCGTCGCGGTCAAGGATGCGGACGGCGAAGGTGAGGGACTTTGAAGGGCTGAGGGAGGAGGCTTCGGCGGTGATGGAGACCTCGGCGGACGAACCGCCGAGAACGGGGCGGGAAGAGGAGGAGGAAGCGCCGAGGGAGGCGCTGGAGGGGGCAGCGGTGGAGGGAGAGGAGGAGGAGGAGGGGGTAGAAACGATGCGAAGGGGGTGGCGGGTGAAATAGAGGTCGGGGGAGGTGAGGATGAGGTGGACGTCGCGGTAGAGGCCAGCGCCGGTGTACCAACGGCTGTTGTTGGCGGCGCGGGTGTCGGCTCGGACGGCGAGAACATTGGGCTCGCCCCATTTCAGGAGCTTGGTGATGTCGGCCTCGAAGCCCAGGTAGCCGTAGTCTGTTTTACCGATGAAATGGCCGTTGAGGTAGGCGTCGCCGACATAGAGGATGCCTTCGAAGTCAATGAGCACACGGCGACCCTTCCAGCTCTCCTCCGGCACGAAGGTTTTGCGATACCAGGCTACGCCCATCTCCTTGAAGCCACGCGGTGAGAGGCGGCTCTTGATGTTGGCGCCCGGGTCGCTGGTGTCGGGGCGCTCGTCCTCGCCGGGGGCTACCCACGGCTGCTCGATCTGGAAGTCGTGGGGCAGATCGACGGCGCGCCAGTCGGCGTCGTCAAGGGTCAAGCTGGCGCCGTCGGCGATATCGCCCGCGTGGAATTTCCAACCGAAGTTCCAAAGTAGGGAGGTGCGGGGAAGGTTTTCCGCGGCAGGAGCTGCGGACACGGTGGCGGGGGCGAATGAAAAGAGGGTAAAGAGGGAGAGGAGGAGGAGATGGAGACGGTTCATAGTGCGGTGTGCGCTTGAATTTTGTTAAGAAAAGTTATTTCGCGAGGAGGGCCTCAGCGATGCGGAGGTCGAAGGGTGTCGTGATCTTGATATTCTCGCGGTTGCCTTCCACGAGGGTAATGGGATGGCCGAGGGCCTCGACGACGGAGGCGTCATCGGTGAAGGCTTCGGTATAAGGTTGTTCGTAGGCGCGGAGGAGCAAGGGAAGCTGAAAGGTCTGGGGTGTCTGCACGAGGCGGTAGAGGGAGCGGTCAACGGTGATGGACTTTCCCGCTCCGAACGGAGCGGGCACGGTGGCTGTGGGGAGGAGCTGGCGGACGGTTTCGACGACGGGGACGACGGGGATGGCGGCGCCATGCTCGCGGGCGGCATCGAAGGTGCGACGGATGACCTCGGCGGAGGCGAAGGGGCGGACGCCGTCGTGGACGGCGACCAGCGCGTCTTCAGCGTCTTTGCCCGACGGGCAAAGACGCTGAAGACCGCTCTTCACGCTGTGGAAGCGGGTGGTGCCGCCATCGGCGATGGTATGCGGGAGGATGAAATGGTGCTTCGCGCAGAGATCCTGCCAGAAGGTCTGCTGGTCCTTGGGCAGCACCAGGACGAGGCGGATGCCGGGGATGGCGCGCTCAAAAGTCTCCAGCGTGTGCATCAACACCGGTCGCCCGCCGATGGGCAGGAACTGCTTCGGCAGGTCGGATCCCATGCGGAGGCCCTTGCCGCCGGCGACAACTATGCAAAAGGAGGCCCCACCCCCTCCCCCCTCCCGAGGGAGGGGAGTAGTTACCTGTGACTGTAGAGAACTATTCGCTTCCATTACATGAAGTATATACTCCCCTCCTTTATAGGGAGTGACAGGGAGAGAGTCCCTTACCTATATAACATACCCTTAGCAAGGGCGTCGGCGGTGGCTTTGTCCTTCAGGCGCTCCACGATGGCGTAGCCGAACTCAAAGGCGGCAGCGGGACCCTTGCCGGTGATGAAGAGGCCGTCCTGCTCCACGAGGGCACCGGTGCAGGTGGCACCCTTGAGCTCGCCTTCGAAGCCCGGGTAGCAGGTGGCGCGCTTGCCTTCGAGCAGTCCCATGCGTCCAAAGACCAGCGGGGCGGCGCAGATGGCGGCCACGGGGCGACCCAGATAGACATGGTCGCGGATGCGCTCGACGAGGTCGGCGCAGTCGGCCAGGTTCGTGGCACCGGGCATTCCGCCGGGGAGCACGAGCATCTCGGCGTCGAAGAAGTCGGCATCCTTGAGCAGCTTGTCAGCCTCGACGCGGATGCCGTGAGCACCGACGACGGTGCGGCTGTTGGTGATAGAAACAATTTCTACGGGCAGTCCTGCACGGCGCAGAATGTCAACGGTGGCGAGGGCTTCAATCTCCTCGGTGCCGGTAGCGAAGAATAGGTAAATCATAGTTAAAGACCCACCCCCTTGCCCCTCCCTTGTAAGGAGGGGAGTAGAATGTATTCGACTACTGGAAGGCTTTCAGGGTCATTAGTTTACAGATTATTAATGATGTTGAATTATCAAATATAATTACTCCCCGCCCTATAAGGGAGTGGCAGGGGGGAGGGTCTATAGGCATGCAAGATACCTCTTGATGGTTTCTTCAAGGCCGAGGTAGAGGGCGTCGCAGATGAGGGCGTGGCCGATGCTGACCTCGTCGAGCCAGGGGATCTGCTGGTGGAAGTAGGCGAGGTTCTGGAGGCTGAGGTCATGGCCGGCATTCAGGCCGAGGCCGAAGGCGCGGGCGGCTTTGGCGGCGCGGATGAAGGGGGCGATGGCGGAGCGGAGACCCTCGGGAGAACCCGAGGGAACAGTAACGGGGCCCTCGACTGATGCCGAGGGCACGGTGGCAGAGGCAAAGGCGGAGGCGTAGGGCTCGGTGTAGAGTTCTACGCGGTCGGCGCCGGCGCGGGCGGCGTAATCAACCATCTCCTCGTCGGCATTCACGAAGATGCTGACACGGATGCCAGCCTCGCGGAAGCGGGCGGTGACATCGGTGAGGAAGTTCAGGTGGGTCTTCGTGTCCCAGCCATGGTTGCTGGTGATCTGGTCGTGGCCGTCGGGCACGAGGGTCACCTGCGTGGGGCGGTTCTCCAGAACGAGGGCGATGAACTCCGAGATGGGGTTGCCCTCGATGTTGAACTCCGTGGTGAGGCGGGGCTTCAGGTCGCGGACGTCCTGGTAGCGGATATGGCGCTCGTCGGGACGGGGGTGCACGGTGATGCCCTGCGCGCCGAAGCGCTCGCAGTCGAGGGCTACCTGCAAGACATTAGGGTTGTTGCCACCCCGCGCATTGCGGATGGTGGCCACCTTATTTATATTAACACTCAGTTTGGTTGGCATAACGCAAGTTTTTTTTGTGTTTTCTCGCCGCAAAGATAGAGAAAAAGCGTGAAAAGTGAACAATGAAAGAATGAAAAATGAAAAATTACGGGCAAAGAAGCAAAAACTTGCCACTTTCAAGCTTAAACTCTCAACTTTTGCCTACCTTTGCCCTGTCAAAGCGTCCCGACACGCACGGGGACATAGCTCAGCTGGCTAGAGCGCAGCGTTCGCAACGCTGAGGTCGCGGGTTCGATTCCCGTTGTCTCCACCGTCTGTTTGTCTCACGATTAACGTATAGCGTTTCACATTTATGCGCAAGCTTCGTTTTGCCCTTTTCGGGAATCCCTTTCAGGCGAAGAAGTCATCGTCGGTGCAGAAACTGCTCTGTCTGCTGGAAGAGCGTCACGCGTCCCTGCAGATTGACGAGGCCTTCTACCATTTCCTCACGACCCTGCAGATAGAGCTCCCCGCCGCCACGCGCATCGTCGCCGATGACGACTTCGACGCCGACATCGTCATCTCCATGGGCGGCGACGGCACGTTCCTGGAGGCCGCACGGCGTGTGGGCAACCGCCAGATTCCCATCCTCGGTGTGAACATGGGCCGTCTGGGATTCCTCGCCGACATCACCCCCGAGGAGCTGGACAACACCATTGAGCAGATCTACGAGGGTAACTACCAGGTCGAGGAGCGTTGCGTCCTGCAAGTGGACTACGACAAAGGCACGCCCGAGGGCTACCCCTTCGCCCTGAACGAGGTGGCGGTGCTGAAGCGCGATATGTCGTCGATGATCTCCATCCGCGTGGATGTCAACGGCGAGTACCTCACCACCTACCAGGCCGACGGCCTGCTCATCAACACGCCCACGGGCTCGACGGGTTATGCCCTCTCCGTAGGCGGTCCTATCATGCAACCCGGCAGCCGCACCATCGGCCTCGTGGCCGTGGCGCCGCACTCGCTGACGGTGCGCCCGCTGACGCTCACCGACGACGCCGTCATCACCCTCTCCGTGGCTGCCCGTAATCACCGCTTCCTCGTGTCCATCGACGGGCGCAGTGAGAAATGCACCGAGGATATCAAGCTGACCATCCACCGTGCGCCCTATGTTGTCAAGGTCCTGAAACGTCCTCACCAGAGCTTCTTCCGCACCCTCCGTACGAAGCTCATGTGGGGCACCGATCCCAGAGAATGAAGTCGCTCTACTCCACACGCCATCTGCTCCATTGGTTCTGGCTCATCTTCCGTCAGGTCAAATGGCAGTCGCTCATCAACGCCCTGAGCGGCATTGTCCGTGTGGCACTTGACTTCGCCTTCATCTGGGCCACGAAGCTGGCCATCGACATCGCCACCGGCGCCACCACCTCCTCCCTCCTCCCCCATCCCTCCACCCTCATGGGTGCCGGCGTCCTCCTCGTCATCATTATGGCCTCGCAGATGGCCCTGGGCTACCTGGGCCGTTGGATTGCAGCCCTCCTGGGTGTCGAGGCGCAGAACCGGATGCAGCGCCGCATCTTCGAGCACATGCTGAGGAGCGAGTGGCACGGCCGTGAGGTGAGGCATAGCGGCGACGTCCTCAACCGCCTCATCAGCGACAGCCAGACCGTCGTCACCGTGGTCACAGACACCATCCCGCAGGCGCTGGCCGTTGTGGTGCGCCTCCTGTGCGCGTTCTTCTTCCTTTATTCTATGGATGCGATGCTGGCGGTGAGCGTCACGCTGATCCTGCCCGTCTTCATCCTCCTGAGCCGAGTGTATATCAATCGGATGCGCGACATCACCCGTGAAGTCCGCAATACCGACAGCCGCATACAATCCACCATGCAGGAGAGCATCCAGCACCGTCTGGTGCTGAAGACGCTGGAGCGTGTGCCGTGGCTGCTGCAGTCGCTGACCCAGCAGCAGGCGACCCTGCGCGAGCAGGTGCGCCACCGCACCCTGTTCTCCACTACCTCGAACCTGGTGCTGAACATCGGCTTCGGCGCGGCCTACCTGTTCACGTTCCTGTGGAGCGTCAACCGCTTGTCCGAGGGCATCATCACCTTTGGTATGATGACCGCCTTCATCCAGCTCTGCGGCCAGATCCAAGGCCCCTTCCGCGAGCTCACCCGCTTCATTCCCGCCATCATCAGCAGCTTCACCGCCGCCGAGCGTCTGCTGGAGCTGGAGGAAGTGCCCACGGAAACCGACGGCGAGCCCATCCGCTTTGAGCAGAGCGCCGGCATTCGCATCACAGATGTCACCTTCTCCTACGAGGCACATAGCCGCAAGGTCCTGAACCACGCCAGCTTCGACTTCCCGCCGGGCAGCACGAATGCTATCCTGGGCGAGACGGGCAGCGGCAAGACGACGCTGCTGCGCCTGATCCTGGCGCTGCTGAAGCCCAACGAGGGGGAGGTGGTGATGTATGAGACCTCCGCGGACGAATCGCCGAGAACGGGGGCTGGCGAGAGTGATGAGAGAGGCACAGGGCGAGAGGTGCCGGTGTCGGCACGGACACGCTGCAATCTGGTGTATGTGCCGCAGGGTAACTCGCTGTTCAGCGGCACGCTGCGCTGGAACCTGCTGCTGGGTAACCCCGACGCCACGGAGGACGAGATGCACGAGGTCCTGCGCCTGGCGTGCGCCGACTTTGTACAGAGCCTCCCCGACGGTCTCGACACCCGCATCGGCGAGGGCGGCGCCGGTCTCTCCGAGGGACAGGCACAGCGCATCGCCATCGCCCGCGCCCTACTGCGCCGCGGCTCCATCCTCCTTCTCGACGAAGCCACCAGTGCCCTCGACCACCTCACGGAGCAGACGCTGCTCAGCAACCTTATCGAACATCACAAGCGCCTCCACGTGAAGCCTACGCTCATCTTCATCACCCATCGTCCGGCCGTGGTGGAGCATTGCACACAGGTCATCACCTTAGAACGACAAAGCCCCGCCCCGCTCCCCTAAGCGAGTGAAGCCGGCAATGGATCTATGAAGCTCATCACCTTCCTGAAGAACTGGACGCTCCCCTCGGCCATCGTCATCGGCTCGGTGTCGTACATGACCTTTGCCTACGTCCCCGCCCTCGACGCTGCGGGCGATGCGCTCTCCCCCATCTTCGAGACGCTGCTGCCCATCACCATCTTCTTCACGCTGTTCGTCACCTTCTCGAAGGTCGATTTCCACCTGATGCGACTTTGCCGCTGGCACTTCAAGGTCCTGGGCGTACAACTCCTCCTCATCGCCCTCCTCACCGGTGCCGCATGGTGGACGGCGCAGCACTCAACGCTCAACGCTCAACTCACAACGCTTTTATTGGAGGCCGTGCTGATGTGTGTCATCGCCCCCTGCGCTGCCGCCTCGCCCATCGTGACGAGCAAGCTCGGCGGCAACCTCACGCAGATGACCACCTTCGTGTTGTTCTCCGCGTTTGCCGTCTCGCTGCTGATTCCCGCCATCTTTCCGCTGCTGGAGCCGCGCCAGGGAATGACTTTCCTGTCTGCTTTCCGGCTCATTCTCTACCGTCTGGCCAGCGTCCTGCTGCTGCCGTTGCTGCTCGGCGCCGTCGTGCGCCATTGGGTGAAGCCTTTATATGAATGGTTCCTGCGCACGCCCGACCTCAGCTTCTACTGCTGGGCTGTGTCACTGGCGATTGTCGTGGGCATCACCCTACGCAACATCCTGCACAGCCATGCCGCCAGCCATCTCATCGGCGACATCGCGTTCTTCACCCTCCTCACGGCCGTCGTACAGTTCGCCATCGGCCGCCTCATCGGACGCGATGCCAATGAGAAGATCTGCACGGGCCAGGGAATGTTTCAGAAAAATACGAGCTTAGCCATCTGGATTGCCTACATGTCTCTGACCCCGGAGGCCAGCATCGGTGCCGGCTGCTATGTCCTATGGCAGAATATCATCAACTCCTACGAACTCTGGCAACACCGGAGAACCTCCGCTCAAGGCCCTGACACAACAGCAGCGCCCAGAGCAACCCAAAGAAACACACGCCTGTGACCGTATTCTCGATGCCCAGCGGGGCAAAGGGCACACAGGACAAGGCAAATAACAGGCTATACGCTATCAGCCGCTGGCGGCGCAGCGTGCGTCGCAGTTCGGCACGCCCCCAGACCGTCGTGGACATCCAGAACGAGAGCCCTACGGCCACCACGAAGATCTTTGTGTCCCACAGCAGTCCCAGCACCATGGCGGTGCGACTCGTGAGCGCTTGCAGGTCGGGCGTCAGGCTGGGCAGGTGGTCGTGCGTGGTGAACTGCAACACGGTGCCTACGAGCCATCCGATGACCATCGGCCAGCAGGCCAGGCGGAAGAACTCATTGCGGCGCTGCCATGCCTGTAGGAGGAACGCCAGACAGAGGGGAAGGGTGATACCGTCGTGGGTGAAGCTGCAGAAGATACCCATTAGGAGCATGAAGCCGTATGCCCGCTTGAAGTCCTTGCGGCTGATGCGTTTGTACTGCGTCAGGAAGAACGGCACGATACACTGCGAGCCCAACTCGATGAGGGCGTCCTCGTCGCGCGAGAAGAACAGGTGCGAGCCGGGTGCGAACAGCAGGAGGAAACCTGCCGTCACCAGGATCTCCAAGGGAGCGCGGTCGGTGCCAATGAAGCGCGCCACCAACCACACAAGGAGCGTGAACATCGCCGCCGTGGACGGCACGATGATACGCGGATTCCAGATATAGCCCCCCACCTTTGGGATGACAGCCATGACGAGGCACGTGAACAGGAATATAAAAAGGTATGTGAGCGTCTTCATACGTTTGGCGGTGCAAAGGTAGGAAATAGTTTAAAGTTTAAAGTTTAAAGTTTAAAGTTTTTTCCCGCCGCCCTGCATTTTTCATGTAAACGAAGAAGTTTAAAGCTTAAACAATCGCAAAACCCTGCCATCTTGTCAGCCTGACAGGCTTTTGGCACAGCTTTCGCTCCTCTGCAAATGCAAACGTAACCACTAAAACTTATAAACTCAAAAACACT